>Ga0182744_1003063_pt1 | contig 13271 bp, 9 predicted proteins | sample eDN3rd30CKraftMG_FD_128525 | JGI IMG/M metagenome (GOLD analysis project Ga0182744, IMG submission 128525) | Enriched Miracle-Growth compost microbial communities from Emeryville, California, USA - eDNA 3rd pass 30_C Kraft MG (version 2) (version 2) ...
CCGGACCGCCGGAAAAAGCACAACTCGATCAGCAGCTTCTCACGGCCCGGCTTCTGGAAGAACGACTCCTGCATACGCTGGGAGAAGAACATACGCAGGTACGGAACGTCCGGCGGCAGATCAGCACCCTTCTGGACTTCTATACGCGCCAGGGTCTGCGGGCTCCAGACTTGAATCATGGAGCCAAGACTCCGCTTTCTTCCCGTTCGGCCGCACTCGGAATGGATATCGTGACCGTCTACCAGGAAACCCTGCAAGGCCAGTTGAAGGAACTGGAAGTCGACAATCAGAACCTGAAGCTGCTGCATCAGGACGCGGAAAAGAAAGCCAAGCGGGCCGAAATGTTTGAAGTCGAGGACCAGCGCCGCAAAGATGAGATTGCCCAGAAGAAAGAGCAGCGGGAACGGCTCTTCGACCAGATCGCCGAATATGATATCAGCCGCGAACAGGAAGGATATCGCTTGCAGCAGATCTCCCAGGTCCGGCTGGAACGCTCGCTCAAGCGGGTCATTAAGCTCGTCGGAACATGTGGAATGCTGGGCGTGGTCATCGTTTTCTGTCTGACCTATCTGCGGGAATGGTTTGATACCACACTGAAGACTCTGGACGATGTCCGGGCCTTTACCGGGACCCAGCTCTTGGGAGCTGTCCCGGGTTTTGCGGCCAGTGCCGACGCGGACCGGCTGGCTCGGGAACGGGGACTCTCCGCGGCACTGTGTTATTTCCATCGCCCCGGCTCTCGCGAAGCGGAGGCGTTCCGATCCGTTCGAACAACATTATTTGTCTCAATGCAGCCCGGCCAGAAAATTATTCAAGTCAGCAGTCCTGAACCGGGGGACGGCAAGAGCACTGCTGCTGCCAATCTGGCAATTGCCATGGCCCAGTCCGGAAAACGGGTCTTGCTGGTTGACGGCGATTTGCGCCGTCCAACACAACATGCCCTGTTTCATGTCCCGCAGGATGTCGGCCTGACCGACGTGTTGATGGGGGAAATCGACTGGCAGAACGCCGTGCGCTCAACCCCCGTGGACGGACTCTCGCTGATGACGGCGGGGCTGTGTCCGGAAAATCCCGCCGAACTCCTCTCCACCGCAGCATTGCCGGAAATCCTGCATCGCATCCGGGAAGAATACGACGTGGTGATCCTCGACTCCCCGCCGGTGCTGGCGGTCAGCGATCCATGCATCATCGTGCCGCATACGGATGGAATGCTCGTTGTGCTCCGCATGAACAAGACGAAGCAGGCCGCCGCTGAACGGATGCAGGAAATGTTGACCGCACATGGCGTTCACGTCTTCGGCGTGATTGCCAATGATTTCCATGCCAGTAATGCCGCCGAAGCAGGATACGACTATGCGGCCTATGGATCGTATTATTCTCCGAACGACCAGCGGGCCGCAGGCCGCGAACGACCAGCAGACAAACTCGCGCCGATTGACATGGCTTCAGTCCCATAAGCAGCCGGCTGAAAATCGTCCCAACCGAAATGCCTGTGCTTCCACAATATTTCTGATTTATTGGGAAAAATGGGCCAGGCATTCCAGCCTGACCGAAACGCGGTTGTTTCAACAGACGGCAAGAACGCCCAGGTTCAGTTCGAGAATCTGCTTGGACAACATGATGAGACTGGAACTCCGGGCCGCTTCTAGCGCGGAGTTGCAAATGATGTCTCACGTCGATCTTAATGAATGACAGGGAATTCAAGACCGAGCGTGATCGAACAATGACCAAACTGGTCTAGGGAACTCCGGCTGCGTCGTAAAACCGATTCGCAACAAGATGTTCGCCACAGAACAGAACAACGACCAGGACCAGCAACAGCGGGAAAATTTCCTGGCCGAGATCGGCGGCATTGATGTCATCCTTGAGCGTTTCCAGGCTGGCGGCCACCTGGTACCGTTCCGGCCCTAAATGATCATCGAGATCGGCCTGAGTCAGCCGGGTCAGGTCGCTCTCTTCCGGAGGGACATTCAGGCTGAATGCCCCCGCAATGTCCCGGGAATCCACCGGCATGACCGCATAATGGCCGGGAGTCCGCAAGTCCTTGAAGACCAGCCGGGTTTCGTGGGCGGGAAGTGGGTGCCGGAATTGCTTCAGGTCCGGTGTCTTGAGAAGAAACGTCCGTTCCTCTCCCGAGGGAGCCAGTCGAACCACGGGAGATTGCCCGGTCAGAAAAGCATGAGTGTCATCGCTGAACCGCGAAACATAGTCCGTCGCCTGTTCGACAAACGCCAGAAACAGCCACACGTCCAGCAGAGGGCTGGGCAAGTTATTCCAGCGGTCATTCGGGTTTTCCGGCAGGCTGGCATCGGTGGTCAGCATGAGCGTGCGGCCTTTGCCATGAGACCGTTCGAGAATGGCGGGCCAGCGTGTGTCCGCATAGGTCGCCAGGACATTGGCGCCCTGTGCCGGGGTGACTTTCCAGAAACGGGTGACATAGACCAGGTTTTCGAACATCGAAAACGATCCGAAATTCTCCAGCCGCCGATAAATCGTGAACAGGGGATGATTGCGGGCATCCAGCGAAAAACTCCATTCCCCCAATGGATGCCAGGCATCGAGAATGCCGGGAAGAAAGGATTGTGCCGGAGCCCGGTTGTAGCTGGCAGCAGCAATGTCCGCGCTCCCCAGAATGACAATCAATCCTCCCCCTTCTTCCACGTATTTCCCGAGTTGAAACCAGACATCATCGCTCAGCCGGGGACAATCGATCAGCGTGATGTTCGGATACTTCGACAACGTCAAATCTTTCAGACGATCGGACCGCTCGAAATGCGGCTTGAATTTATTGGGTGAAGAACTCCTCCGCTCGTGCGGCGCCAGTGCGGTCATCCAGGCCTGGGCCACCTGCCGGGTGGGGGCCACCACGAGAATTTCCGGCGGTTCACTCACCTCCACAGTGAAAGAGCGGACATTGTCGAATGACAGCGGATCCGAACCAATCAGCCGGGTTTCCCCCTGGATCCATCGATTGGTGATTCCGGTAAGCACGGGAAACTGCGTCTGCACGGGAAGATTTTTATCGAGACGAACGTTGGTCTGTCCCTGTTTCAGCAATTCTCCCGTCTGATTCTCGATGAACAGTTCGATCCCCTGTTCAGTCATGTCCTGCCCTTGCGACCGCACGTCCGCGGAAACGATCAGTTCTCCCCCCAGTGGAATCTGTTCTCGCGACAGGTGAATGCCGGTAATCGCCTGATTTCGTCCCGACGGCTCCCCCACGTCGATGACATAGACATTCACCTGTTTCTGCTTTTCCAGATCGGCTTTCAGGAGAGAACTGCCAGCGGGTCTCCAGGCCGATTTCGCCAGGTCGGTGAAGAGATAGATCCTGCGGATATAGCGATCCCGCCGTTCCTGCTCGGGGCGGTCTGACTGATCGGACAACGTTCGTTTCCGATCATCGTCATGCGTTTTCAAGGCTTCCCGCAACCGGTCTTCCACGGGCAAGGCGACCGCCGAGCTTTCCAGTGCATCAATTCGTGAGACTGCGGAATTGATGGTCGATTGAAACGGGATTGGCCGCTCGCTGCCGGTATCGCCAATGGCGATGCGGCTGCCAGCGGGGAGTGACTGCAAATGAGCCCGGGCAATTTCCTGAGCCTGTCCCAGTGAATCGATTCCCGCCTGAAGATAAGTCATGCTCAGGCTGTTGTCGAAAAGCATCACGCCAGCGACCGGAAGATGAAGGGCACCTGTCGGTTTTGGCCGGGTCATTTCCGCAGCAATCCGCCGCTCATAGGGCCAGCCCACAAAAAGCAGAATGGCTGCGAACGTCGCCAGAGTCGTTCGATTTCGGAGCGAACTGGTCTGCTGCTGCAACTGATGGGAATTGGTAAATCGACGTTGCAGTCGCCGGCGTCCAAGTACGAAGACCAGAATGCCCAGGCCGATCACCATTGCCAGTATGGCCAGTTCCATCCGGTTCAAGTTGTAATTCGCGGGAGGAACCGACGGGCGGGCCAGCGCGAGAACGATCATCGCCAGCACCAGAATTCTCAGCAGCAACAAGGCAATGTGCCGCAACCGAAGCCGGCGGACGCTTTGCCGTTGTACTTGTTGCAGCAATTTCAAGGCTGGGAAAAGGAGCTTCTTCGGCTTCTGCTTCATCAGGAAATGAAGCAGAACCGGAATCACCGTCAGGCCGAGTCCCAGAAGCAGTGCGGAATTGAGAAACGTCATGGATGCAAGGGCGCTTCAGTGCGATGTCTGCAATAAACGGAGCTGAAGGCGGGCCAGATGCCACAGGTAGTTCGAACGATACCCCGCCTTTCGCGGCCAGGAATCTTCCACCGCGAGTTTGAACTCCCGGAGACCGGTCTCCGGGTCTCCATTCAGAACGCTGTTCATTCCCACATAGAAGTGAACATGGAACCGTTGTCCCGGATGATCCTGTTCCGGAACGTCCGTTGTCTGAATTCGTTCCAGGACGTTCCTGGCTGAAAGTTCGCCACGAAAATACCGGACCAGATCCCCATCCGTTCCATCGCATTCGGGCAACAGGCCACGAGCCTCTTCTTTTCCAAACGCATGCCCATGGGCAAAGTAGCGCCAGAACTCATTGTCGCGATCTGTCGGAACGGAAGCGTGATTGCTGTCGAACTGGGCAGCCGCTTCTTTGAACTGATGATCATAAAACAGGGCAATCCCCAGCCGCCAATGGCCTGCTGCCTGCGAGGGATCGATTTCCACCATCTTTCGATAATCCGTTATGGCCCGGGGAAAATTTCCCATGAAGACATGAATGTCTCCCCGCTGGGAAAACAGATCGACCGCCGGAGCCCGCTGGGAAACCCGGACGTTCAAGATCAGCAGTTGCTCAGACAACGATTTTTGAAGCGCCTCTCCATCGGCAGCGGTCGAAATTGCGAGAGACACCGGGGGATCATCCGCGCAGGCAGTCCCGGCAACAATGCTGCCACATCCCAGTCCAACCACAAGTGATCGAAACAGAATCCGGTTCTTAAAGGAAAAGTTCATTGCGTTTGTATCCTCCTTGAACGAAATCCCGGGAGCCTGCCGCCCCGCAAGAACAGCCGCCGCCTGACACTCATTTGCAAAAATTGAGAGCCATGCTGAGAAGGCGCCGGACAGTCCCTGGGCTGCTGAACGACTTTACTGAACCGACGAAGATGTCGGCGGTTCGGGCACTCCCTGCCTGTTGACGAAGACTCCCCAGCATCACAAATCTTACTTTCGGAACGAATCCGGGCGCAAACTTTTTTGCTTCCAGATCTTGTCCGGCTGGTTGCCATAAGCCTGCGGCTGGTAGTCACCGACGAGATCGACATTCGTTCCGGAAGCGGGAATTTTGTCCGCCAGACCCACTAAAAAATAAACTCCATTCACGAGTTCTCGACGAACTCCCTCGTTCAGCAGGTCGGTTGCCGCCCCGATGGTGGAAGTCATCGACTGTCCCGCCTGTCCGCCGGGAAGTTGATAGGACTTCAACCAGACAATCGGCATCATCGGGGAATTCTTGGCCGCGTCCGGTTCCGCGTCCGTCGGTCGCAGTCCGAAAAAGATGTCATCAGCATCGTACTCGCCAGTGCGATTTGTCACCTGCCCCAGGACGAGCGGCCGGGCATCTCCGGGCAGGGGAAGGCGGACGCCATAAACGTCCGTCGAACCCCAGATGTCCCCATCTTTAATCCCCCGCAGAATCGGATGCTGTTCTTCTCCGGAAGCAATCCGGCCCACGGTACTCTGATGCCGGTGATGGCCGTGATGCATATACCAGCGTTCCCCCAGCACAAGTCTCCCGAAACCGTCTTCCCATTCCTTCAATTCCCCTTTGTACCCGTTGCTGTAATGGGCATATTTCGAATTCCCCGAAAGATTGAACGCATGTGTGGCCGTCCGGATCCCGAGAACCGGGCGGCCGCTTTTCAGATAGGCATCAATATGAGCCATCTGGTCATCGGGAAGATTTCGAAATCGAGTGAACAGGATCAACAGATTGGCATGGTCCAGGGCTTCCAGTCCGGGAATATTCGTCAACACATTCGGATTGATCACGCCCGTTTCGGGATCTGTCGCAAACAGAACGGTGCAATCAAATCCGTGATGCTGGGAGAGGATTTTCGCCAGTTGCGGAAGGGCTTGTTCCGAACGATATTCTTCATCTCCCGAGATCAGGACGATTTTTTTTTTACGCCCGGTCCATTTTTCCCCGCAAAATGAAGCATCTGTTCTCCAACGGGAACAGCGGCAGCGGTCGCGGGAAGTTCTTTCAACCGGATGTTTTTCCAGCGAATCTGCTTGCCGATTTTGGTCTGATCTTTTCCGATTCCATGGACCTGCAACGCAATGAATCCGGTGGCGGTCATGTCATCGGTTAAATCGGCCGCGGGGACTCCGTTGATCCATGTCCGGATATGGGGACCGTTTGCTTCAATACGATAATGGTTCCATTCATTCTGTTTGAAGGCGGCCCGGGCAGCAGCGTTTTTGTCTCCGGTCAGATCATACAGCCAACCGCGACGGCCTTCATCATAGATTCCCGCTGACCACGCCCGGGCAGAAGGATCGATTTCCACCTGATATCCATGGACCCGCCCGGGAGCGACACGGGCCTTGATTTCTTTCCCGTCTTTTCCAGTCCCTGTCCAGACTTTTTCTTCATCGAACTGATTCGAGCGAATCTGAATTCCGGAGTTCAACAGCGGATCGACCTTGTAATCAACTTCCAGGATAAAGTTGGCGTAATTCTTGTCGGTACACAGAAAACTGTTGCCGGTATTCGGAACCGAAGTGCCGACGATTTCATCCCCTTCAATGGCGTACGTCGCCTTCCCTCCCCGTTGCGTCCAGCCATCCAGGTTCTTGCCGTTAAATAAGGAAACGAATCCATCTTCGGCATTGGCAACGGCGGAATTGAACGCCAGCAAGGCGACGACCAGGAGCGTTTCCAACCTGAATTGCTTCATCTTAAGAATCCTTTGAAAGTTCATCGGGAAAAGTTCATCGGAAGTTGTGCATTGAGCCGTAATCCGGCAATGGATTCCCCAGGCTGGACCACTTGCCGGACAGTCTCATGGACACGATACAAAACCTTCTCGCAGGGAGGAAATCTTGTGCCGGTGCAGTCCAACAACAAGGGAGCCTGGAAGGGCTCTTTTCCAGATGGTAGCAGGATTTTCGAATCTTCGCAGTGAAACGGATTCAAGAACTGTCAATTCATGGACAGGAGCCCGCGAAGGGACAGAATTCCGTCAGGATAGCGGGGGAGAAGGGAGTTCCCCGCTCGTCCAGGCTGCGGCCTCGTCCATGGCATCCTGCAACCGCACTTGAAGCGATTCCATGAATTCCGCTGCGCGTCCTTGATCAAGAAATTCACGGACATCATCCGCACTGTAGGGAGTTCCCACAACAACCCGGACAACGCGGGGGCGAATCATCACGGCTCCCCGCGGCAGTGCGTTTCCCGCACCGGCCACTCCAATCGGAACCACCGGAACATTGGCCCGTCGCACGATCGCCAGAAAGCCCGGTTTCATTTCATGCAGGCGCCCATCGGTACTTCGTGTCCCTTCCGGGAAGATGCCGACATAATACCCCTGCTGCAAGCGATTGATCGCCATGCGAATGCTTTCCGTTGCAGCGGAATTGCGACGGATGGGCATGACATACGTATTTCGCAAGATCGTTCCGATCAAAGGAACGGCAAAAAGGTTATGGCGGGCCAGATAACTCACGGGACGATGAAAACTGACTGCCACCACCAGCGGATCGATAAAACTCTGATGGTTGATCAACAACAGCGCTCCCCCGGGAGGCAACTGTTCGGCTCCCCGGATACGATAACGGAAGACAAACACAAACAGGTTCTGCATGAAGAGCTGAAATGCTCTCCAGATCCAGTTTCTTGCGGTGGGATCGACAGCCGTCGGTTCCGTGCTCATCGCAAGCTGGGACCCTCGGGAAGCACGCTGATCCGCGGGGCTTCTCCCGGACTTTCAAACAACGAGATAATCCGGGGAGACGCTTCACTTCCAGCGGGAGCGGGAACGAGGAACTGGCAACAGCGGGTGCCATCGGTCAGAGAATGGACGCAGGACAGGTTTTCCTGCCCAACCGGAATTTGTTCGCCCAGCTCCGATTGCAGTTGCAGTTGAGCCAGATGGGCCAGGCGTTCCGCGGCAGGAATTCCCCCCACCATCACCACTGCCCGGACATTTTCCAGACGGGACTGCGCCGAATAAAGACAACGCAAACTGTGAACCTGCGGAAACCGGGTGCTTAACAGACCGACCGCATGACCGTCGACCCGGTAAACGGCGGTGGCTGTCCGAATGCGGATGATGGTGTCGCCGGCTCCTTGAATTGTCGCGCTTAATCGCGTCCGTTGTGATTCTTCCGCAATCGCCCGATCGATTTCTCCGGTCGTTATCCGAGCGAGCCGATCTGTCGCCAACAGGGATTGAACAAGTGAAAGAACCTGGTCCCGGGGGAGTTCTCCCCATAATGAGCCTTCGCCAACCCGAATCTGAACCCGTCCGTTGGAGAAAACAGCGACTTCCGGAGCCTGCAAGACCCCCTGATGGACGTACCATAATTCCACGACAGGAACAGTGGGATCCTCCGGGAGCGAAAATTCCGGATCGGCGCCGGCAACCCTTGTCAGAACGCCAAGGCACAACAGGAATGTCCAGTAACGCATCATGGATCTCAATCTCAAAGTGAGATTCTCGATTTCAGTCATCCTTGTGAAAGCTTCGAACCTGAATATGGACAGGTTGATCAATCTGTCGTCAGTCGGCCCACGAGCATTTGAACCGGAAGCGGCCATTGTTCGAGTTCCATCAGGACAGAATCGTGGTACGACCACCAGGTCCGTTTCCATGACATCCTGAACGTCAGGGGATGGCTGGATTTTTGCTTCCGCGAATTTCCCCGACGTTTCGGGATCTCCCTGGAGACATCGGTCCTCCAGGGGCGGGAAGATTACCCCAATTCACGCGGTCGTCACAATCCGAATTTACGATCGCCCGAAGTTGGGGAATTGAGCGTGGCAGGGTGTCCGTAATTTCTGGTTCCTTGTCTTCGCAGTCGTAGGAATCCATTTTTCGGTGCCGCCGCCCCGACCGAAGTTCGCCATAAAATCCAGAAAACGCCATTGTTATGCCGCTTGAGCAGACGCTTCGCCTCCTGAAAATTCATCCAGCCGGGAAATAGCGGCGCCTTCAGTTCTTCCGTCTGCCATATTGTTCCGTAGACCGGTTTGAAGTATGTTCGAGCAAGTCCTGAATGGAGAAATTTCCAACCTGAGTCCACGAATTGCCAGGATCCGGGGGTTGCCTGACCCACTGAAACGATGTGGTCCCCGCAACCAAGGTCTGACAGGTCTAGCAACGGCTGTTTGAACAGCGGTCCATGGAGTGTGGCGTGGTCCGTATCATCATCTCAAAGGAAGTCGATCATGTCCAAAATTCGCCTGTGTCTGCTCGGTTTGGCCACCTGTTTGCTCGGTTTTTCAGAATTCTGCCTGACACTGCCTTGCCTGGCCCAGGGAGCGCCTGATGAAAAGCAGATTCAGGCAGCTATTGAGAAAGGAATTGATTTTCTCAAGATCACCCAGGCCGATGATGGCACCTGGACGTCGCCGACGTCTCTGGGGGTTACCGGACTGGTCACCTACTCCATGCTGGTCAATGGAGTTTCCGTGGATGAACCGCATGTGAGTACGGCCTTGAAAAAGATCGAAGCCAACATTCATCCCGATGGTGGAATTTATCATCCGGAATCAACGCACAAAAACTACGAAACCGCAATTGTCATCCAGGCGCTGGTGGCGGCCAATCCCGATGGACGCTATTCCAAAATCATTCAGAATGCCGTCAATTACCTCAAAAACATCCAGTGGGACGATAGTGAACAAACCGCGAAAGAAGCTCCTGCTTTCGGCGGGGCGGGCTATGGAAAGAGCGCCCGGCCCGATCTGTCCAACACGGCATTCTTCATGGATGCCTTAAAAGCAGCCGGGATCTCTGCCCACGAACCCGCCATGCAGAACGCCATGGTCTTTGTCTCCCGGTGCCAGAATCTCAAAGGCCCCCATAACGACACCCCCTTCGCCGACAAAATCAATGACGGCGGATTTTATTACACACCGGCTGCCGGTGGTTCTTCTCCTGCCGGAAAAACTCCTGAAGGAGGACTCCGGTCTTACGGCAGCATGACCTATGCCGGGCTGAAAAGCATGATCTACGCCGGGCTCACCGAAGATGATCCCCGCGTCAAAGCTGCGGAAGAATGGCTGCGAAAGTTCTACACGCTGGAAGAGAATCCGGGGATGGGCCAGCAGGGTCTTTACTATTATTACCAGACCGTGGCCCGCGCCATGGATGCCCTGGGGCGCGAACAATTTCTCGATTCCACGGGAAGCAGCCATCTGTGGCGTATTGAACTCGCTTCCCAGCTTCTGGCCCGGCAGAAACCCAATGGCAGCTGGATCAATGGAACCGCTCGATGGATGGAGGGAGATCCTAATCTGGTCACAGCTTACGCACTGATGACGCTGGCCCAGTGCAAACCACCCAGGTCCCGCTAGACCAGTCTGGTCTTTGTTCGATCACGCTCGGCCTTGAATCCCTTGTATTTCACCAGGAACTGCGTGATATACCATTTGCAACTCCGCTCTAGAAATGGGGACTCCATGCCAATCCCTTACCTTTTCCACGGATCCTGTGGGGCAAAGCCTTTCCCCGTTGGCTTGAAGGAAACCGTTATTTTCAATCCTCACAATATGTAAAGGGATCATCCCGGTCACGGCTGGAAGCTGCTATGCTGTCCGGGCTGGCGGAAGAGAGACTTCTGCCGGACTTTGTCGAACATCCGCGTTGAAAAGAAACTGCCATGTCAGAATACCGCATCGAAAAAGATTCCATGGGCGAAGTGAAGGTGCCCGCCCAGGCATATTATGGGGCTCAGACTCAGCGGGCCGTGGAAAATTTTCCGGTTTCCGGATGGACATTGCACACGGACCTGATTCACGCCATGGGGCTTGTGAAGTATGCGTGCGGGGTTGCAAACCGGGATCTGGACAAGCTGACAGGCACCGGGAAAGAACCGCTCAACGCCGATCAGGTGGGGGCAATGCTTAAGGCCGCCCAGGAAGTTGCTGACGGAAAATTCGACGATCAGTTTCCGATCGACGTTTTTCAGACGGGATCGGGAACCAGCAGCAACATGAACTGTAATGAAGTCATCTCTAATCGGGCTATTGAACTGATGAAAGGAGACCGGTTCGCTGCGAAGAAACCCATCCACCCCAACGACCATGTCAACATGGGGCAAAGTACCAACGACACCTTCCCCACCGCCATTCATGTCGCGGTGGCGATGAGCATTCATTCACAACTCATTCCGGCATTGGAAAAGTTCCAGAAAGTGCTTGCTGAAAAAGCAGCCGCCTGGGACAAGATCATCAAGATTGGCCGGACCCATCTGGCCGATGCCACTCCTTTGCGTCTGGGACAGGAATTCGGCGGTTTTGCCCGCCAGCTGGAACTCTCCATCGAACGGGCTCGCCAGGCACTCAGTGCCGTTTGTGAGTTGCCGGTGGGGGGGACCGCTGTTGGATCGGGAATCAATACCCATCCGGAATTCGGCAGACGGGTGGCGGATGTGCTGGCGGAAACGACCAGCATTTCTTTTGTGGAAGCCCGAAATCATTTCGAAGCCAACGCCCAGCGGGATGGCCTCGTGGAATGCCATGGCCTGCTCAAGACGATTGCCACCACGCTGCTGAATGTGGCGAATAATATCCGCTGGCTGGGCTCGGGCCCCCGTTGCGGATTTTATGAAATCATGATCCCCGACCTGCAACCGGGAAGTTCGATCATGCCCGGCAAAGTGAATCCGGTGATGTGTGAAAGCCTGATCCAGGTGGCTGCCCGCGTGATCGGAAACGATGGCTGCCTGACTCTGAGCGGATCCCTGGGCGGAAACTTTCAGCTCAACATCATGATGCCGGTCATGGGGCAGACCACCCTGGAATCGATCATGCTGCTTTCCAGGGGAACCAATGCGTTCGTCGATCTGTGCGCCACGGGACTGGAAGCAAATGAACAGGCCTGTGAAGCAGGCGTTGAAAAGAGCTTGTCCATGTGTACCAGCTTGAACCCGTTAATCGGCTACGAAAAAGCAGCCCAATTGGCCAAGGAAGCCTTCAAGACCGGGAAAACCATCCGGGAACTGTGTGTTGAACAGCAGATTCTTCCGATCGATGTTCTGAACAAAGCCCTGGACCCGATGAGCATGACCGAACCCCATGCATGACCAGGAACCAGGGGTCCGTCCGAGAATGCGGTGATCCCTGCAATTCAATCACCGTGCAGTTGGCGAAGCCGGCTGGATGTTCGCAGCATCCATTGGATTCGTTCGAACTCGTTGAGCCAGTCCTGAAGAACGCTGGCGGTGACGTCATCGGGGCCGGCCAATCCCGTCGAGCAGGAAACGCCGTCCAGTCTGTTGACCGCCTGCCGATATCGGGACAGGGTTTTATCGCCGTATCGCCCGCAAAACTGGCCATCTTCGCTGAGAAAGACAACTGCGGGAACCCGGGCCCCCCCGCAGGTGCTGAGCGCGGCTGCCAGTTCGGGATTGTCGTCGCGATCGGCATAGCGCACCTGGATTTGAGGGCTGGCCGCAGCGAAATGTTCGAACATCGGACACTGGTTCACGCAGTCTCCGCACCACGCTCCCGCCATGACCAGCACTTTCATCTCCCGCTTGAAGTGCCCCAGCAGGTTCTGTTGTTCGTCCGTCAGATGGATCGAATCATGAAATTCCTGCCAGCGCCGTTGTTGCTCAGCGGTTCCATATCTCGTCAGAAATTCCTGATACGGAAGTGCGGTTTCGAATGCGGCGGCGAAATTCATGGTGGACATGGGATGGATCGATTCAGAAGAAGAGGACTTGGGAAAGCGATAAAACTCCCTCGGAAGAGATTCTAAAACAGTTTCCTTGTTGTTCCATGATGCTTTGCCTCAAATTCCCATGGTTTCAAGGAGATTCGCATTTATGAAAATGCACTTTATAAAAATGTGGAGAAGCAGTCTCTCCGGGCAGGTTGATTGCTCAGCGGGAGACTGCGGATTACCATGCGAAAAATTGTTCATGGCCCGTTGCTGGACACCTGCCGCGCATGTCACTGAAATCCGCTGAACCGGTCGCGCCCGATTCCTGGAAGCGTCGTCATTTACTCGGCCTGCAAACGCTCGAACGAAATGAAATCGAGCAGATTCTCGATCATGCGGCCCGGTTCA
>Ga0182744_1003064_pt1 | contig 13270 bp, 10 predicted proteins | sample eDN3rd30CKraftMG_FD_128525 | JGI IMG/M metagenome (GOLD analysis project Ga0182744, IMG submission 128525) | Enriched Miracle-Growth compost microbial communities from Emeryville, California, USA - eDNA 3rd pass 30_C Kraft MG (version 2) (version 2) ...
AGGCGAAGGTGCAACTCGACCGACTCGGCATCACGAATACCGGCCCCGGAGCGAAGCGGCGCGATGCGGCTGCGGAACGAGGTCGTGAAACGGGACCACTCGATCCTCTTGCCGCGCTCGGGATGGAGCTGTCCAGGCGCCCCTGGGTCTTGCGAAGCGCGCCGGTCAGTGCGGAAGCCATCCGCGTCATCATCGTCGACGATCACGCCATAGTGCGTGCGGGTGTACGCGCGATGCTGGATGGCCTCGCCGACATCCTCATAGTGGGCGAGGCCGCAAACGGAGTCGAGGCAACCTCTCTTGCCGCCCGAGTGGCTCCCGATGTCGTACTGATGGATCTCGAGATGCCCGGCGGCGGCGGCGAGGCAGCCGCACGCGACCTGCGCGCCCTTCCCCGCCCGCCGCGCATCCTGATTCTCACGATGCACGAGGAGCGCGAGAAGCTCCTTCCGCTCATGGAGGCAGGCGCCAGCGGCTATCTCGCCAAGGACGTGACACGCAACGACCTGATCGAGGCGATCCGGGTTGTCGCGTCGGGCGACTTCTACGTGCGTCCGTCCATCGTCAGACGCCTTGCATCAGCGAACGTCGATCGCGCGACGCAGGAGGGCGGGGCCACACGGAAGTCGCTCGAAGCGCTCAGTCAGCGCGAACAGACGGTCCTCCGCCTCACCGCAGGGGGATTCAGCGGTCCGGAGATCGCTGAGCGCCTCGGCATAAGCACGAAGACCGTGAACACGTACAAGCAGCGCGTCAACGAGAAGCTCGGGCTGCAGAGCCGCGCCGACTACGTCACCTTCGCCCTGAGAACGGGATTACTCCCGTGAACCTCGCGAGGTCGACGGGAGCCGCCGCCTTCTTCACGACGTTGTGGAAGAGAAGCTTCAGGCACGGTGTAGGGTATTTCCTCGAAACAGTTCCTCGTTCGACTGACAGATTCGATTGTCGATGCGTGTGAGATTGTGAGCCATGGCCCGGCGAGGCACACGCGCTCCCGGGCATTCAGCGGGGCCCGTGAACCGAAGAGCCCCGATCATGGTTCATCGGAGAGGAGTTTGACCATGCAGTCTCCATCAGCCGCAACCAATAAGGCAACGAACGAGCGGCCAGCCGGCGAGCTGCCACTGCCGGCCGGACCAGTCATCGCCGCAACCGACGGTACGCCGGAATCGGACTCGGCAATCACCGGCGCGCAGCTCCTGGCCGCCAGAACCGGTGCACCGCTTCGGATCATGACGGTCGTGGAGCCGGTAATCGTGTACGGTCTCGAGCTGGGGAGCGTGCCGACGGACCCGCTCGTCTATGGCCCGAGACGGGCGATGCAACGCGAGCTGGTGCACGATCAGATCCGCCGGCTCCTTCCGACCGGTACCGACACTCAGGTGACGCTGCTCGGCGGGAATGCGGCGCTGGCACTGGCCCGCGAAGCGCACGACCTCCATGGGCGAGTACTGGTGCTCGGACGCGGCCGGCACGGTCTCGTCGATCGCATGATGCTCGGTGAAACGGTGCTGCGAGTACTTCAGCTCGCCGATGTGCCGGTGTTCGCGGCAGAGCCCGGGATAGCGGAACTCCCCAAGCGTGTGCTCATCGCCACGGACTTCAGTCCCTACAGCGTGTACGCGGCGCGCGCAGCGCTCGCACTGCTGGATCCCGATGCGACACTCCTCCTTGCGCACGTCGCGTCGCACGGCGACTCGCTCGATGCGGAGTTCGATCGCGTCCGACGCGAGATCGGCATCGAGCAGATGCGGGTCGACGATGTGGTGCTCACCGGCAGCCCCGGAAGCTCACTGGTGGAGTTCGCATCGCGATCGAATGCGGACCTCGTCGTTTCCGGCACGCACGGCTACGGATTCTTCAACCGGCTCGTGCTCGGCAGCGTCGCGACGCAACTGGTGCGCGGCGCGCCCTGCTCCGTCTTCGTGGCGCCGGGGTCCGCCGCGGTGCGAGCGGCGACGCGAGCGCGGAGCGGCCCCGGCGAGACGCGCACGATACCGCGCGACGAATGGCATCGCGCCCTTGCCTCCTTCACTCGTGCCAACGCGGGAAGACAGTGCTCGGCCGAGATAGAGGATCCGGTATTGGGAGCGCAGGTGCAGGGGAACGCGCTGCCGTTCGTGGCCGTCGCGTACGATCACCATGACAGCGAGGTGCAGGTCATGTTGGGCGCTTCGCGACTGGCCGGGCGATACCTGAGTCACGTGGTTCCGGATGTCACGGAAGTGCAGATTCTGGCGGATTTCGACGGTCGCGATCGCGCGCTTCGCGTAGGCAACGAAGGCGGCGCCACACTTCTCACCTTCGCGGATTGATTCCCTCGACCGGAGCGAGCATGAAGGAATCGACGAAACGACCCAGCAGCGAGCAGCTACGGCTGACGCTTCGCCTCCGGTTGAATCGGCGGCGCCCGGCAAACCAGGGCAGGCATCCGGCACGCTCGCTCCCGGCGCCTGCCCGTTCGGCCAGCGAGCACGACCCGGTGCTCGAGCACGTGGCAGGGGAAACGTGAAACGCTCGGGCACCGCTCCGGGGCCGCCGACCGGCGCGCTCGATCTGCAGAAGCATGAGACCCGGCTGCCGCCGGAGCTCTTCCGCGGCATCATCGCCATCGCTGCGGATGCGGTGATCTGCATCGATCGGGAGCAACGCATCGTCCTCTTCAACCAGAGCGCGGAGCGGATCTTCGGGTATTCCGCCGCGGAAGTCGAGGGCGAGCCGCTCGCGATGCTGATCCCGGAGCGGGTCCGCGACCTCCACTCGAGACATGTCGATGAGTTCGGCGCTTCGAAAGTGGAGTCGCGCCGGATGGGCGACCGCGGAGAGATAATGGGAAGGAGGAAGAGTGGCGAGCTCTTTCCCGCCGAGGCATCCATTTCGCGACTCGAGTTGAACGGGCACCGGATTTACACGGCCGTGCTGCGCGACATCACGGAGCGCCGGCGCGGCGAAGCGGAGCTGGCCCAGCTCATGAACCGCGAGCGCACCGCGCGTGACGCGGCAGAGGGAGCGGAACGTCGATCGGCTTTTCTGGCCGATGCCAGCGCGCTGCTCGACGCCTCGCTCGACTACGCAACAACTCTCCAGAACCTCGCCGACCTCGTGGTCCCCAAGTTGGCGGATGTCTGTTTCATCGACGTGATCGAGGACGACCGCGCCAGTCGCGTGGCATCGGCGGCAACGAGCCAGATGCTGCGACGAACGGCGCATGCGCTGCACCAGTTTCCGCGCCGCTCCGACCGACCATACCTCACACGCGAGTCGATCGTGTTTGGCAGATCGGTGCTCGTTCGCGAGGCACTCCCGAATGCGCTGGCGCGCGTGACACAGCATCCGGAGCATCTGCGGCTCCTGCTCGAGCTCGAGCCGCGCTCGTACATGACCACGCCGCTACGGGCGCGCGGACATACTCTGGGGGCGATGGCTTTCATCGCTACGGGCAAGTCGCGTGGCTACACGCAGCGCGACCTCGCTTTCGCCGAGCAGCTCGCACGGCGCGCCGCGATGGCAGTGGACAACGCGCGACTCTATGGCGAGGCCCAGCGCGCCACGCGAGCGCGCGACGAGATACTCGGCATCGTCTCCCACGATCTGCGAAACCCTCTGAGCGCGATAAGCATGTGTGCCAGCGCGCTGGAGGAGGACATGCCCGACGCGGGCGACTCCATCCGTTATCTCGTCAACACGATAACGGAGTCGGCGGGCTGGATGAACCGGCTGATCCAGGACCTGCTCGACATAGCGAGCATCGAAACGGGTCGCCTTTCCATGGAGCGGCGCTCCGTGGACATCGGCGAACTTCTGGCCCAGCTCGAGACTCTGTTCACATCGGCGGCGAGGAGCAGCGGAGTGCGGCTATTGGTCGACACGGAACCAGGCCTGCCGAGAGTCTTCGTTGACGGTGAGCGCATCCTGCAACTGCTGGCCAACCTGGTAGCGAACGCCCTCAAGTTCACGCCGGAGGGAGGCGAGATAGCGGTGCGTGCGGAGGCCATTCCGGATGACTCCACACGCATCCGCTTCACGGTGCGCGACAGCGGCTGCGGTATCCCGGCCGAGCAGCTTCCACACATCTTCGATCGCTTCTGGCACGCGCGCCGCAGTGCCAGGGAGCGCGGCACGGGGCTCGGACTCGCGATCTCGAAGGGGATCGCGGAGGCACACGGTGGCACGTTGTACGCCGAGAGCGACGTCGGCCGCGGGAGCACGTTTTCCTTCGTGCTCCCCGTGATTGCGCCCGCGAAGGAGCGCTGACGAAGCGCTCAGATGCGCCCGCTCCCCATTGCGTGAGCGATGTCGGTCTGCGATACGACGCCAACCAGCCTGCCGTTCTCCTCGACGAACAGGCGTCTGACTTCGCCGTAGAGCATCCGCTGTGCGGCCGACTGCACGTCGGCGTCCGGCTCGATCGTGATCGCACCAGAAGTCATGATGTCGCGCGCAGTGGTGTGCTCGAACAGTGTGGCTCTGCTCCTCCGATCCTCGCGCTCCGCGGCTGCCTGCAGCACATCGGTAGCGGATACCACACCGAGCACGCGCCCATCGGAATCGACGACCGGGAGGCCGGAAACATGTCCATCGGCCATCGCCTGCACTATGTCCGCCACGGGCGCGTCGGGGGGAACAGTGGAGAGGTCGGTTTGCATCAGGTCGGCTACACGCATCGTCTCTTCCTCCTGGTGAACCGCGCGGTGCGGTTGGCCTCGTACACGAGTGGATCCGGGCTCTACCCCGAGAGGTGCGGCGTCCACTCGCTGCGTCCTTCTGCAGAATAGCCGGAAGCCACTGGCGGCGCATTCGGGGAATGCCCGATTCGGTGTCGGGCTACCGCCGACGCTGGTTGGAGGGCGCCAGGGGTGGTCGCATATTGGCCACGCTGCTGCGGGGCGAGCTCTACGGTGTGTCTGCCAGCGACCCACTCCCGTACATCACCGCCGTCGCCCTGCTGATCGCTGTGATCGCAGTGGCGACGGCGGGCCCTGTGCGGAGAGCGATGCGGGTCGACCCCATGCGCTCTCTGCGCAGCGGCTGATCGGCTCAGAAACCGATCGCCCCTTCCACCATCACGCCATCGAACTTCCCGCCGTGGCGGATGTCCGTGGTCGGGAAGCCGCCGTAGGTCTGCTTCACGTACTCGATCTTGGTGAGCACGCCGGGCATCACGAACCAGCCACCGGCCACCTGAAAGCGCTTGGCGTTCACGTCGTCTACCATGCCGGCGAGCCGGCCGCTCGCGGTGTTGTACCGCGCGCCCACGTAGAGCTGCTCCCTCGGCAGGAAGCGATAGACGGCCTCGCCGGCGTACTGGTTCCACGTCCGGTTGCTGGTTTCGGTGGCCGCCTTCCCTCTCGCGCTCTCGATGTTGCCGAAGAGTTCCAGACCGCGAATCTTGACGAACGGATTGAACACCATCGCGCGCACGTTGCTGCGGAAGCCAGGCTGGATCGCACCCGACCACGCCTGGGCGGTCTCGTTGCTTTGCGTGTTCTCCATCACGTCGTAGTAGCGCGACCCGGCGCGGTCGCCGCTGTACAGCGTGTTGTTCACCGACTTCTTCGTGTAGTACACCGATCCGGTGAGACGCACGCGAACATCCGGGTTCACCTGCCGGTCGTAGCCGAGCTTGGCGATGTAGCTGGGCGAACGCTTCTCCGGAGCCGTGACCTGGCCGTGCACTTCTCCACCGGTCACACCGCCCATCATCAGGATGGGGCCGCCGCGCAGATACACCTCGCCGCCGATCTCGGTCGTGAACGCGTCCATGATCAGGTTGCCGACGAACGGGTTGTAGATCGTGTTGCCGTTGTCGCTGCGGCGGAAGTGCTGGTCGCCGTAGTTCACCTCGAAGTGGCCGGCCTTGACCGTGGCGAAGTGCATGATCAGGTCGAGCACGTCGCTGTCAAACGGCAACGCATCTACCAGTACATAACCATCCTTCACCCAGGTCTCGTCGTGATGGCGTGAAGACATGTACGTGGTCACCGCGACGCGAATTCCCTTCGCCATCTGCGCGTTGAGATAGAGATTTGCAACCGCGTTGTTGAAGCCCGCTCCTATCCCGATGAGCTGGTTCTGGTTGACGGTATCCACCATTCGCGGAATCGCCCGGTTGCTGTGGCGCAGATCCTGGAACTGCTGTGTGAACGAAGCGCCCCAGCCGAGCTTGAACCCCGTGTAGGGAACTGTGTCCTGCTTCGGAGGCTCGAACATGTTGATGCCACGCTGATCCACGGGCCGCATATGCTGGTGGACTATCGGCGGCGCGTTGCTCACGGGCTCTTCCTTCACCGTCGGCTTCGCCTTCCCCTTCCTGGCCCCGGTCGAGTCGACAGAAGTGCCCGACACTCCGCCGTTGGCCGTATCGGCAGCATTGCGTCGCTGCGCCCGCAGCGGCGAGACCGCAAGAAGAGTCGCGGAAGCGAAGGCAACGAGTATACGAGTGGTTTGCATGGGATTCCCTCACTCCTTGAGAAGCAGATCGAAGCTCACCTTCACCGGATCGTTCACCTTGAAGGCGCCCAGCATGAGCTTCGGAGGCTCCAGGCCGTAGTCGGTCATGCGCAGTTCGTACGCACCCGTCACCTGGAGAAGGCCCTCGCCAGCCGACGTCGCGACCGCGTCAATAGTGACCGGCTTCTCGACGCCGCCGAGCTTCAGCGTGCCCGTGAGCAGTGCATTGGCGCCGTCGCCTTCGTGCGCGAGGTCGTACGACTGGAGGCGGAATTCGATCGTCGGATTGTTCCCCGCCTTGATCGCCTTCAGCATGTGTTCGTTCATCTTCTTGTTACCGTCCTCGCAGTCGAGGCTCTTCGAGGGCACGGTGACCACCACGGCGCGCACCACCTTCTCGCCAGCGACCACCTTCGCGACGACCGGCGCCTGATCGGTCTCTACCTGAACGTCCAGTTCCTTCGCCTCGCAGGTGAACGGGCGCACGTTCGACGTACCCTCCACCCAGAGGCGGCTCTCCGGCTGTAGCTCGAGCACCGGCTTCAGCCCCGCGAAGGCGGCGAGCACGGGTCCGAGTATGACCAGGAGGCCCACCGTCCAATTCCGTGTGATGCGCATCTGGAAGCGCTCCGTTGAGGTTACTCGATCGAGCCGCGTTTCTTCCGCGACCCGGGAGAGAATCTCGGAGATCCCGCGCCTTCAGGCTGTCGGCCGTGCCACGCTATTCGATGCACGATCGCGCCGACTGCGCTGTACGGGATACTCCGACCGGTCGCGTGCCGTCATTGATCCTCCGCCAGGCACGACCCCGACGGGTGCTCGTACTGTTGGAGCGAGAAGGTCACGAGCCCCACGTTCGGCATCGCGCTCTCGATGCGCACCGGGATGCGGCAGGCGTCGTCGCTGAGATGGAAGCGGAGCGTTCCCTCACCCTTGTAGCGCTCCGGATCACGGACACGCATCTCGACCAACAGCACCCGGAATGCGCCCGCTTCCGTCGAGATGGTATCTCGCGAGAGCACGCGCACCGTAGTCGGGCTCCGCCGCGCATCGTAGAAGCGGTTGAACGTGTACGTGGAATCGGTGTCGAGCGGGAGCGAACGAACGAAGTAGATGAACGACAGCTCGTCCAGTGGAGCATCGGTTGGGCTCTCACCCGACTTTCCCTTCTCCGTCACCCAGCGCTGCTCATTCGGGAAGAGCTCCACGCGCTCGTCGCGTTTCGAGAGGGGGCGGCGCTCCGACGCGTGGAAGCGCAGAGCGGCCATGCGAACCGGGTCGAGCCACGACTCGGTCCGATTCTTCCCCTTTACGGGACCGAACCCGGCCTCGACGTCGAAGCGCAGGTGGTAGGTCTCCGTGCCGCGAACATCGACAGGTCCGTCAACCGACATCGTGCCGCGTCCACCGATCCCGCTTGCATCCACCCTGTACGAGAGGCGCTCTCCCACGACGAATGGAAGCGGAGCATGGTCGGCGCCGCGCGCCGCCGATCCACTCGCCGCCACCACGAGGACCAGTAGCCCAACAGCCTTCCTTGCATCCATTTTCCCCTCCGGTCTCCGGACCCGTACCGTGCTGTGATTCCCTGTGTGAACGGTAGACCGGGCAGGCAAAACGGCGTGTCGGCCGTTCCCTGAAAGGGGAGCGGGAAGTGCTCACACGGCGGTCGGGCGTGCGACCCGTATCTTTCGGTGGAGCTCCCGGATCGGACACTTCAACGGACCTGCGCGGATCTTCGGCAGGGGGAACGACACGAGTGAAACTCCTCACGCTCAACACCGGCTCGTCGAGTCTCAAGTTCGCCCTCTACGAAATTCGCCCCGGTGACGCGGGCGTCGACGCCGCCGAGTGCATGGAGCTACTCGACCATGGCACGATCGACCGGGTCGGGGATTCGCAGGCCGGCTTGCAGATGGCGCACGGAGGCGGAGGCTCGGACGCGGCGTCGGCGGCGATCTCGACTCGCGAGGCGGTGCTGCGCTCGCTGATCGCGAAACTGGATCGCAGCGGTGTCTGGAAGGAGGTGGCGGCGGTGGGACACCGTTTCGTGCACGGCGGTTCCACCTACCGCGAGCCCGTTCTCGTGACTCCCGCGGTGCGCAATTCGCTCGAGCAGCTCGTGCCACTGGCCCCGGCGCACCTTCCCGGCGAGCTGGCAGCGCTCGACCTGATAGCGCGCGAGCGCCCCTCTCTCCCTCAGGTTGCCTGCTTCGATACGGCATTCCATGCCGGGATGCCGCGGGAGGCGCGGCTCTTCGGGATTCCGCGCCGATTCGCGGAAGAGGGGGTTGTGCGCTACGGCTTCCACGGACTCTCCTACGAGTACGTGACGACCGCACTCGCGGAGCGCGGTCAGCTCGGCGCACGTACCATCGTCGCCCACCTGGGCAACGGCGCCAGCATGGCCGCGATCGCGAATGGGAAGAGCATCGACACGACCATGGGCTTCACCCCGGTGGGCGGCTTCGTGATGAGCACGCGCTCGGGCGACATCGACCCCGGAGTTCTCCTCTACCTCCTCGCGGAGCGGCGGCTCCCGGTGGAAGAGGTGAGCGCACTCGTGCGCGTCACAGGCGGGCTTCTCGGTCTATCGGAAACGGCGTCGGACATGCGTGACCTCCTCGCGCGCTCCCCAAGCGACGAGCGCGCGGCCGAGGCCGTCGCCGTGTTCTGCTACCAGATTCGGAAGTGCATCGGTGCCTATGTGGCGGCACTCCGCGGGCTCGACACGCTCGTCTTCACCGGCGGCATCGGCGAGAACTCGCCGGAGATCCGGGCGCGGATCTGCGATTCGCTCGACTGCTTCGGAATCCAGCTCGAACCAGAGGCGAACTCCGCGGGTGCGGCGATCATCTCTCCCGCGGGATCGCCGGTGACCGTACACGTGGTGCGCACCGACGAGGAGAGCGTGATCGCGCGCCACACGCGGCGAGTGCTGCTGCGATCAGCGCCGGTACGACCGGGCGCGGATCCCGGCGTCCCGCACTGACAGGTCGGTCATCCCGGCGCCGGCTCGCGCGGCGGTTCGCGCGACCGAGGCACCGCTATCGGTCGCGCGCTAGCAGACGATCGATGTCGTTGCTTCCTCGCAGAGAATGGCGCCCGGGAACGCCGGATCGATTCGGACCATTGGTGGAGACGATGCCCCCTACCCTCTACCGGAGAACTTGCATGTCGCCAGGATCGGCACGAACCAGGTGGTTTCTCATCGCTGCCGGCGCCGCGGCGATGCTGACCGCTTGCTCGGCGGGAAGTGACGGATCGCGTACGCCAGCCGACACGAGCGCATCGGCAATCGCCTCCCCGAGTGCCGCACCGGTCGGTGGCGCGGCGTTCGAGAGATTCACGATTGGCGACCTCGCGGCTGTGGCGCTGCGCGACGGAGCGCTGAACTTCCCCAACGACAACGCGATCTTCGGAGTCGGGCGGACGCCCGCCGAGGTGGCCGCCCTCCTCGAGGCGGCCGGTGCGCCCGGCGACTCGCTGCATCTCAGTCTCCAGCCACTGCTGGTGAAGACGAGCGACCGCGTGATGCTCTTCGACACGGGCGCCGGAACGAACTTCGGCCCGACTGCCGGGCATCTGGCCTCTTCGCTGGCCGCGGCGGACGTCGATCCCGAGAGCGTCACCGACATCTTCATCTCGCATGCACACGGCGACCACGTAGGTGGCCTCGTGAACGCACAGGGTACACTCGTCTTCCCGAACGCCGTGGTTCACATGTCCGCGCCGGCGTGGGCATTCCTGAAGGGAATGGACGCGAAGTCGGCCGGAAACGCCGGGGTCGGTCGGCACGCGGAGCTCGTGGAGGCGATCACTCCGAAAGTCGTGGCGTTTGCCCCGGGCTCCACGGTGATTCCCGGCGTAGTGAAGGCGGTCGACGAAGAGGGTCATTCGCCCGGCCACTCCGGTTACCTCATCACATCCGGGAAGGAATCTCTACTGTACATCGGCGACGCGCTGCATCACTACGTGGTGTCGGTTCAGCGTCCCGGGTGGCCCAATAGCTTCGATTCCGATACCGCATCGGCCGCCGCGAGCCGGCGCACGTTGCTCGAGCGGAGCGCGGCGAGCGGACAGCGCATCTACGCCGTTCATCTCCCCTTCCCCGGTATCGGCAGGATCGAGAAGCGAGGCGAAGGGTTCGTGTGGGTTCCGGAGTGAGCCACTCGCGGGCGCAGGTCGCGGAGGTCGCAGGCGCTCGGACCCGTTGCTGACGGTTGGACTGATCGTATTCCTCGTGGAGCGCGGTGCGCTTGCCGACCCGCGTTCCAGCCGTTCGGCGAATACGATCCTTCCATCCGCACGTCATGCGCGAACTCGGCCACGACATCCGCTTCGCTTGTCGCTCCCTGCTGAAGTCGCGGGGCTACCTGTTCACGGTGCTCCTCTCGCTCGCGCTGGGAATCGGAGCATCGGCGCTCGTCGCCGCAATCATCGAAGCGTCCGCATTTCGAGCCGCTCCATATACCGCGCCCGACCAACTGGTACAGGTCATGGGGACCGACGGCGACGAGTGCGACGCGCGCTGTCCGGATGTGCTCACTGACGAGCAGCTTCGCGCCATTCGCGAGCAGGCCGGCTCGTTCAGCGGGATCGCGGCCTTCAGGTGGGGAGAAGCGCTGATAGAGGAAACCTCGTCCAGAGAACGAGTGGGGCGCGCCATGGTGAGCGGCGAGTTCTTCTCGTTGCTCGGCGTCCCGGCGGCACGGGGGCGAACGCTGGACGGGAGCGACGCGTTGGCCGGCGCGACTCCCGCGGTGGTGTTGAGCCACTCGCTCTGGCGTGAGCGTTTCGGCGGTGACGACCGGATAATCGGAAGCACGATCCGGCTGGACGGCGCGACGTTCACGATCGTGGGTGTGATGCCGGGCGAGTTCCGCTATCCGGCCAGTGCGCGGATGTGGACGATCCTGCCGTCATCGTCGTCGAAGGCTACGAACGACGCCGAGCTGTATATGGCGGTCGGCCGCCTCCGTCCCGGCACGACGCTGGATCGCATGCGCGCAGAGCTACGCCTGATAATGCAACGAGAGCAGCTCCGCGATCCGGTGGCGAATGGCGGCCATGGTGCCACCGCGACACCGCTCGTGGAACTGGAGCGGAGGATGCCTCGATCCACGCTCGTGCTCCTGGCGAGCGCCATGGGCGCGATGCTGCTCATTCTTCTGGCCAATCTGCAGGCGCTGGCGATGGTGCGCACGCTCCGACGCCGCGGCGCGCTGGCCGTCCGCGCGGCGCTGGGTGCGAGTCGCTGGCGGCTCGCGCGTCAGCTCCTGGTGGAGTGTTGCCTGCTCTCGATAGTCGGCGGCGGACTCGCGCTCCTGCTCGCATCCTGGGGTACCGACGTCGCCTCCGCGCTCATGCAACGCTGGTTTTCGCTGCCGCTGGTCGTCCGGCTCGATGCACCCGTGCTCGGTGCGACGTGCGTGCTGGCCGTAGTGGCCGGCGGAGTGATCGCGCTCGCGCCAATGGCGCAGATTTTCAGTCTGGATGTTCGCGGTGGGCTGAGCGATGGTGGCGGCAATGCGAGCGGTGGCTGGCGTCAGCGCCGACTGCGGCAGGCCGCCGTCGCAATGCAAGTCATGCTGGCGGTCGTATTGCTCGGTGCCGCGGGAATCCTTGCCAGATCATTGCTGTATCTGCAGCACGTCGATGTGGGATACGATGCCGATCATCTTCTCGTGGCCACGCTCGATTTCCATGGCACGCGGTACGCCGAGCCCGATCAGGCGCAGGAGCTGAGCAGGCGCGTTCTCGACCGTTTCAGCGGACTCGCCGGCGCTCGAAACGTGGCGGTGTGGCGAACACTGGCGCCGAGCATGATGGTGCGGCCGGGTGAGGACTTCGTGACGATCGAAGGGAAGCCGGAGGGATACTCGCAATACTGCAGGCACATCGGCGCCTGCCGAACGCCGACGATCACGGAGGATGTCACGCCCGGCTTCTTCGACGTCACTGGAATACGGATCGTACGGGGTCGGACATTCACGATAGCGGACGGCGCTGGCGCGCCCCCAGTGGCGATAGTGACCGAGACGAGCGCGCGGAGCTGGTGGCCGGGCGAAGATCCGATCGGCAAGCGAATCAGGATCGGTGGTGTCGCATCTCCCTATCCGTGGATGACGGTGGTCGGAGTATCGGCGAACGCGCGAGAGGTGAACGAGGGCGGATTGATGGGTCCCGGAGTGCGCTTCGACGGCCGTTACTATCCCGGTTTCTTCCGCCCCCTCGCGCAGACGCGGATCATTGCGCGCGGCCGGCCAGTCTGGACTGCCTCACTCTTGCTCGGCATTCACAGCGCCGGCGACCCCGCATCTCTGAGCACCAGCGTTCGCCGCGAGCTCGATGCGCTTGCGCCCGACCTGCCAACAGGTACCGTGCAGAGCCTGCGACAGGTCATGCTCGAGGGCGGTACCAACGGGCGACTGCGTCTTAACGGATACATAATGCTCGGCGTATCGACGGTGGCGCTCGCGCTCGCGATCGTCGGCCTGTACGGCGTGGTCGCCGACGCGGTGCGCAGCCGCACGCGCGAGATCGCGATTCGCATGGCGCTCGGCGCGCGTGCCGCGCACGTGATGTCCGCCGTGACACACACGGCGATCGCGACGGGCGGTACAGGAATCGTCGCCGGCTGCGTGCTCTCCGGAATCTTTCGACACGCCGTCGCGCGTGCCTTCTTTGGCGCCACGAAGTCGTACGAACAGGGCTATCTCATCGGCGCGAGGCCGGGGGATCCGCTCGTAATCGCCGGCACCGCGACCATACTGTCGTGCGCGGTGATCGTGGCGAGTTATCTGACCGCGCGACGCGC
>Ga0182744_1003066_pt1 | contig 13264 bp, 9 predicted proteins | sample eDN3rd30CKraftMG_FD_128525 | JGI IMG/M metagenome (GOLD analysis project Ga0182744, IMG submission 128525) | Enriched Miracle-Growth compost microbial communities from Emeryville, California, USA - eDNA 3rd pass 30_C Kraft MG (version 2) (version 2) ...
ACATGGTCGAACAGATGTTCCAGCACCGTGTCGCTTTCGGCCTGGGCAATGTCGAGGATGCGATGCGTCATCAGCCGGTCGACATAAAGCGCCTTGCGGCCGGTATCCTCATGGGTGACGACGACGGGATGCACCGCTTCGCTGACGGCCTTCAGCGCCTTGTCGTCGTTGCGGGTGGCGCTGTTGTAGCAGAACGTGTTGCGGGCCTTCTTGCCTTCGAGGAAATGTTTCAGGTCGTCCGGCAGGGCGTCATAGGCGGCGAACAGGTTCGAGAAGCGCGTATTGCCGCCATAGGTCGGGATCTGCACCGAATAGAGCAGCGTCGCCTTGTGCGGCAGCGGCGTGTGGATCATGTCGTGGTGAAACCACATCTCGCCATCGGGCAGGGCGCCGATCGGCCGGCCGTCTTCGCGGATATTGGTGATGAGCATGATCTGCGCCGGCAGTTTCGCCTGGCCGCTCGCCTGCAAGGCCTTGGGGCGGACATAATCCGGCACGCTGCCGAAATTGCGCGTCGCCTCCACCAGCTCGGTCTCGCTCAGGCTCTGGTTGCGGAACAGGATCACGCAATGGTCGACAAAGGCCCGGTACAGTCTGCGTTTCGTGTCGTCGTCGAGGCGGCCTTTGAGATCGACGCCGACGGCTTCAACTCCGGTGTGTTTCGACAGCGTGCGAAACTCCAGCATTCGGCTTTTTCCTCCTTCGCATGATTGTGCGCAGCATGGACTGCTGTCGTGTTGCGATCATGCAATCCCCGGCCAGCGCTGGCAAGGGGCACCGTTGCGGCTCGAGTTGCCAAAAATTTTAGCAACATCAGCCTGATAGGCCGATCCGAGGTTGCCTGCCAGGCCGCGCAACCCGGCTTTGCCGCCGGGCCGAAGCCTTGCTAAAGATCGCGTCCGCCGCCATTCGGCGGGTTTCAGGATTACGATGCCCCAGTCCGGCGACGGAAAAATCGTTTTGCGCAATATTTCGCTCGCCCGGCAGGACCGCCCCCTGTTCGGCGGCCTGTCGCTGGAGATTGCCGAGCAGCGCGTCGGACTGATCGGCGACAACGGCGCCGGCAAAAGCTCGCTGCTGCGGCTTCTCAATGGATTGCTGCTGCCCGATGCGGGCACGATCGTGGTGCACGGCCTGGAGACGAAGGTGCAGCGCGCGCGCCTGCCCGGCAAGGTCGGCTTCATCTTCCAGAATCCGGAGCATCAGATCGTGTTTCCGACCGGCGCGGAGGAAATCGCTTTCGGCCTGCGCTGCACCGGCATGCCTTCGCAACAGGCCGATACGGCCGCGCGCGCCTTTCTTGCCGAACACAACTGCGCCGGTTGGGCCGATACGTCGGTCAGTGAATTGTCGGACGGCCAGAAGCAACACCTCTGCATCCTGGCTATTCTCGCAATGACACCATCCCTGGTCCTGCTCGATGAGCCGTTCTCGAGCCTCGATCTGCCGTCGCGGATGAAATTCATGCAGATGATCGCGGCGCTGCCGCAGCAGGTCATCATGGCAAGCCACGATCTCGACGTCTTCGCCGATTTCGATCGCGTCATCTGGATCGATGGCGGCAAGATCGCCGCCGATGGCGCACCGAGCCAGGTGATCGCGGCCTATCGCCAGCGCTGCATCGACAGCATCGGACGCACCTCATGATCGCGCCTTATCTCACGGCGAAGACATGGCTGCATCATGTCTCAGCCGGCTGGAAGCTCCTGGCGCTGGCCGCCATCTCCATCGCCTTCACGCAACTCACCGATTGGCGCGGCCTGCTCGCCGCCGCAGCCGCCGTGCTGGCGCTCTACCTGTTGACCCTGCTCGGCCATTGGTCGCGGCTGCGTCTTTACACCTCCTTGCTGCCGCTTCTCGTTGGCATCGGTGCCTTGCAGGCCTATGCGTCGGGCTGGGAGATAGCCATTGCCTCGATCGCGCGGCTCGCAGCGATGATTCTCCTCGCCGATCTCGTCACCGCGACGACGCCGATGCTGGCGATGATGGATGCGCTGTCGCCCGTGCTGCGGCCGTTGCGCCGCATCGGCGTGGATGAAAACCAGGTCTCGCTCGCCGTCGCCCTGGTCATCCGCTTCATGCCTGTCCTGTTGAATGAATGGACGAAGCGCAGCGAGGCCTGGCGCGCCCGCACCGGCCGCAGGCCGCCGCTGCGCCTGCTGGCGCCCTTTGCCGCCGATGTCCTAAGATTAGCCGATCACGTCGCCGAAGCGCTGGAGTCCCGCGGCTTCTCGATCAAGCGAAGCCAAGAGAGAAATCAAGAGGAAAACAAGGACTAGAGCCGCACATGTTCGACACCCGCGATATCGTTCGCATCAGCCTGTTCGCGGCCCTGATCGCCGCCATGGGCCTGTTTCCCCGGCTCGATATTCCGCTCGCTGGCGGCGTTCCGATCACTTTGCAGACCCTCGGCGTCATGCTGGCGGGCGCCTTGTTGGGGCCGTGGCGCGGCGCTGCCAGCGTCCTGCTGTTTCTGCTGCTGGTCGCGGTCGGTGCGCCGCTGCTGGCTGGCGGGCGCGGCGGCCTCGGCGTCTTCTTCGGGCCGACGGCTGGCTATCTGGTCGGCTGGATTCCCGGCGCCTTCGTCACCGGCTGGCTCATGCAGAAACATTGGCCCGGCAACCTGTTTCTGCGCGCCTACGTCGGGGCGCTCGTCGGTGGCGTGCTCGTCATCCATGCTTTCGGCCTGTTCTATCTGGCGTGGAAGGTCGGCATGAGCCTGCGCCAAGCCGTGGTCGCCGATTTCGTTTTCGTGCCCGGCGATATTCTCAAAGCGCTCGCCTGCGCCTATGTCGCCAGCATCGCTGGCCCCCGCAGCCTCAACGTCCCGAAGCAGCCGTCATGACCATCGGCGCAACGCTCAGCCGCCATGCTGCCGACAATCCACTCGGCTCTGCGATCGTCTGCGACGACGATATCATTTCGTTGCGCGATCTCGATCGTCTGGTTTCGATGCTGGCGCTGCGGCTTGCAACTCTTAGCGATGACACGCGCGCCGTCGCGCTGCATCTGCCCAATGGACCAGCCTTCGTGCCGCTGTTCCTGGCCATCGCCCGCGCCGGCCTGGAGGCGCAGGTGCTCGATCCCGCCTGGCCGCCGGCGCGGACGCAATCCGTCCTCGCCCTGCTCGACCCTGCCCTGCTCGTCACAACAGACCCAGATGTCCGCCACCGCCGCCGCATCGTGCTCGACAGGCGCGATCTGCGGTTTGACGCTGCGGCGCAGGGCCTGAGCGACCTCGCATCGGCGCCGCTTGCAACGCTGCCGGACGTCGGCGATCTCGCGCCTTTCTATGTCGGCTTCACCTCCGGCTCCACCGGCGCGCCGAAGGGCTATCGCCGCCATCACCGCTCCTGGATCAGGAGTTTCGAGGCCGACGCCGCGGAGTTCGGCATCGATCGCGGCGACATTCTTCTCGCGCCGGGCAGCATGACCCATTCGCTGTTTCTCTATGCGGCTATGCATGCCATGCACATCGGCGCGACCCTGGTGATGAGCGCAACGTTCCGGCCCGACCGCGCCGTGGCGCTTGCTGCCAGACATAAAGCCAGCGTCGTCTATGGCGTGCCGACGCATTTCCGCCTGATGGTGACGGCGATGCAGGATGCTTGCAGGCAGCCTTTGCTCTCGCCGCGCTGGCTGCTGTCGTCGGGCGCCAAGCTGGATGCCAGCGAGACGGCGCGGATGAAGACGGCGTTCCCGCGGGCACGCATCGCCGAATTCTACGGCGCGTCCGAACTGAGCTTCATCGCCGTGCGCAAGGAGGGCGACGGTGCGCCCGCAACCTCCGTGGGAAAGCCGTTCGCATCCGTCACCGTCAGCATTCGCGATGACGCCGGTAATCCTTTGAAAACCGGCGAAACCGGCCATGTCTTCGTCGAGAGCCCGCTGGTCTTCATGGACTATGCCACCGGCGTCGGCTCGCATCTGCTGCGCTTCGGCGATGCCATATCGGTCGGCGATGTTGGATCGTTCGACGAACTGGGTTTCCTGCATCTTTCCGGCCGCGCCAATCGCATGATCGTCTCGTCGGGCAGGAACATCTATCCCGAAGAGATCGAGACCGTGTTGCAGGCCCATCCCGCCGTCGCAGCGGCGGCCGTGTTCGCCGCGCCCGATGATGACCGCGGCGAGCGGCTGGTGGCGCTGCTGGCCTTCGCGCGGGAAGCAGCGGTGACGCAGGCGGAGATCATCGCCCATTGTCGCCGGTCGCTGCCCCTGTCCAGCATCCCGCGCGTCTATCTGAAGGCGCGGGAGTGGCGCACCACCGGTTCTGGCAAGACCGATTTCGCCGCCATGGCGGGCTTGATGCACACCGCTGCGATGGAACGGATCGCATGAGCGGCGCTTGGCTCGTCGCCGCGCGGCGAACGGCGGTCGTGCCGCGCAACGGCGCGTTCCGCCGGCTCGGTGTCGAAGCGCTCGCCGCGCCCGTGGTGCAAAAGGTCCTGTGTGATAGCGGCATTGAAGCGGGGGAGGTCGACGAGACCATTCTCGGCAATGCGCTTTATGGCGGCGGCAATCCGGCGCGCCTCGCCGCCCTGGCCGCAGGCATTCCTGAGACGAAGCCGGCGCTCACCATCGACACGCAATGCTGTTCCGGGCTCGATGCCATCGCTGCCGCGGCCGATCGTGTCAGCGGCGGTGCCTGCGATGTGGTGCTGGCCGGCGGCGTCGAAAGCTACAGCCGCGCGCCGCTGCGCTTTGCGCGGCCGATGCAGTCGCATGAGCCGGCGAGTGGATATCAGCGGCCGCCGTTCACGCCCTGGCCCGATCGCGATCCCGACATGATCGAAGCGGCGGTGCTGCTGGCCGAGGAACTTGGCATCGCCCGCGCGGCGCAGGAGATCTTCGCCGTCGAAAGCCATCGCAGGGCGATGCAGGCGCAAGAGGCATTGCGCAGCGAAATCGTGCCGCTGGAGAACATCGATACGGATGCATTCGCAAGACGCTTGAGCAAAGCCGCCTGCGCCCGCCTGCCGGTCATCTCCGGGCAGGGCACCTATGCAGCGACAGCGGCGACGGTCGCGGTCGAAGCCGATGCGGCAGCTGTCGTTATCGTTGTCTCGGAAAGAAGGCTCGCGGCGTTGAAACCGGTGCTGCAACCGATCCTCATCGCAGGCCACGTCCGCGTTGCCGGCGATCCGATGCGGCCTGGATTGCTGACAACGACTGCGGCCCAGGCCTTGCTGACACGCCATGGCCTGGATGCCTCGCAGATCTCCGTCGCCGAAATCATGGAAGCGTTTGCTGCGCAGGCCATGGGGAGCATAGCAGCACTGGGGCTCGATCCGGCGCGCGCCAATCGCGGCGGCGGCGCGCTGTCGCGCGGCCACCCCATCGGCGCATCCGGCGCGATTCTCGCCGTGCGGCTGTTTCATGAACTGCAGCTTGAATGCGATGGATTCGGCCTCGCGACAATTGCTGCGGCAGGCGGATTGGGAAGTGCACTGTTGCTGGCGCGCTAACCCTTCTCCCGTGAAACGGGAGAAGGGATAACCCACTTACTTCCCCTTGAACACTGGCTTGCGCTTCTCAGCGAAAGCCTTGCGGCCTTCCGCATGATCCTCGCTGGAGAAGCACGCTGCAATCACCGAATCGATCAGGCCATTATTGCGGTCGGCATCGGATTTCATCGCCTCGCGGATCGCCACCTTTGAGGCATAGATCGTCAGCGGCGCATTGTCGGCGATCGTCGCCGCCAGGTCGCGCACGGTGGATTCAAGCTCGTCGTGGGGCACGACCTTGTTGACGAGACCCATATTCAAGGCCTCCGCCGCCGAATAACGCCTGGCTGTGTAAAGCATCTCGGTCGCGTTGCCGGAGCCGACAATCTCGACGAGGCGGCGCACGCTGCGCAGCGGATAGGCGACGCCGAGCCGTCCGGCCGGAATGCCGAATTGCGCTTTCTCCGACGCGATGCGCAGGTCGGCCGACAAGGCCGTGCCGACTCCGGCGCCGAGACAGAAACCCTGAATCATCGCGATCGTCGGCTTGCGCAACTGCTCGTAACGCTCCGCCAGGCGTGCCGAGACCGTCGACATATCCCGCTGCCGCTCGGCATCGTTCGCATAGCCGTCGAATTGCGAAATATCCGCGCCGGAGATGAACGACTTTTCGCCCGCTCCGCGCAGGACGATCACGCGAATGTTATCATCGCGCTCGAAATCGTCGAGAATATCGAGCGTGGCAAGGCGCATTTCATGGGACAGGGCGTTGTGCTGTGTGGGATTGTTGAAGATCAACCAACCGATTGATCCCTCCTTCTTGCCGATCATTTTTTCGGTAAGATCTGTCATCAGTCTTCGACTCCTGCTGAAATTCGCGCGCCATCGCACTTTCCGATCGTCTCAATCGGAAGGACGCGTGTCGTTTGTCCATTGAGCGCAGTCTCTTCGTGCAAATCGGATGCCTGATTTGCTTGAAAAGATGCTAGATCACCTTTTTCTCACGCAACGAAGCGATCGTGTCGTCCGTATACCCGAGATCGCGCAGGATTTCAGCGGAATGTTCGCCGGCATCCGGCGTCACGCGGTCGATGCGCCATTGCGTGCGCGACATGCGGATCGGCTGTCCGACGATCTCGCGCTTGCCCAGCCTGGGATGATCGATGGCGGTGGCGATGCCCAGATGCTTCACTTGCGGATCGGCAAAGGTCTGGTCGACCTTGTAGATCGGGCCGCACGGCACGCCGCCCGCATTCAGCGCGCTCACCCATTCCGCGCTTGTCTTCGTGCGCAGGATCGCGGTGATCTCCTCGTTCAGTGCATCGCGATGCTGCAGGCGCATTTCGGAATTGCGATATTCGTCACGCTCGATGAGATGCTCCGCGCCGATGGCGATGCACAGACGTGCCCAGGATTTCTGTGTGCCGGAGCCGATGTTGATGTAGCCGTCGCTGGTCGGAAACGTTCCTGTCGGTATGAAATAGGGATGGTTGTTGCCGGCCTGGCCCGGCACCTTGCCTTCGAACAGCCACAGCGCCGACTGGAAATCCATTACCGCGATCAGCGCTTCGACGAGCGATGTCTGCACCCATTGGCCTTTGCCGGAATTCTCGCGCTCCAGCAGCGCCAGCAGAATGCCGATCGACAGATAGAGTCCGGCCGAGACATCGCCGACGGCTGCGCCGGCGCGGACTGGGCCCTGGCCGGGCAGTCCCGTCACCGACATCAGCCCGCTCATGCCTTGCGCGATCTGGTCGACCCCTGGCCGCTTCGCATAGGGCCCGTCCTGGCCGAAGCCGGAGATGCTGCCGTAAACGATGCGCGGATTGATCGCGCGGATGGATTCATAATCGATGCCGAGCCGGTGCTTCACATCCGGCCGGTAGTTCTCGAGAATGACGTCGCTCTCCGCGGCAAGCTTGTTGAAGATCTCGCGGCCTTCCTCGCTTTTCAGATCGAGCGTCAGGCTGCGCTTGTTGCGATGCAGGTTCTGGAAATCGGCCGAATCGCGATGCCCATCGAAACCGCCGCCCTCGCCGCCGCGCATTTCGATCTTGATCACATCGGCGCCCCAATCGGCGAGCTGCCGCGCCGCCGTCGGACCGGCGCGGGCGCGTGTCAGGTCGAGAACCTTGTACCTGGACAGCGGCAGCGGCGCGTCGATCATTAGCAGATACTCTTGCCGATAAAACGGAGCAGACGTTTGCAGCTTTTAGCATCCGACGGAATTGAGGGTTGTCATTCCCGACGCGCCGCAGGCGCGAGCGGGAATCCAGGAGCCACGTACTGCCACCTTCGTTACGTTGCCACTGGATTCCCGCTCTGCGCTTCGCCTGGCGGGAATGACACACGACGGTTTAAACGGAGCAACGACATAAGAATCTCTCCAAAGGCAGCCCTTTGCTTTCAGCCAGATCCTCACGCCAATTGCTGGCGTACCAGCTTCGTGCCTTCGACCATGGCCTGCAGTTTGCGGAAGGCGATGTCACGGGGAAGGTATTTCATGCCGCAGTCGGGCGCCACCACGATATTGTCGGGCTCAACATGCTTGAACAGCCGCTTGATGCGCTCGGCGATGACGTCCGGCGTCTCCACGTCCATGTTGTTGAGATCGACGACGCCGATCACCATCGTCTTGCCCGGCAATTGTTCCAGCACGGCGAAGTCCAGAGCCGGCTGCGCGGTCTCGATGGAAATCTGATCGACATTGCAGCGCGCCAGTTCCGGCAGGAAGGAATAGCCGGCCGGCTTGTTCTTCACCAGCGCCGCATAGCCGAAGCACAGATGTACGGCGGTGGTGCCGGTCACGCCTTCGACGGCGCGGTTGATGGCATCGACGCCATAGGCGCGCGCCTGATCGGGCCGCGCCTGCATATAGGGCTCGTCGATCTGCACGATATCGGCGCCGGCAGCGAAGAGATCCTTGATCTCCTCGTTGACGGCGGCGGCATAGTCCATCGCCACGGCGGCCTCGTCGTTATAGAAAAAATCCTTGGCCTGCGCCGACATGGTGAAGGGGCCGGGCACGGTGATCTTGATCTCGCGGCTGGTGTTCTTGCGCAGGAATTCGAGATCGCGCAATTCGACCGCATGCTTGCGGCGCAGCTTGCCGATGATGCGCGGCACCAGATCGGGCTTGCCGCTGCGGCTCGGCACGATGGCCGGGTTCTCGATGTCGACGCCCTCCAGCGCCGTGGCGAAGCGGTTGGAATAGCTCTCGCGCCGCATCTCGCCATCGGTGATGATGTCGACGCCGGCCAGTTCCTGGTCGCGTATGGCGAGCAGGGTCGCGTCATCCTGCGCCTGTTCGAGCCATTGCGGATCGATCCGCCAGAGTTCCTGGGCGCGGATTCGCGGCGGTGCCCGCATGCCCAGCTTGGCGCGGTCGATCAGCCAGTCCGGCTGCGGGTAGGAGCCGACGACGGTCGTTGGCAGAAGCATTTCGTTTCCCCCCGCTCGCATGCGCTGAACGTCCCACATTTGGCAGTGGGTGGGAAATGATTGCGTACTTTTCGGCGTCTGGCAACCGTGCTCAGGTTGATCGTGCGCCAGTAAAAGAGACTTTGTGAGTGGCAATAACCACCCAGAAGCCCTCATCCTGAGGAGCGCGCAGAGCGCGCGTCTCGAAGGACGGGGGCGTCACGCTGTCTCCTTTCCGTCATGGCTGGCCTGCTAACAGCCCCATCGTGGTCGGATATCTTCCTCAGCGATGATTTTGCCTAGTCCATTTACCGTCCACATAGTGCCGAGTTGCAGGCATCAAATCCTTGCCCATAGATGATGCCGCCCATGAGGTTTTTCGATAGCTCGTTTGGCCGCGGTTGACCGCGCATCTAACGGCTCGTGCGCTTCGCAGTATGTATCTGCATGATCGATGCGCTGAACACGATAATTGCGATCCGTCGGAAGGTCCTTTCGTTAAAGAAAGACCTATGCCCGGAAAAGTTACTTCGTAGAATCGATTGACCATGGCAACGCCAAACGGTGTATCCGGGAGCTGCGGCAGGACGCCCCCGTCCTTCGAGACGCGCCTTTCAGGCGCTCCTCAGGATGAGGGCTTCTGCTGGCTTTGTTCTTCGGACAGTTCTCTCACACGTCCAGATTGGCCACGCTCAGCGCATTCTCCTGGATGAACTCCCGACGCGGTTCGACGATGTCACCCATCAACTTCACGAACACGCTGTCGGCATCCGAGCCTTCCTTGACGCGCACCTGCAGCAGCGAGCGTACGTTGCGGTCGAGCGTGGTTTCCCAGAGCTGTTCGGGGTTCATCTCGCCCAGGCCTTTATAGCGCTGCATCTGGCTGATGCCCTTCTGGCCGGCGGCCATGATGGTATCGACCAGCGCGCTGGGCCCGGCGACCCGGGTTTCCTCGCTGCGGCGATGGAAAATCGCCGGTTCAGCATAGATTGCGTGCAGCGATGCGGCATGCTCGTTGAGCCGGCGCGCCTCGGCCGAAGCGAGCAGGCCGGCATCGAGCGTCGAGGCCTGGCGCACGCCGCGCACTTCGCGGGTGAATACGAAGCCTTCGTTCTCGACGAAGCCCTGCCAGCCGCGCTCGGTCTCGTCCGATAAGGCATCGAGCCTGCGGGCGATTTCGACGGCGATCTGTCCGGCTTCCGAGCCAAGCGTCGCCACCGGCTTCAGGGCGCCGGCAATCGCCGTCTGTTCGACGGCGACGCGGTCGTAGCGCGAATGCAGCTGGCCCAGCACCTGGCGCACCATCCGCGCTTCTTCCACGATGGCGCGCAGGTCGGCGGAGCCGCGATCCTCGCCGCCGGCGATACGCAGCACCGCGCCGTCGAGGCCGTTGTCGAGCAGGTAATCCTCTCTGGCGCGTTCGTCCTTGAGATATTGCTCGGACTGGCCGCGCTTCACTTTGTAGAGCGGTGGCTGGGCGATGTAGAGATGGCCGCGCTCGATCAGGTCGGGCATCTGCCGGAAGAAGAAGGTCAGCAATAGGGTGCGGATATGGGCGCCGTCGACGTCGGCGTCCGTCATGATGATGATCTTGTGATAGCGCAGCTTGGCGATGTTGAAATCGTCGCGGCCGATGCCGGTGCCGAGCGCCGTGATGAGCGTGCCGATTTCCTGCGACGACAGCATCTTGTCGAAGCGGGCGCGTTCCACATTCAGGATCTTGCCACGCAAGGGCAGCACCGCCTGGTATTCGCGGTTGCGGCCCTGCTTGGCGGAGCCGCCGGCGGAATCGCCTTCGACGATGAACAGTTCCGACTTCGCCGGATCGCGTTCCTGGCAGTCGGCGAGCTTGCCGGGCAGGTTGGCGACATCGAGCGCGCCCTTGCGCCGCGTCAGCTCGCGCGCCTTGCGCGCGGCCTCGCGGGCCAGCGCCGCCTCGACGACCTTGGTGACGACGGTGCGCGCATCGGCGGGATGTTCCTCGAACCACTGGCCGAGCATGTCGTTGACGAGGCTCTCGACCACCGGACGCACTTCCGATGAGACGAGCTTGTCCTTGGTCTGCGACGAGAATTTCGGATCGGGCACTTTCACCGACAGCACGCAGGTCAGGCCCTCGCGGCAATCGTCGCCGGTGAGATCGACCTTCTCGCGCTTGGTGATGCCGGAGGATTCCGCATAGCCGGTGAGCTGACGCGTCAGCGCAGCGCGGAAGCCGGCCAGATGGGTGCCGCCGTCGCGCTGGGGAATGTTGTTGGTGAAGGCCAGCACGTTCTCGTGATAGCTGTCGTTCCACCACAGCGCCACTTCCACGGTGATGCGATCGCGCTCGCCCTTGATCAGGATAGGCTTGGCGATGAGCGCCTGCTTGGCGCGGTCGAGATATTGCACGAAGGCTTCCAGACCGCCCTCGTAATACAGGTCCTCGCGCTTGACCTCCGCATGCCGCGCATCGGTGAGGATGATATGCACGCCGGAGTTCAGGAAGGCCAGCTCGCGCAGGCGATGCTCGATCGTCCCATAGTCGAACTCGACCATGGTGAACGTCTCGCTCGATGGCATGAAGGTCACTTCGGTGCCGCGCTTCGGCTTGCCTTCCTCGATCGGAGCAGGCCCGACGACCTTCAGCGGAGCCACTACGTCGCCGTGGGCGAATTCGACGATATGTTCTTTCTCATCGCGCCAGATGCGCAACTTCAGCCAGGTCGACAGCGCATTGACGACTGAGACGCCGACGCCGTGCAGGCCGCCGGAGACCTTGTAGGAGTTCTGGTCGAATTTTCCGCCCGCATGCAGTTGCGTCATGATGACCTCGGCCGCCGACACGCCTTCCTCGGAATGGATGGCGGTGGGAATGCCGCGGCCGTTGTCGGTGACGGTACAGGAGCCGTCCGGATTGAGCGTCACGGTGACGAGCGTCGCATAGCCGCCGAGCGCCTCGTCGATCGCATTGTCGACGACCTCGTAGACCATGTGGTGCAGGCCCGATCCGTCGTCCGTGTCGCCGATATACATGCCGGGCCGTTTGCGCACCGCGTCGAGGCCGCGCAGGACCTTGATGGAGTCAGCGTCGTAGGCGACGGGGACGATGTCTTCGGCGGGTTCGGCCATGAAGCTTAATTCTCTGAAATTTGTTGGAAATCCCAAACAGAAGATGGGGACGATTCGTCTTGGAACAATAGCCCGAAACGGGGGTGGAATGCACGCGAAACCGGTGTCGGAGACCATCCCAAAATAGGGTCGAAAATCAGGCCGAAATGGCCGCCCCCGAGGTCATTCCCGACGTGCCGCAGGCACAAGCGGGAAACCAGGCCTCGCAGCGCGTCCATTCGGGGCGTTGGCATGCGAGCGACAGCTTGCAGCGAGGCTCTGAATCATCGGGTCTGGATCCCCGCCCGTGCCTTCGGCACGTCGGGGATGATACCCTCAGCGCCCTGCCGCGAATGCCGACAGCGCATCCAGAAATGCCTCGCCATAGCGCTCGAGCTTACGCTCGCCGACGCCATAGATCCCTGCCATTTCGTCGAGCGTGGCCGGCTGCTTTTCGGCCATTTCGATGAGGGTGCGGTCGGCGAACACCATGAACGCCGGCACGCCCTCCTCGCGGGCGATTTCGCGGCGTCGGGCGCGCAGCGCGGCCAGCGCGTCGTTGGCCTCCTCCGGCAGATCGATGGGCGTGGAGCGGCCCCTGCGGGGCGCGGGCGAAGCCTTTGGCTGCAAGGCCTCGCGCAGTTGGAACGGCCGGGCGCCGCGCAAAATCTCCATCCCCGTCTCCGACAGGGCGAAACCGCCGTATTCATGGCTGGCGTTGACCAGCGCGCCGTTCGCGAACAACTGCCGGATGATGGAGGACCAGGCCGCCTTGTTGCGCTCCCGCCCGGCCCCGAACGTCTTGATGGCGTCGTGCCCGTTACGCTTGATGGCATCGCTGGCGACGCCGCAGAGCACGTCGGCAAGGTAGGCGGCGCCGAACCGTTGGCCGGTGCGGGCGACGGCGGAAAGCGCCTTTTGCGCCTCGATGGTGCCGTCGGTGAGCTTGATCTCGTTGCGGCAGCAGTCGCAGCGCCCGCACGGCTCGCTCGCCTCCTCGAAATAGGCCAGCAGCGCCTGCCGCCGGCACGAGGCGGCCTCGCACAGCATGACCATCGAATTGAAGCGGCGATGTTCGATGCGCCGCTGGTCCTCCGAAAGCTCGCGCTCGTCGATCTGGCGGCGCCGCAACGCCATGTCCTCCAGCCCGTAGAGCGTCAGCGTTTCGGCTGGCAGGCCGTCGCGTCCGGCGCGGCCCACCTCCTGGTAATAGGCCTCGACGCTGCCCGGCATGTCCGCATGAGCAACGAAGCGCACGTCCGGCTTGTTGATGCCCATGCCGAAGGCGACGGTCGCAACCGCGACGA
>Ga0182744_1003069_pt1 | contig 13257 bp, 8 predicted proteins | sample eDN3rd30CKraftMG_FD_128525 | JGI IMG/M metagenome (GOLD analysis project Ga0182744, IMG submission 128525) | Enriched Miracle-Growth compost microbial communities from Emeryville, California, USA - eDNA 3rd pass 30_C Kraft MG (version 2) (version 2) ...
CCGAACGCCACCCCCAACTTCACCGACAGGAAATTCGCTTCGCTGCGGATGGGGTTGATGGTGATGGAGCCATCGGGGTGGTCGGTGATGCTTCCCTTCCTCAGATACGAGACGTCGCCGTTGCCGTGGTAGTGGACGCCGAGGTCGATGGAGATGGGCTTGGGGCCCTGGCGGAGGGGGATCTGGAAGCCGCCGCCCACGGTCCAGGAGAAGACGGCGTCGTCGAAGTTGCGGGTGTCGGCGAAGTCGTCGTTGTCGTTGGTCCCCTCCAGCGACGAGTGCGTGAAGAAGTACGCGACGCCGGCGGTGGCTGTGGCGTACGGACGGATCGGGCCGCGCGGGATCCGGAACTGCGGGCCGATGCCGAATACTACGATGTCGTTGGACGTGTTGATGTCGACGTTGATGCGGCAGTTCACGAGGCAGGCGCGTTCGGTCTCGTGGCCGTAGCGCATGAAGCCGCCCTGGACGCGAAGCTGCACCGCGCCGCTCGGATCGAGGTCGCGTAGGTAGTAGGCGTCGAAGCCGTAGCCGTTACCTATGTAAGTGTCGAACTCGCCCACGGGAATCAGCATGTCGCCGTGGATGCCGATGGTGTTGCGGCTGGGCGGTTCGACGGGCCGGATCCCCGGACGCTCCTGTGCGAAGAGCGCGGATGGGAGAGCGAATAGAATCGCCGACAGTGGGATACAGGCTGCGCGTGGCATGGGGGTTTGGGAGTAATTAATAAGGATCAGTTCGGCGGGGGACTACCTTCCCGGCTGCGTTCCTGACTATCTTCCGCAACTTGCGCAGCCAGCTCGAGTGCTGGTTGTGCTCACCGATGCGTTAGCAGGTACCTCCCTCCGATACAGCCTCCCGACAAGTCGCCAGTCCGTTCACCTCGCGCTCGATCGATAGATCGTGCGGCGCTTCGACAGCGCTAGACGCAGTGAATATGTGACCCGCCGTCGGTCTGTAGCAGACCCATCATTGTACACAGAATCGGGTCTGGGACGCCTGACGCATCATTGACACATTGTGGACCACCCAGTATCCTCGCCGCCGAGCGACCTGCACCGGCGCACGGGAAACGGCAGGCGTGGGCCGCGACAACTCTACTCGTTGGAAGGAGGCGACGTGCGAACGTTCAAAGTTCTTGCGTGGGTCGCCCTGTTCGGCTGCATGACGGCGAGTGCCGCCGTGGCCCAGGGAACCCAGCGACAGATTCAGGGCACGGTGGATGACGCCGCGTCCGGTCAGCCCATCGCTTCGGCGCAGATCCAGGTGCGGGGAACCACCACCGGGACAATGACCGATGCCGATGGAAAGTTCATGGTTCGCGTGAACGAAGGTCCGGTAACGCTCGACGTGCGCCGGATCGGCTACAAGCCGGCAGTCGTCGAAGTCGCGGCGAACCAGGCGGATGTCGCTGTACACCTCGTCGCCGACGTCCTTCGGCTCGACGCCCAGATCATCACCGGTCAGGCCACTTCCATCTCCCGCCTCAATGCGGCCAATGACGTGGCCTCGGTGGGCGGCGAGGAACTGACGCGCGCTCACGCGACCACGCTCGACAACGCGCTCCAGGGGAAGGTGGCCGGCGTGGAGATCACCTCCAACTCCGGCGCTCCCGGCGGTGGCTTGCAGATTCGCATGCGTGGCGTCACCTCCATCTACGGTAGCTCCGAACCTCTGTACGTCGTGGACGGGCTCCCGGTTTCGAACACCACCACCGCGAGTGGTCTGAACACGATCACGCAGGGCGGCGGCGACAGCCAGGATAACAGCGTCAACCGCATCGCCGACCTCAACCCGAACGACATCGCGAGCATCGAGGTCCTGAAGGGTCCCTCCGCTGCCGCGATCTACGGTTCGGCCGCGGCGAACGGCGTGGTGGTCATCACGACCAAGAGAGGCCAGGCCGGCGCGCCGCGCTTCAGCTTCTCGCAGCGGCTCGGCACCAACGTCCAGGGACACAAGCTCGGACTGCGCCGCTTCAACGTCGCCGAGGCGATCGACTACGCTGCGGACGCCGGCGTCTCCGCCGACAGCGTTCAGGCCTGGTTCGACCGCACGGGCGGCTTCAACGACTTCGAGAAGCAGGTCTACGGGGACAAGAGCCTGAGCTGGGCGAGCAACCTGAGTGTGAGCGGCGGCAGCGACAACACGCAGTACTTCATGTCCGGCCTCGCGATGCACGACAACGGCATCCAGTACGGTACGGGCTACGACAAGCAGTCGCTTCGCGCGAATCTCACGCAGCACGTGGGAGACAAGCTCCAGATTCAGGTCAACACGAACCTGATCCACTCGCTCACCAAGCGCGGCGTCAGCAACAACGACAACACGAACATCAGCCCCTACGTGGTGTTCTCGGCCACACCGACCTTCTTCGACTTCCAGCCGGTGAACGGTGTCTACCCGAGGAACCCGTTCCTGTCGAACGGGAGCAACCCGCTCCAGACGATCTCGCTGATGTTGACGCCCGAGGACCTCTTCCGGTTCATGGGCTCCGTGAACGCGCAGTACGACGTCTTCACCTCGAGCTCCCAGAGCCTCAAGGCGACGCTCGAAGCCTCGGTCGACCACTACGGCTTCAAGTCGAACATGTACGCGCCGCCGTCGCTCTACTGGGAGCCGGCAGATGGCTTCCCGGGCACCACGGTGGACCGCAACTCGATCGAGACGCGCGCTCCCGTGGCGTTCACGCTCGCGCACACCTACACGACCGGCGGCATCCAGGCCACGACCTCGGCGGGCCTCCGTCGCGGCTTCGACACCTTCAACTCCGTATCGGTCACCACCACCGACCTTCTGGCCGGCCAGCAGAACGTGGATCGCGGTGTGAACGTGTCGGCCACCCAGAACCGTACTCAGGTGCGCACCCTCGCGTGGTACGCGCAGGAGCAGGTGCTCCTCCTCGACCAGCGCCTCCTTGTGAGCGCCGGCATCCTGGGACAGCGCAGCACCAACAACGCCGACGTCAACAAGCTGTTCTACTATCCGAAGGTCGCAGCCTCGTACCGCTGGACGGACGTCGGCCCCATGAGCGAGTTCAAGCTCCGCGCCGCCTACGGCGAGACGGGTAACGAGCCGCTCTACGGGAACAAGTTCGGAACGTTCACCGGCAGCCCGTACACCGGCCAGAACGGTGTGCAGCTCGGCACGACGGTGGCAGATCCCGATCTGCACCCGGAGCGTGAGAAGGAGATCGAGCTCGGATTCGACGCGGCGATGCTGAACTCGCGCGTGGCGCTCTCCGCAACGTACTACCAGAAGAACAACACGGACCTGCTGCTGCAGGCGAGACTCGCACCGAGCATGGGCTACACGACCCGGATTCTCAACGGCGGCGAGATTCGCAACCGCGGCGCCGAGGCTTCGCTCACGGGCTTCCCGGTGCAGGCCGGAGACTTCTCCTGGATGACTCGCCTCACCTTCGCGAAGAACGTCGGCAAGGTGCTCTCGCTTCCCGATGGAGTGACTCCATTCGCGCCTCCGGGATCGTTCTCGAAGCGCTTCGGCCAGGGCTTCATCGAGGTCGGCAAGTCGCCCTCTCAGATCACCGGTGAGGATTCCACCGCCCGGGCCAACGGCATCGACCGCGTCACGCTCGGCGACTACGAGCCGGACTTCTCGCTCGGCTTCTCCAACGAGTTCAACGTCGGGCCAATTCGCCTTTACGGCCTGCTCGACTGGCGCAAGGGACAGTCGATCGTGAACCTCACGCAGCTCCTGTATGATGGAGCCGGACTGGCGGCTGACCCGGCCGCCGGCGCTACACGCATCACCAGCTACAGCCACCACAACTCGCCGTACATTCAGCACGCTTCGTTCGCCAAGCTGCGCGAGGTCACCGTCTCGTACACGCTTCCGTCGAACCTCATCTCGTCCGCCTTCGGCGACAAGGTGAGCGCGGTGCGCCTCGAGGCGAGTGGCCGCAACCTGTACACCTGGACCAACTACGAAGGGCTGGATCCCGAGGTCAGCAACTTCGGCAACCAGAACATCAACAGAGGCCAGGACGTGGCGCCGTATCCGCCGTCGCGGAGCTTCTTCTTCACGCTCGGCGTGGACTTCTGAGATGCGCGCCCGGACAAACGATCTGGCAACCCTTCCGAAACGAGGCACAAGCACAATGCGAACCAGTCTCATTGCGCTGGCGCTCGGTGTGGTTTTCATGGCCGCCTGCGAGGACCCCTCGCGTCCGGATTTGAACAACCCGAGTGTGAGCGATTACACCAACATCACGAGCGCCTCCCAGGTGGCAGCGCTGGCCACGGGCATGCTCGGCTATGATCGTGCCGGCCACACCTCGGAGATACTCCGCGCCGAGATCATCGGTCGCGATGCGTACAACCTCCCGGTTTCCGAGCCGCGCTGGGTGCAGGATCTGCTCGGCCCGAACATCGATCCGGGCGGCTTCAACGGAACGTCGAACTGGCCGTACCAGCCTATCCGACAGGCCAACATCGGAATCCACGGTGTGGAGGCGGCCGATGCGAGCGTGATGACGGAGGCGGAGAAGAACGCGACCCTCGGCTTCCTGAAGACGTTCAAGGCGATGTCCTACCTGCACGCGATCGAAACGCGCGACACGGCGGGCGCGCCGATTGACGTCGACATCGAGCCGACCGGTCCGGTAGCACCGCTTGCGTGCGAAGGCGATGTGCTCGCCTACATCGCGTCGCTGCTCGACGAGGCGAACTCGAACCTCCAGGCGGGAGGCGCGTCCTTCCCGTTCGCTCTGCCGGCAGGCTTCGACGGCTTCGACGATCCCGCGGGCTTCGCGACCTTCAACCGCGGACTGGCAGCAAAGGTTTACATCTACCTGGCATTCCTGAACTACGCGCCTCCTGGCGGGAGCGCGGGCGGGCCGATCAACTCGGCCGCGCTCACGAGTGCGATGACTGCACTCGATGGGTCGTTCATCGATGAGGATGCTTCCACCGTCGATGCGCTGAACGTAGGACCGGCGCACAACTACAGCACGGCGTCGGGCGACGCGACGAACGGCCTCTACGGCGATCCCTCCTCGACCGACTTCCGCGTGAATCAGCGCGTGGTGGATGACGCGGTAGCCGGCGATGACCGCGTAGCGCGGAAGGTCGTGACGACCTCGTCGCTTTCGCTGAGCGGCGTGGGCTCAGATCTGGCGTTCACGATCTATCCGTCCCCCACCACTCCGGTGCGCATCCTGACCAACAAGGAGCTCATCCTCCTCAAGGCGGAAGTTCTCTGGGGCCAGGGGCAGTATCCGCAGGCGCTCGCCCTGGCCAACATCGTCCGCACGGTCGATGGCGGACTCGCGGCTTCGACCGCGAGCGGCGCCGCGGCGGTGCTCGATGAGATCCTGTACGAGAAGCGCTATTCGCTGCTCTGGGAGAGCCCGTCTCGTTGGGTCGATGCCCGGATGTTCGGGAAGCTGAGCACGCTCGGGACCGAGAACGGCAACTCGCCGCTCTGGAGTATCCCGATACCGCAGACGGAAGTCGACGCCCGCGGCGGCGACCCGAACACGCTCCAGAAGACGTGCTCGGGAGCGTGATCTAGAGACAGACAGCAGAAAGCAGACGGCAGAAAGCAGAAACGGCCCCGGTGGAGAGATCTCTCCACCGGGGCCGTTTCTGCTTTCTGCCGTCTCGACGGCGGGGTCAGGCACCAAATGTAGAGGTCCCGGCAGCGTCGCTGCCGGGACCTCTACATTTGGTGCCTGACCCCGCCTCTACTAGATCACGCCGCCCACTCCCGCTTGAGCTGCTCGGCGCTCTCACCGCGGCGGACCGTGGCCAGGGCGCGGTCGCGGAGCTGACGGACGCGCTCGCGGGTGATGCCGAAGATCTTCGCGATCTGATCGAGCGTCATCGGCTCGCCGCTCTCGAGACCGTAGTAGAGCACCAGCACGCGGCGGTCGCGCGGGGAGAGAGTCTCGAGCGCGCGGAGCAGAAGCTCGCGGCGCGACTCGTCCTCGATTCCCATCGGGAGAGCGCCGTCTTCCTCGTCGGTCTCGGCCGCCACGATGCTCGTGAGCGTCCGGCCGCCGCGGTCGCCGTGGCCGGTGTTCAGCGGCTCGTCGAGCGAGCGCTCGGGCTGCGTGAGCGCCACGAGATCCTTGGTGAGATCCACCGACAGCTCGGCGACCTTGGCGATTTCCTCCACCGTGGGGTCGCGACCGAGCGTGTCCGTGAGCACCGCGCGCGCGCGAGCGATCCGCGTGAGATCGCTCGCGCGGCTCAGCGGCAGACGCACCGAACGCGACTGCTTCGTGATCGAGGCGTGGATGGCCTGGCGAATCCACCACACCGCGTAGCTGATGAAGTTCACGCCAACGTCGGGATCGTACTTGTCGGCCGCGCGTACGAGCCCGCTGTTGGCCTCCGCGATAAGATCCGAGAGGTCCAGGCCGCGATGCTGGTACTGCTTGGCGATCGAGAACGCGAAGCGGAGGTTCGCCGAGATGAGCTCATCCCGAGCCCGCTCGCGCTCCTCATGCGATCGCTTGGTATCGCGCATCACGCGGGCGATGGCCTTCTGCTCGGCGGCAGTGCGCGTGGGCACCCGCTGGGTCTCCGCGATATAGATGTCGAGAATGTCGCCAGTCATGTGATCGCTAAGGGTATCGGGACGCCGCGCGGCCTTCCGGCGCCCGCCTGTTGTGGGCTTTCGAGACACCATTCCTCCAAAAATCACTACGCACGAAGGGGCGACACCCAGGCATCATTCACCGGGTGCGCCGCTGCGGATGCGGTCTTGTAAATAGACTGTCGTATACTGCCCTTTAAACCGCCGCAAGGGCCGAGTTGTTCCGATAATGGCGCATTGAACGCGGAAAAGCTACTAGCTGTCGCAACTTTGTCGTCATGCTGGTACTGCGTCGCCCGTTTCATGGCTCACCAAGGCGAACGAGCAGCGTTTCGAGCGCGAAACGCCAGTTCTCTTCGAGCTCCTGAACTGCTCGATCGAGCTCTCCTCTCTCCAACGCATCGATCACCCGCAGGTGCTGAGCCACCGAGGCTGCTACCAGGGTCGCATCCCGCATGTAGAGCCTTTCATAGCGTGATACGGTTTCCTTCAGCCGAGTGATGAGATCCAGGAGCCGCCGGTTCGGGCACGCCGCGAGGAGCACGTCGTGCCAGCGATGGTCCAGCGTCTGGCCGCGCTCGGAATCGCCGGCGACCGCCGCCAGCTCCTGGTTGATCTGCCGAAGCTCCGGTGCCGTGCTGACTGCGAGCTGCCCGATCGAGCGAAGCGCCAGCGCCTCGAGCGTCTGCAGGATCGGGTAGCTCTCCCGCACTTCGCGCACCGAGAGCGGCGCCACCGAGAAGCCGCGCGCCAGATCGGAGCGTACGAAGCCTTCGCTCTCGAGGTTGAAGAGCGCCTCGCGCAGCGGCGTGCGGCTCACGCCGAGCTCGGCCGCCAGGCGCGACTCGGTGATCCGGCTCCCCGGTGGGAGCTCCCCGCTCAGGATCCGGTCGAGCACGGTCTGGCGGACGTCCTCGCGCAGCGCGACGCGCAGCGCCACGCGCGTCTCCTGACGGTCGGCGTCGCGCCCTGCGTCCTCGTGCGCCGCGATCGAGCTCTCGGAATCGGCGTGCTGCGCCGGCGAGCTGGAAGGCGTGGCGAGGCTCGGCTGCTCGTGTCGCCTGGCCATTATCACGCGGCCCTCCGATTCACCACGTAGACCCCGCCCAGCACCAGCGCCCCGCCGATCGCCTGCGCGGGCGAGAGCCGCTCGCCGAGGAGCGGCATCGCCAGGAGCGCGGTGAGCGGCGCCTGCGCCAGCAGACTCACCGAGGTCGCGGTGGCGCGGAGATGCCCGAGCGCGTAGGTGATGGCGAGGTAGCCGCCGACCTGCGAGACGAGTCCCAGCGCAACGATCGCGGCCCACGACCGCGGCGCGAAGCCGCCGAGCGGCGCCCCGGTGACGAGGCAGACCACGCCGAGCGTGACCGCGCTGGCGGCCACGGAGATCGCGGTGAAGGTGAGCGTATCGCTCGTGGCGCGGACGCGGTGCGTGGTCATGAGGTAGGCCGCGTACCATGCGGACGACGCGACGGCCATGAGGTGGCCATAGCCGAGCGCCGAGTGCTGCAGGACGTCGCTTCCGACGAGCGCGGTCATTCCGACCAGGATGACGCCGAGCCCGATCCAGAACGCGAGCGAGGGTAGCTCCTTCCAGAGGAGCCAGGAGCCGAGCGCTACCCAGATGGGCGTGCTGTTGGCGATGAGCGTGGTGCTGGTGGCGCTGGTGATGAGGATGGCGCTGTTGAAGAGCGCGACGTCGAAGGCGAAGAAGACGCCGCCGAGCGCGGCGAGCCCGATGATCTGCCTGGCCGGCAACGGCCGCCCGCGTCTCCGGACCGCCCAGAGCGGCAGGAGCACCGAGCTGGCGACGAGCACCCTGTAAAACGCAGATGCCTCGCCACTTACGTCACTGGCGACCTTGACGAGGATGGCCGACCACGCGATGCACAAAATGCCCACGCCGAGCACGACGTAGGCTTTCCACTCCCTCTGATTTCTCTCCCGCGCCGTAACCGAGCTGTCCATGGCACCGGACGATTGATTGTATTCGATCGGAGAGAGATTGTATACGATCGTGGCCGGAAAGTCAAGTGATGGGGGAAGGGACGGAAGCAGGAGGTAGAGGCAGGAAGCGGATCGAAAAAGGAAACAGGGGACAGGAGACAGAAACTGCACTCAGGCCGCAGTCATCCACGCGGGAGCGGGAACCCATACTCGGCCGAATGGCATGGATGCCCGCGTTCGCGGGCATGACAGCGATGGATGTGCAGTTTCTGTCTCCTGTTTCCTGTCCCCTGTTTCCTTTATTCCGCCTCCTCCCTACGTACATTCCCTCCATGCCCCGATCTCTCTCTCGTATTCTGCTCGCGGACGCTGACGCGTTTTACGTGGCGGTGGCGAGGATGGTGGATCCGGAGGGGGCGGGGAGGGCTGAGCTGCTCATCGTGGGCGGGAACGTGAAGAGCAGAGGCGTGGTATGCTCGGCGTCGTACGAGACGAGGAAGTTCGGGGTGAGGTCCGCGATGCCGATCGCGAGGGCGCTCCGGCTCTGCCCGCGGGCGATGTGCGTGCCGGTGCCGCGGAAGGAGTGCTCCAGGAAGAGCAGGGAGATCCGCGAGGTGCTGCAGCTCTTTTCGCCGCTGGTGGAGGGCGCCAGCATCGACGAGTGGTACCTCGACCTCGGTGGGACCGAGGCGTTGTACAAGGGTGAGACGCTGGCGGAGACGGCGCAGCGGATTCGCGCGGCCGTGAAGGAGAAGGTCGGCCTCACCATCTCGGTGGGCGGCGGTACCAACAAGCTGGTCGCGAAGCTCGCGGTGGAAGCGGCCAAACCGAAGCCGGGGAACGACGCCACCGGCGTGTACATCGTGGAGCCCGGAGCGGAGGATGAGTTCATGCTCCGCTTCGACCTCGCCGACATCCCGCTCATCGGTCCGAAGTTCCAGGCGCGGCTCCAGCGCGCGGGGCTGCGCACCGTGCAGCACGTGCGCGAGCAGGATTTGTCGTCGCTCATCCAGTGGTTCGGCGAACGCGAGGGACGCTGGCTGCACGACCGCGTGCGAGGGATCGACCACGGCAACGTGGTGCCGCGCGAGGAGCAGAAGAGCATCAGCCGCGACGACACTTTCCCGCGCGACATCTCGGATGACACGTCGCTCGAGCGCATCCTCCAGCGGCTCGCCGGACGCGCCGCCGCCGACCTCCGCGCCGACGGCCTCGCCGCGCGCACGATCACCGTGAAGCTGCGCGATGCCGACTTCCGCACGCGTCAGGGGAGTCGCACGCTCCCCGAGCCGGTGGTCTCCGATCGCGCCATCTTCGAAACCGCCCGTGCCCTCCTCCGCCGCCTCCGCTCCAACCGCCGCTGCCCCGCGCGCCTCCTCGGCGTCTCGCTCTCCTCCCTCGTCTCCGACTCCTCCTCCCCCCAGCTCACCCTCTTCGAAGGCGCTGCCGTCTCTCCTTCCCCCCTCGAAACCCCTCGCGACCGCACCCTCTCCCGCGTCGTCGACCAACTCCGCTCCCGCTTCGGGAACGACGTCATTCGGGGGCCGTAGAGAAACTACAAAAGGGAGGACTGCCGAGAGAAGCAAGGAGGTTTGGAGAACTGCTTTCAATGAAAGCTCCTTGTCTCCTTTGAAGGATCTCTTCGAGTGAAAGTGAAGTGTGATTGGGGGAACTGCTCCCGCCGGTAGAGCTCTACCCGCGGGAGCAGTTCCCCCAATCACACATCACTCTCACTTCAGAGATGGTCGAAAGGAGACAAGGAGCCCTCATGGAGAGATGTTCTCCTTGCCTCCTTGCTTCTCTCGGCCGTTCTCCCTTTTGTAGTTGTCTCTACCGACCCTCGCGCTCGAACCCGGGTTCCTGCTTCTCGAAGGAGGTGCCGAGCCAGCGGGTGAGGATCCAGATCTCGGCGAAGACGGTGGCGGCTCCGAGGACGGCGCCGGGGACGAGGCCCCAGTAGCCGATGTGGGCGAGGAGAATGAGGCCGAAGATGAGGGCGAGGGTCGCTGGTATGAGCAGTACGAAGGAGAGAACCAGCAGCGTACCGAAGGTGGAAACGATCGATTGACCCATCGCTTCGATACCGCCGGGGCGCGAGAGGCCGAGGCGTACCCACGAAGGGAAGAGCAAAGCGGCCGCGTTCTGCACGAGGAGGTTCGCGGCGTTCACCGCCGGCACGGCCAGTAGTACCACCAGAAGCGCCGCTGTCCGCTCCGATAGCGTGAGCTCGATCGGACCGCCGCGCCAGAGTGTGAAGTACGCAGCGATGATGAGCAGGAACTGCAGAAGCGTGAGCACGGCGGTCGACGCCACCAGCTCGGCGCGCACTATCGAAGAGCCGGCGAGCGGGTAGGCGCGCAGCAGCTCGAGGCGCAGCATGTCGAGCCGCAGGTCGTTGCGAATCCAGAGTGGGCCCACGACGAGCAGAAACGCCGCGATGGCCAGCATGAGAATCGCCGCTACCGTGGTGGTGTCGCGCACACTGGGAGCGATGATGATCATCGCCGAGATCGAGATCACGATGATCGTGATCACCAGCACGGGCATCGACGACGGGATCGTGCGCGTGATCGCGATGATGTTCTTCCACACTATCGCCGTCGCGGGCCGCCCTTCCGGCCCGAGCGCGGGAAGCCAGCTTCGCGCAGCAGTGGCACGCGGCGCGCGCACGCGGCCGCGGCGCGAACGCATCTCCTCGAGACGCTCGGCGCGCTTCGCCGCGGCTTCAGCCGCTGCCTCCTCGAACGCGGCGTCAGTGCCGAGCACCCACGGGATGTGGAGCAGAAGTATCAGCAGCGCCGGGAGAAGCGCACGCAGCCACTCGCCCGACGAAGTCGCGAGGATCGGTGCGAGCACGAGTCGGAACGGGTAGAGCACTGCAGCCATCGCGCGGCCGTGCAGCAGGTCGGAAAGCGCACCCACGAAATCGCCGCCGTTCGCGGCCGCGCGAAGCGATGGCAGAGCCGTCACGACGCTCCACACCACGGCCACCAGCGCCGCGCCGAGCACCAGCAGCGTCCAGCGGTTGTGACGGGCGCCTGCGAGTCCATGTCCCGATGTACTCGTGCGCACCAGCGACGAACCCATCCGATGCAGATACATCGTGGTGAAGAGAATCCAGAGCGCGATGCCGCTCTGCAGCACGCCTTCGCCGCGTCGCCCGAGGAGCACCACCCAGATGATCGTGCTGAAGATGATCGCGAGCTGCGCCTGGAAGATCTTGAGCTCCACCAGCTCGCGCCGTTTGATGGGCGCGGGAAAGAGGAGCTGCACTTCCGCCTGCGTGAAGGTGAGCGGCGCCTTGCCGCTGCCCAGCAGCCAGAATGCGGCCACCATCAGCGCGAGGCCGAGCGAGAAGATCGTCAGCATCAACTCGGCGGACTCCCCTCCCGCGATGGCGTTCGCCATGGGGCGCGGGCGGTCGGGACGGAAGAAGATCCACCAGAAGTACGCGAGTCCGGCGAGCATCGCCACGGCGTAGCGAGGCTGGCGCACGCGCTGGAGCTGGCGGATGGTGCGGTTGCGGATGCCGCGCCACGTGAGCCAGAGGAACGGTCCGATCATCCGCCCGTCAGTGCGAGGAAGATGTCCTCGAGGCCGCGGCCGGCGAGCTGCGGCTGCTCCGCGATGATGTCACCGATCGCGCCGATCGCCACGAGCCGCCCGTTCTGGATGATGAGGATGCGCGTGCAGAGCTCCTCGACGAGCTGCAGCAGGTGCGAGCTCAGAACCACAGCGGATCCGGCGGCGGCGCGCGCGGTGATCGTCGCTTTCATCTTCCGCATTCCCGCCGGATCGAGCCCGGTGAGCGGCTCGTCGAACATCAGTGCGCGCGGCTCGTGCAACAGGCCGCACGCGATGGCCAGCTTCTGACGCATTCCGCGCGAGAGCTCGCCCGGGAGCGCGCGCTTCTTTTCCACCAGTTCCAGTTCGTGAAGCAGCGGCGGGATCCGCTCGGCCGCGTCGGTCACACCGTAGACGCGTGCCGTGAAGTGCAGATGCTCCTCGACCGTGAGGTACTCGAACAGATGCGGTTCGTCGGGGATGAAGGCGAGCGATTTCTTCGCCTTCACCGGTTCGCTCAGCAGGTCGTGGCCGTCGATGGCAATCTCGCCGCTCGTGGGGCGGATGATGCCGCAGAGCGAGCGGAGCGTGGTGGTCTTGCCCGCGCCGTTCGGGCCGACGAGGCCGAGCACCTCGCCCGGCGCGACGCTGAACGAGAGCCCGCTCACCGCCACGAAATCGCCATAGAGTTTCGTGAGCGAGCTGACTTCGATTCCGGCTGTGGGAGTGGTTGGCGTGGTCACTACTCCGTCAGTACGCGGGTGATGGAGGTGATCATCTTCTCGATCCGGCGCCAGTCGTCGTCGGAGTCGGGATCGATGCCGAAGAGCTTCGCGCTCTCCTGGCGCCTTGTCGAGAGGTGCACGAGTCCGGCAGCGAGGATCGCGAAGAGTACCGGGAGATCGAGGTAGGCGGGAACGCGGAAGCGCTCGCGCAGCGATTCGAGCAGCTCGTTCAGCGCCCGCTCGCGCTCCGCCGCCAGCGCTTCCGTGAGCGGGTTGGACTCCGCTCGTTCCCAGAGCGTGGCTTCGCGCAGCGCCGGATTCTCGCGCATCTCGCGCGCGATCGCCAGCAGCGGATCGCGGAGCGCGGCGCCGAGCGACGCGGATCCGTCGGTTCGCGCGCTGAGCTCGGGCCACAGTCGCCGGCGCTCGCCCACGCACTGGAGAAGCTGCGGCAGGC
>Ga0182744_1003071_pt1 | contig 13252 bp, 12 predicted proteins | sample eDN3rd30CKraftMG_FD_128525 | JGI IMG/M metagenome (GOLD analysis project Ga0182744, IMG submission 128525) | Enriched Miracle-Growth compost microbial communities from Emeryville, California, USA - eDNA 3rd pass 30_C Kraft MG (version 2) (version 2) ...
CCCGGGCCATGCACTGCAGGGCGAGCTTGCCGAGGAACAGAAAGACCAGCCGAAATTCCGCAGCGAAAACTACATTTCCGCATACGGCGAAGGCTGGGCGCTGTACTGCGAAAAGCTCGGCAAGGAAATGGGCATCTACCACACGCCCTACGAGGAATTCGGCCGCGAGACTTACGAAATGTGGCGCGCCGCGCGCCTGGTCATCGACACCGGCATCCACCACAAGGGCTGGACGCGCCAGCAGGCGATCGACTATCTCGCCTCGCATACGGCGCTGTCACACCACGAGGTCGAGACCGAAGTCGACCGCTACATCTCGTGGCCGGCGCAGGCGCTCAGCTACAAGCTCGGCGAAATGAAGATCCTCGAACTGCGCGCCCGCGCCGAAAAGGAACTGGGTGCGAAGTTCGACCTGCGCGCGTTCCACGACGCCGTGCTCGCCGAAGGCTCGGTGCCGCTGCCCGTGCTCGAGGAGCGCATCGACGCGTGGATCGCGTCGGTGAAGAACGCGCCGGCCAAGGCGGCAGACACGAAGACCGGCTGACGAAGGGCTTGGATCATCCGTGAGATCGCGATCGAAACCCTGCGACGTCATGCCCGCGAACGCGGGCATCCATTGAAGGCTCGTTGAACTTCCGCGTCGGCCGGAGTGGCAATCGACATCGAGGCTTTTCGACGATCAGGGTTTGCCGTCGCCTGATTTCGCGGGTTTAGCCGCTTTGGCCGGCGCTGCCGCACCCTTCTGCGCGGCCTCCTGCTCGGCCTGCTTCTTCCACTCATCGAGAATCGCCGCGCGCGCCGCGGCGCCGCGCACGGTTCCGTCGGCGGCGTCCGAGGCGCCTTTCGATTTGTCTTCCGGATCGCCCGTGGCGATGAAGCGCACGAGGCGCGAGAACTGCGCGCCGAGCACGTCGTCGACCTGCGGCGCGAACTGGTCGAGGCCGCTTGCCGAGGAGCCGTTGACGCGGTATTCGAGTTCGATGCGCGCCTTGCCGTAGTCGTCCTCGCGCAGCCAGAAACTCATGACGCCCTTGAGCGCGAATTCCTGCAGCGGGCCAAGCGCGGTGTCGAGGCGCAACAGCTTGCCGGGCAAGGCCATGATCACGCGGCCGTGTTCGACGCTGCCGCCGGTCCAGCGTTCGCAGAAGCAGCCGCCGGCTTCGGGCTTGAGGCTGAGATTGACCGCCTTGCCGGAGAACGTGTGCTCGCCGTTCCACCACTTCTGCACCTGGACGAGGTCGGCATACGCCTTGACCGTCGTCACTTCGAGCGGCGCGCTGTAGGCGAGGAAGAAACCGTCGGCCGCGGCTTGCTTGATTTCGGCGTGGGCGTGATTCGCGACCGACAATACTGCCGCCGCGCAAATGATGGGCAAGATTTTCATGCGTTTCCCGACCGCACCGCGGAGGCGAAAGTTCGACGATTTGTCCCCGCCGTCATTCCGGCGAAGGCCGGATTCCATTTGCCTTGGATGGACGAAGATCAAGACGGATGACCAGACTTCGGCTGCCGAAAAGCGCCTACGGCCTTCGCCGGAATGACGAACGAAGAGCGATCAAACGTCGCCGTCCGCCGCCCAACCTTCGCCCGTGCCACGATGCACGACGACATCGTCGTCCAGCACGTCGCCGGCGGCGATCGCGGGCAGCGCGTCGAGCTTGCGGTAGAGCGGCGTGAAGTCGGGTCGCGTCGCGTCGATGAGCTGCTCGAAGCTGTCGATGACGAAATAGGTTTTCTGGTAGGTGTCGATGCGGTAGCGCGTGCGCATGATGCGCTCGAGGTCGAAGCCGATGCGATTCGGCGCCGGCGATTCGAGGCTGTAGATCGACTCGCCTTTGGAACTGACGATGCCCGAACCGTAGATGCGCAGGCCGTCGTCCTGGCGGATCAGGCCGAATTCAACCGTGTACCAGTACAGGCGCGTGAGGTGGACGAGCGCGTTCGGGTCGATGCCGTGCGCCTTCACGCCGCCGCGGCCGTAGGCCTGCATGTAGTCGGCGAACAGCGGATTGAGCAGCAGCGGCACGTGGCCGAACAGGTCGTGGAAAAGATCGGGTTCGGCGATGTAGTCGATCTGCTCGGGCTTGCGGATCCACCACGTCACCGGGAAACGGCGGTTGGCGAGATGATCGAAGAACGTCAGCTCGGGCAGCAGGCCTTCGACGCCGACGAGCTGCCAGCCGGTCGCCTTGGCCAGCACTTCGTTGAGTTCCTCGAAGCGCGGGATCGCATCGGGCGCCATGCCGAAGCGCTCCTGGTTGTCGATGAACTCGCGGCAAGCGCGCCCCCTGAGGACTTCGCGCTGGCGGCGGAACAGCGTCGCCCAGGTCTCGTGCTCGGTCTTCGTGTAGTCCGCCCACGGCTGGTCGACGACGGCCGTCGTGTAGATCGGCACGTAGCCCTTGTCGGTGTGCTGGCTTTCGACGCGGCGCGGCTGGGACGACATGACGCAGGACTCCATGATTCCAGGGCGCCACTTTAGCGCCGGCGGCGCATGAGCGCATGCGGCGGCGTTCAGCCCTCGTCGGTCGTTTGCGGCGCGGAGCGCTGCCGGAACACGATGATCTGCGCGCCTTGCGGCGGCTGCGCGCGCTGCCAGAGCACGGGCACTTCCTGCGCGCGCGGCAGTTCGAGTTCGTCGTCCTCGACGTCCTCCGGCTCGTCTTCCCAGCTGTAGCGCTTGCGCGGCGGCAGCGGATCGCGGCGGAAGAACAGGATCGCCGAAAGCACGCCCGCGATCGCGCCGGCGAGATGGTATTCGAAGCTGATGTGCTGCTCGGTCGGCAGTACCGACGCGATCATGCCGCCGTAAAGGAAGAACACGACGAGCGAGGTGACCACGGCGAGCCGGTCGCGGCGCAGCAAACCCGTCAAAAACAGGAACAGCATGAGCCCGCTGGCGACGCCGCTCGCGCCGACGTGCACCGAATCGCGCGCGAACAGCCACACGCCCAGGCCCGAGAGCAGCCAGATCGTCGGCAACGCGAGGCGCGCCGCACGCGGATAGCAGTACAGCGTCAGCGTCGCCAGCAGCGCGATCGGCAGCGTGTTCGACATGAGGTGCGCGAACGACGCATGCGCAAGCGGTGCGGTGAGGATGCCGAGCAGGCCGCCGACGTGGCGCGGCACGATGCCGAGGTCGTCGAGCGGCCAACCCAACGTCCACGCGGCGAGCCAGAGCAGCCACAGGCCTGCGGTCAGCGCGAGCGCGCCGGTCAGCGCGTAGCGGATGCGGTTGCGATCCTGCGCGACGCTGGCCGCGGTCGGTTCGGGAACGGGACGGGCGATCTCCATGCGCAGACGGTGGGGGCGGTGGCGGCGCTAACAAGTCAGCCCGCCGCTTTCTCCTTCGGCGGAAACATGAGGCTGGCCACCATCGACGCCACGATGAGCGCGCCGACCACGCCGAGCGCAACGCCGATCGGCACCTTGTACCAATCGACGATCAGCATCTTCGTGCCGATGAAGACGAGCACCGCGGCGAGGCCATAACCGAGCAGATGGAAGCGGTCGGCCATGCCGGCGAGCAGGAAGAACAGCGCGCGCAGGCCGAGCACGGCGAACACGTTCGAGGTGAGCACCACGAACGGATCGAGCGTGACCGCGAAGATCGCCGGAATCGAGTCGACCGCGAACACGACGTCGATGACTGCGATCAACACGAGCACGACGAACAGCGGCGTGAACGCGCGACGGCCGTCGTCGTCGACGCGAAGTTTCTCGCCGCGGAAATCACGCGTGATGCGCAGATGCTTGCGCATGAAGCGCAGCACGGGATTGCCGTCGAGATCGGGCTCGCTCTGCGCGGAAAACAGCATCTTCACGCCGGTGACGACGAGGAACAGGCCGAAGAAATACAGTACCCAGTGGAAACGCGCGATCAGCGCCGCACCGACGAAAATCATGGCCGCGCGCAGGACGATCGCGCCGAGCACGCCGAGCATGAGCGCGCGCTGGCGCAACTCCACAGGCACCGCGAACGTGTTGAAGACGAGCAGGAAGACGAAGATGTTGTCGATCGCGAGCGCCTTCTCGACGAGATAGCCGGTGAGGAACTCCAGGCCGATCTCGTTCGCCGCCGCGCGCCCCGCGTGCATGTCGACCCACCACCACAGCGCAGCGTCGAAGGCGAGCGCGAACGCGATCCAGGCGATGCTCCACAGCGTCGCCTCGCGGAACGACACGCGATGCGCGCCGCGGCGACCGAGCACGAAGAAATCCGCCGCAAGCGCGGCGACGACGACCGCCGCGAAGGCGATCCACAGGCCGGGAGTACCAATGGTTTCCATCTCGAACCTCGCGAAAATCAGCCACTTCACGGGTCGATGGCGCGCGGATGCGCTTGCTGCGGACACACCTTCGCCGTCGACGGCGAAGGTCTCGCTCGCGAAAACCGGATCGGTTTTCGCCCGCCCGACCGGGGCCTTGCGGCCCGTGCTGACGATCGGCGCGGCGGGAGAGCTACTCCCCTTCTGCTGCGACCGACCTTAGCGCCGTGACCGCATGCGCGCAAGGCGCAGCGCCGCGAGCCGCTATCATTGGCGCATGAACCTGCCCGTTTCCAGCGCCCTGCCGCTGATCCAGCTCAAGACCGAACGCCGCTCCAACCATCCCTGGATTTTCCAGAAGATGGTCGAAAAGCCCGCTAGCAAACCCAAGCCCGGCAGCATCGTCGACATCGTCGACCGCGAAGGGAATTTCGCCGGCCGCGGTTTCTACAACGGCCATTCGCGCATCGCGCTGCGCGTGCTCACCGCCGATCCGGACGAAGCCGTCGATGAGGCGTTCTTCGCGCGCAAGATCGCGCAGGCGGTCGCGCTGCGCCGCGAGGTGCTCAAGCTCGACGACGTCACCAACGCGTATCGCCTCATTCATTCCGAAGGCGACGGCCTGTCCGGCCTCGTCGTCGACCGCTTCGCCGACACGCTCGTCATCGAATATTTTTCGGCCGGCATGTTCCGCCAGCGCGACCTGATCCGGCGCTGCCTGCTCGAACATTTCCCGAACGCGAACCTGTACTGGTTCGCCGAGGAACATGTGCAGAAGCAGGAAAGTTTCGACTGCGGCATCCCCTCGCCGCCCGCGCCGATCGTCATCCACGAACACGGCGTGCAGTTCCACGCCGCGCCGGGCAGCAAGCACAAGACCGGCTTCTTCGCCGACCAGCGCGACAACCGCAAGACGCTCTCGGAATTCTGCGCCGGCAAGCGCGTACTCGACCTGTGCTGCAACTCCGGCGGCTTCGGCATCACCGCCAAGACGATCGGCGGCGCCAGCGAAGTCACCGGCGTCGACCTCGACGAGGAGATTCTCGGCATCGCCGAGAAGAACGCGCGCCTCAACAAGGCCAAGGTGCGCTTCGTGCAGGCCGACATCTTCCACTGGTTGCGCGACGGCAAGAAGGACCCGTACGACGTCGTCATCCTCGATCCGGCCAAGATGACGCGCGACCGCGAGCAGGTCATTCCCGCGCTCAAGAAATACCTCGACATGAACAAGCTCGCACTCGGCGCGGTGAAACCGGGCGGCATCTTCCTGACCTGCTCGTGCACGGGTTTGGTCAGCGAAGAACAATTCCTCGACATGCTGCGCCGCGCCGCGTTCTACGCAAACCGCACCGTGCAGGTGCTCAAGGTCAGCGGCGCCGGTGGCGACCATCCGTGGCAGGCGCACGTGCCCGAGTCGCGCTACCTCAAGGCGGCGTTCTGCCGCGTGGAGTGATGGCCTGGCGGACTACCCGTAGGAGCGGCTTCAGCCGCGATGCTTCTGCTGTGCATGACGCGTGTGAAAAAGCATCGCGGCTGAAGCCGCTCCTGCATCGTTGCGTGTGATCAACGAGGTTTCCAGCGCTCCGGAATGCGGTCGGCGAGGACGAGCGTCGCCTTGGCGGCACGACCATCGCGCAGATACGCGACGGCGAGCTTCGTGCCGGCGGGCAGCACACGCAGGCGTTCGCGCCATTCCGGCAGGCGATGCACGGCGATCTTTTCGCCGCCGATCGCGACGATGCGGTCGTCGAGCTTGAAGCCGGCGCGCAACGCGGCACTGTCCGGTGCGATGTCGACGACCTTGAGCGCATCGCCGTCGCCGAGCAGCCACAATCCGCTGCGGTCGAATTCGTCGGGCTTGCCGAACGCGTCGTTCGGCGCGAAATACATTTTCTTCGCGGCGTAGTCGAAGGCGACCGTGAAGCGGCGCAACACGCCGCCGCCGAGGTTCGCCGACAAGTCGGTCGCCGCAAACGAGCCCTTGTCGCCAGTGTAGATGTCGCCGGCAATCGCATCGATGGCAAGATCGCCGAGACGCAGCGTGCCGAAGCGCGCGGGACGTGCGCGCGAAGGGCCGCCGACGCCCCAACCGGTGACCGCCTCGGGCGCCGCGTGATATTTCGCGGCGAGACCATGGTCGCGCGAGAACGGCGCGTGCAGTGTCAGCGAGACGCGCGAGCCGGTGTCGACGCTGATCCGCGCCGGCACGCCGTCGAGTTCGCCCCGGATCACGGGAATGCGATCGGCGAGGTCGAACGGCACCACATGCGCGCCCGCCGGCGGTGTGAATTTCGCCGGATCGGCGAGCACGAGTTCGTGTTTCGCGTAGTCGATGGTGACGCCGAAGCGGCGGAACATCTCGTAACCGACGAGGCCGTCGCTGTCGATGCCCTCCACCGCGGGCAGCACGCCGAGATCCATGATGACGAACACCGGCTTGTCGAGTACGGCATCGCCGACGCGCACCTGCTGCGCGTGCGCGAAGGCGACGTCCACGGCTTCGTCGCCGACGCCGCGGCCGGCGAGTTTGCCCTCGCCTTGCAGACCGAATTTCTTCGCCGCCGCCGGCGTGAGCAGGTTCATGCCGCCGGTGTCGACGAGGAAGCGCGCCGGCTTGCCGTCGATCGAACCGTGCACGTAGATGTGGTTGCTCCACAGCTCGAACGGAATGCGCGTGACGCCGGCAGCATTGTCGATATGCGCCGTCGCCTTCATTTCGGGCACGGCGAAATCGGCATCGGTGAGCGCGACGTTGGTTTCGACGCGCGCGACGCGGATTTCCGTGCGGCTGCGCGGATCGGTGCGGCCGGCGGTGTCGGTGCGATCGATGACGCAATGGAACGCCACGCGCACGCCGGCGGCTTCGCGCCAATCATCGCAAACCGTCGTCGCGGTGTCGCCGCTTTCCTTCTGCACGACGCGTGCGAGCAGATGCGACGTCGCATCGAACCAGAGCGCCACCGGATCGCCGCCTTCGGGCGTCGCGACGACGACGTCGTAGCGTTTGCCGTCGAGTTCGCGCGACTGCGGTGCGTCGAATGTCGCGGCGATGCGCTGCGGATACCAGTAGCCGTGCGCGTCGAGCCAGGCCTGCGTGCGCGCGCGGCGGATCGCTTCCGGCGCGTCCTGCGCGGCGACTTCGCCGCCCGGATCGCGCTCCCAGCCGACGTGGCCGTCGTAGCCGCTCGCACCCTCGATCGAGCCGAGCTTGTAGTGGCTCTCCGACCGACCGTCGCGCAAGTCCTGCGTCGCTTCGAAATCGCCATCGAGCCCGCTCACGTGCAATGCACCGGCTTGGCGCACGCTCTTCACGGCATCCCAATGCGCGCCGCCGGTCGCGGCCTTGTAGCGTGCGAACACGTCCGCGGCGTCATCGGCGCGCGCGAATGACGCGAGCGTCAGCGCCGCTGCGGCGATCCAGACTCTGATGTCCATCGTGATCTCCTCGAAAACCGTTTTCGGAAAAGCCCGGGCCGCCACGGCGGCTTGCAATGTTGCGTGCGCTTTGAATAATTGCAATGAATTTCAAAACAGGCAACCCAACCGATGGCACGGATCCGGACGGCGCTGATCGAGGACGCGGGCGAGATCGCCCTGCTCGCCTCGCCGACGCGCATCGAGATCGTCGACACGCTCGAGGCGCTCGGCGACGCGGCCAGCGTCGCCGAACTCGCAGCCGCACTCGGCCGTCCCGCGGACGGCCTCTACTACCACCTGCGCCAACTCGCCGACGGCGGCCTGATCGAGGAAGAAGCCGCGTCCGACGGACGCCGCTATCGTTCGCGCACGCGCAAGGGCGATCGCCTGCGCCTGCGCTACAAACCCGGCGCGACCGCGAACGCCGACGCGGTTGGCCGCGTCGCGGCGAGCGTGCTGCGCGTGGCCGGGCGCGACTTCGCCCGCGCACTCGCCGATCCCGATACGGTCGCCGAAGGGCCGCGCCGCGAACTGTGGGCTGCGCGCGGCAAGGGTTGGGTCAACACATCGGAACTTGCGGAGATCAACCGCCTGCTCACGCGGTTGATGGAACTCGTGCAGAGGCCCGCCGCCGAACGTCCGCGCGGAAAACTCGTCGCGCTGTCGTGGGTGCTCGCGCCGGTCGAGGCGAAACCCGCGCGCCGCAAACCCGCATCGCGCAAGCTTCACACACGTTGAAAGAGGTCGCTGGCGGCAGGCTGCTAGACTGCGCGCCCGACCGTTTCGCGACTGCGCCGGACATGACGATGAAAGACAAACGCACGAAGAAGAAGCTGCCGCCGGTCACGAAGACGCAGGCCGAGGACGCCGTACGCACGCTGCTGCGCTGGGCCGGCGAGGATCCGTCGCGCGAGGGCCTGCTCGACACGCCCAAGCGCGTCGTCGAGGCGTACGGCGACTGGTTCTCCGGCTACGCGGTCGATCCCTCCGAATACCTCGCGCGCACGTTCGAGGAAGTCGCCGGTTACGACGAGATGATCGTGCTGCGCGACATCCACTTCGAATCGTTCTGCGAACACCACATGGCGCCGATCATCGGCCGCGCGCATGTCGGCTACCTGCCGAGCGACAAGGTGGTCGGCATTTCCAAGCTCGCGCGCGTCGTCGACGCGTATGCGCGACGTTTTCAGGTGCAGGAAAAGCTCACCGCGCAGATCGCGCATTGCATCGGCAAGGTGCTCAAGCCGCGCGGCGTCGGCGTCGTCATCGACGCGACGCACCAGTGCATGACCACGCGCGGCGTGCACAAGACCGGCGTGTCGATGATCACCAGCCAGATGCTCGGCGAGTTCCGCGAGGATGCGCGCACGCGCGCGGAGTTTTTGCGGTTCATCGATATCGACAGTCATCGATAGGTGCGAACGTCCGTGATCGCTGCTTCGGGCGAAGCATTGCAGCCGGATCGACAGTAACTTTGGAAGATCCAGAAGCGGCCGTCCCTGGCCGCACTGTCAACCGGACCGCACGCTTCGTGGATGCTTGATTGCGAGTCGATTGAGGCATCGAGGTGTAGGCCGGGCGATTGAAAATAGACCGGCAAAGTGACGCCTGCGACGCTGGTCCACGATGCGCCGAGCACATCGCGTGCCGATCGGCTATCGTGCGCGCCTTCGCCCCGCCGGCTCCGCCCATGCAAACGCCCGCCCACGGACCACGCCGCGCCGCGCTGGCCTTCATCTTCGTGACCGTGCTGATCGACATCCTGTCGTTCGGCCTCATCATTCCGGTCCTGCCGCATCTCATCGAGCAGTTCCTGCACGGCAACATCGCCGCGGCGGCACGCTGGTACACGGGCTTTTCCGCCGTGTTCATGGTCATGCAATTCCTGTTCACGCCGATCCAGGGCACGTTGTCGGATCGCTTCGGACGACGACCGGTGATCCTGCTCTCGAACCTCGGGCTCGGTCTCGACTTCACGATGATGGCGCTGGCGCAGTCGCTGCCGCTGCTGTTCGTCGGCCGCGTCATTTCCGGCATTACCGCGGCGAGTTTCAGCACGGCCAACGCCTACATCGCCGACGTGACGCCACCGGAAAAACGCGCGCAGGCGTTCGGCATGGTCGGCATGGCGTTCGGGCTCGGCTTCATCATCGCGCCGTTCATCGGCGGCCACCTCGGCGCGATCGACGTGCGCCTGCCGTTCTGGGCCGCGGTCGCGATGGCGTTGACCAATTTCGTCTACGGCTTCTTCATCCTGCCCGAGTCGCTGCCGCCGGAACGGCGCACGCCGCGCTTCGACTGGAGCCACGCCAACCCGGTCGGCGCGCTCGTGCTGCTGCGGCGCTATCCGCAGGTGCTCGGCATCGTCTCCGTACTGTTCCTGATGGCGTTCGCGCAGATGGTGTATCCGACGACGTTCGTGCTCTACGCGGACTATCGTTTCGGCTGGGGACCGGACATGGCGGGCAATACGCTGGCGCTGGTCGGCCTGCTCGCGGCGATCGTGCAGGGCCTGCTCATCAAGCGCATCGTCGGCGCGCTCGGCGAACGCCGCGCGCTGCTGTTGGGCCTCGCCTGCGGCGCGCTCGGTTTCGCGCTGTACGCGCTGGCGCCGACCGGTTACTGGTTCTGGGCGATGATGCCGGTCGCGGCGCTGTCGGGCGTCGGCATGCCCGCGGCGCAGGCGATGATGACGCACGCCGTCGACCCTCGCGAACAGGGCCGATTGCAGGGTGCAGTCGCGAGCCTGTCGAGCATCGCCGGGATTCTCGGCGCGCTGGTTTTTCCGAGCCTGCTCGCCGCCGTTGCCGAATCCGGTCGCCATGACGCGGTCGCCGGCGCGACGTTCTGGCTCGCCTCGATCATCGTCGGTTGCGGCGGACTGCTCGCCTGGCGCGTGGCGGCGCGCGGGCCTGCGGCGGCGGGCCCGGCTGTCGAAACGGGGCCCGCCACCATCGAACCCGCGGTCATCCCCGCCGCGGACGAACTGCGTCCGCAGCCAGTGCTCGATGAACAGTCCCGAGCGCACTGACGCCCATTCCTTTTGACACTGGCGTCGCGCCCCCATACTGCGATGCTGACGCCGCCGGATGATCCGGCGCGGGCTGATCGGAGACGTGGATGCTGACTTTCCTGCTGTGGGTACTGCTGCTCGTGTTCTGCTGGCCGCTGGCGCTGCTCGCGATCGTGCTGTATCCGCTGGTCTGGCTGATCCTGCTGCCGTTCCGCCTCGTCGGCATCGCCGTCGAAGGCGTGTTCGAACTGCTGCGCGCGATCATCCTGTTCCCGGCGCGCGTGCTGCGCGGCAAGCCCGTCGCGACCTGATCCGCATCACCTGAAGCCGAGTTCGCGCGCTTCGAACGCATGGCGCTGCGCGCCGTCGGCGCTTTCCGCAAGCACGCGCGTGCGCGTGACCTGGACGCGCCACGCGTGCTGTTCGAGCGGCGCGGCGGCGCGGAACGCCTTCGGCGTGAGCGCAGCGAAACAGGCGCGATGGCGCGGGTCGCGCACCGAGCGATAGCGGATCAGCGCGACACCCGCCTCGCGCGCATCGCGCGCGAGCGCCTGCGTCGCTGCGTAGTCATTCGCGTCTTCCCACTGCGCGCGATGCGATGCGAACGGCGGCGACGTGAGCGTCCACGCGCTGCCTGCGACATGCGCACGCAACGCGGTGTGTGCCACGGCGGGCAGATCCGGTGTCGCCGGCGAGTCGAGCAGGAATTTGATGCGCCAATACGCGACTTCGGCGAGCGCGGTGACAAGGTACGTCGCGCCATACCAGACGCCGGCATCGCCAATGCCGCGGAAACGCGAGCCGGCCGGCGGCGGCGCAGGATAGCGGAACGGCGTCGCCAGCAGGTAGTGCAGATGCTTCGCGTCGTCCGGCACCGGCGGTTTGCTTGCTTCGAGCAGGTCCTCGAGCGCGCGCTGCTCGGCGAGCGTGTCGACGAGGCGCATCGTCGACGCGCGGTGCTGCGACTCGACGACGCGCCAGGGTTTCGCGTCTATGCGCCGCGCGGCGTTGGCGAGGGACGTCGTCTTCATGGTCGGCGTCGTGGCGTCATGCATGGAGGCATCCTGCGGCTCCGCCATCGCAGGTCACGCGACATGGCCGGTCACAGCCGCGCGCGTGCGCTGTCGAGATAGTGCAGCACGTGGATCAGGCCTTCGGCGCTGCGCAGTCGATCGAGCGGTTTCGCGCCGCCGAATGCCGCGTTCGGCGCCGTCAGCCACGCGCGAGCCGCGGCATCGTTGGAACCGACGATCGCATCGAGCGAACGGAACACACGCACCCAGAGCTTGGCCAGTTCGCCCGGCTTGCCCTCCGGATCGAGCGGCGCACCTGCGCCTACCGCACGCGAAATCGTCGCCGCGCTGACGCCGATGATGTCGGCGAGCACGCGCTGCGGAACTCCGAGAATCTCCGCCGCGCGCAACGTCGCCTTGGTCAGGGCGACGGCGGGATCGGCGGCAATGTCGGCACGGGTCGAGGCGGAAGGCATGGCGTTCTCCGTTCTGCTTCACATGCAATGATTGCCTTGTTTGATTGCATATGCAACAGAACAGCCGCCAGCACGGCGCAGACATGCAGGAGCGGCTTCAGCCGCGATGCTGCCTCCGGCGATTTCCCGCAAAGCAAAAGCATTGCGGCTGAAGCCGCTCCTGCAGCACCTGCGGTGCGGGCAACCGAAATCAGCCGAAAAACCAGTAGCAGACCGCGATCGAGGCGAGCACACCGGCGAGATCGGCGAGCAGCGCACACCCCACCGCGTGCCGCGCGCGACGGATGCCGACCGCGCCGAGATAGACCGCAACGACGTAGAACGTCGTTTCCGTGCTGCCCTGCACGGTCGCCGCGAGCAGTGCGGGAAAGCTGTCGACGCCATGCGCCTTCATCGTCTCGATGAGCATCGCGCGCGCCGCGCTGCCCGAGAACGGCTTGACCAGCGCGGTCGGCAAAGCGTCGACGAAGCGCGTGTCCAGATGCAGCGCGGTGGCGCACCAGCGCACGCCGTCGAGGGCGAGATCGAGTGCGCCGGACGCGCGCAGCACGCCGATCGCGCAGAGCATCGCGACGAGATACGGCAGGAGATCGCGCGCGACGTCGAAGCCCTGCTTCGCGCCGTCGATGAAACTTTCGTAGACCGGCACCTTGCGCCATGCGCCGACGAGCAGGAAGGCGACGATGATCGCGAACAGCGTCAGGTTGCCGGCCAGCGACGAGAACGGCGCGAGCGCCGCCGCCGGCAGGTGCAACAGGAGCAGCACGAACGCGCTGAGCGCAACCACGACGGCAAGCAGCGTCACCAGCACGACCGGGTCGCGCAACCTGATCTTCTGCACGAAGGCGACCGCGAGGAAGCCGGCGAGCGTCGACGCGCTCGTCGCGAGCAGGATCGGCACGAACACGAGCGCCGGATCGTGCGCGCCTTGCTGCGCGCGGTACATGAAGATCGATACCGGCAGCAGCGTCAGCGACGACGCGTTGAGGACGAGGAACAGGATCTGCGCGTTGCTCGCGCTGTCCGAGCTCGGATTGAGCGTTTGCAGCTCGCGCATCGCACGCA
>Ga0182744_1003072_pt1 | contig 13238 bp, 11 predicted proteins | sample eDN3rd30CKraftMG_FD_128525 | JGI IMG/M metagenome (GOLD analysis project Ga0182744, IMG submission 128525) | Enriched Miracle-Growth compost microbial communities from Emeryville, California, USA - eDNA 3rd pass 30_C Kraft MG (version 2) (version 2) ...
GCGAACGCCGAGCTGCTCGGCAAGGTGGCGCCGCTCTGCAGACGCATCGAGACCGTGACGCTCGACGCGAGATACGACCTTCGGCCACGCGCCACCCGGGTTCGCACTTTCGAGGGCGCGATGGACCTGTACCGATTCGGCTGGAGAACGCGAGCCCGTCGGGTCACAACCGATTCCGGAACATGACAGCTTCACTCATATCCGTCGCGGGCGCGTCGCTCCTGCTCGCGGCGGCGCTCGTCCCCCCCGCGGGTCACGCGCAGGCCGTGGCCAGCCGCGGGCCGAACGATACTGTATCGACATCATCGGCCGATTCCACTTCGCCGAGCGCCGCGACAGCGCCCATTGCCCGTCCCTTCGCCGTGGGAGAACAGCTCGACTACGCGGTCGCGGTGGGCGGCGCCAAGGTGGGCACCGGCAAGATGCAGTTGCTGGGCATCGAGGACGTACGCGGCGAAGATACCTACCACGCTCGCTTCACCGTGGAGGGCGGTTTCCTCATGTTCAAGGTGAACGATGTCCTCGAGAGCTGGTTCGACACCGAAACGCTCTCGTCGCGCCGCTTCATCCAGAACATCCACGAGGTGAGCTACAAGAAGCAGCGCTACTACGACATCTATCCCGAGCGCGGCGTGCTTCACCAGAAGGGGTACGACGAGATGCCCACCGTCGAGAAGCCGCTCGACGACGCGTCGTTCCTCTACTTCGTTCGCACGGTTCCGCTCGAGGTCGGGAAGACTTACACGTTCAACCGCTACTTCCGTCCCGATCGCAATCCCGTGGTGGTGAAGGTGCTGCGCAAGGAGAGCATCGAGGTTCCTGCGGGGAAGTTCAACACGATCGTAATCCAGCCCGTGATCAAGTCGCAGGGCATCTTCGCCGAGGGCGGCGAAGCGCAGATGTGGCTCAGCGACGACGACCGGCGCATGATGGTGCAGTTCAAGGCGAAGGTGCCGTACCTCAAGACGCTCGATCTTTATCTCTCATCGTACGAAGGCACCATCGCGCCCGACGCGAACCCCTGAACCGATGGTCGTCCCCGCGAAAGCGGGGACCCATGTTCCACCACACACGATGCAGCAGCGCCCCGCGGACTTCTCCGCGGGGCGCTGCTGCATCGTGCCTCTACCCTGTACCGTGCTCCCGGGCGAACGCCAACCCGCTAGCCGTTAAATTTCTCTCTGAGACGGCGCGCGGTATCCGGGCTCACGACGCGGATGATCAGATAGATTACCGCGCCCACCAGGGCGATCTTCAACGCGATGAAGAAGAGCCAGAGCAGGAGCGCTACGAGCCAGCCAAATATTCCAAAGACGAACTTCAGCGCGAAGAGGCCGAGGATCGCCAGAATGCCAACGGAGAAGATGGTGCGAAACATGTCAGTAGTCTCCTCAGGGGTGCCGGGAGCGTTCAGCTCTGTCCACCATACGCACCAGGGTATCCTCTGGTTTCACCTCCGCGCAAGCGTGTCCCTGCCCCGCCGGAGCTTCCGGTGAACGCTCCGCACCCGGCGCACGGCGCCGACGTCGTGATCGTGGGCGGCGGCCTGGTGGGGCTCGCCACCGCTGCCGCTCTCGGTGAACGCGGCGCCCGGGTCACCCTTCTGGAAGAACGACGCGCGGGAGTGGCGTCCACGGCCGCTGCCGGGATGCTCGCGCCCACCATGGAGCGCGGCTCCGCGGGGAGCGCCGCGCACGCCTTCGCCCTCGCCGCTCGCGATCTCTACCCCAGCTACCTCGACGCGCTCGCGGAACTCACAGGCATCCGCGTCCCGCTCAACCGCGAAGGTGTCCTGGAGCTGGTGCTGGATGAAGCAGCCGCGGAGTCGCATCGCGCCGCGCTCTCCAACGGCGGCGCTGCGGGCGGTGCCCGAGATACCGGCGGCGCCGGCTCCCCGCCGGGAGGCGAGTGGATCGACAGCGACCGACTCCGCTCGCTCGAGCCGGAGCTCGCCTCCGCGGCCGGCGCCGTGCTTTACCCGCAAGACGGCGCCGTCGACAACGTGGTGCTCGTTCGCGCGCTCGAGGCGCTCGTGGCGGCGAGTCCGTCGGTGCGCGTGATGCACGAAGGTGCGCGATCGCTCGAGCTGAACGATGACGCCGCCACCGTCACGCTCGCCAACGGCGAGCGCATCGGCTGCTCGAACGTCGTGCTCGCCGCCGGGGCGTGGTCGCCCCTTCTCCTCGGCCTCCCCCGTGCGCTCCCCGTCGAGCCGGTGCGCGGCCAGGCCATCGCGCTCGGGGCGGCCCCCGTGCGCCATGTGACGTACGGTCCGCGAGGCTACATAGTGCCCCGCGAAGGGTCGCGCACCGTGGTCGGCGCCACGATGGAGCACGTGGGCTTCGATACGGGTGTAACCGCCGAAACCGCCACTCGCCTGGCGGGCGTGGCGCGCGAAATGGCGCCGGCGTTCGAACGCGCTCGAACGCTCGATCACTGGTGCGGGCTGCGACCGGTCACTCCCGACTTTCTGCCGATCATCGGGCGCGATCCTTTGCACTCGGCGCTTATCTACGCATGTGGCCATTCGCGCAATGGAATACTCCTCGCCCCGCTCACCGGCGAGTGCGTGGCCGACATCGCGATCGGGCGCGAAGCTCCTGTGGACATCACACCTTTTTCAGTGCGTCGTTTTGCGCCGGAACAGTAACCGTTCAACTAGAGTTTAGTCAGTAAGCGGCCTACCTTTCCCGTGATCCGCCCCATAGCTTTGCGGGGATTTGTTCAGGCGCTTCCATAACGGCGCGTTACAGTGGCGCCGGCGCTCATCCCACCTGGCATTTCTAGCTCCGAGGAATATGGGAGAGGCTCTATATCAGATCGCGGGACTCCACCGGGCGAATCAGGTCCCGGACCGGAAGCCCGCGTGGCTCAAGGTGCAGCCTCCCGGCGGCGCCAATTACGCGCGGCTCAAGCACCTGATGCGCGAGCTGGATCTGCACACGGTGTGCGAGGAAGCCCACTGCCCCAACGTAGGCGAATGCTGGAACCACGGCACCGCCACTTTCATGATCCTGGGCGACGTCTGCACGCGCAACTGCGCCTACTGCGCCGTCGCTCACGGACGGCCGCCGAAGTACGACATCGAGGAACCTTCGCGCGTGGCGTCCGCGGTAGCCGAAATGCGGCTCCGGCACGCCGTCATCACCTCGGTCGACCGCGACGACCTCCCCGACTTCGGCGCGTACATCTTCGCCGAGACGATCAGGCAGATCAAGCAGCAGCTCCCCGACTGCTCCGTGGAGGTGCTCGTCCCCGACTTCCAGGGGAACGAAGATTCGATACGCACGGTGCTCGAAGCGCGCCCCGACATCTACAACCACAATACCGAGACCGTGCCGCGCCTCTACAAGCGCTGCCGGCCCGGCGGGCGCTACGAGCGCGTGATGAAGATCTTCCGCTTCGTGAAGGAAGTCGCGCCGGACATCCCCAGCAAGACGGGGATCATCCTCGGCATGGGCGAGGTGAAGGAAGAGATCATCCAGACCATGCGCGACCTGCGCGAGGTCGACGTCGACATCCTCACGCTCGGCCAGTATCTGAGGCCGTCCGACGGGCACATTCCCCTCGACCGCTACTACACGCCCGAAGAGTTCCGCGAGCTGCGCGACATCGGACTCGAAATGGGGTTCAGGCACGTGGAGTCGAGTCCGCTCACGCGCTCGAGCTACCACGCCTGGGATCAGGTTCAGAAGGCAGGGTTCGCCCGCGCCTGAGCATACGCCCGGCTTCGTTCGCCGCGCGACCGACCACGGTTCAAACTTTCACTATCACACCATGGCCAAGAAGAACAAGTCCGGCTCGGACGATACCAAGCTGCGCCGCGAGCTCCTCAGACAGATGCTTCTCATCCGCCGTTTCGAGGAGCGCTGCGCTGAAGCCTACGCCCTCGGAAAGATCGGTGGATTCTGCCACCTCTACATAGGTCAGGAAGCGGTGGGCGTGGGTGCCATCTCGGCGCTGCGCGACGATGACTACGTGATGGGCACGTACCGCGAGCACGGCCAGGCGCTCGCGCGCGGGATGTCGCCGCGCTCGATCATGGCCGAGCTCTTCGGACGCGCCGACGGCTGCTCCAAGGGGAAGGGCGGCTCGATGCACCTCTTCGACCGCAACGTGAACTTCCTCGGCGGCCACGGCATCGTGGGCGGGCACATCCCGCTCGCCACGGGCGTGGGCTTCGCCGTCAAGTATCGTGGCGGCGATCAGGTGTGCCTCTGCTTCTTCGGCGAAGCTGCGGTGAACGGCGGCGCTTTCCACGAAGCGCTGAACATGGCCGCGCTCTGGAAGCTCCCGGTCATCTACATGATCGAGAACAACCGCTACGGGATGGGCACCGCGCTCGAGCGCGCGTCGGCCATCAACGACATCGCCGAGCGTGCCTGCTCGTACGACATGCCGAACGAAGTGGTGGATGGGCAGGACGTGATGGCGGTGCGCGAAGCCACGCAGCGCGCCGTCGACCGCGCGCGCAGCGAGCACATCCCCACCCTCCTCGAGGTCCGCACCTACAGGTTCATGGGCCACTCGATGTCCGACGCGGTGAGCGGCACCTACCGCGCGAAGGAGGAGCTGGAAGAGTACATGAAGCGCGATCCGATCTCGGTGCTCCGCGCCGACATGGAGGAGCGCGGGGAATGGTCCGAGGAGGAGATGACGAAGCTCGATGAAGAGATAAAGGCGATCGTGGAAGACTCGTGGGAATTCGCGGACGCGAGCCCCGAGCCCGCACTCGAATCGCTGCACGAGGACGTGATGGTGGACACGACCAGCGACGCTGGCGAGCTCGCGGGGGCCGTCTGATGCCGGTCATCACATACCGCGACGCGCTGAACCAGGCGCTCTTCGAGGAGATGCGCCGCGACGACCGCGTCTTCATCATGGGCGAGGAAGTGGGCGTGTATCAGGGCGCCTACAAGGTCTCCAAGGGACTCCTCCAGGAGTTCGGCGAGATGCGCGTGGTCGACACGCCGATCACCGAGCTCGGCTTCGCCGGCGTCGGCGTGGGCGCCGCGATGGTGGGGCTGCGCCCGATAGTCGAGTTCATGACGTGGAACTTCGCGCTCCTCGCGCTCGACCAGGTCGTGAACTCCGCGGCGAAGATGCTCTACATGTCCGGCGGCCAGTACAACATCCCGATGGTGTTCCGCGGTCCGAACGGCGCCGCGCTGCAGCTCTCGGCGCAGCACTCGCAGGCGTGGGAGTCGTGGCTGGCGCACATCCCGGGGCTCAAGGTCGTGGCGCCCGGCACTCCGTACGATGCGAAGGGACTGCTCAAGAGCGCCATCCGCGACGACAACCCGGTGATCGTGCTCGAGGGCGAGATGCTGTACAACACCAAGGGCGAAGTGCCCGAGGGCGAGTACACCATCCCGATCGGCAAGGCCGACATCAAGCGCGAGGGCGATCAGTGCACCATCGTCACTTTCGGGAAGATGGTTCTCGTGGCGATGCAGGTGGCCGACCAGCTCGCGAGGGATGGCATCAGCGTGGAGGTCGTGGATCTTCTGAGCCTCCGTCCCATGGACACCGAGGCGATCGCGAACTCCATCCGCAAGACGAATCGTGCGGTCGTGCTCGAAGAGGGATGGGAGGTCGCCGGCATGGGCGCGCAGATCGTGGACGTGATCCAGCGCGAGTGCTTCGACTTTCTCGACGCGCCGGTACTACGCGTGCATCAGGAAGACGTACCGATGCCGTACGCGAAGAACCTCGAGAAGGCGGCGAAGCCCGACGCGGGGAAGACCATCGCGGCGATCAAGAAGGTGATGTACATCGACTGAGCAGCCAGCCGCCGGCGCGCGAGCGCCGGCGGTGCCACCCTTAGAGACCGACATGGCAACCAAGATCGTGATGGAGGCCCTCTCCCCCACCATGGAGGAAGGGCGCCTGGTAAAGTGGCTCAAGAACGAAGGCGACAAGATCGCCAAGGGCGAAGTGCTGGCCGAAATCGAAACCGACAAGGCCGTGATGGAGCTGGTGGCGCGCGGCGAGGGCGTCCTCCGCAAGCGGATACTCGGTGAAGGTGAAACCGCGCCGGTAGGGAACCTGGTGGGAGTGATCGCCGCGCCCGATGAGGACATCGCCGAGCTCGTGGCCGGCGCAGGCGGACCCACGAAGGCCGACGAGCAGGCGAAGCCGCCCGCGGAAGTGGTGGCGAAGACCGAGACGAGTGCAGGTGCGAGCTCGGTTCCCGCCACGCCGGCGGAGTCGCAGGGCGAGGCATCGATGCCGCCGCAGCAGAAGACGCAGCGCATCGGCAACGCGGCGCCGCGGCGCGAGCCGCCTCCGGTGCCGGAACCGATCACCGAACAGGCGCCGCACGCCACCGGCGACGGCGGCCGGCTGCGCGCTTCGCCGCTCGCGCGCCGACTGGCGACGGACAACGGACTCGACATCCAGCGAGTGAGCGGGAGCGGCCCGGGCGGCCGCATCGTGAAGCGCGACATCGAGGCGGCGCTGGCCGCCGGCCCATCCGCGCAGGCTCCCGCGGCCGCGGCTCCGTCGCGCCTCGCTGCCGCCACCGGCGCCGACTACGAGGACATCCCCCTCACGCAGATCCGCAAGACCATCGCGCGTCGGCTGACCGAATCCATCGGCCCCATCCCTACCTTCTACCTCACGATCGAAGTCGACATGACCGCAGTCGCGGAGCTGCGCGAGTCGATGAAGGAGATGGGGAAGGAATTCAAGGTTTCGTACAACGACATCCTCATCAAGGCCGTCGCAACCGCGCTCGAGAAGCATCCCGAAGTGAACGCCCACTGGCTCGGCGATCGGATCCGTCAGTTCAATCGCGTGCACCTGGCCATGGCCGTGGCGATCGACGAAGGACTCATCACGCCAGTCATCTTCGACGCGAACTTCAAGGGACTCGCCGAGATCTCGGCCGAAGCCGCCGAGCTCGCGGAGCGGGCGCGCTCGCGCAAGCTCACGCCGGAGGAGTACACGGGTTCTACCTTCTCCGTCTCCAACCTCGGCATGTTCGGGATCGATCAGTTCACGGCGATCATCAACCCGCCGGAGGTTGGGATCATCGCCGCGGGCGCCATGGAGGAGAAGCCGGTGGTGGTGAACGGCGAGGTGGTCGTGCGGAAGCGCATGCGCCTCACCATGAGCTGCGACCACCGCGTGGTGGACGGCGCCACCGGCGCGAAGTTCCTGCGCACGCTGCGGCGGATGCTCGAGAATCCGCTGATGCTGGTTTACTGATGCGACTCCCGTCGTCCCCGCGAAAGCGGGGACCCATGTTCAGTCGAGTAAAATGGATCCCCGCTTCCGCGGGGATGACAGCGACTCCCCACTCAGGCGGGGATGACGTTCCAGACTTCCGACGGGGATCATCCTCTACACCGAACAGAGTTCTCCAATGGCTTCCTACGACGTGATCTTCATTGGCGGCGGACCGGCCGGCTATGTCGGCGCGATCCGCTGCGCCCAGCTCGGCTTCTCCACCGCGGTAGTCGAGCGTGAAGCGCTCGGCGGTACGTGCGTGATCTGGGGGTGCATCCCCGCCAAGGCGCTGCTCGAGAGCGCTTCGCTCGCCAACCGCGTTCGCCACGCGAAGGAGTTCGGCGTGAACGTGGGCGAGACCTCCTTCGACTACGGCGTGGCGATGAAGCGCTCGCGCGCCGTGAGCCAGCAGAACTCCAAGGGAGTCGAGTTCCTCTTCAAGAAGAACAAGATCACCTGGATCAAGGGCAGCGGCACGATCGCCGGGAAGAACGCCGTCACCGTGAAGGGCGCCGATGGAAAGGAGGAGAAGCACGAGGCGAAGAAGGCCATCGTGATCTCCACAGGATCGCGCGTGCGCGGCCTTCCGCAGATCGGCCTCGAGCTGAACAAGAGCACGGTGCTCTCGTCCGACGATGTGCTCGTGGCGGAGAAGGCGCCTAAGACACTCGCGGTGATCGGCGCGGGTGCGGTGGGCTGCGAGTTCGCCGACGTGTTCAACGCGTTCGGCAGCGAGGTCACGATCATCGAGGTGATGCCCGCCATCCTCCCGCTCGAGGATTCCGATTCGTCGACCGAGCTCGCGCGCGCGTTCAAGAAGCGGAAGATCGAGCTCGTCACCGGAGCGAAGGTGGTGGGCGCGAAGGTCGGCAAGGATTCCGTGAAGCTCACCGTGGAGAGCGGCGGCAAGAAGACGGAACACACCTTCGAGAAGGTGCTCGTCGCGGCGGGTCGCGCTCCGAACATCCAGAACATCGGCCTCGAGAAGGCGGGCGTTCAGCTCACCGATCGCGGTTTCATCAAGATCAACGAGCGGATGGAGACGAGCGTCCCCGGCATCTACGCGATCGGCGACGTGGCCGGCCCGCCGATGCTCGCGCACAAGGGCTCGCGCGAGGGGATCGTGTTCGCCGAATACCTGGCCGGTCTGCAGCACGTGCACCCGGTGAACTACGGCAACATCCCGAACGCCACGTACTGTCACCCGGAGGTAGCTTCAGTGGGCGCTACCGAGCGCGAGCTGAAGGAGAAGGGCGTGGCGTACAAGGTGGGCAAGTTCCCGTTCTCCGCCAACGGCCGCGCGCGCACTTCGGGCGAGACCGAGGGCTTCGTCAAGATTCTCGCCGACGCGAAGTACGGCGAGATACTCGGTGCCCACATCATCGGCGCCCACGCCACGGAGATCATCCACGAACTGGCGGTCGCGCGCGAGAACGAGCTGACAATCGAGGAAGTCGATCTCACCGTGCACGCGCACCCCACGCTCTCCGAAGCGATCGCCGAGGCATCGCTCGACGCGATGGGCCGCGTGATCCACACCTGAGCTTCGGGCGCTTCGGGGTCAGGCACCTGGTGTAGAGGGCCCGTGAGCTTTGCTCACGGGCCCTCTACACCAGGTGCCTGACCCCGAAGCGCCAGCCATTCCCGCATCGCGCCGTAGGGATCATCGGGTCGCGATTTCGCGAGCTCGATTATCCTCGCCATCGCGCGCCGGAGATCGTTGTCCTCGATCTGCAGCACGGCGTCGAAGTCTTCCAGCCCCGTGCGATACACCCGCCGCGCGAGCAGTATGGCGTTGTCCAGCTCGGGCCGCACTATCGGTCTCGTGCCGTACCCCGGGAGCGTGGGCGCCACACTGTCGGTGTAGACGTCAGCCGCATGATCGTAGATCGCCTCGGCGGCAGCGAGGCGCGCGCTCCGATCGTCGGGATGCGCCGAGAACGCCGAATCGAGCGAGCGATAGAGCGTCTCCCAGAAATGTCCCATGATGCGGTCGCGCGCCCAGTCCTCTTCCGCGGCGCGCTCGTTCACCGAGTCGCCGCGCGTGCGGAAGAACGACATCGCGCCGTGCGCGCCCACGAAGTTCGCGAACGACTCGTTGAAGATCGCCTGCCCCGGCGCGTAGAACGTGTTGTGCGTGAGCTCGTGGATCACAGTGTTGGCGAGCGACGCGGAATCGAGCGCGAGCGTGGTGGAGAGGAGCGGATCGTTGAACCACCCGAGCGTGCTGAACGCGGACGCCGGCCGCAGATACACGTCGAAGCCGCGCGACTCCATCTCTTTCGCGGCGCGCTCCGCGTCCGCGGGGTCGAAGAAGCCCTTGTACGGCACCCGCCCCACGATCGGGAACCACCATGTGGCCGGCTTCAGTTCGTCGCGGTACGCGCCCGCCAGGACGAGCACGAGAGTGTCGGTTCGCAACTGGCTGAAGGTAGTGAAGCTCTCGCCGGCCTTCAGTCCCAGCGAGTCCACGGCGAACGTGCGCGCATCGAGTACGAGTTGCAGCTTCGCGCGCGTCAGCGGATCGGTATCCGCGGAGTTGACCAGCTTCTCGATCGGCTCGCGGCGCGCCAGGATGCGTCCTTCCTCCCACGCCGCGCGCGCGATGTAGCGCCCCATGGGCGTGAGCGCCAGGAAAACGATTGCCAGGAGTAGAACTACCAGGAGGAGGCGAGCCAGCACGCGGGCCGCGCGCCTCATGTGGAGCGAGCTACCTCCACCAGCGAACTCCCACGCGGTGCATGGCGCCGAACACGGCGGACCCCTCGTACGCGTAGTCGAGCGCGAAGTGGAGCGCGCGCAATCCGCCGCCGAAGGCGACGGGCGAGATGTCGGCGCCGGTCGGGCGGTCGAGCGCACCCACGCGTCCGAGGATGGTGACTCCTCCCGGCGCCTGGTACTCGAGCTCGACTCCGCCGAAAGGCTGCGTCTCCCCGTTCATGTGCGTGAGCTCGATGGTGCCGAGGAGATCCACCGGCCCCACGCCGCGAACGGGGATCGCGGCACCGGCGCGCACGAGGCGCGGCAGCGACCGGCGGTCGCCCGCGAGCGAGATGTCACCGCCGATGTTCTGCACCGATGCCGCGACGGTCACCCCTTTCACGTCGAGCGCTGCGCCGAAGTCCAGCGCGCCCGTTCCACCACTCTCGTCTACAAGCCGCTGGTTCACGTACTTGCCGGTGGCGCCCACGCGAAGCTTGCCGAGCGCGACGCCGTAGGCGAGCGAAGCGACGTAGTCACCGGCCGAGATCTCCGATCCGGTAGGTTCGCCGAAGCCACCGGCGGGATCGTCGAACGCGCGCTCCGAGCTGCCGTAGTCGAGCACCTGGAGGCCTATCGCGGCCGTTCCGTGCAGCGCGTGCACGGCGGCTGCGGCCGCGGCTACCGTCTGGCCGAGGAACCACTGCTGCACGGAAAGCCCGGCCGAGAGCTTCTGGACCGTGGCGAGCTGCGCCGGATTGTAGAAGATGGAGGCTTCGTCTTTCCCCGCCGCGACGAACGCGTTGCCCAGCGCGAGGGCGCGCGTGCTCGCCGGGAGCTCGAGCAACGGAACCGAGCTCCCACCCGCCTGCGCGTGCGCGCTTGGCGAGATCAGAGAGGCCGCTGCGGCGGCCAGAATGGCGATTCGGCGCATGGCTATTGGACTTACTATAGCATCAGTGTGCGGAGGTAGCCAGAGAGCGGGGTCGGCGACCGCCTTGGGTCAGATGGCGTCGGGGACCGGGACGAGCGCAGGGAAGCGCTGCTTACGTTCGGGTACGCTCGGCGCGCAGAGCCCGGCCCCGGTCATCGGGATTGCGTTTGGCTGACGTGTAAAGTACCATTTGGCGCAGCCGTAAACTGAATTGTGGTTAAACTGTAAAGTAACTTGCGGTTGTAGTGTAAAGTACATCCAGCGATTGCCACTGGGGCACCACCAGCCTCATACTCCGCACGCCACCCCCGCCACATGGCACGTTACACACGCCGGGTCGTCGATTCGGAGCTCGACGAGCTAATGGCCCAACTCCCGGCGCTCGCCATCGAGGGGCCCAAAGGCGTCGGAAAGACGGCGACGGCCGAACGCCGGGCGGCCACCATCCACAGACTGGATGAGCCGGCCGAGCGGGGCATAGCGGAGGCCGATCCGACCGTGCTCCTGGATGCGCCAGCGCCCATCCTCATCGACGAGTGGCAGCTCGTGCCGCCCCTCTGGGATGCCGTGCGACGCGCGGTAGACCGAGGCGCCGAGCCGGGTCGCTTTCTCCTCGCAGGATCGGCCGCTCCTGAAGCGCCGCCCACGCATTCCGGCGCGGGTCGCATTGTCCGCATCCGAATGCGTCCTCTCGCTCTGGCGGAGCGCGGCGTCGCGAAGCCGACGGTCAGCCTGCACGGTCTGCTCGCCGGCGGCAGACCGGCGCTCGCGGGCCGCACCACATTCGCTCTCACCGACTATGTGCGCGAGATCGTGGCGTCCGGGCTGCCGGGTCTGCGCGACCTGACCGGGCGCGCCCTCCGCACGCAACTCGATGGCTACCTGGCTAGCGTGGTCGACCGCGACTTCGAGGAGCAGGGTCGTCCCGTTCGCAGGCCCACCGCTCTGCGCCGCTGGATGGCGGCATACGCGGCAGCCACCGCGACCACCGCCACCTACGAGAAGATTCGCGACGCCGCCACGAGCGGCGAGGGCGAGACTCCCACGCGCCCCACCGTGCTCGCGTACCGCGATGTGCTCGAACGTCTCTTTCTGCTCGACCCGGTCCCCGGATGGCGTCCGTCGCGCAATCGGCTCGCGCGCCTCACCGAATCACCCAAGCATCACCTTGCCGATCCCGCACTGGCGGCGCGATTGCTCGGCGTGGACGAACACGCCCTGCTCGGACGCCCGTCGCCCGGAGGGCGGCGACCCGATGGCGCACTGCTCGGGCAGCTCTTCGAGTCGTTGGTGACGCTCTCCGTGAGAGTCTATGCGCAGGCGGCCGAGGCTCGTGTCCATCACCTGCGAACCTACGAGGGGAGACAGGAGGTGGATCTGATAGTCGAGTCGGATGATCAACGCGTGCTCGCGATCGAGACCAAGCTGAGTGGCGAGGTGACCGACGCCGACGTGAAGCACCTGCTCTGGCTCGGAGAGCGAATCGGCAGCGACCTGCTGGATGCGGTGGTCGTGAACACCGGGAAGCAGGCGTACCGTCGCCCGGATGGCGTTGCGGTGGTTCCGGCGGCGCTGCTCGGGCCGTGAGCTGGCCGTGAGCTATCGAGGTCTCCGACCAGATACCAGAAGTTGCTGGCCCAGGGGTCCAAGCCGGACGTCGCGTGGACAGGATGGCCATCCGACTTCCACGGAACTCGACGATCCCAAGCAAAGCCGCCTCTTGGCGCGTATTTTACCTGTACGTGCCGGTACCTTATCGGCAGCATGCCGGTATTTTCGCCGCCATGCCTCCCCGCCGCGAGCCAGATGTCATTCGTCCATCTCCACTGTCACTCCGAGTATTCGCTCCTCGACGGCGCCAACCGGATAGCCGACCTGATTCACCGAGCTCAGGAGCTCGAGCAGCCGGCGCTGGCCATCACCGACCACGGCAACCTCCACGCGGCGTGGGAGTTCCAGGAGAAGGCCCGGAAGTCGGGGATCAAGCCGATCATCGGAATGGAGGCCTACGTCGCGCCGGGCGACCGGCGCGAGCGCGCGAGGCCGCGCACCGGCGGTAAACCGTACTACCATCTCGTCCTCCTCGCCCGCGACGCCACGGGCTACCGGAACCTCGTCAAGCTCTCCTCGCTCGCCTACACCGAGGGCTTCTACTCCAAGCCGCGCGTCGACCGCGAGCTCCTCGAGCGCTACAACGAGGGGATCATTGTCTCCTCCGCCTGCCTCGCCGGCGAGATCGCCACGCACCTAATGGACGAGCGCTACGACGAGGCGAAGGCAGTGGCCTCGTGGTACGCCGAGGTCTTCCCGGGGCGCTACTACCTCGAGGTGCAGGCGCACGACGCGGGCGGACTGCAGTCGAAGCTCAACC
>Ga0182744_1003073_pt1 | contig 13233 bp, 9 predicted proteins | sample eDN3rd30CKraftMG_FD_128525 | JGI IMG/M metagenome (GOLD analysis project Ga0182744, IMG submission 128525) | Enriched Miracle-Growth compost microbial communities from Emeryville, California, USA - eDNA 3rd pass 30_C Kraft MG (version 2) (version 2) ...
ATGACCAAGGTGAAAGAACCCAAGGAAAAAGTCCAGGGTAGCCCCGCCGGACGCATTGGACTATTTGTCTCCTTTGCCATCGTGGCTGCGCTCGCACTCATCCCATTCTGGGCGATGCTCGTGGGCACGTTCCAAGACGGTGACATGCTCATCCGGTACGGCCTCAACCTCGGCATCGACCCAAGCACAGCCCACGTACACAACTGGGTCATGCTCTTCACAGACTCCGGTCCGTACTTCCGCTGGTTCGCAAACTCCCTAGTCCTCACGGTGGTTCAAGTGGTGGGCACGCTGCTCATCAGCTCATTCGTGGCCTACGGGTTTGCAATGTACGACTTCAAGTTCAAGTCGTTCCTTTTTATTCTCGTGCTCGTACTCATGACCATCCCATTTGAGATGCTCATGCTCCCGCTTTACATCCAGGTCAACACAATGGGAATGGCCGATAACTATGCGGCAATTCTGCTTCCATTCCTGGCGCAGGCGAGCACCATATTCTTCTTTAGGCAATTCATGGTTGGACTGCCTAAGGAAATCCTCGAAGCAGGTCGCGTTGATGGCGTCAGTGAGTTCGGTATCTTCTTCCGGCTCATCATGCCGCTGCTCAAGCCAGCCATGGCTGCAATGGCAATCCTGAACGGTATGGCGAGCTGGAATAACTTCCTGTGGCCGCTGCTGGTGCTGCGTTCCCCAGACAAGTACACCCTCCCCATCGGTTTGAACACCCTGATGACACCGTACGGAAACAACTATTCGTTGCTCATCGTCGGTTCGTTCTTCTCACTCATTCCGATCCTCTTGCTCTTCCTCGCGTTCCAACGCTTCTTCGTCGAGGGTATGACGGCCGGTGCCGTCAAGGGGTAGCTCCGCTAACCCGGAACCACACCCCAATCGAGTTCACAACCATTATCAAAGGAGATAGACACAATGAAGTGGACAAGAAAGCTGACAGCTGCGTCAGCGATCGCTTCGCTTGCACTGCTCAGCGCATGCTCGCAGCCATCCAACGAGGAGACCCCAAAGGCCACCTCTACGGTGGACCAGCAGGCAGGCGCTGACGCCACCCCGCTGACCCTATGGACGTTCGTAGAACTGCACGGAAAGTTCTACGAAACCATGGCCGCTCACTGGAACGAGGAACACCCAGACGAGCAGGTCAAGCTGGACGTTAACGTCATGCCATATGACGACATGCACAACAAGCTCCAGCTCGCGTTGAACTCCGGGCAAGGCGTGCCTGACCTCGCTGACATCGAGGTCAGCAAGTTCCCGAACTTCACCAAGGGCACCCCGGCTCTTATGGACCTGACCGACGCAGCCGCACCATACGTGGCTGATCTTGTGAAGTCCCGCCTAGACCTGTACTCCAAGGATGGCAGCCTCTACGGTCTCGACTTCCACGTTGGAACCACCGTGGCGTACTACAACACCGAACTGCTTGACGCAGCAGGCGTTGACTACACCACGATTAAGACCTGGGACGACTACAAAGCCGCAGGTGTGAAGTACCACGACGCAACCGGTAAGTCGTTTGCCACGGTAGACACCTCCGCAGCCTGGCAGTCCAACCTGTTGCTCGCACAGCTTGGTGGCGACTACCTCGACGCAGACGGCAACGTCACAGTGAACTCGCCAGAGGTAGTCAAGGCCTTTGACATCCTCAAGGACCTGCAAGACTCCGGCGCAGCAAGCGTTCCTCCAGGCGGCCAGCCAGACACTGAAGAAGCCTACGGCGCAATCAACAAGGGCGAATACGCCGCAATGATCATGCCTTCGTGGTTCATGTCTCGCTTCACCGCGTACATGCCAGACCTCAAGGGCAAGATCGCTGTTGCACCAGCTCCCGTTGTCGAAAACGCAAAGGTTAAGACTGTTGGTGGTGGTGGAACTGGTACCGCAGTTCCTTCGGCCGGTAAGAACACTGAGCTTGCTGCCAAGTTCATTGCGTACGCCAAGCTGTCCAAGGAAGGCAACGTAGAGATCTGGAAGACTCTCGGATTCGACCCACTGAACACGAGCATGTGGACAGACGAGTCGATCACTCACGACCCAACGAACGAGACGATCCAGTACTTCAAGACCAACCCATTTGACGCATTCAATGCGGTAAGCGACTCGATTGGTCTGCTCGTTTCGGGTACCAGCCCGAACTTCCCATCCGTGAACAACCTGTTCACCACGGAGACCCTGAACGACATCTTCGAGTCCGGTACGCCGGTCCAGAAGGCACTTGACCAGGCGCAATCCGACCTCAAGAACGAGCTCGGACAGTAGAGCTCCAACCTGTAATACCCAGTGTGAACTCGGTGCGGCCTCGGCCTTCCCTGCGAGGCCGCGGCCGCACCGCCCCACTACGAGAACTGCCCTGCACTGGCCATTGGCACTGGCTTAATTAACGGCGCTGGCCATTAGCCGGCACTGCCAAAAGAACTGCTGCACCACCCCCTGAACTGCCCTAGCCGCTGTGCATATGCGTAACTTCAACTTCACGCAATGTGCTTTCACCCAGGCGCGCTTTCACATGATGAGGAGTAACACACCATGAACCAAGCCCGAGCGACCGTTGACCCGGCATTCGTAATTGGTCCAGTCCGCCCCCGTACTTTCGGATCCTTTGTTGAACACCTAGGACGCTGCGTGTACACGGGTATCTACGATCCAGGGCACCCAACCGCAGATGAAGACGGACTGCGCCAAGACGTCGTGGATCTAGTTAAGGAACTTGGCGTATCCACCGTGCGTTACCCGGGCGGGAATTTTGTTTCCGGATACCGCTGGGAAGATGGTGTGGGACCAAAGGAGCAGCGCCCTCGTCGTTTAGATTTGGCGTGGCACTCCACCGAACCCAACGAGTTTGGGCTCGACGAATTCATGCGCTGGTGCAAAAAGGCTGACGTCGAGCCGATGATGGCGATCAACCTTGGCACCCGCGGCGTTGCCGAGGCCATTGACATCGTGGACTACTGCAACATTCCGGGCGGCACTAAGTTGTCCGACGAGCGCCGTGCAAACGGCGCGGAGGAGCCCTACCGCATCAAGATGTGGTGCCTTGGCAACGAGATGGACGGCCCATGGCAGACCGGCCACAAGAACGCCGAAGAATACGCTCGGATCGCCACCGAAGCGGCACGCGCAATGCGCCAAATCAACCCTGATCTTGAGCTTGTGGCGTGCGGTTCATCCAGCTCCGACATGGACACCTTTGGCTCCTGGGAGTACACCGTACTCAAGGAAGCCTACGAGCAGGTGGACTATGTCTCCGCACACGAGTACTACTACGAGGAGGACGGCGACCTCGCTTCGTTCCTTGCGTCGGGTGACAAGATGAGTAACTTCATCGAGTCCGTCGTTGCCACCGCTGACGCGGCGCGCGCGGCCGGCAAGCACACCAAGCGCATCAACATCTCGTTCGACGAATGGAACGTGTGGTACCAAAAGGCCACCCCATCCAAGCCGCCAACAGGCGACGACTGGCCTGTTGCCCCCGTGCTGCTGGAAGACAACTACAACGTAGCCGACGCCGTTGTGGTGGGTGACCTGCTCATCACGCTCCTGCGTCACACTGACCGCGTCCACTCGGCTTCACTCGCGCAACTGGTCAACGTCATCGCACCGATCATGACGGAGCCGGGTGGGCGCATCTGGAAGCAGACCACCTTCCACCCGTTCTCGCTCATGGCAAACAACGCTAAGGGCGAGGTCCTGCGCGTTGCGATTCAGTCACCGAAGGTGAACACCGCTAAGCGCGGCGACATCGACGCATTGACCGCGGTGGCCACGTACGACGCCGAGTCAGGTGAGGTTGTGGTCTTTACCGCCAACCGTTCCACCGAGGGTGCGCTTGATCTCTCGCTGGACTTGGGCCGCTTTGGTGGCCTCAAGGTGGTTGAGGCTCTCACTTACTCCAACGATGACCCGTACTGGCAGGCCTCAGCCGACGATGACACGTCGGTTTTGCCTGCGGCAAACACCTCCGTTGAAATTTCCGACGATGGCGTAGTTTCCGCAAGCCTGCCAGCTGTGTCGTGGTCAATGGTGAAGCTGGCGCGCTCCTGACGTTTGCTGCACACGGCGTGAGGTGATGCTGGAAGGCGGCAGGATCGTCGTCAAGCAAAGCCGTTGAAGCAAAGCCGCGAAGCAAAGCCGTTGAAGCAAAGCCGCGAAGCAAAGCCGTTGAAGCAATGCCGTTGAAGCAAAGCGGCAGGAGCGTCCAACCCTGTGCCTGCAAAAATGCTGCGGATACATCAAAAATGATGTATCCGCAGCATTTTTCGTATATCTCATCCAATGGGATGCTCTGCGGTTCGGCCAAGAATAGGTGTGCTCCGAAATGGAATCAGTTGTAGCGCAAGCCCGTATGCCACGTGGCAGAGGGGAGTGGCCCCTGCCATCCGCGACTTGCAGCAAGTTGCTGGAGTCGCGTGATCAATGAGCGGCGATTATTCAAATCTTCCTTGGTGACTCGGATGAATATCCAACCTTGCTCACGGATTGCATCCTCGCGTTTCTTCTCTAGTATGTGCGTATTTTGCTCGGCATATTTGAGTTCACCATCATATTCCAACGCTATCTTGAGAGCCTCTAGCGCGACGTCGAGGTAGTAGGTGCCAAGACGCGTAAAAACGGGCAGTTGTGTGCTTACTTCGGACTCAAATCCCGCTGCGATTACGAGTGACCGGACAAAAGATTCAGGCGGAGATTCCGCACCAGAATCCGCAAGGTTAATGATTCTTTGTGTTTGTCCTCTGAATTTTTCCATACTCAGCTGGGCGTTGATGAAATGTAATTCGTCTCTGGTGCAACCTCGGCGAAGGGCGAAGTCCGCAATTGCGAGGCTCTGATCAGGCTTGAGTTCACGCATGATTTCAACTGCTGTTGTCCTCAATGAGGTACAGCGCACTCCGTCGACAATTTCAATTTCGGGAGTGAAGCCCGGTCGATTGTGTGTTTTGACCCCTAACCGACTAAAAGGTACAGGCCGGAAGTTAGTAACGTCTACTTTGGTTGGAATTAATGTCTCAGGAAAGTCCCATAGTAGACCCGCAGAAAAATGGCTTATTGCAGTATCTTCAGGCAAGGACAGTGCCTGAACGGAAATTCGAGCACGGTGTAGAGCACGGTGTCGTGCAAAATCGTCTTGCGGAAGATTTGCTTTGAGCGTGTGCCAGCCCGGCCTCAACCGGACCAATTGATCTTGTTGTTTGAGAGTCTCGAGTTCATTGCGAGAACAGTGAGAACTGTGGAATATGGGTATTGAAGGGGTTGGAGCATTCTTAATGTAGGTTGAGTCTGGGCGTATTGGCGTCATGCAGATACGGTAATGAGGACCTTTAGTCAGTTGATCGGTGGAATGAAAACTGTGGATAGAGTCAACCGATTGGCCACTGTGGATTGAGTGAACTTGGCATGGTGCTGGGGCCCGGGCGTATCGTCGAAAATCAGTACGGGTACGTAACAACGACATTGAAGCGAGTTTCAGCCCATCAGGAGCTCCATCTGCCACACAAAAATGCTGCGGATACATCAAAAATGATGTATCCGCAGCATTTTTCGTAGATCTCGACAGGCGAGATACCAACAGCGGAAGGCAGGTGCAGCCAACCGGGTGCAGCCAATCAGGTGCAGCCAGGCAGGTGCAGCCAACCAAGTGCAGCCAAGCGGAGCACCCGATGGCGACTACTTCACGTCGTCGTCAACCCAGTCGAGGGTCTTGGACACTGCCTTCTTCCAGTTGCGGTACTGACGGCCCCGCTCGTCCTGCGTGGCTGACGGGGCCCAACGCTTGCCCTCGGCCCAGTTCTTGCGGACGTCTTCCTCGCCGTTCCAGAAGCCCACCGCAATACCTGCAGCGTAGGCGGCACCGAGCGCGGTGGTCTCTGCCACCTGCGGACGGATGACCTCAACGCCGAGTTGGTCGGCCTGGAACTGCATGAGGGTTTCGTTGGCCACCATGCCGCCGTCCACCTTGAGTTCGGTGAGCTCAACACCGGAGTCGGCGTTCATGGCGTCCACAACCTCGCGGGTTTGGAACGCCACGGCCTCAAGCGCTGCGCGTGCGATGTGGTTCTTGTTCACGTACCGGGTCAAACCAACGATTGCACCGCGTGCGTCTGGACGCCAGTGCGGCGCAAACAGGCCGGAGAATGCTGGCACGATGTATGCGCCACCGTTGTCGTCCACCTTCTTGGCAAGGTATTCCACGTCTGGTGCGTCCTCGAACATGCCCAGGTTGTCCCGCAGCCACTGGATCAGCGATCCAGTCACAGCGATCGAACCCTCGAGCGCATACACAGCCGGTGCGTCGCCGATCTTGTAGCACACGGTGGTGAGCAGGCCGTTCTCCGAGTGGATTGGCTCGGTTCCGGTGTTCATGAGCATGAAGTTACCGGTGCCGTACGTGTTCTTGGCGTTACCCACTTCGAAGCACGCCTGGCCGAACGTGGCAGCCTGCTGGTCACCCAAAATGCCGGAAATTGGCACGTCAGGAACCAGTCCGTTCTTGCGGCCCACGCCGTACACCTCGGACGAGGACTTGATCTCCGGCAGCATCGAACGTGGCACGCCGATGGCCTCGCACATTGCGTCGTCCCATTCCAGGGTCTCGATGTTCATCAGCAGGGTGCGTGACGCGTTGGTGACGTCGGTGACGTGCACGCCGCCGTCAACTCCACCGGTCATGTTCCACAGCACCCAGGTGTCGGTGGTGCCGAACAGGAGGTCGCCGCGCTCGGCTGCCTCACGTGCTCCGTCCACGTTGTCCAGGATCCAGCGGACCTTCGGGCCGGAGAAGTAGGTGGCCAGCGGGAGGCCGGTGACCTTCTTGTAGCGGTCCGCGCCTTCGTCTCCGCCGATGGCGTCAACGATCTTTTGCGTGCGGGTGTCCTGCCACACGATCGCGTTGTACACGGGCTTACCCGTGTTCTTGTCCCACACCACGGCGGTTTCGCGCTGGTTGGTGATACCCACGGCCGCAACATCCGAGTACGTTGCATTTCCCCTGGTCAGCGCTAGTCCCACGACCTCGCGGACGTTGTTCCAGATTTGGTCTGGGTTGTGTTCAACCCAGCCTGCTTGGGGGAAGATCTGGTCGTGTTCGAGCTGACCAACTGAGTGGATTGTGCCGTCGTGCGTGAACAGAATCGCGCGGGACGAGGTCGTTCCTTGGTCGATCGCGAGAACATACTTCTTTGTCATGAGTCTTGCTTTCTCCGTGTTGTGTGGATGAGAACTGTGTAATACAAAATTCGGAGGTTTCCCTGCGTGGTTGCGGGGATGATTTTCGACGATTCCCCGGGCCGCCAGCGCATGTTACGTGCCAGCGGCCCGGGTTTCGTTGTGGAAGGCGTGGATAGCTAGAGCGCTGGGATCCAGTCCATAGCGTTCGCGAGGAGACCAGCGACGACACCACCGATGATGGGGCCGACCACTGGAACCCATGCGTAACCCCAGTCGCTGGAACCCTTGCCCTTGATGGGCAGGAATGCGTGAGCGATACGTGGGCCGAGGTCACGAGCTGGGTTGATTGCGTAACCGGTAGGGCCACCTAGGGACATACCAATTGCGACCACGATGAGAGCCACGCCCAGAGGGCCAAGCGCGGAAGGGCTGCCACCTGCAATGAGAACCCAGAACACGAGGACGAAGGTTGCTACAGCCTCAGTGAGCGTGTTCCACAGCGGGTTACGGATTTCAGGTCCGGTGGAGAACACGGCGAGTTTCAGGCCAGGATCGTCAGTTGCGTCAAAGTGCTGCTTGTACACGAGATACACGATGATTGCACCAACAATTGCGCCGGCAAACTCACCACCCAGGTAGGTAAAGATTGATCCAGCGTTGATGTCAACGTTAGAGCCACCAAACTTGTCGGCTCCACTCGCAGCGATACCGAGTGTGACGGCCGGGTTCAAGTGAGCGCCCGACTTGTAGGCGGCGTACACACCGCCGAACACAGCGAAACCCCATCCAAAGGTGATGAGTACCCAACCGCCGCCGTTACCTTTTGTCTTCCCTAGCAGGTGGTTGGCAACCACACCACCACCAAGGATGATCAGGATCGCGGTTCCAAGAAACTCAGACAGGAACACCTGGCCGAGGGATAAGGACTGGTCCATTTTTCCTACTCTCTATGACTTCGTTGTCGTGAACTTCCTTGCCATCAATTACGCGATGCGTAACTCGAGCGAGGAAGTCCTGGGCCCAGCGGGACCCCACCACATGGGTGGTGGGGAAGGCCCGAGCGGGTGCGCCCACTGTGGGTGGGCGCGGGTGGTGAGCTAGACCTACTCCATTGGGGATAGGTCCGCGGCTTGGAGACGTACACGCTCGGCGGATTCGTCGTCGAGTTCATCCTCGGCTGCTGCCTCGGCGGCTGCGCGGTCCTTGTAGTTGGCGATTTCGCGGGCACGAGTCTCCGCATCCCAACCAAGTTCCTTGGCTGCGATGTCAGCGATCTCGTCGAGGGCGCTCAGGCCTCGGTCCACGAACTCGTAGTTCGCGCGAGTGCGGTGAAGCATGATGTCTTCTAGGTGCAAGACACCCTCGCGTGAAACGGCGTAGTAGATCTCGGCGCGCAGGTAAGCCTCCGCGCCCTTAATCGGCTCGGCCATCGACGGATCAGCGTTGCAGATCGCAACGATCTCGTTGATCATCGATCCATACCGGTGGAGCAGGTGCTCCACCATCTGGTGCGACCAGCCAAACTTCTTTTGGTATGCGCGGGTCTGGTTCTTCATAGCCGCGAGCCCAACCGCTCCAAGGAGCGGAATATTCGTGGTGACTGATGGGCGGGTTGCAGCCTCCGCACCCAACGCAAAATCAACGGCGTCCTCGGCCATCACGCGATATGTGGTCAGCTTGCCACCAGCGATCACCGTGAAGCCCGGAGTGGGGGAGGCAACCGTGTGTTCGCGCGAAACCTTAGCGGATGACGTGCCCTCTTTGACTTCCGGTTGGAGCAAGGGACGCAAGCCGGCGTAGGTACCGATAATGTCGTCGCGAGTAATGGGGTCCGCAAGGACCGCATTTGCGTGCTCAAGCACATAGTCAATGTCCTGTGCTGTAGCAACAGGGTGCTGGAGCTCCTGCTTCCATGGAGTGTCCGTGGTGCCGATGATCCAGTAACGCGACCACGGAATCACAAACAGCACCGACTTCTCGGTCTGCAAGATGAGGCCCGAGGTGCCCTTGATGCGCTCGCGGGGGACCACGATGTGTACACCCTTGGACGCCAGCACCTTAAGCCCGCCATTGCCGCCGGCAAGTGCCTCCGTGTCTTCAGTCCACACGCCGGTTGCGTTGATGACATGCCGGGCGTGCACGGTGAAAGTCTCACCGGTTTCAAGATCCTTGAGTACTGCGCCGTTAACGCGACCGGCGGGGGACTTGGTGAGTTCTTTGACTTGGGTGCGTGGCGCGGCGTGTGCGCCGTAACTTGCTGCCGTGCGCACGAGTGTGAGCACGAGGCGGGCATCGTCTACCGAGCCGTCCCAGTACTCGATGGCACCTACTGCGGCGTCGTGACGGAGGCTGGGGAACTTCTTTTGCATTCCGGCACGTGAGTAGTGACGGTGGAATGGCATGGCTCGTTTGCCGGGCGCGAGTGAGGCGAGGATGTCATAGAGCATGATGCCGGCGCCGATGTATGGGCGCTCGTACTGCTTCATCAGAGGGAACAGGAAAGGCACTGGCTTGACTAGGTGCGGGGCCAGTTTGTTGATGAGCAGATCGCGTTCGGTCAGGGCTTCGTGCACGAGCGAGAAGTCCAGCATTTGCAGGTAGCGCAGGCCGCCGTGCACGAGTTTGGAGGAGCGGCTGGAGGTGCCCGATGCCCAGTCTTGGGCTTCCACGATGGCTGAGTCGAGGCCGCGAGTTACTGCGTCCAGTACGATGCCAGCGCCGGTGACGCCACCACCGATCACCAAGACGTCGAGCGGGCTTTCGGCCGTTGTTGCTTTCAGTGCGTCCAGCGAGCGGGTGCGGGACTGTGGTGAGAGGGTGGAGTTGGGGCTAGTTGCAGACATCGCAGGCCTTTCGGAACGGGGCACGCCGGAATTAGTGCTCCGGCATGTTTACAAAATTTCCACCAAGCGAACGGTTGCGCAACTCGAATGCACATATGTGCAAGACTGAGGTATGCCATATCGAGACCAAGACATCCTCCGAGCCGCGTCAATGTACTACCTCCAAGACGTAAAGATGGAGACCATAGCGCGTCACTTGGGCACGTCTAGGTCAACTGTTTCCCGCATGATTAAAGAGGCGCGCGACTCAGGACTGGTGGAAATTACCCTGCGTCCCACGCAATCTCGTGCACCGGGATTGCGCCAACATTTTCGGGAGGAATGGGGCGTAGAGGCCTTTGTGGTTCCCGTCATGGATGCGCGCTCAGACGAGGCGCGTCACGAGCAGGTCGCAATAACGTGCGCCAAATTGGTGGCCAATTGGTTCCAATCTGAGATGGTTCTCTCCGTTGCTTGGGGCACCACGCTGAGTGCGATTGCCCGGCACCTACCTAACAAGCCCACACAGGGTGGCTCGATCGTGCAGCTCAATGGAGCTGCCAACACGCGAACCTCAGGTGTTTCTTATGCCGGTGACCTCATCGCCGCTTTTGCGGAGGCTTTTGACGCTCATGCCGTGTATTTTCCGGTGCCCGCGTTTTTTGATTTTGAAGAGACCAAGGCGGCTATGTGGCGCGAGCGTTCGATTCAGCGAGTCATTGAAATGCAGCGGGCCAGCGATATTGCGTTGTTCTCGGTGGGTGCGCTGACAGGTGGTTTGCCCTCGCACGTTTATTCCGCCGGTTATCTGGAGGAGGAGGACGTGGCTACCCTTGACCGGGAGGGTGTGGTGGGGGACGTGTGCACGGTGTTTTTGCGTGAGGATGGCACCTATGCCGATATCCCCATCAATTCCCGCGCCACAGGTCCAAATCCGCGTCAGCTTAAGAAGATCCCGCGCCGGGTGTGTGCGGTGAGCGGAGATAACAAGATTGTTCCTTTGCGTGCTGCGTTACGCGCCGGGGTGGTCACGGATCTGATTATCGACGAAATCACGGCTACCAAATTTGTGGTCAATGACGATTAACTCGGGTTGGGCTAGGTTGGCGCTGATGAACGCAGGGTGTGCGTCCACGTTGAAGTGCTTGATGCTGTTGACGTACTCGCGCGGACCAAGACACGTTCAGGTTCTGGAATTGCCGCCGTGATTCGGAGGTTTGGCGTACATTCAAAAGCGTGAGTACTGCCTTTCCTTCCGCCGAGTGTGTGATTCGCCCTGCTATTCCTAGGGATGTTCCGGCGATTCGAGCTCTCGTTGAACCGTATGCGGAAAAGCGCATCCTTATTGCTAAGGAAGCGGTGACGTATTACGAGTCGGTGCAGGAGTTCGTGGTTGCTTATCGCAGCGATGATCCGGACACGATTATTGGCTGCGGTGCACTGCACGTGATGTGGGAAGAACTCGCGGAGATACGCACTCTTGCGGTGAGCCAAACTCATCTGGGGCATGGTGTGGGCCATGCGATTGTGGAGGAGTTGCTGCGTCGTGCTCGGGCTTTGCAGCTTAAGCACGTGTTTTGCCTGACCTTTGAGACTCGGTTTTTTGAGCGCCACGGGTTTACGCAGATTGAGGGTACTCCCGTGGGCGTGGATGTGTATGCCGAACTGCTACGGTCGCACGACGATGGTGTGGCTGAGTTCCTTGATTTGGCTCGAGTGAAGCCTAATACCTTGGGTAATTCCAGGATGCTGCTGGAACTCTAGCCCCTGTAGTTAGTGCTGCTACTTCCCGGTGCCTTGCAGAGGGCGCGCTGCTCGGGGCAATGTCATCTGCCGCTCCCCTCCGTCTATTTCATTCGTCGATCTCATCTCTTGAGATCTACGAAAAATGCACCACATACATCATTTTTGGTGTGTCTACATCATTTTTGCCGAGGGGTGGGGTGGGGTGGGGTGCACGGCGATGGGGTGGCTTAGTTGGGGAGTGAGTAGGCCTCACCGTCCTGCTGTGCAAGCCCATCCTCAATGAGGGAAGCCACGCATCGTTCTAATTGGGCCTGATCTGGCCACACCAGATCGATCTGTGCGCGCAGCACCGGACCGTGGGCATCGCGCAGTAGTTTCATCACTTTGCCGCGCACCTGCCGGTCTGTTCCTGTGAATTTTTGTGTGGTGCGAGTTTCTGCGTGTTCGTCGGCCGGGTATCCAGCCGCCCGCCAGGCGCACAGCGCCTGGATGGGGCACTGTTCGCAGTGTGCGGCGCGGGCGGTGCACACTACTGCGCCTAGTTCCATAGAAGATGCGGCCCAGAGAGCTGCGTGTTCTGGTTCGGTTGGGGTGATTGCCTGTGCGAATCGTCGTTCAGCTGCGGAGTATGTGGGGTGGGCGAGGGCGTGCCCGCCGATTGCGCGGGCCAGTACCCGCCGCACGTTGGTATCCACTACGGTGGATCGCCCGTGGTACGCGAACGCAACGATGGCTGCGGCTGTATAGTCGCCAATTCCGGGTAATGCCACGAGTTCGTTGTACGTGCGGGGGACTTCACCGCCATGATTTTCGACGATTGCCCTGGCACAGTCCATAAGTCTTAAGGCCCGGCGTGGATAGCCGAGGGATGACCATTCGCGTAATACGTCTGCGGTGGAGGCCGAGGCAAGTTTGTGGGGTGTGGGCCAGAGTTCTAGCCACCGGTTCCATATTGGTTCCACACGTGAAACGGGAGTTTGCTGGGCCATGATTTCCGAAAGCAGGATTGCCCATGGGGTGGTGTGTGGGTTGCGCCAGGGGAGGGGGCGCCCTTGCGCTTGAAACCAAGCTCCGGTTCGAGTTTGTATCTCGCGGATGGTGGGTAGCGCGTTGGGCAAAGAAGCGTCGGTCAAAGAAACGTTGGTGGTCAAAGAAGCATTGATGGTGTGGGGGCCCAGCGCACGGGCATGAACGGGCTTGGAGATGGGTGGCACACCCCATTGTGACATGGTGTGCGCCACCCATTGCGGTGGTGACTAAAGCGTGAGTTTCGCGGATTCTTGCGGATTTTTAGACATTAATTGGGTCAATATGCCAAAGTGCGTGGTGAGCAGACGTGTGGAGTGCTCGGCGTGCCACTGGCAGATTCTTAAGACGTGGGACGTACCGTAAAGTATGGACGCACGCACTCCTGATCACGAACAGCGTGAAGTGTATGAGCCGGGCCTGCAGCGAGGACCTCGCGCAGTGCCCCGCAAAGATCCCACGC
>Ga0182744_1003076_pt1 | contig 13228 bp, 10 predicted proteins | sample eDN3rd30CKraftMG_FD_128525 | JGI IMG/M metagenome (GOLD analysis project Ga0182744, IMG submission 128525) | Enriched Miracle-Growth compost microbial communities from Emeryville, California, USA - eDNA 3rd pass 30_C Kraft MG (version 2) (version 2) ...
CTCAGCACACTGTTGCTTGATGCAAAAGAAGTGCTTCCCAAAACAAGTACAGCTAATACCTGGCCTGCCGTAATTCTCATTACTTTTTGCCAGTTAATAGGTTTTTGTAAATTAAGATTCATAGATTTTTTTCTTTCGGTTTGAAATTAAAATAATTGGATCCCCGCCCCGAACCTTCAGGGCTTTCAAATGGGAATTAAAAATCAGCCTGGTTAATACAGGACCGACATGGTTTTAAATCAGCTTGTTTTTCTGTCATATAGTATGAATTAGTGGTTAATTGATTATAATTAGTTTAGTTATTTCTAAAATTCTAAAAAAAGGGATAACAAACCCAACGTAACTGCCAAATGGCAGTTACGTCAGATTATTTATTTCATCGATAAGATCGGATTCTTATGCACCCAATGCTTTTCTTGCATACTCAACACATTTCGCAACTTCTTTAACCGCATCTGAGCCGGCAGGAATTTCGTATTCCAGCTCGATCGTTGCAGGGAAATGGTATTGATTCTTTTGAATTAGATTCAGAACTTCAACGATCGGAGTGTCACCTTGTCCCCAAACCACATTCTGACCTCCATTAGCCTTAGACTTTCTGTCCTTCGTATGCATGCTTACAATGTGAGAGTGTCTTGCTTGAATAAATTCGATCGGGTCAAAACCTGCAGCTACATAATGCCCCATATCAAAGTTAGCAGCATTATAAGCTGATTGAATGAAAGACGCATCCCACATATCAAACGTTTGTTGCAAGTGTCCGTGGTAACCTACATATACCCGGTTCCTGGCAGCAATTTCTCCTAAACGCTTGGTTTGAACCGAGCTAGTAGGAAATTCTACCGTAACCTGATTAGCACCTAAGGCCTTAGCGGCACGCATCGCATAATCGATCTCAGCATCGGTATTATTTACACCCAAAGCACTTGGCTTGAAACCGTAAATAGAAACGCCGGCATCGTTATACATTTTACGAAGCTGCTCAAATCTGGTCATTGGAACACTTGCGCGCCATTCTGCCAGCTTTTTAGTATATTCTTCCTGTGCAGCTAAATATTCCGGACTAGGTTGCGGACGAGGTTGTCCCGGAGCCGGAGCGGCCATCTGCGGACGTGGAGGTGCTGTTGGTGCACCAGCAAAAGCTTCAGGAGCTTCTCCCATCAGCTCAATCGCACTTACGTTTGCATCCAAGCAATATTGAAGAAGCTGCTCAGCGCTGCTCGGCATGCTTCTGAAAGAATAGGTAATGCAACCTATTTGAACGCCATTGAATAGAGAGTTTGGTTTGCCTAAATTCTTGATATAAGCAGGTGCTCCAAAGGTCGGTTTGGAAGCCACAGCCATACCAGCTACTGCCAGCGTACTTGTACCAAGAAACTTACGCCTAGATAGGTAGTTGTTTTTCATAATTTATAAATTGATTGTTTATTGATCTAATATTTTTCTAATATCAAGAAAACATTTGTAAAAAAAAAGAAATATTTCCAGATTTTATATTTCAATGTTCAGAACCGGTACATTCTTATGATAAAGCGGGCCGGCAATGTTAAAATAAAAGTATTAAACAGATCAAAGTCCCAAAAGTTGAGCTCTCAGGACTTTGATCTGTAAAGATTTAAGAATTACTCTTGTCTGAACTCAACTCCATTTAATGTTAGTAATGGTTGAGTTGCTCCTGCTTCCGCATTTTTAAACACGAAGTAAATATCCTGCTTGCCTGTTAAAGGCTTATCCAAGTTAATAACTACTTCAGGAGGAGTATTAGCGGCTCTTGCTGCTGCTTGCGCTGCTGCAATCGCTTTTTCTGCTGCTGCTTTATTTCCACCCGCATCCTGCAAGGCCTGTTCCATTGTTGGCACTGCTGCTCTTGGAGGAGCAACAAATAGCTCCATGGTTGCCTGGCCGATCAGCTCACCGGTAGCAGAACCAAGATGTGCTTCAATGGTAGCACCGCTGTTATTTTCTCTCTGACTGGCGGAACCGTTGATACGTAATGATTTAATACCGGTCATATCCAATCCCTTGAAACCAACAGCTGTACCGCTCACCGGTTTAATAACCTTACCGCCTCGTCCGTTATCTGCCATCTCAACTCCTATTACGTCATCGGCATCAGATGAAGGAATCAATGGGTTACGTAATCTCACAATGCTTTCAACTGTCTGAGCAGGTGCTGCCCCGGCTCCTTTATCAGTATATCCGGCTTGAAGGATATACGACCCACGACCGTTGTCTCCTTCAGGAACTACTGCGTTAAAGCTACCTTTTACAGGTAAGCTCTTCGAAGTTTCATCAGTTACGTGCATGATGTAATTCAAAATGGTATAGGCATCATTCATCGATACACCCGGATTAGCAGGCATCACAGCCTCACCCCATACACCTGTACCACCGCTGCGGATCTTATTAGCTAATCTTTCTAATTCAGATGGTGTATTTTTATATTTCTCAGAGATCTTAACCAAAGCAGGTCCGATTGAAACCTGATCCAGGTTATGACAGCTCGTACAATTATTTTTCGCCATCAATGCCTGAGCAACGTTCAAACCAGCCGACATGTTAACACTACGTTGGTTTTGAATTACTTCAGCCCAGTCAAATCCTTCGGATACATACTGGATCGAAACAGAAACGTGGTCAGGAGTAATCTTACCATCAGCCAGACTACCGTCTTCTGCATCACTCAGGTTCACCTGGTAGTTGAAAGGTTTTCCAGGGAAGAAGAAAGTTTGATTACCTGTTACTTCAAAAGCGATCTCAGGAGCTGTGTTACCGGAAATAACTTTTACAGATTTAGAGCTGCTTTCTCCGGATGGATCAGTAACAGTTAATGTAGCAGTAAAGACACCTTCTTTATCAAAGGTAACCGAAGGATTTGCTTCAGTAAAGGTTTGTGTAGAAGTTCCGGCATCATCCGTAATTTTCCACTCATATTTCAAATCATCACCGTCCAGGTCACGTGAACCTTCTGCCGAGAATTTAGCAGTAAACGGAACCGGGCCACCGATTTTATCAACCGATGCTTCTGCGATCGGTGTACGGTTTCCAGCATTGTATTCAATCTTCACCAATTGAGAATTCGGGCTCTTAGCAAACCAGGTGCTACCATATTCTAATACATACAGATCTCCCTCAGGTCCAAATTTCATATCAATTGGCTCAACCGGGTGGTAGCTTGGTAAAAAGCGTTCCATAGATTCATAATCACCATTTTCTTTCATGGTAATTGCCATGATCCAGCCCCTTGAAAGATCGGTAGCAAGCCACTTACCTTCATAGTAAGAAGGAAAAGGACGTTTAGCATCTTTCTTGAAATCTGACCGGTGATAGATTGGACCTCCAGTCGCACTACGACTACCGCTACCTACCAATGGGAACTCTTCTGAAGGACCGTATGGATAGTATATGAACGGGTTTGCAACCGGTGGCAATAGCTCAAGTCCGGTATTGTTTACCGAAGTATTAGTATAATTATTCGGATCCTTCTTCTCTAAAGGAACATTATTTTCATAATCAAAATAAGGGAAAGCGGCGTTCGGACCAACAAAGAACGGCCAGCCAAAGTTACCCGGACCACGGGCCTGGTTCAGCTCATCGTATCCGCGCGGACCGATCTCACTGTCAACACTGGCATCCGGACCTACTTCTCCCCAATAGATAAAGCCAGTCTTGCTGTCTACAGAAACTCTCCATGGGTTTCGATGTCCCATCGTATAGATCTCAGGACGGGTCTTTTCAGTTCCTTCAGGGAATAAGTTTCCTTCTGGAATGGTGTAAGTACCATCAGCTTCAGGATGGATACGCAAGATCTTACCGCGTAGATCATTGGTATTCGCCGCATGAGCCTGGTCATCCCAGCTCGCACGTCCAGGTCTTTCATCGGTGTGGGCAGACAATGCATTTCCTGTGTTATTACCAACAGTTAAATACAAGTTACCATCTTTATCCCAGGTCATACCACCACCGGTGTGGCAGCAAACTTCGCGCTGAGTTGTAACTTCCAGCATAACAATCTCAGAATTATCTACCAATTTACCGTCAACCAGCTCCCAACGGGTAAGAATGTGTTTTTTCTCAGTTGGATGAGCATAGTAAATGTAGATCCAGTGATTGTTATCAAAATCAGGGTCAAGAATTAAGCCCAGGAGCCCTTCTTCTGCTTCTCTTACAACACCCTCTGCGCTCGTATATTTTGTATTCACATTGATATGAGCAATTGTCGTGGTCGTATCCAACGCCGCATCATACAATTTGATATCTCCTTTACGTTCAGAGATAATAACATTACCATTGCTCATTACCGCAAAGGTATTCGGCTCATCAAGGTCTTGCGCCAGGACAACCGGCGTGAAGCGACTGTCATCCGGTTTCTCACCATTATCTACAACGCCGTTCCTGGAGCAAGCAGCAAGAACAACCGTAAACAATACAAGAACCAGACCCATGAGCTTCATAAATTTAAGATTTCTCACAGTACAAATTTTCATAAAGATTGGTTAATTAAGATTAAAGTTTATTTATTGTGTTTATAAATTAGTTGCATTTCACTCGATAGAGCAAGTGTCCTATTCACACACTTAGTCTTCGCAATCTCAAAAGTATATAATAAAAACATTAGTTCCTATAATTTTTTTATTTTCTGCAACAAATTAATTACTCATACCAATGTCATAAATCAGATGGCGTTTGTAAACACACTGTAAACAAAATGAGGTTTTGATCAATCCGAAGATTGATCAAAACCTCATTCCGATTTATAAGGACAAATCAACGATTTAGATTCCGCTCAATTTCCAAGGAGCTCTGTAATGCCCTCTTACATATTGATTCACTTCCTCTACGTTGGTAACCCGCATGTTTTTAGCATCCCATAACAGTTTCTTTCCTCTTGAAGGATACACTTTACGCATCGGACTTCCGGCAGGCGCATTTGCAGCAGGAGGCGCATCAACAGACGTAGTAAAGCCTCGGATCGCAAGATTCGCGATCAGCATCGCTTCGGTTAATAAAGCGGCTTTCTCAAATGGTGAACTTACTTCCATATTGCCATAACCCGCTAAACAAGCCTCTACCCATTGTGCATAGTGGCCATTGGCACCATTAGGAACACGCTTATATTTAACCGGAACATTGATTTCTTTCATTCTTGATTCCGGCAATAAACGGGCATTATTAGAATAAGTCTCAGCCATCATCTTTCCTTTGGTTCCGATGAAAAGAGAACCATTGGTTGGCCAGATTTCATCCGGACCGATTTCATCCGGACGGGAAGGAATGATACCGCCGTCAGACCAGTGTATTTTCAACGGTTTCTTTGTTTTGCTGGTCGGAGCAAAGGTCAAGGTAGATGTAGTAGCAACCGGAGAGCTTTCATCATTGGTATATAAGGTACTCACACTTGATTCTACCGCGGTCACTTCCTTCAGATCAAATACGTTCATAGGAGCCTCAATCAAATGCGCACCCATATCACCGATCGCACCGGTTCCATAAGCCCACCAGCCTCTCCAGTTAAACGGAACAACCGTACCATACTGTGCATTCGGATCCGATTCCGGATACGGTTTAGCAGCAGCCGGACCTTGCCACAGATCCCAATCCAATGTAGCAGGTACCGGGGCGGTTTTCTCAGGCCATTTAACGCCCTGAGGCCAGATAGGCCGGTTGGTCCAGCAATAAACATCTTCGATATCACCGATCAGGCCGGCTTCAAACCACTCCTTTAAAAGACGGGTACCGTCGTTAGATGCTCCCTGGTTACCCATCTGGGAAACTACTTTATAACGTTCTGCTAATTCGGCCAGTAAACGTGCTTCATAAATATTATGTGTTAATGGTTTTTGTATCCAGATGTGTTTTCCCAAGGTAATGGCAGCAGTTCCTACCACGGCATGCGTATGATCGGGCGTTGAAACTGAAACCGCATCAAAATTCTTGCTCTCTTTATCAAATAATTCACGCCAATCTACATATTTCTTGGCATCCGGGTATTTAGCATAGGTTGATGCTGCTCTTTTTTGATCCACATCGCACAGGAATGCAATTTTAGCCTTCCCGCTTCCGTTAAATCCGTCAATATCACTTTCACCCTTACCCCCGATACCTACCGCTGCTATATATAAGGTATCGCTCGGCGCTACAAAGCCTTTTCCAAGGACATGGCGGGGTACAATGCTAAAAGCGGCAAGCCCGAGGGCACCGGTTTTAATGAATTCTCTCCTTGAAGGAGCATGAGAGGTTTTTGTTGTCTCTTTTTTTGTCATTGTTTTTAGATTATATGGTTAATTGAAATATATTGGTTGCAACAAGCAAGTTACTTTTTTTTTACTTTCAAACAAATTAATAATTCACAAAATTTCCGGTTTTAAGAGCCTCCGGATAATGCATGAATTAAAATTTGGATTTACTCCGATTTATATTTTACTTTAACCGACAGAACAAATCCAAACACAATGAAACTAATTAAAAGCGTATTGATCCTTGCTATCGTATTTGTAGTTGGCCAAAGCCAGGCTCAAACAAAAGTAATCGCACACCGTGGTGCCTGGAAATTACAAAATCTGCCTGAAAACTCCCTAGCATCGCTGAATCATGCGATCCAGCTAAATTGCTTCGGCTCTGAATTTGATGTCCACCTTACCAAAGACGATGTGCTGGTTGTAAACCATGACAAAGATTTTTACGGAATCGATATCGAACGCTCTACCTACCAGGAACTGCTAGCTAAAAAGCATCCCAACGGAGAAAGCATCCCTACCCTCGAAGCCTACTTGAAGGAAGGAATGAAACAAAATAAAACCCGGTTGGTATTGGAAATAAAGAGCTCCATCATTGACAAGGCGCGCACGCTAAAAACAACCGAAATGACGGTTGCCTTAGTTAACCAATTGAAAGCACAGGATCTGGTAGACTATATTTGCTTCGACTACGATGCCGGTAAGCTGGTTCACCAGTTGGCACCCAAAGCGGATGTTGCCTATTTGAATGGCGATATTGCACCCGCTCAAGTGAAAAAAGATGGTTATACGGGCATCGACTATCATTTCAATGTATTCAAAGAACATCCGGAATGGGTGGAAGAAGCGCATAAAGCGGGCCTGAGCGTGAACGTATGGACGGTTAACATGGATGAGGATATCCGGAACGCCCTGAACCAGAAGGTAGATTTTATTACCACCAATGAGCCGGAGAGAGTCTTTGAACTGATCAAAGCAATGTAAGCGATCTGTACCCTGATTAAAAAACTTCAAACCAAAATATAAAAGCAATGAAAAATTATGAATTAAAAATTATGGCGATCAGCTTTCTGAGCTTTGCAGCTTTGCAGGCCAGTGCACAACAACCCGCAGCAGCTCAACCCGCGCCTGCAAGAGGGAACCCGGCAGATACAGAAGTATGGGAGCCGATCCCGAAAGTGGTTGTTCCGGGCGCAAGCTTCAGCAATGCTCCATCCGATGCCATTATATTATTTGATGGAAGTAACTTAGATCAATGGGTAACCACCAAAGACAAATCACCTGCTAAATGGACGGTTGCCAACGGAATACTAACTGTTAATAAAGAGACCGGCGGCGGGAACATCGAAAGCAAGCAATCCTTTAAAAACTATCAATTGCATATCGAATGGCGCATCCCTGCTGACATCGATGGCGAAGGACAAGGAAGAGGTAACAGCGGACTCTTTTTAGCCTCCACCGGGCCGGGCGATGCAGGATATGAAGTACAGATCCTGGATTCTTACAACAACGAAAACAAGACCTATGTAAACGGTATGGCTTCCAGCATTTATAAGCAATTCATTCCGGCTGCCAATCCGGCTAAAAAAGCAGGAGAATGGAATACTTACGATATTGCCTGGGTTGCACCGACCTTCAATGCGGACGGTAGTGTTAAAACACCTGCCCATGCTACCATCTTCTTCAACGGAGTCCTTGTTCAGAACAATGTTGAATTAAAAGGAGAAACGCTCTTTATCGGACAACCGGTTTACAAAGCATACGATTCAGCTCCGATCAAGCTACAGGCTCACGGAGATAAAAGCAAGCCCCTTAGCTTCCGCAACATCTGGATACGCAATCTATAATAGCGATCAGTCAATAAAAGCAAACAAAACAAGGCTTATAAAGGATCTTTATAAGCCTTGTTTTGTTTGCAGAAATACCTTGTAATTATTCCTTCCGCTATATCTCCGTTAAAACTGCCTAAAAAACGGAGACTCAACGGACAGACTACGCACTCACTACGCACTCATGTAGAGCAAGGGTAGAGCAAGTTATGACCTTTCTTTTAAGAAAAGATATCTGTATCTTTTCTGTATCTTTGCAGAAATTAGAGTAGAAGCACCCTTTTAAAAGATACCATGTCAAATATCATCGCCATTGTTGGCCGTCCGAATGTCGGCAAATCCACTTTCTTCAACCGTTTAGTAGAGAAGCGCAAGGCCATTGTTGACGATTTTAGCGGCGTTACCCGCGACCGCCACTATGGAACCGGGGAATGGATCGGTAAACATTTCTCGGTAGTGGATACAGGTGGTTATGTGCATGGGTCGGATGATGTGTATGAGTCGGCTATTCGGGAGCAGGTATTGATCGCGATCGATGAAGCAACTGTTATTTTATTCATGGTCGATGTAACTACCGGTGTTACCGACCTGGATGATGAAATTGCGAACCTGCTTCGCAGAAGCAAGAAACCTGTTTTTGTGGTAGTGAACAAAGTGGATAATACCGGCCTTCACATCGAAGCAAATGCTTTTTACAGCATGGGACTGGGCGAGCTTTATCCCATATCATCCATGACCGGCTCCGGAACAGGCGAGCTATTGGATGAGGTGGTAAAACATTTTGAAGATCTTCCTGAAGAGGAGAACACATTGGCCAAATATGCCATTGTAGGCCGTCCGAATGTCGGTAAATCTTCCCTTACCAATGCTTTGCTGGGTGAAACCAGGAACATTGTTACTTCGAATGCAGGCACGACCCGCGATTCGATCGCGATCCACTATAACCAGTTCGGGCATGAGTTCCTGCTTATTGACACCGCCGGGCTGCGGAAAAAAGGCAAGGTAACGGAAGATATTGAGTTTTATTCAGTGATGCGTACCATCAAAACCTTGGAGGAAGCGGATGTTATTCTCCTGATGCTGGATGCTACCGAGGGAATTGAGTCGCAGGATATCAATATTTTCAGGCTGGCTGAAAAGAACAGGAAGGGAATCGTGATTATTGTAAACAAATGGGACCTGATTGAAAAAACGCATAAAAGCAGCAAGGAATTCGAAGATAGAATACGAGAAAAGATCGCTCCTTTTACCGATGTTCCGATCATTTTCACTTCCGTAACTGAGAAGCAGCGAATCATGAAAGTGGTAGAAGCGGCAGGCAAGGTGTATGAGAATAAAACGAAGAAGGTATCCACATCGAAGCTGAATGATACGATGCTGCCAATCATCCAGAACTTCCCTCCTCCTGCAACCAAAGGGAAATATATCAAGATAAAATATGCCACACAGATCAATGGCCGTTCACCGATGTTCGCATTTTTCTGTAACCTGCCGCAATACGTAAAAGAACCCTACAAGCGTTTTATTGAAAATAAGCTCCGTGAAAATTTTGATTTTGAAGGGGTACCGGTAGAGGTCTATTTCAGGCAGAAATAAGTTCTGTTATTGCAGGATCTCCAGGCTTCGCTGGATCATGTAATCGTCATGGTTCCGGACTTTAAACCAGGCCTCGTTCCCGAAAAAATAACGGCCCATCAAAGCTTTCATATCTTCTTCCAGCTGTTTGGCTGATAAATTGACCTCCTGCTGAGAATAAGACACATTCTGACTTCTTGCAAAGCGAAGAAATTCCTGGAAAGAAGCCGCAGACAGATGATAATCTTCGATAAAGTTTTCAACTGCGAAGGAAGGCGGTCTGCTGATCAGGTGATTGTAAACAAATTTACTGATCAGGTCTTTCGCGATCACTTCTTTGTAAAAAGAGGTTAAAGCCGTTGTATCGATCGGGATATAGATATCCGGCATGATGCCTCCGTTAACCCTGAATAACTTGCCGGAGCTGCTTTTGTAGATTCTTCCGTCTTCACTTACTGAATCGGTGCGGGTAATTTCCTGTGTCAGCTCCCCACTCAAAAGGCGTTGGTTCAATTCGTTAAAATATTGTCCGTTACCGAATTTATAAGGCTTCTGAATGCTCCTGCCCAAAGGCGTATAATAACGGGCTACCGTAAGGCTTAATGCAGAGCCATCTCCAAAATCGAATTGCTCCTGCACCAGGCCTTTACCATAAGAACGCCTGCCGATAATGACCCCTCTCTTCAGGTCCTGGATAGCACCCGCTACGATCTCACTGGAAGATGCTGAGTTTTCATCGATCAATACAACCAGCCGGCCCTTCTCATAGAGGCCACCGGGAGTTGAGTAATAATCGGTTCGCTTTTCATTTGCACCGGCTGTGTATACCAGGAGGCTGTCTGCCGGAAAAAACTCGTCTGCGACCGCTAAGGCAGCATAGAAGTAGCCGCCCCCATTGCCACGCAGATCCAATATCAGCTTGTCGAAACGATTCTTATCCAGCGCTTTCAACGTAGCATCAAATTCTTCCGCGGTACGCTCACCGAAACGCTTTATACGGATGTAAGCCACCCGGGGCCGGATCATATATGCCGCATCAAGTGAACTGACCATAATCTGATCGCGTCTGACCTTCATCGGGGTTTCGATCTCTTTTCCATCCCGGCTAACCCAGATATTAACTACAGATCCGCGTTTTCCACGAACCATATCGGAGATCTCGTCCTGGCTGCGGTTAACTCCGGCAATAAGCGAATCGTTCACCCAGATCAGCTTATCGCCTCGCACTATACCGGCTTTCTCTGCCGGCCCGTTCTCTACCACACTGGTAACCAGCAAGGTGTCATTGATTGAAAAATATTCAATGCCGATCCCATCAAAGCTCCCGGAGAGGTTCTCTTCCATTGCCTGGGCTTTACGTGGAGGAAAATAAATGGAATGCGGATCAAGGCGTGTCAGCATTTCCATGATCGCGGCATCCTGAAGGGTATCCAGGCCCACCTTATCTACGTAACGCTCCTGGATCAATTGTAAAGTTTTTTGAACTTTTCCGGTTTTATCTGTTATACCAAGAGGAATAAAGCTGTTATTGCCGATGCTTATGGATTCTTCCGCGTAATTCTGCCCCAAGATCAGGCCGACCGCCAGAACTGCGGCATAAGCTAAAGCAAACCAGATGTTTTTTTTGGTAGAATCCTGCATAAATAATCGGACAAAAATAGCGTTTATTGCTCGTATTATAACTATTATTGATTAAAAGAACAAATAAAGAGCCAAATTATTTTATAAAGGATTAATTGTATATTTTTATGACTTAACGCATCATTATCTTTGAATATATGCACGAAATTGAACCTTATTATCGCTGGCGCGACGATTATATTGCTTCGGAAGATGAACGATCACCTTTCTACAATCAGGAGTACAGCGAATTTGAATATGATAAGCAGATCTATAATTTTTTATTGCACCCGCAATGGGATTCTTTTGGTTCAGACACGCTCTACTTAAAGGTTTTATTCGCGGACTATGAGCATGGATACGTGATCATTGAGCTTATAGGTGAATGGAATGACGCCATCGACAATGATATCATGCTGCTGAAGAGAGAAATCATTGATCTGATTATCGATGAAGGGATCAATAAGTTCATTTTGATCGGAGAGAATGTATTGAATTTTCATGCATCGGATGACAGCTACTATGAAGAATGGTTTGAGGATATCGGGGACGGATGGATCGCGGGCATCGATTTCCGCGAGCATGTCATCAACGAGTTCAAGGATGCGGATATCGATTACTTTATTAATTTCGGTGGAAAATTAAACGAGCTGAACTGGCGCACACTAAATCCGCTCCAGGTGTACCATCATGTAAAAGAGCAGATACAGCTTCGTCTGAACTAAAGATCCATCTATGAGGAAAACTATCATTTTAATCTCTCTTTTAACGGGCTTCCTGATCGTCAGTCATGGCAGCTTTGCGCAGGAAGCAGACGAATCTTCTTATGACAAGCTTGTAGACAAAGAGCGCCTGCCTGTTCCGGCAGAAAAAGATCAGCTGTTCTACCTTCAGCGCGATCCGAACCCGAATACAATCGTCTACTCTATCAATCTGAAAGATGGCAAGCCCGATGGCGGGCATCCGGTAAAAATACACTGGATCCGGTATACCGAAGGAGGCAAACGGACCGGCTTATCTCTTATTCAGCGCACCATGGCCTACGGGGTACATCATACGATGATAAGCGATCATGAATTTGATATCCGGATACAGGCATACAAAAATCTACCCATCCATATCCGGCTCAACCAGCAGAGCAAAAAATACCAGGCATCTATCCGGATTGAAAATAAAGAGATCGTATTGGAACGTATTTTTGTACGTATTAACGGTGGTTCATTTTTTAAACCCAAGGTAGAATATATTGAGATCAGCGGCTATGACCCGGACAGCAGATCAAAGATCAGCCATCGTTTTCAGCCTTAAAGGATAAAAGAAAAGGGGTGTGTTGATCAACACACCCCTTTTCTTTTATTAGATAGTTAAATTAAACATCGTATGTCGTAGATGATGTCTCTCCACCTCTGCCTGTCCAGTTGGTATGGAAAAACTCTCCGCGTGGTTTGTCCAGGCGTTCGTAAGTATGAGCTCCGAAGTAATCACGCTGCGCCTGTAAAAGGTTTGCCGGTAAGCGTTCGCAACGATATCCGTCGTAGTAGGTTAGTCCGGCACTCAGACATGGAACCGGAATACCGTGAGTAACAGCAGTAACAATTACTTTGCGCCATCCTGCTTGCGCTGCCTGAATTTTATCGCTGAAGAAGTCGTCAAGGATCAGGTTCTGCAGATCCGGATTCTTGTCGAAAGCTTCTTTGATCTTTCCAAGGAATGCTGAACGAATGATGCATCCTTCGCGCCACATCATAGCAATGCTGCCGTAGTTAAGCTTCCATCCATATTCTTTAGCCGCCGATGCCATCATCTGATATCCTTGCGCGTAAGAGATCACCTTGGATGCGTAAAGAGCATCACGCAGATCGTTGATAAAGGCAGCGCGATTACCCTCAAATGCGATTTTTGGCCCGGACAATACTTTGGATGCTGCTACGCGTTCATCTTTCAATGCCGAAAGACAACGTGCAAAAA
>Ga0182744_1003077_pt1 | contig 13226 bp, 6 predicted proteins | sample eDN3rd30CKraftMG_FD_128525 | JGI IMG/M metagenome (GOLD analysis project Ga0182744, IMG submission 128525) | Enriched Miracle-Growth compost microbial communities from Emeryville, California, USA - eDNA 3rd pass 30_C Kraft MG (version 2) (version 2) ...
AATCTCCTCGGCGCGTTCGCGGGCATCGTTCACGATGTCGTCCGCGCTAACTCGAGCGGCCTCGGTGGTCTGACGGGCATACGCGTCAGAGTCGCGCCGGATCTGCTCAAACTTGGCCAGAGCCTCTGCTGCACGGCTCTCTGCTTGTGAAGCGTGCTCCTCCGCGTCCGAGATGAGCTTGTCCGTCTCCGCCTTGGTTGTTGCGTGCAACTCGGTGTCCGCAATTTGAGCCTGCTCGTGACGCTGGGCGATGTCGAGTTCTGCCTGCGCAAGTGACTTGCGGGCATCATCGAGCATCGCGGTAGCCTCGGTGCGGGCAGCGGTAACAATCTCGCTCGCTTCTCGCTTGGCGTCAGCGAGAATACGCTCAACCTCAACCCTGGTGGCTTCCTTGAGCTCGGAGACTTCGAGCTCTGTGCGTTCGGTCAACTCGCGTGCGGCGCGTTCGGTTTCCTCGCGCAATTCGTTCGTCTCGCGCTGCGCGGATTCGCGTAGGTGGGACGATTCGAGCTTTGCGGACTCCAACGCATCGGTGGCTTCACGCGTGGTTGTGGTTTTGAGTTCGGAGAGTTCCTGCTCGGTGGCGCGGCGTGCGTTCTCGAGTTCACTCTCAACGGCCTGGCGGCGTTCTGCGAGTTCACGCTCAAGTTCCGCTCGGCGTTCGTCGGCTTCCTTGGCCACTTGGGAACGTAGCGCAGCGGCTTCCGATTCCGTGGTCTGCCGCAGTTCACTGGTTTCACGCTCGGTGGTGGAACGCAGTTCGGCAACGTACTTGTCCGTCTCTGCGCGTAGTGCGCTGGTCTCGGAAGTAGTGCGGTGACGCAGGTTATTAGTTTCTGATTCTGCGGTTGAGCGCAGATCGGTTACGTAGATCTCGGTCTCTTCACGTAGCGCCGTGGTTTCCTCGAGTGCGGCGGCACGCATCTGCTCAACCTCGCGCTCAGTGTTCACGCGTAGCTCGGTGATTGCACGTTCGGTGGAGGCCTTGAGGGTGCCCAATTCGCGCTCGAGAGTGGTACGCCGCTCAGTTTCCTCAGTTGTGATGGCGGTTGAGATTCGGGCCGCTTCACGTTCCGCCGAACCTACGAGTTCCTCGGCGCGGCGCTCGGCAGAAACCATGGTGGTCTCGGCAGTGCTGTGCGCTGCGGTACGCAGCTCCTCTGCTTCACGACGAGCCGAGGCAAGCAGCTCTGCGGCTTCCGACTCTGCGCGGGAACGTAATTGCCCGGCGGCAAGCTCGGCGCGTCGGGTAATGTCCGCCGCGTGGCTCTCGGCCTGGCTGACCACATCAGAGGACTGCTCCTCTGCCGAGCGCATCAGCTGCTCGATGCGCGAGCCGAGCCCCGAGTACGAAGGCCGCTCAGTCTCGTCGAGCTTGCGCTTAAGGTCGTCGTGTGAGGCCACGAGGGCATCGCGTTCCTCACCAAGCTGGCGCAGATTTGCCTGCACAGCGGCCAGGCTCTCCTCGAGGGAGCGGATACGGCCGTCCACTTGAGTGCGGTCGTAACCGCGCATGACTACGGGAAATGTGGGACGGTCTTCGGACACTGGTTGCCTCCGGACAGGTGCGTGCGGCACGGATGTGCTTGTGGGTAGTCCTAGCGGGCATCGGTCAACCCATGAGCTAGGCACGGTGTGCCGCGTATCCCGCACATCGGGACGCTGCACACGAACTTCAGCCTATAGCCTATCGGGTTTTGGTCGAGCGCATATATGGTGAAGACCCCCCGTCTAGGTTGTGTAAGTAAGGTCAGGCTTCGGCATATAGGTGCATCGGCATATAGGCTTGAGTGGTCATTCGAAGGGACAAAGGGTGCTCAAGAAGTTACTACCGATAATCCTCTTGGCTGCGGGGGCTGTGATCCTCGTTGTCGGCGTGCTCTCAGGCACGGCATTCAAACCTGAGTCAACTGTGACTTTGTCGACCCCTAACGACTCCACGGCGCGGTACCTAACCGCCACGCCGGAGGTGTTACATCTTGTCAATGATTCGGTGACTGTCAATGCGACCATGGCCGACGGCAGTGATGTGGCCCTCATTATTGGCCGGTCTGCAGATATCCAAGGATGGCTTGGCGGTGAGCCGTCCCAACGCGTCACCGGTGCTTCTAGTTGGGAAACGTTGACCGTTGCGGCAAATGATGCCGATTCGCCCACCCCCAGTAACCCGGATGACTCTGCAAATACAGACGGCACGGGAAGCACCAACGACACCGCAAGCACCAACGACACCGCTAATCCTGACAAGGCTGCAGATGGCGATGCCTCGACGCAACTGTCCATCCTCGATTCCGACATGTGGCAGAAAGTGGTCACCGCAAAGGGCAGTGCCTCACTCGACGTGGCGGAACTAACCCCTGGAACCGAACTGCTCATTGCCCCCGTTTCAGAACAGGCAAAGTCTGCGCCAGTAGTCTCTATGACCTGGGAACGCACGGTGTCCACGCCACTTATGATGCCGGCCATAGTTGTTGGCATATTGCTTGCGGCAGCGGGACTCGTCCTCCTATACCTTGCGCGCCGAGCAGCTGGACCGGAATGGAAGACGGTTGAAGCCGCAGGTGCGGCAACAACCTTCCCATCAGCTACAGCAGGCCAGCCTGCGGCTGGACCGTTTAGTCCCGTTGCCCCTGAGCCGGACCGAATTGGTTCAGTGCGCGCAGCCTTGCGCTCGCGGCTTAGCCGTAAGACTGAGGACAACGAATCGCTTCAGTCCGCAGCAAGCGCGCCAGAAACTTCCTTTGAACCTGCGCGGTTTGCAGGTCCACAAGCTGCTGATACGGCTGTAGTTCCTGTTGCTTCCCGCTCGATGGGTTCGCACGCATCGACCGTCAGCTCGCATTCGGCCTCTGCAGCAGGTGGTGAAGACTTCCAGCGTGCGCTCACGCTGAACACCGCAATGACTCTCGACGAATCCACGCTGGATACGGCCGCTCTGCAGCAACTCGGGCTTACTCGTCGTCAATTGCGTGAGATGCGCGAGATGCGAGAGAAGGGCGTGCCAATCACGCACCTGCCTGCTGGGCAGGCACCGAGCGCCAAGACGCCCGCAGCGCAATGGGGCGAGAGTGCCGAAATCGCCGCACCCATCGCCTCGAAGACCACTGCGTCTAACTGGCGTGCCGCGTGGGGCGTGCGCTCCACCCCTTCCGACTCGCACCTGCGACCGGGCCAATACAACCACTCCGCCTCTGGCGACGCAGACGCATTGCGCAGCGCTTCGAGCGTGCAGTCCGTGGGCAGCGCCGCAAGTGCCTCAAGCCGACCCACTGCCTCAAGCGTCCACTCGGCGTTGAGCGCAGCAAGCGCGGCTGGTACTGGCGTCAAACCGCCGCTTCCGCCGTCCAGTTCGAGTTCAGCAAGCGCGGTGACACCCGAGAGCCGTTGGAGCACAGGCGCCCGCACGTCGCAAACGTCCACAGGGCAGGCATCCACACCACCGGCTTCCACATTGCCGCTCACAACAGAACAGGCCCAACCACGCGATGTGCGCAAGCCCGCCGCGTGGTGGGACGCTGCAGGCCCACAGGGACAGACCACACCGCCGCGTGCTGCACAGACTCCGGCTGCACAGACTCCAGTTGCGCAGTCTTCTACGGCCCAGTCACAGTTTGCGCAATCACCTGCTGTGCAAACACCTGCTGTGCCACTTCGCGCCGCACAGCCGCAGACCACTTCAGCCCAAGAAAGCCGCGGCTGGGACGTACCATCCCAAGACACCGTGCCACGGCGTCAGCCAGCACAGTGGGGACCTGCCGTAGCACAACCAAGCGCTCAGTACGCGGGAGCTGCTCAACCACATGGGACGCAACCAAATACAGCACAGCCAAGCGCCGCACAGCAAACTACATCAAACGCCCAGCCTCAGGCCACGCCAACGGTGCCAGCGGACCCACCGCGCACCAGACGCGCCCTGTACTCGGCGTATCGAGCAGAAGCCGAACGGCTCTCGGCAGAAGGCGACTGGCCAGTGCCCTCAGCGTCCGTTGATGGAGCAGACTTTGACACGGAGGACGGTCGATGAATAAGGCAATGCGTAAAAGCACAGCGGTCATCGCGCTGCTTGCCGGCGCGGTTGCCCTAACCGCGTGCGCCCCCGAGGTGCCATCACCGGCAAAGCCCGCACCGGCCACCGCTCTACCCGCACTGAACACAGATCAAGGTGCCTCAGTGTTCTCGCTGGTTGGGGAGAGCCTAACCGCGGCCGACGCAGATAAGAAGCCTGCGGAACTAGAGGATCGAGTCACTGGCCCTGCACTGACCATTCGCGCAGCGGAATACAAGATTGCGGCAACGGCTGCAAAAAAAGACAAAGCGGCAGCGATCACCGAGTTACCCAGCGCGATGCAATCGATGTTCGTGACCACGAGTGAAGCGTGGCCTCGGACCCTCTTTGCGGTTTCGGAACGTCCACAAAATCTTGAGCCAGAACGATTCATGGTGTACACCCAGGATTCTGCACGTGAGCAATACAAACTGTGGGGATGGTTCGCGCTCTTCCCAGGAACCACCGTGCCTAAGTTCCCGGCACTTGAAGTCGGCACTTCCGAGATCAACGAGCTGGATGAGTCCCTCTCGCAAAAGCCGCTTGACGCGCTGAACTCGTATGCAGCGCTGCTCAAGGACACGTCCAAGGAGAACAAGGAAAAGTTCGACCTGGACAAGGACGCCTTCTACAAGGAGGTGGACGACCGCAGGAAGTATCTTGCGGATGCAGCCAAGCAGATCGACGGCTCATACACCGAGAAGTGGAGCGTAGGCGATGACTGGCGCGCGCTGCACACAACTGACGGCGGTGCCGTTGTGGTGGGAACAATCGTGACTACCGGAACGCTTAAGGGTGAGAAGGGCGCGGTAGTTTCCCCGTCTGCCATTGAGAAGGCGTTCCTACCCAAGGACGCCAAAGACTCAAATGCGCTTACGGTGAAGCGTACCGCGGTGGTTGGAATCTATGTTCCGCCCAAGGAATCGCAGGAAAAGCCGCGGGCCATCGGCAGAGTCTTGCGCACAACTGGGGCGTCAATTCCGTAAATTGCTGGCCTAGCAAAAGCGCAAACCAAACCATCAAGTATGCAGTTGTCCCGCGTTGGGCAGATGGAGTGAAATATGACGGTACCTGGTGCATCACAGGAATTCAGCGTGCGTGGCGCGGTAGACCTATCAAGCTTGAATCGACCCACCGCGCCGCCGCCCGGACAACCCGGAGGCGCTCCTGACGCCAGCGGATTTACGGTAGACCTCACCGAGGAAACCTTCCCCTCGGTAGTAGAAAAGTCTGCGCAAGTGCCGGTTATCGCGTTGCTCTGGCTACCTACCGACGCGGCAAGTGCCCAACTTGCAACCACCCTTGGCACTCTGGCAGGTCTGTATGAGGGGCGGTTCCTGCTCGCGCGTATTGACGTCGAGGCGTGGCCGCGAATCGCAGGTGCATTCCAGATTCAGGATTACCCAACCACTATCGGTCTGATTGCCCAACAGCCGGTTCCACTTTTTGCAGGGAACCACGATGCCTCGGCAATTCAGGGAGTTATCGACCAGTTCCTTGCAGCCGCTGAGGCAAACGGGGTTACCGGACGACTCGCTGTTGATGGTGCCACCGCTCAGCCGGAAGCAGAAGCAGTAGAAGAACCACTGCCACCGCTGCATCAAAAAGCATATGAGGCTATTGACCAGGGAGACTTTGACGCCGCCATTGCCGCCTACACTCAGGCGTTGCGCGAAGACCCACGTGACGCACTAGCCTCAGCGGGGTTGGCTCAGGTGTCCCTACTGAGTCGTACCACGGATCTCGATGAGCAGAGTGTACGAGACGCCGCCAGCGCGGATGCCGCAGATCTTACGGCCCAACTCGCCGTGGCAGACTTCGATCTGCTTTCAGGTAACGCGCAAGCAGCTCTCGATCGTCTTATCGAATGTGTACGTTCCACCGCGGGAGACGAACGTGAACAGGTGCGTAAGCGAATCGTCGAATATTTTGAGATTCTTGGACCGCAAGATGAACACGTTGCCCCAGCCCGCCGGGCACTAGCAAACGCACTGTACTAGCAAGAACCCGCACTAGCAGTCGTACTAGGAGCGGGAGCAATACGTAAGGAGGCCTGCGCTACCGCACTGCGGCGGCGCTGGCCTCCTTACGTATCAAACCGGTGGCATTGTTAAACCTTCAGCGCACCGGCATGAAGTAGGCCACACCCAAAGGCGGCACCCGGACCGCAGCGCTGTATGCACCATCGCCCCACGTAATGTCCTGGGCGGCAAACTCAACCGGGTTGGTAACCCCGGAGCCACCATAAGCAAGGTCATCGGTATTGAGTACCTCGCGCCAGACTCCCGGAAGTGGAAGTGGAATGCGGTAATCCTCATGCGGGGTGCCAGCAAAGTTAGCAACCACAACAACCGGACGGCCTTCGTCGCCAAAACGCGCAAACACAACGGTGTTGTGCCCGGCATCGCGATACTCGAGCCACTTAAAACCATCACCGCTGAAATCCCGCTCCCACAACGCGCGCTCATCGCGATACAGGGCATTGAGATCACTTACAAGCGACTGCACCTGCAAGTGGCGGGGATCGGCAAGCGAGCCCCACTCGAGCGAACCGGACTCGCGCCACTCACCACGCTGCGCAAACTCCGAACCCATGAAAAGCAACTGCTTGCCGGGGTGAGCCCACTGATACGCATACAAAGAGCGCACACCAGCGAACTTTTGCCACTCATCGCCAGGCATCTTGCCAAAAATCGAGCCCTTGCCGTGGACCACTTCATCATGAGAAAGCGGCAGCACATACTGCTCGGAGAAGGCGTAATTGATCGTATTGGTCAAAACATCGTGGTGGTAGCGCCGGTTGATAGGGGACTCCTCAACGTATCGCAGAGTGTCATTCATCCAGCCCATATTCCACTTCAGACCAAAGCCTAGGCCGCCTGCTGAGGTTGGCGCAGTAACACCTGGGAAAGCAGTGGACTCCTCTGCAATCATCAAGATGCCAGGGGATCTGCGATACGCCGTAGCGTTGGCCTCTTGGAGCAGCGCAATAGCCTCAAGGTTCTCGCGCCCGCCAAACCTGTTTGGCCGCCACTGGCCATCATTACGCGAGTAATCCAAGTACAACATCGAGGCCACTGCATCTACCCGCAGTCCATCAATGTGGAACTCCTCAAGCCAGTAGCTTGCGTTGGCTACGAGGAAATTGCGCACCTCATTGCGGCCAAAATTAAAGATGAGCGTACCCCAGTCCGGATGCTCACCAAGCATCGGATCTGGATGCTCGTACAACGGCGAGCCATCAAAGCGGGCCAGCGCCCACTCGTCACGTGGGAAGTGCGCAGGTACCCAATCCAGCAATACACCAATACCGGCCTGATGAAGGGTGTCGATGAGGTACCTGAAATCGTTAGGGTCACCAAATCTGGATGTAGGGGCGTAGTAAGACGTGACCTGGTAACCCCACGAACCACCGAACGGGTGCTCAGCCAAAGGCATGAACTCCACATGGGTGAACCCCAACTGGGTGACATACTGCGCCAACTCGTGAGCCACCTCGCGGTACCCAAGATCCTCGCGCCAAGAGCCCAAATGCACCTCATACACGCTCAGTGGCTTGCCATGCGGGTTAGAGCCAGCGCGAGCCTGCATCCACTCCTGGTCGCCCCATTCATGCGTAGCCCGGGTTACGCGACTGGCAGTAGACGGCGGCACCTCCGTATACCGGGCCATGGGATCCGCCTTGCGCAACCACTGCCCATCAGCCGAAAAAATCTCGTACTTATAGGTGGTGCCCGCCCCAATTCCAGGTATGAACAGTTCCCATACCCCGGAATCACCAAGCGAACGCATCGCGTGACCACGGCCATCCCAGCCGTTAAAGTCACCAATCACACGCACGGCGCGAGCGTTAGGCGCCCACACCGAAAACGCTGTCCCCTCAACCGGCCCAAAGCCCGTAGTAAAGGTCTTGACCTGTGAGCCGAGGACCCGCCACAACTCCTCATGGCGACCCTCGCGAATCAAGTGCACGTCCAACTCACCGAGCGTAGGCAGATACCTGTAACCATCGTCGGAAATAGACTCAACGTCGCCGTACGTGGCCGCAACCTGATACTCCGGAGCCGCTCCATCCGGTGCGGGAATTACTGTCACCCAAATTCCCTCATGCTCATGCTGCATCTCCACCCGACCAGCCGCAGTTATCAACTCAACCTTTGCCGCAAGCGGACGCAACACCCGTACGGATGCCCAACGTGAAGCCGCCCCAGACTTCCCGCTGAGCAAATGAACGCCAAGCACCGTGTGTGGATCATGGTGCGTGCCATACGCAATAGCGGCCAACAACTCACCGGCAACAGCCGCGCGAGAAGGTGGAACGTCTTTAGATGCACCCGAATTCGTTGGGTTGATCTCGTTGGAGCTCATGTCTGCCTCGCAAAGGAGAGCGGCGAATCTAGAAAGGCGCAATGCCTGCCAAGAATCACCTGCCGGTAAATGACAGTTAGTCGAAGGAAGAACGGGAAGAGTCGGAATAGGGAACGAGTTAGTGGGTCAGCGATTGAGTTAGTTATTGAGTCGGAGCAATCAACGCAAGCCAGTGGAATTCACGCGACCCAAGCATGACGTTCAGCGTGCCCTGCTCATCAACCACCCCAAGCACCGCACCACCAAACAGGTCAACAGCGGAATAACCCACAAAATCAGGAAGAGAAATCGCCGAAGACCGAGCAGTGGCAGCAAAATTAACCGTGCACAACACCGTCTCCTCCTGTGAGGAGCGGGTGTAGGCAAACACCGAGTCAGCGCTTGAATCAATCGCCGCATAGTCCCCAAGACCAAAGACCGGATGGCGCTTACGAACCGCCAACATGCCGCGCGTCCAATGCAAAAGCGAGGTGGGCTGCGCATACTGCGCCTCCACGTTTGCGTGCCGGTAGTTATACACCAGCGATTGCACCACCGGCAGATACAGCTTGCCCGGATCAGCGGTGGAGAACCCGGCGTTTCGGTCCGGAGTCCACTGCATGGGCGTGCGTACCGAGTCGCGGTCATTCAACCAGATGTTGTCGCCCATCCCAATCTCATCGCCGTAATACAAGCAGGGACTACCCGGCAAAGACAGCAGCAGGGCGTTCGCCAGCTCAATCTCCTTACGGGCATTGTCCAACAGCGGCGTTAAGCGCCGGCGAATACCAACATTGGCGCGCATTCGAGGATCAGGTGCAAACCACCGATACATTGACGCGCGTTCCTCAGTTGAAACCATCTCAAGGGTCAACTCATCGTGATTACGCAAGAACGTGCCCCACTGCTGGCCGCCCTGCAAAGCCGGGGTATCGTCGAGAATCTCCACAATCTGGCTCGCATTACCCTCCTTAATGGAGTAGTAGATGCGCGGCATTACCGGGAAGTGGAAGCACATGTGGCATTCCGGCTCCTCCTCAGTGCCGTAATAGTGGATGACATCCTCCGGCCACTGGTTCGCCTCAGCCAACATGATGCGGCCGGGGAACTCAGTGTCGAGCAGATTGCGCAGTCGGCGCAGGAACGCGTGTGTCTCAGGCAGATTCTCGCAGTTGGTGCCCTCCGCCTCAAACAGGTAAGGGACCGCATCAAGACGGAAACCATCGACACCCTGCTGGCACCAGAACCTAGCCACGTCAAGCATGGCCTCTTGCACTGCCGGATTCTCAAAGTTGAGATCTGGCTGGTGCGAAAAGAAGCGGTGCCAAAAATATTGGCGGCGCTCAGCATCAAACGTCCAGTTTGACGTCTCGGTGTCAGTGAAAATGATGCGCGCATCCGAGTATTTGGTGTTGTCATCACTCCACACATAGAAGTCACCAAACGGACCCTCAGGGTCCGTGCGTGACGCCTGGAACCATGGGTGCTGGTCACTCGTGTGGTTCATCACGAGGTCAATGATGATACGGATACCACGCCGGTGCGCCTCAGTGATGAGCTCCTGGAAATCCTCCATCGAACCCAACTGCGGAGCAATCGAGGTGTAGTCCGCAACGTCATAGCCGCCATCCTTGAGCGGAGACGGATAAAACGGAGGCAACCACAGGCAGTCCACTCCGAGCCACAGCAGGTAATCGAGCCGCGAGATCAAACCGCGCAGATCACCCGTTCCAGAGCCCGTCGAGTCAGCGAACGCGCGCACAATAACCTCGTAAAACACCGCGGTTTTGTACCAGTTAGGGTCGTTGGAAATACCACCGCCCTCACCCGCAACCCCGGGAAACTGGGAGCCGGGCATGAGGAACTTATCGGTGCCCTGCGTGGTAGCGGGGTGCAAGAAATCAGGTGCGGGGACTGTCATAGTGGCCTCACTTGAATGATGTGTGCGCAGTTGTAAATGGGATCAAGTTTCACGTATGCACGCCGACCCCAGGTATATGTTTCACCCGACATCAGGTCGTGTGCGCTGAAGGCGGGCGCATCAATGTCATGGACATCGTTGCTCAGCCCCAAAGCCTCCAGATCAAACCACACTGTTGTTTCTCTGGTGTTGTGGGGATCGAGGTTAATTACAGTGATCACGGTGTCATCTTGACCGCCAGCAAACTGTGCAGGAAGGTGCGACGAGTACGCAAGAACCGAGTCGTCATTGGTGTGATGCACCGTCACGTTGCGTAGTTGCTGGAGTGCCGGATGTTCCTTACGAATCGTGTTCAAAATCGTCAGCAGTTGGGGTAGCCCCGTGCGTTGGGCTGCATCCCAGTTGCGATCCTTGTACTGATACTTTTCGTTGTCGATTAGTTCCTCAGCGCCGGGGCGTGGCACCCGTTCTGCCAACTCATATCCCGAGTAGATACCCCACAGCGGAGAAGCCGTGGCAGCAAGGATCGCTCTGATCGCAAACGCTGGAATACCGCCGTGCTGCAGGTATGGCGGCAAAATGTCATGCGTAGTTGGCCAAAAGCTTGGGCGCATGTACGAGCCTTCAGGTCCCGTGACTTCGTTCAGGTAGGCCTCAAGCTCCTGCTTGGTGTTGCGCCACGTGAAATACGTATAGGACTGGTGGAAGCCGATCTTGGCCAGCGTGTGCATCATGGAGGGCTTGGTAAATGCCTCGGAAAGGAAAAGCACCTCGGGGTTGGTAGACCGGATTTCTTTGAGAATCCGCTCCCAAAAGTTGAGAGTCTTGGTGTGTGGGTTGTCCACCCGGAATGCGGTGACACCGTGGGATATCCACAGTCGCAAGACACGCAAAATCTCCAGGTAGATACCCTCTGGATCGTTGTCAAAGTTCAGCGGGTAGATGTCTTGGTATTTCTTTGGCGGGTTCTCCGCAAATGCAATTGAACCGTCGGCTCGAGTAGTGAACCACTCCGGGTGTTGGCTTACCCATGGATGGTCAGGGGAGCACTGCAACGCGATGTCGAGCGCAACTTCCATGTTGAGCGCGTGGGCTGCGGCGACAAAGGCATCAAAATCGTCGAATGTGCCTAGGTCTGGGTGAATTGCATCGTGCCCACCTTCAGCCGAACCAATGCCATAGGGCGATCCGGGATCACCGGGAAGTGCTTCGAGCGTATTGTTACGGCCCTTACGGTTTGTGCTACCAATCGGGTGGATGGGGGTGAGATACACCGTGTCGAACCCCATCGCGGCAATGTCAGGCAGCCGAGTGGCGGCGGTGCGTAGCGTTCCAGACGTCCACTCGCCGGTCTTTGGGTTTTGCACCGCACCGATTGAGCGCGGGAAAATCTCGTACCACGATGCGCTCAGCGCCTGCTTGCGCGAGACGAAGAGTGGGTATGTGGCCGAGGGGGACACGAAGTCGCGTACTGGGTAGTCGTAGATGAGTACCTGGTGTACCTCGGGCGAGGTGGCCACGGCCAAGCGTTCGTGGGCGGTCAGGGAAGTATCACCGAGTGCCGCGGCTACTTGACGGATCAATGTGGCTGCAGCGGCGGGCAGTTCCGGGCGCGCTGCGGCACGCTCAAAGAAGAGCTGACCTTCGCGCAGCATCAAATCGGTGTCAATGTCCGCGGCGATCTTGATCGTTGCGTCGTGTTCCCACGTGGCGTAGGGGTCAGACCAGCCTTCTACGCGCAGCCCCCACGAGCCAAGCTGATCGGGGGCAAGAAATCCTCGGAATCGGTCGAGACCAGGAGCGATATCCACCATGCGTGCCCGGCGCTCGCTCCCATCCGGAGCGATCAGCACGGCCGTAGCGCCAACGGCGTCGTGCCCTTCACGAAACACGGTGGCTTCGATGGGGATCATCTCTCCGACGACCGCTTTTGCGTCCCAGCGGCCTTCGCTGATGACGGGAGACACCTCGAGTACGGGTATTCGTCCGATCATGGCGGGTGCCATTGGGATGGGCGCCGTGGAGTTGTCCTGCTGCGCGTCAGCGTGCAGTGGTGGCGTCTTGATTGCGGAGCGAGAAGCGCCGCCACGTTTTGAAGTGGTCACAGTAGAACGCTACCTAATGAGAGTCGAAATGTGAGAATCGCCACCCAGGTATTTGGGTGCGATGTTGTCGAGGCCAAGGCGATTTGCCCGGCTTGGTCCACGTGTAATCGAGGTGCTCAGGGCTCGTCTTAGGCTTGTTTACGGCGTGCCTGGGGCTTACTTAAGGTTTGCCTAGGGCGTGCTTAGGGCTCAGGCGCGGGAGCGACGTAAACCTGAATGGACAGTTCTTCAAGTGACACTTGGGTACCCGCCGCCAGTTGCGCACTCGAAGATTCTTCATCCGGAACATCCCATTGTGAGTCCCAGATCAGTTGCCACGTTCGAGTGGAGTTGTCTCGCACCGGCAAACGCAAGTCAACCGGTCCGAGTGTGCCGTTGAAACACAGCAGCACATGAGGGTCACCCTTGCCTGAACTCTGGGCGATGCGGCCCCGGCGGAACATTTGGAACACCCTGGTTGAGGCGTTGTTCCACTGGTCAATGGTTAATTGTTCGCCATTTTCTCCGTACCAGGCGAGGTCAGGCTGGTGGTCTTCGTCGTGTGCGAGTGGTTGTCCGGTGAAGAACTCGGCTACGCGTAATGCGGGCAGCGCACGCCTAAGTGCGAGCAGCGCTGTGGTGGTTTTCAACAGATCGCGTTGCGGTTGGGTGAGGTTCCAATCGAGCCAAGAAATCTCGTTGTCCTGGCAGTAGGCGTTGTTATTGCCCTGCTGACTGCGCCCCATCTCGTCGCCTGCGGTGAGCATGGGGATACCAGCGGACAGGATGAGCGTAGCCAAAAGGTTGCGTGTTGAACGCCGGCGTACAG
>Ga0182744_1003079_pt1 | contig 13219 bp, 11 predicted proteins | sample eDN3rd30CKraftMG_FD_128525 | JGI IMG/M metagenome (GOLD analysis project Ga0182744, IMG submission 128525) | Enriched Miracle-Growth compost microbial communities from Emeryville, California, USA - eDNA 3rd pass 30_C Kraft MG (version 2) (version 2) ...
ATCGGCACCGGTGTGACGCTGGCACTCAGCGGTGTGGAGACCGTCGGCTTCCTCGAAGCGACGACGCTGTTCGCACAGTCACTCGCAGAGTTGCACGGGATCCACGTGAACGACCCCGATCGCGCTCGCGCGCTCGTGCTCACGCTGATGCTGGGCCGCGAGGGCATCGACCTGGTCTCGCAGCTGGCGAAGCAGGCCGCGGGCAAAGGTGTCGGACGCGATCGATACTGGGGCGAGCTGATCACCAGGTCGCTGCCGCGCGCCGCGGTCGGGCCGCTGGTCGATCGGCTGAAGACCGCGTTCGTCCGGCAGTTCGCAGCCAAGGGCGGCGCGTCGATCGTCGGCAAAGCGCTGCCCTTCGGCATCGGCGCCGCCGTCGGCGGCGCCGGGAACAACATCCTGGGGCGCCGCGTCATCGTGAACGCCCGCCGGGCGTTCGGTGTGCCGCCGGTGGGCTACCCCCTCGAGTTGGAGCCGAAGCCCGGGGCGACGCGGCTCGAGCATTCCGCGATCCGCGTCGCCCGCCGCGCCGGCAGCGCGGTCTCGTCCGCCGGACGGACCGCGGCATCCACCGGCCGGGCGCTGCTCTCCCGCTCCGGCGCCTCCGACGTGGATAGAAGCGATGTCGTCGAGGCGAGCGTCGACGGCGCACCTGTCGACGTCGCCGACGCCTGACCTGGTGACATCCGCTCCCCCGCGGCGGTACTCTCACCGCGGGGAGAGATTGCGAGCAGGGGATGCAGGCTCAGTCAGGCCACGAGGGACGTCGGCCGTTGCCGCGCGAGTTCGGGAGTGTGACCCCGGGACCCGATGCCTTTCCTCTGCCACGGATGCCGTCGACCGTCTCTCTCGTGACCGACTCGGTCATCACCCGCCCGCTGGCCGAACGCATGGCATCCGCCACCGAGGACGAGCAGATCGGGGTCGTGATCGAGGTGCGCAGCGATGGCGGACTGTCCACGGCTGAGGCGATGGAGCAACTGCGCGTGCTGCTCACGCTGGCCGCGCCCGGCGCGCCGGTGTGGCAGACCCGCTCCTACGTCTGCGCGTCGCTCACCGCGACCGAGATCCTCGAACTCGTCCGTCGCGACGGCGCGACCGCGGCCGCCGGCGACAACGCCCGCCACTCGCAGCGCACCGCGCCGCGCCGATTCGTGTCGCGCATCTGGCCGAACTTCGAGGTGCGCGCCACCATCCACCGATCCGCACTCACGGTGAAGGCCGATGCCGCAGTGCGTGCGTTCGAAGCCGACGGCGCGGGCATCGTCTGGGCGGTCCTCGACACCGGCGTCGAGGCAGCCCACGCGCACTTCGCCACCTACGACACCCTGAACCTGCCCGATCGGCTCGCGCACCGCAGTTTCGTGCCCGGCGACGACGAACCGCTGGCCGACCGGAACGGGCACGGCACGCACGTCGCCGGGATCATCGCGGGCGGGCGGATCGCCGCACCGCGCAAGCCGATTGTGGCCGCGACCTGGTACCGCACGGCGGATGGCGGAGCGGGGGTGGAGCGCGTGCAACTGGATCGCATCAGCGGCATGGCACCGCGCACGAAGATCCTGGCGCTGAAGGTGCTGCGCGAGGATCGCACCGGCGACGTGGCGGCGCTGCTCGAAGCGCTCGAGTACGTCCAGGACCTCAACCGCGGCGGCCGTGAGCTCAACGTGCACGGCGTGAACCTGTCGTTGGGTTATCCGTTCGACCCCTCCTGGTTCGGCACCGGTCTGACCCCGGTCTGCCGTGAAGTGGACCGGCTCGTCTCCATGGGCGTGTGCGTCGTCGTGTCGGCGGGGAACACCGGGTATGGCGCGGCACGCGATTCCGCGGGGCGCGACATGCGTCTGGGCTTCGGGATGACCATCAACGACCCGGGCAATGCGGCACGCGCGATCACCGTCGGATCCACCTCGATCAAACCGCACGAGACCGGGATCTCGTACTTCTCGTCGAAGGGCCCCACCGGCGACGGCCGTCTCAAGCCCGACCTCGTCGCGCCGGGTGAGCGCGTGGTCAGCGCGGGGGCCGGCGCGATGCTCACCCGGGCCAGGGAGCAGGTGAAGGATGCCACCTACGTCGAGGACTCGGGCACGTCGATGTCGGCGCCGCACGTGTCGGGCGTGGCGGCGGCCTTCCTCTCGGTGCACAAGGAGTTCGTCGGCCGCCCCGATGAGCTCAAGCGCATCCTGATGGACTCCGCAGGCGACTTGGGACGCGAGCGGACATTCCAGGGCGCGGGCCTGGTCGACGCCATGCGTGCCATCCAGGCGGTCTGATTCGAGAGGAGGAAGCGATGAGGCTTCCCTATGCCGAGGTCCGATTCACGTCGAAGGGTGCGCTCGCAGAGCCCTCGGACGTGGATGCCGCGCGGGCGCTGCTCGCCGAGCACGCGGCTACGGATGTGCTCGTGATGTGCCACGGGTGGAACAACACGCCCGGCGATGCGCTCCATCTCTATGAGCGGCTGGTCGCCTCGATGCTCTCCGTGCGCGGGCGGGTTCCCGGCTCGCGACGCCGCCAGCTCACGGTGATCGGGATCATCTGGCCGTCGATCCAGTGGGCCCCGGACGAGAACGACGGAGCCGGCGCGGGTGCCACGACACCGGAGGATCTCCTCCGCGCCGAGATCGAGATGAAGGTCTCCAGCGCCACCGCCCGGCGCCGCCTGCTGGCGCTGGTGCCGCGGCTCGACACCGATCCGGATGCGGCCGCCGCGTTCATCGAGGTCCTGCGCACGACGCTGCCGCGCTCGAGCAAGGGTGAGGATGCCGCGGCCTTCCAGGTGCTGCGTTCGGCGCCGCCGACGGAGGTGCTCGCGGCGGTGCAGGGCGGCGCCGGTCTCGGCGGCGCGCCGGAGGCCGTCGGCGGCGCCGCGGAGATCGACCCGTTCGGGCTCCCGGCTCTTCCGGACGCCGGGGGTGGCACGGGGGTGTTCTCGTCGCTCGTGGGCGCCGCACGCAACGCGCTGAACATCGCGACCTACTACACGATGAAGGAGCGCGCCGGGGTGGTCGGCACGAAGGGCATCGCTCCGCTGCTCGCCACTCTGCACGCTGCCCGGCCGGAGGCCCGGCTGCACCTGGTCGGACACTCGTTCGGCGGCCGGGCGGTGACCGCTGCGGTGAACGCTGCGAGGGGGAGGACGGCGCCGGTCGCGTCGCTGAGCCTGCTGCAGGCGGCGTACAGCCACTACGGCATGGCGCGAAACTGGGACGGGAACGGCACCGACGGCCTGTTCGCGGCGGTGCCGGGCAAGGTCTCCGGACCGATCCTGGTCACCTTCACGCGCAACGACACGGCCGTCGGCATCGCCTACGCGATCGCCTCGCGACTCGCCCGTCAGGTGGGGGCGGCGCTCGGCGACGCGAACGATCCGTACGGCGGGATCGGACGCAACGGAGCCCTGAAGACGCCGGCATCCCTCCCCTTCGGCACGCTGCTGCCGGTCGGCGGGCAATACGGGTTCGCCGCCGGGCGGGTGTCGTCGCTGAACGCCGACGCGTTCATCTCCGGGCACGCGGATGTGACCGGTCCGCAGGTGGCCTACGCGATCCTGACCGCACTGGAGGCGTGAGCCCGGCCGCGGTCACCGCCTCCCGCACAGGCGACCGGGTCGGCGCGTTCTCCCCCATTCGCCGTCCCCAGGCCAGAACCGGGCTCTCCGCGTCGTACGCCGTTCGTACCGTCGGCGGCATGCTGCGACTGCTCTCCGCCTCCGACTCCCGCCCCTACCGCGTCCCCTGGACAGTCGACCGTGCCGATGAGCGGCATCCGCACGTCACGAACGACAGCGACGAGCCCCTCGACTTCGTCCGCATCTTCCGATCCGACGGTCACACCGAGCACTGGGGTCAGGTGCTGCCCGAGGAGACGGTCGAGATCTGCTTGTGCGGGGTGAGCCTCAGCTCCGTGACGGTCACGATCGCCTGGTACCGCTGGTCCACCGACGAGGAGTACTGCTGGCGCTTCGTGATGTGAAGGCCGAGACGGCGCACAATGGACCCATGGGTCTTTTCCAGCACCGTCCCGAAGAGCCGACCGAGTGGACCGGGCTTCCGTCGGAACCGTGGGAGCCCCGCTCCCCGAACGAGGAGCTTCCCCCGCCGGTCGACGATCTCGGCTTGTTCGGCGCCGCCGGCACGACGGTCTCGGTGCCCATGGAGCTGCTCGAAGAGGACCTCGAGGAGGACCCTGAAGACGACCCCGAGGACACCGATAGGCTCGGGACGTGACCGGCCTGCTCATCACCCTGCTTCTCGTCAACGCCGTCTTCAACGTCGTGGTGTGGCCGCGGTTCTACGGCCGGGTCGCCAAGGACCCGCGCGCCCGCGATACCGACGGCAAGCCCACCCGGTTCCTCATCGTGCACGCCGTCCTCATCGGGATCGCCCTGCTGTTGGCGGTGGTCTCCGCGATCGTCGCCGTCGTGGCGCTCACTTCCGGCGCCTGAGCACCGTAGCCTTCCGTCATGGAGACCACACTGGCGTGCCTCGCGACGTGGATGCCGCGGCAGCGCTGGTACGCCTCGAAGGGCGCCGGCGCCCCTCCGGCACTGCGCAGCCTCACCGGCTGGGACCTGCCGTCCGACGATCCCACCGCGCGGGTGCGCATCGAACTGGTCGTCGACGACAGCACCACTCCGCCGATCGTCTATCAGGTGCCGCTCGTACTGCGCGCGGCATCCCCTCCGTCGACGCTCGGCCGCGCGGCGATCATCGGGAAGACGTCCGACGGGCTCACGATCGTCGACGGGCCCCGCGACCCGGCCTACACCGCCGCCCTGCTGACGTACCTCGACCCGCTGCTCGCACCGGCCGACGCCGCGGTGGTCACCGGCGAGCAGTCGAACACGTCGGTCGTGTTCACCCCGGCATCCGGGCCTCGCGTCATCTGCAAGGTGTATCGCCGGCTCAGCGCGGGCGTGAACCCCGACATCGAGCTGGGCACCGCCCTCGCCGACGCCGGCTCTCCGCATGTCCCCCGCGCGATCGGGCATGCCGATGCCTCCTGGCCCGACCCGGAAGACCCCCGTCGCGTGCTCACCGGCACCCTCGCCTTCGCGCAGGAGTTCCTCCCCGACGTCGAGGACGCCTGGCGCGTCGCCCTGCACGCCGGAGACACCGGCACCGGATTCACGGCGGCCGCCCACGCTCTCGGGGCAGCGACCGCGGACGTGCATCTCTCTCTGGCCACCCTCTTCCCTCTGGTCCCCGCGGACGATACCGCTCGCGCGGCCGTCAACGGCACCTGGCAACGCCGCCTGGAGATCGCCGTCGCCGAGCTTCCCGCGCTCGCGCCGTACCGCGACGCGATCGAGGCGGTCTACGCGCATGCCCTGGCCACGCAGTGGCCCGCGCTGCAGCGCATCCACGGCGACTACCACCTCGGCCAAGTGCTGCAGGTGCCCGGACGCGGCTGGGTGCTGCTCGACTTCGAAGGCGAGCCGATGCGTCCGATGATCGAGCGCCGCTCCCCCGATCTCGCGCTGCGTGACGTCGCCGGCATGCTCCGCTCCTTCGACTACGTCAGCGGTTCGTTGCATCAGTCCCGTCCGGAACGAGACCTCGCCGAGCTGCAGGCGTGGGCTGCGGATGCCCGTCATGCGTTCCTCGGCGGGTACGAGAGCCGTACCGGACAACCCGCGACCGGCCCGCTCCTCGACGCGTTCGAGCTCGACAAGGCCGTCTACGAGGCGATCTACGAAGCCCGCAACCGGCCGGAGTGGCTGGAGATCCCGCTCAGCGCCATCGCGCGACTCGTCGGCTGAACCTCGGCTGGACCTCGGCTGATCCGGGGCCTGTCACGACCGGCATCCTCACTCGTCGTCGAGGTCGGCCTCTTCCGGCTCATCGACGTCGATCTCCTCCGACGTGCGCGTGTGCCACTGGTCCCACCGGTCCATCAGCGTCTCGATCGCCGCGTGGAAGCGCGCCGTCGCCGCCCCGGGTGTCGTGTCGCCGAAGTAGTGCCGCACCCATCCCTCGAGACGCGCGACGGCGTCGACATCGGAGAGCACGCGCTGGACCTCGCTCAGGATGCCGGGAGCTGCCTGGGCGGTCAGCCACTCGGCGTCCGACAGGTAGCCATGCGTGTCCACCGCCGCAGCGGGATCGACCGGCCGCGTGATCATGAGCGGCTTGTCCGCGGCCAGCCGGTCGTAGACCATCGCAGAGATGTCGACGACGGCGACGTCCGCCGCCGCGAGCTGCCACCCCAGCTCGGGCTTGTCGTCGAACACGTGCTGGGCCGTCGCGTCCGCCGCGTTGGCGGCGGCGATCGCCTCGATGATGCGCTGGTTGGCGGCGCCATATTCGGCGCTGACGACACCCGAACGCGGATGCGGCCGGTAGATCAGCCGGTGCTGCGGCGAGCCGAGCACCGCCCGGGCCAGCGCTTCGCCGTGCGTGACGATGGAGCCGTAGTGCGCGGACGGGCGGTCGCCCTCCCACGTGGGTGCATACAACACGACGGTGCGGTCATCGGCGACATAGGGCAGCTCACCCGAGTAGTGGTCGGCCTGCGGACGCCCGATCTCGATCGTCCGGGCGTCCAGATCGAAGTCCCACAGCACCCGCGACAGCCGTGCCCGGGCCGCATCGCCCGCGACGAGCGCGTAGTCATAGGCCTTGAACTGGTTCGTGGTCATGTACATCTTGTCGGACTCGCCGTGGTTGATGAACACGTGCCAGCGCCGGCCGTACCGGAACATCTGGAAGTTGCGGGTGTTCTGGTTCACATACAGCACGACCCGGATGTCCTGCTCGGCGATGTAGCGCTCGAGGTCGCGCACGGTCGGCACGAACGCGACCGGAAGCGCGCCGTCCTCCAGCATCGCGCGTGCGCCGGTGGGGTTGCGGCTGAGCACGACCACCGGCCACGTCTTCGCGAGCTCCGCGAGCGGGCGGTACCACTGACGAACCTGGTACATGTTCACGGCACCGTCGGCGAAGTACACCGCGACGCGGAAGTGGTGCGAGGGATGCCGGGGCAGCTGGGCCAGCCGGCGACGCACATCGATCACGGCACGCCGGTTGGCGACCGCCTTCCACACGAGCGCCCGCGCCTTCCGCACATCCGTGACGATTCGCATCCGTCCAGCCTACCGAGCGCGTCCTCACACCCCATCCGCGAGGGCCCCCACCGCATGACATGATCGACGGGTGCATGCCGATCAATCCGCGACGCGGGACGCCCCGGTCCCGCCGCCGGGGTCCGGCGTGACCTTCGTCATGCCGGTGCTCAATGAGCATGACTACCTCGAGCGGGCCGTCCAGACCGTCCTCGCACAGGAGGTCGACGGACCGCGTGAGCTCGTGCTGGCACTGGGCCCCTCGACGGACGGCACCACCGAGCTGGCCAGACAGCTCGCCGCCGCCGATCCACGCATCCGCCTGGTCGAGAATCCCGCGGCCGACATCCCGATCGGCGTGAATCTCGCGATCCGCGCCGGGATCCACCCCACCGTCGTCCGTGTCGACGCGCACTCCGAGCTCGAGCCCGGGTACACGCGCCGTGCCCTGGCGACCCTCGAGCGCACACGAGCCGCGAACGTCGGCGGAGTCATGCGCGCCGCCGGCCGCACACGCTTCCAGCAGGCCGCCGCCCGCGCATACAACTCGCGTGTCGGCCTCGGCGGCGCGGCGTACCACGGCGGCGCCGAGGAAGGGCCCGCAGAGTCGGCGTACCTCGGCGTCATGCGCCGCAGCGTGCTCGAGGAGGTGGGCCTGTTCGACGAGTCCGTGCGTCGCGGCGAGGACTGGGAGCTCAACCTGCGCATCCGGCGCGCCGGGTACCGGGTCTGGTTCGACCCGCAGCTGGCAGTGACGTACTGGCCCCGCGACAGCTGGACGCGCCTGGCGCGTCAGTTCCATGCGACCGGCGCGTGGCGCGGAGCGCTCGTCCGCCGCTACGGGCGGCGCAACTCGGTGCGGTTCTTCGCGCCGCCGCTGCTCGTGGTCGACGTCGTGCTCGCCGCCATCATCGCGATGCTGCAGCTGACCGGCGCCATCGCCGGCTTCTGGTCCGCGCTGGCATCGGCCGTCTACCTGCCGCTGGTCGCCTACGTCCTGCTCGTGCTGGGGGTCGCGCTCGGTCGCGGCGGCGGTCCCGCGCTGCGCGACAAGGCCTGGACGCTCGTCGTGCTGCCCACGATGCACGTGTCCTGGGGCGCCGGCTTCATCACGGGCCTGTTCACCCGAGCGCGCGGCACAGTCGACACGTCCCGACTGCGCCGCAACACGCCGCTGCCGTAGCCGAGTCGACACCGCACGGACGCACCGGGCACGGCAGCGGAGGTCAGGGCTGCACGAGTCGCTGATCCAGGATGCGGGCGACGACGCGCTCGGCGGCGTGGCCGTCGTCGCGCGCATTGAACCGTGCCCGCCATGCGTCGTACCGCTCGGCGAAGCGGGCGGCGACCGACTCGTCCGCCAGCGCGCTCTCCAGCTGGTCCTGGGACGAGGCGAACGGGCCGGGGGCATGCGCAGCGAGATCGAAGTAGAAGCCGCGCAGCTCGCCGCGGTAGTGGTCCACATCGGGGACGAAGAAGTAGATCGGCTTGCCCGTGACCGTGAAGTCGAACATGGCCGACGAGTAGTCGGTGATCAGCGCATCCGCGGCGAGCATCAGTTCGGCGATATCCGGGTACGCCGTCACGTCGACCACCCTGGCGCCGGTCGCATCGGTGCCCGGCTGCAGGGTGCGAGAGTGGCCGCGCACCAGCACGATGGCTCCGGCCGCGGCAGCCAGCCGCTCCGCATCGAGGAAATCCACCATCTGCGCGCGGTCATCACGCCACGTCGGCGCATACAGCAGCACCCGCTCGTGCGGCGAGATTCCGAGCGCAGCGCGCACCGGCCCGCCGTCACCGAGCACAAGGAGGTCGTTGCGCGGGTAGCCCTCCACCCACACCGGCCGACCGAATGCGTACGCCCGGCGCAACCGGCCCGCCGCATACGGGTTCTGTGCCAGCAGGACGTTCCACCGGCGGCCCTCGCGCAGCACAGCGACGTCGCGGCGTGGTGCGAACCCGCGCCGATCGAGTGCGAGCCGCTTCAGCGGCGTGCCGTGCCACGTCTGCAACACGACCTGGCCGGGGCGGCGGGAGAACCGTCGGCGCAGCCAGTCGTTGACCACGAGCAGGCGTGATGCGCCCCGCGCCCGCCACCATTCCGGGCTGCCGTCGACGACCGCGATCGCACCGTCGGGCACCTGCACCGACAGATCCACCACGCTCCAGTACCGCGTGACCCCGGGGGCGACCCGTGCGAGCTCGCGATCGATCGCCCGCGGGTTGCACCCCGCCGTCCGTCCGTAGAAGCTCTCGAAGAACACCGCGTTCTCCAGACCCTGCGGTCGGGTCGCGTAGCGCCGCTCGAGGGCGTCCTGCCCCTCGCCGGAGTCGTAGGCCGGATCCAGCGGTGGGCCGACGGTGAGCGCGTGGCCGTGAAGCTCGGCGCGCAAGGTGCCCAGCTGCTGCAGGGGCACCTCCAGCGCCGACACCGGCATGGCCACCTCGGCACCGTCTGCGCCGTCGATCCGCAGTCGATAGTCGCCGGACGGAAGCGGAAGCTGCGGCCCGCCCCAGCGCGCCGCACGCAGCGGCAGCACCGCCCGCCATGTCTTGCCGCGCCCCGTGATGGCCGCACGCACGTGCGCGCGGGCACCGAGAAGTTCGACCGCGTCGGGCCGCGCACCCTCGCCACGCAGCACGAGTGTCGCGCCGGCGTCGGCCTCGAACCCCGCGGAGCTCACCGACGCGGGCCCGGCCCCTGCTGCCATCGTCATGCCTTCCTGTCCAGCCGTGCCCGGATCGCCCGGTGCACCCGCTCCGCATTGCGTCCATCCCGGTGCGCATGCACACGCCGGTCGAGCTCCTCCGCGCGGATGAGACGCTCGGCCCACTCCGTCTCGTCGCCGAGCACGGCGGCCAGCTGCGCCGCTGCCTCCGTCCATGTGCGTGCAGCATCGTCGCCGGCGACGTCCGTGTACCTTCCGTAGAAGCCGCGCTCGGCCGCGTAGCGCTCCAGATCCGGCGCGAGGAAGACCGCGGGAACCGGAACGAGGGACGCGTCGTACACGATCGAGGAGTAGTCGGTGATGAGCACGTCGACGCCGCTCAGCAGCGGGGTCACATCGGACGCCAGGTCGCTGCCGAACCGCCGCACGCGATCGGTCGGTACCGCCGGCGTGTAGTCGCCCGCACCCAGCGGGTGCGACCGCACGAGGAGCAGGGCATCGTGCTGCTCGAGAACGTCGGCGATCTGCCGCCACTGCGTCGCATCCGGCACCGCGGGATCGGGTTCGCCATCGCGCCACGTCGGCGCGTAGAGGACCACGCGCTGACTCTCCCGCAGCGCACCGGTGAGCGCGGCGATCCGCGCCCGCGCCGCACGGCGTCGCACACCGGCATCCCCCGCCGACAGAACGTCCACCCGCGGCTCCCCCGTCACCGCAACGCGGTCATCGGGCAGCCCGAACGCGGACTGCAACCGGCCGCGTACGAGGTGCGAGGCCGCGGGCAGCACGCCGATCCCGTGCTGCGTCCGCCGGTACAGCCCGCGCAGGAGCGGCTGGGTGAGTCGAGGCAGGAACGGGCTGCGCATCGTCGCGGGCGAGTCGAGCCCGAGTCTCTTGAGGGGGATGCCGTGCCACAGCTGCACGACCAGCGCGCCCGACGCGGCGTACCGGTTGACGTCACCGAAGCCGTGGGTCACGACGACGACCCGCGCGCGCGCCGTCCGCCAGAAGCCGCGCGGGCTTGTCTTGCGGATCGTCGGGATGCCGCGAGCGGCGGCGTCGGCATCCTGCGCGGCATCGGCGGTGAGCCACACCGCACGCTCCCCCGCCGCCTGCGCCTGCTGCCAGAGCGCGAGGGCACCGTCGGCGATGCCGACCGCGCACCCGAACACCCACTCGTCGCGCGACCGTGGGATGACGATCGTGGCGATGCGTCCCGCGAGATACAGCGGGATCCGCACCAGCTTCGCGGCGTTGCCCGCGCCGAACGAGAAGGACGCCACCCCGCGAGCCTATCGCGGGGTGGCGTCCTGGACGTGGGTGCCGAGCTGTTACTGCGTCAGCTCGCCGAGCGTCACGTCGACCGACTTCGTCTCGCCGTCACGGATGTAGACGACGGTCGCGTCGTCGCCGGCGCCGAGCGCGCGCACCTGGGCCGTGAGATCGGTGGCATCTGTGACCGGGTAGCCGTTGAACGAGGTGACGACATCGCCCGCCTTCAGCCCCGCGGCCTCGGCGGCGCCGCCGGTGGTGACCTCGCTGATGTACGCGCCCGTGGTGGTCGCGCCGTCCTGGCTGGCGGCGTCGCCGACCATCGCACCGAGCAGACCGTGCGTGGCCTCTCCCGACTCGATGATCTCGTCGGTGATGCGCTGCACGACGTTCGACGGGATCGAGAAGCCGACGCCGATGGAGCCGGACTCGCTCGAGGAGGAGCTGGCCGTCGCGATGGCGACGTTGATGCCGATCAGTCGGCCTTCGTCGTCGACGAGGGCTCCGCCGGAGTTGCCCGGGTTGATCGCCGCGTCGGTCTGGATGACGGCGATGGAGATCGTGCCGGTGGAGGTGGACTGCTGCTGCTGACCCTGACCGAAGTCGAACTGGAACGGTGAGTCGCCTTCGCTCTGCTGGTCCTCGTCCTGCCCCTCCGGGGCCGCCGAGGAGGCGATCTGGATCGACCGGTTCAGTGCGCTCACGATGCCGGTGGTGACCGTGTTGGACAGTCCCAGCGGAGCGCCGATGGCGACGGTCTGATCGCCGACGTTGAGCTGACTCGAATCGGCGAACGTGATCGGAGTCAGTCCTTCGGCGCCGGTGAGCTTGATCACCGCGAGGTCGTACGTCGGGTCCGTGCCGACGACCTCCGCCTGGTACACCTTGCCGGTCGAGTCGGTCACCGTGATGTCGGCGCTTCCGGTCGCCCCGTCCAGGGTGACCACGTGGGTGTTGGTGACCACGTAGCCGTCGCTGGTCAGGATGACGCCCGAGCCGGTGCCGCCGGAGGATCCCGACGACGCGGAGATCGTCACGACGCTCGGCGTCGCCTTCGCCGCGATGGCGGTGGTCTGGTTGACCGACGTGGTGTCGTTGACCGTGACCGTCGACGGCCCCGCGGTGACGACGGTACTGCCGGCGGCGCCGAACAGCGACGCACCGGCGGCAGAGGCCCCGAGCCCGGCGGCGCCGCCGACCAGGGCGGCGGCGACGATCAGGCCGAGCACCTTGCCTGCGCCGATCCGCGCCGACGCGGAGGCCGCGTCGGTCGTGGCGGGAGCGGCCGGCTGCGGAGCCGTGATCGTCGCAGCGGGCGCCGACGCGTAGGACTGTCCGGTCGGGGCGGGGCCGCCCTGTGCGGGCGGCAGCGGCTGCGTCGGCTGCGTGTGGAATGCGCTTCCGTGCGGCAGCGGCGGACGCGGCGGGAGGGGCGCCGACGGCGCGGCCGCGGCTTCTGCCGACGGGGCCGGAGCAGACGGGTACTGGTCGGTGGCGGGAGTCTCCTGCTCGGGAGAACCCGAAGGTGTCTGATCGCTCATGGCGTTTCCTTTCGATGCCCCTTCAGCATGAAGCCCGATCCTGTGGATTGGTTATGCCGGCGCCCACATCACCCTATGCGTGTACTCTGACGCGGGTGCGAGAGATTCCGGGAGCCTGGCGGCGCGTCGCGCGCGGCGCGGGACTCCTCGCCGCGGACGATACCCCCGCTCCCACGATCTTCGCGGAGATGAGCGGGCTCGCGGTCGCGACCGGGGCCATCAACCTCGGTCAGGGCTTCCCCGACGAGGACGGCCCGTCGATCGTCCTGGAGACGGCCCGCGACGCGATCACCCACGGGGTCAACCAGTATCCGCCCGGACGCGGCACCCCGGATCTGCTGCATGCGATCGCCGACCACCAGCGACACTGGTACGGGCTGCAGCTCGACCCGCAGCGCGACGTGCTGGTCACGGCCGGCGCGACGGAGGCGCTCGCGGCGACGCTGCTCGCGCTGATCGACTCCCCCGACGACGAGGTCGTCGTGTTCGAGCCCTACTACGACGCGTACGCGGCCTGTGTCGCCCTGGCCGGCGCACGACTCGTCACCGTTCCGCTGCGCTGGCCGGACTTCCAGCCCGATCTGGACGACCTGCGTCACGCGGTCACCGATCGCACCCGGATCATCCTGGTCAACGACCCGCACAACCCGACGGGTGCCGTCCTCGGC
>Ga0182744_1003080_pt1 | contig 13217 bp, 10 predicted proteins | sample eDN3rd30CKraftMG_FD_128525 | JGI IMG/M metagenome (GOLD analysis project Ga0182744, IMG submission 128525) | Enriched Miracle-Growth compost microbial communities from Emeryville, California, USA - eDNA 3rd pass 30_C Kraft MG (version 2) (version 2) ...
CAGAATGAAGCCCTCTTCGATGGCCTGGCGCATCGAATAGAGATGGAAGGGCTGCGGCAGGCCATCGGCGCCCTTGGTGCCGAAGCGCTCCATGGTGACGTTGCGCGGTGTGGCGGTGAAGGCAAAGAAGCTGATATTGGGCTGGGGGCCGCGGGCGCGCTGATATTCGGCGATCACGTCCTCGATGTTGTCGCTGGTGCCCTCTTCGCGGGTCAGCGCATCGCTCATGGCCTGCGCGCTCTTGCCCGACTGGCTTGAGTGGGCCTCATCGATGATCACAGCGAACGTTCTTCCGGCCTGCCCGGAAAGTTCCTTGAGGTGATCGGTCGAGAACTTCTGGATCGTGGTGATGATGATCCTGGCGCCCTTGGCAATGGCGTCCTTAAGCTGGCGGGACGTGCCGTCGATCTTCTTGACCACACCGCTGGTCTGCTCGAACTGGGCGACGGTACCCTGCAGCTGGCGGTCGAGCACCACGCGATCGGTGACGATGATGGCGGTGTGAAAGACCTGGGCATCAAAGGCGTCATGCAGGTTGATCGCATGATGGGCAAGCCAGCCGATGGTGTTGGACTTGCCCGACCCCGCCGAGTGCTGGATCAGGTAATTGTTGCCCGGGCCATTGGCCTTGGCATGCGCCATCAGCTTGCGGACGGCGTCCAGCTGCTGAAAGCGCGGGAATATCATCGTCTCATTGTCACCGGTGACATCGAGATGCATGAACTGGCCGATGACGTCGAGCAGCACGGCGCGTGAGAAGGTCGCATCGCCCCATGGGCCCGCCTGATAGAGATAAGCAATGCGGTGCTCGTTCTCGATGTCCGGATTGCCGGCGCCGCCGTCGCGGCCGCGGTTGAAGGGGAGGAAACGCGTCTTGCCGTTCTGGAGGCGCGTCGCCATCGAGGCATTGTCTTCGTCAACTGCAAAGTGGACCAGGGCGCCGCGCTTGAACGTCAGGAGCGGCTCGCCAGCCGGCATGCGGTCCTTGCGGTATTGCTGCTCAGCATTGCGGAAGGTGGAGCCAGTCAGGAGGTTCTTGGCCTCCATGGTCACAAGTGGCAGGCCGTTGACGAAAAGGACGACGTCGAGGCGGTTGCCGTTCTTTTCGCTGTATTCGACCTCATCCATGACCGAGAGGATGTTGGCCTGGTATTCGGCGACACGGCGCGGCTCGAGCTCGCTGGCCGGGCGGAAATAGCAGAGCGTGAACTGGATGCCGGGCACGATCTTGATGCCCTTGCGCAGCACGTCCAGCAGCCCGCGGGATTTGAGGCTCCGCTCAAGCTGCTTGAAGAAGGTGGCGTCGGCTGAAGTCGCGTAATGCTGCACCAGGCGATCCCAGGAGTCTGCCTGGGTGTCCTTGATGAAGCGCAGCACCAGATCCTTGTCCATGGCGAGGCCACGGTCATAGTGGGTGCTGGCCACGCGCCGCAGATAGCCCTCGCCGGTGACGAGATTGGTGATCAGGTGCTCCTGGAGCGCCTTTTCCTTGTGGATGCTTTGGGCGTTGAGAGAGGTCATGCGCCCATCTCCTCCTGGATATTGTCGAGGCGGCGATCGGTCTGGCCCTGCTTGCCCCAAGTGGTGACGTCGATCTGGCCGGTGACGGCGGCGGTGATGAGGGCGGAGCGGAATTCGCGCAACAGATCAATGCTCCCGTCAGTTTTCGTCACTAATGCGTCTATCCGGATGATGTTGGCATCGATGTGATCAGCAATTGCTCTTTGTTCCTCCAAGTCCAGACTGGGAAGCCGAACCTTACGGAAGTGGCCGAAATTCATGTCTTGCCCCTCGCGAATGAAATTCGCTGTTTGGCGTAGCGCTTGAATATAGAGGCTCGACTTCATCAGGTACGCGTAGAAGCGCCCTTCGACGGTCGGTTCCGCCTTAAGCACCGAGTATGATGAGCGGACGCAGCCCGACGCATGTGCGCGTTCAAGTCCGCCGTCCATACTGCGCATACTGATCACGAAGTCCCCAATTTCGACATGCTTGCGCATTTCAAGATTTGTGACGGCGAGGGTAACTTGTCGTTTCTCCAGATCCTCGAATTCAGCGAGCGGTATCACCCCGTATTTCTGTGTGGAGGACAACAGCTGGTCGCCATCGCGAGCCCGTTCTTTGCTTTCCGTAAATAGTGCGGTTGGGGGTACGACCTGCCAATGAGAGGGAATCTCGCCAAGCCAATCGACTCCAGAAATCTTATAGTCGACGTTAGGGTTGATACCTCGGGTCACTGCACGTGACACCACCGCAATCCTCATCTCTCGTAGCGACGCAACAAACCTTAAGCGCTTCGCAATCAAGCGATCGATCAGGGCGGTCTCGCGGTCGAGGAAATCAGCGATGGTCTGCTGCGTTTTGAACTCGGGTACCGGGAACCGCAGATTCCCGATGAACTGCCACGAAGCACGAGGCATTTTTGCGCCGAATGTGGACGCGTTCACACTATCTATTATGCCAGCTTCAGCCAGCCGGTAACGCATAAACCTAGCATGCACCCCCGACTTGGGACGGAGCACCAACGCTTCGCCGGTACATTGGCCATAAAAGTCCGGCGCTGCGACCTTCGCCAGATATGGCCGGAGCTTCCCAAACAGCACGTCACCAGGAAGGAATCGATTTCCGACCGACGTATTCTCTTCAGCCTCCTTGACCCCTAAACTGATCTTGCCAGTCCATGGCTCGATAGCCTCAAGACCAACGTAAGGAAGCTCGTCCTCTGCGGCAGCAGGCTCTACGATGAGCGAAACCAGGTTCTTCAGGCGAAGCGCTTTCCATGTCATTAGGAAGCGACCTCGCTGAGTAGACCGGCGATCTCTGCCTCAAGCTGCTTCAGCTCCGCACTGATCTCCTCCAGCGGCCGCGGCGGCACATAGCGATAAAAGTACCTGTTGAAGTTGATCTCGTAGCCGACGCGACCGATCTCGCCGTCACGGTCCCGATAGCCCTCGTCCACCCAAGCGCCGGCCGCAAAGGGCATCACCTCACGCTGGAAATAGTCCTGCCAGTCCTCGTTCAGCGGCACCAGTTCGTGATCGCGCAGCTCTGGGTCGACCTCCAGATTGCCATCACCATCGCGACAGACTTCTGCTTCCTCATCACGCTCTGACAACGCCGCAAGGATTGCCTTCTTGATCGGCGCGCCGACCTTCAGACCAGCTTCTTTCAGCGCCTTGGCAAGCGTCTTCTCGAAGGTGCCGCGGTCCCGGATCATCACATCGTCCATGCCGCCCAGGGCGGTCTTGAGCTCGTCGCGCTCTTCCTCAGTAAGCTTGAGGATTGCCTTTTCGGCGTCGAGACGGGAAATTCGCTCGGCACTCGCCTGAAAACTGAGCCGCAGCGGCCGCTCGACCCGGATCTCGCGATAGCCGAAGTCCGTGGTGAGGAAGATCTTGGAGACGTCGCCTTCACCGCTCTCGCCGTTGAGAAACTCGGCATAGAGCCGCACGATCTCGGCGCGGGCTTCGTCGGTGATCTCGCGGCGCTTGGAGCCCAGCGACTTACGCATGGACTTCCAGAAGCGCTCGCCCGAGGCGTCGATCAGCTGCACCTTGCCGACGCGGTTGGGCAGCTTGCGGTTTGTCAGCAGCCAGACATAGGTTTGGATGCCGGTGTTGTAGAAGATGTCGGTTGGCAGCGCGATGATCGCGTCGACCCAGTCGTTCTCCAGCATCCAGCGACGGATCTCGCTTTCGCCCGAACCAGCGCCGCCGGTGAAGAGCGGCGAGCCATTCATGACTATGCCGATGCGCGAGCCGGCCTCGTCATCGCGCATCTTGCTGATCATGTGCTGCAGGAACAGCAGCTGGCCATCCGAAATGCGAGGCGTGCCGGCGCCAAAGCGGCCATCGTGACCCATGTTCTCGGCCTCAGCCTTGATCACGTCCTGGTATTTCTTCCAGTCCACGCCATAGGGCGGATTGGAAAGCATGTAGTGGAAGTGCTTGCCCTTGTGGGCGTCCTGGGTGAGCGTGTTGCCAAAGGCGATTTGCTCGGGATCATGGCCGGTCACCAGCATGTCGGACTTGCAGATGCCGAAGGACTCGGGGTTTAGTTCCTGGCCGAACAGCTCAACGCGGATCGAACGGTTGAACTCTTTCAGAGCCTCTTCACCAATCGCGAGCATGCCGCCGGTGCCGCAGGCTGGGTCATAGATCTGGCGGATGATGCCCTTGCCGGAGAGCTTGGCGTCGTCATTGGCGATCAGGAGGTCAACGATCAGGCGCACAACCTCGCGGGGGGTGAAGTGCTCGCCGGCGGTCTCGTTAGAGATTTCCGAGAACCGGCGGATCAGGTCCTCGAACAGGTAGCCCATCTCGATGTTGCTGACCTTATCGGGATGCAGGTCGATCTCGCACATACGCTCGAAAACGTTCCAGAGGATGCCGCCGTCCTTGAGGCGCTTGAGCTGGTCGGTAAAGAGGAACTTGTCGAGGAAGATGTCCCGGACATTGCCAGAGAACTGCGTGATGTAATCGACGAGGTTGGCGTGCAGCTGGCCGGGATCCTGGCCGCGCAGCGTGTCGAAGGTGAAGCGCGAGAGGTTGTAGACCTTCAGTTTGCCGCCTGCAGCGCCGAAGAGGATCATGTCGCGGGTGGCGTCTTGCCCGAGTCCTGCCAGTGCGATCCGAAAAACTCCCGTGTCCACTTGAGGAATTCGACGAAATTGTGCGGGTCATAACTCGCTGGCACGTAGAGGAGGTTGGCGTGGAAGTGATAGAAGTTACCCTCTTCCTCCATCCCCCGTTCTGAGCCTAGCTTACGTGTCGCCTCGGTAGCGCGGAGCAGCACTTGAACTCCAAACCTACTATTGGCATTAGAACTCCAGCGGCTGATGAGCCGATGAAACTCTGAGAGTTTGGAACGCAGGTCCTTCGAAAATGCCTCGATCGGCATGGGCATAGTGACAACGCCGTACCGTGCATATTTGCCCGTTGTTGGATCGGCGAGGAACATCTCCAACGGGGTGAGGATATCTGCGCGGTCCCGCTGAGCTACCGTTGGCAGGAACCGGCAAGCGCGGTACCCGTTCATTTTCTTCAGATCTAAAGTGATTAGATCAACCGCGACCGAGTTGCTTTCTCGCCGTAGGTCGACACCAGCACCGAGCATCTTGTCGACCATCACCCGTTCTTGCTCAGCGAGGTTTGCCTTACGCTCTTCCCGTTCGATAAACCTCTCTGGGTTCGTACGTGTACCTACAGACTCTTGGAGCAGCCGCTCTTCTGACAAGGTTCGAGTGGCGCGTTTGGCTTCACCGCCGCTCCGGCTTTTCAAGCTTGAGACACCAGGTGCGTCTGAGATCCAGACGGCACCAGGTTGAGGGTGTTCCTCTGAACCCAATGCTTTACCTTCTTGGCATCGGCGAATGGCATCCTCAACAAAGTCGAGAAACTCGTCCGATGCGGAATCAAACTGCCAATCTTCGCTAGCACTTCCGGCTATTACAGCTGTGATCGAAGGGCGCAGCATTAGACCAGATCGCCCTCGAAGTGCTCGCGCAGCTTCCTTCTGCTAACGACCCAACGCCCGCCAATCTTGCGACCGGGTATCTCGCCCAAAGACAAGATGTGCTTGGTTTGGCGCTCAGTTAAGCCAACGGCCTTCCCGATGGCTTCCGCACCCCAAATTAAGTCAAGGGTGTCCTCACCTTGAAATTCTAGCCCACTATCACCTTGACTTGACATGGTCGCGCCTGCAAATTGCTACATGATGTAGAAACAATTGCACAGGCCAGCGAGAATGGTCAACCGAAAAGTTTCTACATTGTGATGCAACTTCCATGTGAGAGATGATGGCCCGCAAGAACATTCAGATGTCCGCGATAGCCCCTTTTGGCATTCGCATTCCGCCTGACCTCAAGGACAAACTCGAGGTAGCAGCACGCACGAACAACCGTTCGATGAACTCTGAGATCAATCACCTTATTGAGGAAGGCTTGGCTCGGCGCAATGACGCCAGAAGCAAGCTCCCGCCCGGCCTCTTCAAGCCTCGGCCTGAGGGAACGGAATTCGATGGGCCCTTCAATCCTGAGCATGACGAGATAGATGTTGGCTCGAAGACGGTCATCGACAAAGAGCTTCTTCAAGGACTTGCTGCAGATCTGCTGAAATTAGCAAGCTGTCTTCCCGATTTAGGAAGTGTGCTTCAGCCGGCGGAGTTCTACCGGTTCGCCGTCGATGAGTTGAAGGAGATTGAGTCCACTGATAACGCAGAAGCATGTCGTGTCTTCGAGGAACTGATGAAAAGGGCCGCACATAGGTTTGGGTGGGCCGATTTTGCTACCAAAAAGATCGATAGGCCTGAGGTGCTGCCTTAATGTCTGTACGTAAGCGTACCTGGGTCAGCGCAGGCGTCCAAAAAACATCGTGGGTGGTTGACTACACCGATAACGGCGGCAAGCGGCGTCTCAAGACCTTTAAGCTCAAGAAGGAGGCAGATGAGTTTGCCAAGCGGTCGGGCGTGGAGGTACTCAACGGCCTTCATGTCCCAGACAGCGCTACGTCAACGGTCGAGCAAGCTGGTCGGTTGTGGATACAAGCAGGCGCTAACGCGAAGTTGGAGCAAACAACACTAGATCAGCGGCGCCAGCATCTGAATTTGCATATCTTGCCATTCATCGGACGCGAGAAGCTCAATAAGATCACCGTGCCCTTTGTGCAGAAGTTTCAGACTCAGCTCTTGGGCAGTGGCCGCTCTACAGCAATGGTCAAAAGGGTGACTGTAAGCCTAGGGTCCATTCTCGCCGACGCCCAGTACCGCGGGGGTGCCGTACGAAATGCGGTCCACGAGCTCAATAGAGCTAAATCTAATCATGCTCGTATCGAGAAGCGGCATCAAAGCAAATTGGAGATCGGCGTCGATATTCCAACCAACGACGAGGTGCTGGCAATCATCGCGGCCGCAGAAGGGCGTTGGCGTCCGTTCCTGATCGTTGCTGCGTTCACCGGTTTGCGAGCAAGTGAACTGCGTGGCTTGAGCTGGCGGTATGTCGACCTAGACAATGGCTTGCTACACGTTCGTCAACGCGCCGATCGGTATTCGAACATTGGTCCGCCAAAAACCGCCGCGTCAGTACGTACAATTCCCCTCATTCCAATGGCGGTAGACGCTCTTGAGGAATGGCGCGGCGCATGCCCTGAGGGTGAGCTGTCTCTTGTTTTCCCAACAGGCAATGGCAGGGTGGAGGGCCACAGCAACATCATCAACCGTGGATTCTTGCCCACGCAGATAGCGTGCGGAATCACTGAGGCCACAGGGGCACTGGATACCGAGGGCGAGCCAATTGTCACCGGAAAGTACACGGGGCTCCATGCCCTACGACACTGGTACGCGAGTTGGTGCATCAACCGGCGCGCGGACGGTGGGTTGGAAATGCTGCCCAAGCAACTTCAGGAGCGCTTGGGGCACTCAAATATCGCGGTGACACTCGACACCTACTCTCACCTTTTCCCTGCCAAGAACGAGAAGGAGCAGCTTATCCTAGCGCAACAGGCGCTCTTCGGCGCGACATGAATGCGACAAGACGCGGAAAAACCCCGGCTTCGCGGGGGAAAGTACGGACTCTGACTCCGTCGATCTTGGTTCGAATCCAGGTTCCCCAGCCAATCTTATCTGATCGTTCAGCAAACGTTCTGGGTAGCTCGCCAGCTCTCCCTAATTTTGCGGTCGTTCATATGAACCTTGAAAATTCAAGGCTGACTGCGCCGCCCTGCATCGAACTGCCGAATCTCTGCCAGATGAGCCTTTTCCCATGGACCGCAGCTTCGGCTTGAAAACCGCCAGCATTACCCCTCCTGCGCTTCTCACCCTTCCCGCCTCTTTCCGGCGCGGGGCATTTGTGATTTTGTCTGAGTCTCAGACGGCGCAGGATATCCGGATCGCAAAATGAATAGTGACGAAGGCGATCCGCCGCGGGAATTCGATCAACTCCTGGATAATTCCGATCTGGCCGAGGCGCTGGAGAATGAGCGGTTCAAGCAGTTTCTCGATCATCTGCCGATCGCCATAGCGGTATCGAAACTGCAGCCGCAGGAGCGTATCGTCTATGCCAATCCCGAGTTTTTGAAACTCACGGATACGATGGGACCGGAGTCCGCGGGGCGGAGCTGGCAGGCATTGCCGGGGGTTTCATCCGATGCCGAGGCCAAGCCTCTCGGCCAAGCCATCGTCGAGGGCAGCGACTTTATCGGCGCATTCGTCATGACGCTGAAGGATGGCGCGTCGCATACGGTCAATGCCTGGTCGAGCCTTATCGAGGATGACGAAGGCGTCGCGGTCTTCCGGCTTGTCGCTCTTATAGATCCTCAATCCGGCAGCGAAACGGAGCGCGGGGATATCGAGCAGCAGCTTCGCGAGAAGGACATGCTGCTGCGCGAGCTGCAGCATCGCGTAAAGAACAATCTGCAGATGATCACTGCGTTGATCCGCCTGGAATCCCGCCAGGTCTCCGACAGGAAGGATGTCGAGCGGTTTCAGCGTCTGGCGGGGCGGGTGGAATCGCTGGCGCTGCTCTATCAGGCCATGACCAGCAATGAGCAATCCGACGCGATCGACCTCGGGACCTATCTCAGCCACATCGCTTCCGCCGCCATGCAGGCGCAGGCCGTCGAGGGCATCAGGCTCGTGCTCACGGTGGATTCGTGGCCGGTTTCGCTGAACATCGCCATGCCGGCGGGGCTGGTGGTGAACGAACTCATGACCAATGCGCTCAAATATGCGTTTCGGGACCGCGACAGCGGCACGATAACGGTGAAGTGCATCGTCGATGACATGGGCTGCAAGGTCGTCGTCGCCGATGACGGTGTCGGCCTGCCGCCCGAAAGGGAATGGCCGGAACCGGGCAAGCTGAGCGCGCTGATCGTCAGATCGCTGCGGGAGAACGCCCATGCCCAACTCAAGGTCGAATCGGCGCCGGGCGAAGGAACGACGGTGACCATCCGGTTCACGAAAGCCGCGGCGGAAGTCGCCTAGCCTTTCCCATCGCGCAGGCGGCTATGCGGCCGCCTGCTGCATCGGCACGGGTTCCGCCGTATCGGCGAGACCATGACGGCGCAGAATGGCCGCCACGGCTGCATCGCCCTTTTCCAGACGCGCCTCGATTTCTCGATGCGCCCAGGCATGGGCGGCGTTGAAGACGTCCATGTGCCGGTCGAAATTCATCACGCTGGCGCCGGGAAAGGTCGGCGGCGTCAGGACGAGATCCTGCGAGGTGACCGGCAATTCGTAGCGCTGATGCGCCAGCATGGTGCGGAAGAGGACGGTGAGCAGGCGCGGGGCGCGCGGCAGCCGGCGGCGTGGATTGAGAAGCGATGCGAGGAGTTTGCCGCGCCCCGGCAGGTTCGCATAGGAGACATTGAAGCGCTGGCCACCGGGGCGGCCGAAATGCACGACGAGATTGGGGCCGGACTTGATCTGCTGCATGGGGCCGAGCGGCGCATCGTCCATCACCCCGCCATCGACCAGCATCTTGCCATCCGCCGTATAAAAGGGCGGCAGGACGCAGGGAATGGCGCTCGAGGCGCGGACGGCCTGCCACAACAGGCCGGACCGGATGATCTCGATGCGATTATCGGACAGATTGGTGGCGATGGCGAAAAACGGCTTCCAGCAATCCTCCACCCGCGTATCCGGTCCATAGGCGCGCGCCAGCGCATCGTCAAAGGCCTTGTGGTCCAAGAGCGCATAGCGCGGCCAGGTGGGCCGCTTGAAGCTGCGGCTCCTGACGAAGATGTCGTGAGTGCCGGCGGTCAGGGTGTCGTGCTCGCCGAGAAAGGCGAAGCCGGCAAGCATGGCGGCGCCGACGCTGGTGCCCATGAACATATCGAAGGTGCCGCCATGCTCGCGAAAGGCACGATAGATGCCGACATGGGCGGGGCCATATCCGCCGCCTCCGCCGGCGACGAAGCCCACGGCCCGTCCGGTCAGAAAACGGATCAGCGCATCGATATCGGCATTGTCTTCCAGCGAGACATGATGATGGAGAAAAACCGGGGTGCGCGCAAGCCAGGAGGCGGTGCCGTCGACGACCCCTGCCCTGCGCCCATGCAGGCGCACGAGCCGGCAGGCGGATTGCGGATGCAGCTTTTCCACCCGCCGTTCGACAGCCGACAATTCGGCCTTGGGGGCATCGCCGCTGGTGACGAGAACCACTTCATCGGCCTGGCGGATGCATAGATCGGTCCAGTCGGTCAGCGTGTCGTCGGCGAAATAGAAGATGGGAGCGCTGTCATCCTCGATGCGGTCGAGCCATTCCGCCACCGCCGGATCGTTCAGGGGCCGCCCGCCGAAACGGTCCGAAATCGTCGCCTGGTCGAGCGTGACGAATCCTTCGCGTTGCAAGCGGCTGCGCAGCCGCTCGAAAAAGGCGGGCGGCACAGGCTCGTGGCCGCCCCGGACGAACGCGATGGCGCGCCGCGGGCCGCCCGGACGGCGCTCATGGCGGCCGTCGCCCCTATGCAGTCTTTCGGCCACCATGCCGAGAAAGGCGCCGGTTATGCCGGGATCGGCCGCAAGGGCGCGGGCATAGACGGCATGGGAGATTTCCAGCAATTCGCAATCGCGTAGAGCCGTGACCGTTTCCCTGTGAGCGCCACCACAGAAAAACGCGAGCTCGCCGACCAATTGCCCCGTCCTGACTTCCCGATAGACCGTGAGATCACTGTCGGCCGAGCAAGCCAGGACGCCGCGTGCGACGATGAAGAAAGCTTCGCTCGGCTCTCCGGCGCGAAAGAGCGCCTCACCGCGCCGGATCGAGCGCCAATGCGACTGCGCGATGAGTGTTTCCCTTTGTGCCGCAGTCAATTTCTGCAGCGCGCCCATGCGGGACAATCCCGCATCCATGCCGTCCATAGTCCGCCCCCTATGCTCGTCGCCGCCGACATTGGCGTCGGCCCCGTGGCGGGCGGACCCTATGCGCATAAGGATCGGCTGCTGAATACCATGTTCATGGTATGGCTGGCGAAATGGCCTTGGCGATGTTTAGTTGGGGCAAGCGCGCCGACCATCCGAAGCTGCGCCGGGGAGATCTTTGAAGGTGACGCGTCCGCTCAAACTCGTGCTGACCGAGGACGACGGCCCGATCCGCGAGCGGCTGGCGCGGATCGTCGGCGAATGGGACGGAGCGGAGCTGCGTGCCGTCTGCGCCAATCTCGAGCAGACCCTCGCCGCGATCGGGGCAAACGAAATCGACCTGCTGATCACCGATATCCGGCTGCCGGACGGCAGCGGCATCGACGCCATCCGTTTTCTCGCCCAGAAGCAGCCGAAGGCCGAGGCAATGGTCATTTCCGTCCTGGCGGATGAGCGCTCGGTGCTGGCGGCGATCGAGGCGGGCGCTTCCGGCTATCTTCTCAAGGATGCCGATTCCCTCGACCTGATCGAGGCGATCAAGGATGTCATGGCGGGCCGGTCGCCGATCTCCTCCCGCATCGCGCGCGTTCTGGTGCGCCGCCTCGCCGAACAGGGCAATGGTCCGGGCGGCGAGGAGGAGGACAAGCCCTCTCTCACCGAGCGCGAGATGGATATTCTGTGGGGAATAGCCAAGGGCTTCACCTATGGCGAACTGGCGGACAAGCTTGCGATTTCGCGGCAGACAGTGCCCGTCCATATCCGCAATATCTATCGCAAGCTGCAGGCCTCCAACCGGTCGGAGGCGGTTTTCGAGGCGGCGCGGCTCGGGCTGATCAAGCTGTGACGGAAACGGAAAAACGCCAACCGCACCGATATGGCTGGCTGGGCGCCTGGGCCTGTCTGATCGCGGCGGTCGTCGCTCTCGGCATGGTGCCGCATTTCGTGAATATTTCGCCGCCGGCCGGGGCCCTGACCATCGCGGAAGCTCGTTTCAGCCTCGAAGGGAGCGGCGCCGAGGAAACCGTCACGCTGCCGCATAGCTGGACGGGAACAGCGCCTTTCGCGCTCACGACGGGGAGCTATCGTCTCGCCTTCAACCTCCCCCGGCTTTCGGACGAGCCGCTGTTTCTGCTCATTCCCGCGGCCCGGCACAATATCGAGGTCTGGGTGAACGGGCAGAGGGCGATGTCGGCCCTCGATACGGCGTGGTCGATCCCCACAAGCGGCTATTCCTTTCTGGCGCGGATTCCGGATGGCGCGGTTCGCGCGGGCGATAATGAAATCCTGTTGCGGCAAACCCGCGAGATCGGCTGGCTACCGGCCCGGATTTCGGAGGTCAGCGTGGGCACGGCCGATGCCGTCATGCCGAGTTACAGGCTCTCGAACCTGCTGATCGAACAGGTGCGCGCCATGACATTCGCGCTGCATATCGTTCTGACCATCGGCATCGCCACGATCTGGACCGCCCGCCGGCACGATCCGGTTTTCCGGTGGCTGGCCTTGATCGCGATCACCAGCCTTGCGGTGGTCATCGCGCAGTCGCCGCAGTGGCAACTGAGCACAACGGAGCAATTTCAATCCACCGTGGTCATGCCCTCGGTCGGTCTGATGGCGCTCGGCCTGGCCCTGGCCATTGCGGGATGGCGGCGGCCCCGCTTGCTGTTGCCGGCCATCATAATCGTTCCGCCGGTGCTGCTGGCGATCGGACAGACGAATCTGGTGCAGTTTCCGGTGGTGGGGCTGGCCAGTGCCTGTATCGGCCTTGCCGCCTATCTCGCTGCGGCCTTCATTCTCGCCCATCAATTTGCGCGGCAGAGAAATTTCGATGCCGCAATTCTGGCGGTGCCCTGCGCATTGACCGTCTGGTTCGGGCTGCACGACATCTTGGTGGTGAGCGGGCAATATGACGATCCGTTCCTGTTCGCCTCCTATATCCGCACCATGATGCTTCTCGCCATCATGGTCATCCTGATGGGCCGCCTGGCCCGCAGCCTCAACAGCCTCGACACGGCCAACGACACGCTCCAGCTGCGCTTGGCGGTGCAGGAGGCGGAACTGGGGCTGCTGCACGAAAAGGAAAGGACCCATGCCAACCAGATGGTTCGCGAGCATGAACGCCAGCGCCTGATGCAGGATTTGCACGATGGCATGAGCGGGCATCTGGTCACGATCATCGCACTGGCCGAGCGGGACAAGGACGCGGGCGAAGCCATCGAGCGCGCGGCGCGGGCGGCGCTCGACGATCTGCGGCTGGTGGTGCATTCCCTCGATCTTGGCGACGGCGACCTGCGTGTGGCGCTCGCAGCCTTCCGCGAGCGGATCGAGCCGCAAATGCGGCGGCTGAGTATCGAGTTTCACTGGTC
>Ga0182744_1003084_pt1 | contig 13208 bp, 6 predicted proteins | sample eDN3rd30CKraftMG_FD_128525 | JGI IMG/M metagenome (GOLD analysis project Ga0182744, IMG submission 128525) | Enriched Miracle-Growth compost microbial communities from Emeryville, California, USA - eDNA 3rd pass 30_C Kraft MG (version 2) (version 2) ...
GCGCGCCGCGCCGCGCCGCCGCCAGCGCGGCACGGACGTTGCCATGCGCGGCGAGCAGCTCGCGCAAGCTGGCCGGGCCGAGCCCGGGCGCGCGCAGCAGGATCAGCCAGGCTTCGAGGTCGGGAGTCATGTCCATGCGTGAAGACCGCGATGCCGCCCGCCGAGCGGTCAGGCGGCGACGTCCGGAGGAACGCTGGACAAGGTCGGCACAGGCACAGGCAAACCCTGTTCGCACAACGCTTTCAGGTGCATCTCGATGGCGTCGCGCAGCAACGCCAATGCTTCCTCCTCCGACTCGCCCACGGCGGCCCAGACCGGCAGATCCGGCACGGAAGCGCCGACGCTGGTCGGATCCTGTTCGACGACGGCCATGTGGCGCATGCAAGTACTCAGGATTTGACCACGGGTGTGAAATCGGACCATTGCTCGATGCGGAATGCACGGATGTCGCGCACCGATGGCGGAAACCAGGGGCGCGCACGCAGCGCCATGATCGCGAGGAAAAGATTCGCCATGTCTTCGGCATCGGTGACGTAGACGCTTCCCTGTATTCTGCGAAAGCCGTATTCGCCCAGAACCGCACCGATTTCCGCATAGGCTTGGGACACGCCTTTGGGGTGACGCTTCTCGGTCTCCACCACGACGAGGTCGAAGGCAACGGCGTACATCAATTCGCTTCCGGATCGTCAAGCGCGCGGGTCAACCGATACTCGGTTTTTTCACCACTCTCGACCAAGGTAATGGCGACGATCCAGTCGCCGTCCGGCAGTTGGCGCAACGCTTCGCCGACCTCGTATTTGGGGCCGAACGGCCCGAAGGTCTTGATCTTGCCGGCGGGCACGATGGGCGCGGCGGTGGTCTTGTTCATGACGGATTCTCCGGTCTCGCGACCAGTCTACCCCCTCGCCAAACGAACACGGCGCGAAGTTGCCTTCGCGCCGTGTAGGAAAAAGCCGTAAACGCCGTGATTCGTGATTGGTGATTCGTGCTTTTTCCAATCCCCAATCACTTCTCGCCAATCACCGCTTCAAGGCGTCGTATCCGGATCGTGCAGGAAGTTGCCGACGTGGACGGGCTTGATCGCATCCATGACCAGGCCGTAGCTCACGCGCTGGAAGGTGCGGAAGACGAGCACGTGGCCCACGAATTCCGGCGGCAGCTTGGCTTTCGCGTCCTTCGGATGGAAGAACTTGCGGAAGCTGCCGTCGCGGTAGTCGGTACGGTCGACGACCGTCTCGCCGTACTGGTACAGGCTGAAGGTCTGGCCGTTCTCGATGCCGTCCTCGGCGCCGCGCGACAACGCGACGACCTGGCGCGGACCGACCGCGTTGAACGCGTCGCTGAATGCGATCACGCGCATGTTGTCGGGCACCTTGGATGGCGCGCGCGGCAGGTATTCGCTGTCGTAGGGCTTGTCGTCGATCGGCAGCACGTAGTCGCCGGTGCGGACTTCGAAATCCGAGCTGGTGACCAGCGCCGAGGAGACGTCGTCGCTGCTGCGCGTGACCTCGACGATGCCGTAGTCGATCAACTCGTAACCGAGGAAGCGCACGTTGCCGTGCAGCGTGAATTCGTTCGGGCCGTGCCTCCACAGCAGCTGCGGCCGCGAGTCGTGGAACGCGTCCGATTCCTGGCGATGCACTTCGCGGGGCGCGTTGTCGTCGACCGGCGGCATGTCGTAGTAACGGCCGAGCGGACGCACCAGTGCCAGGCGCGTGCCCGGTTGCGCGGACAGGCCGCGGAGGTAGACGAGCTGGCCCGGCGCGCCGCGCAGGCGGTTTTCCTCGACGCCGACCACGTGCGGCGCGTCGCGCAGCGAATCCTCGTCGACGATGCGCGTGTTCTTGAGCCACTGCTTGAGCGCCGACAGCGGGATCGGCGCGATCGCCGCTTCCCCGTCGCTGCCGCGCACGTGCGGGCCGAACGCGCCCACGCCGACGTGGCCGTCGCGCAGCACGAGCTCGTCGCCCGGATAGATGAGGTGCGGGTTGCGGACTTGCGGGTTGTCCTGCCAGATCTGCGGCCAGTGCCACGGACGCTTGAGGAAGCGCGCGGAAATGCCCCACAACGTGTCGCCCTTCTGGACCGTGTAGCGGTCGGGCGCGTGATCGACCCATTCCACGGTGGCCGCATACACGGTCACGGTGAACAGCGCTGCCGTGCAGACTGAAAGCAGTTTTTTAAGCATGACTGCCAATTCCCCGATCCCCCGACGATTTTGGCAGTGTAGAGGAAAAGCCACAGGCAGGAAAACGAACTGCGTCGCAGGCTGCGGCGGTGTTTCCGGACGCGGATGCCAACGTGATCGGACCGGTTTCCCCATGCGCGAAACCGCCAGCCGCAGCGGCGCGCACGGCCATGCCAGGCGCGGACGCCGGGATTGCGCCGCTTTGCCGTGCCGGCAAATCCGGTCTTACGTTGTCAAAATGTGACGGAATGGACATTTGTTGACGCGCGCCACGTGATAACGCGCGTGCGCAAGCCGCTGATTGGGGATTGGCACGTGCCTTGCTGCCGAAGCTCCCATCGGCTTTGTGTCTGGGGTATTGCACAAGGCCGGAAGCGGCAGGACGCCCACCCGCGTCGTGCCAACAGGGTCTGGGGGCGCGAGGGCTCGCCGCAATGGCGGCCGGAGCGCAGGAGATCGATTCATGGATGTCGAGCCGACACGTATCACTGCATTGCGCCGCGCGGCTTCCGCACGCCGTGGCGCGGCCGTGCGCGAGCGCGACCCGCTGGATATTTTTCCGCGCGGTGGGACATCCGCCCGCGTCGCTCCTCTTGAACCAGGTTTTCGTCTTCGTCGCCATCGCCACGGTCTGCCCGTGCGCGGTCGCGGCGGTTTCTTCGTGGCGCTTGCTTGCGCCCGCTTTGAATTTGAAACAGGGAGTTCCTCATGCACGCCATCCGCAATTTGCTGAGTGTTCTTGCGCCGGACGGTTTGTCCGCACTGCGCCGGGAATGGCCGTCCGAACGGACAACCATCGCCGCGCACGCGCAAAGCGCGCCGGCGCGCCAGCGCAGGATCGCGGGCGGGCTGCTGTGCCTGCTGGCGATGCTGGCCGGGCCGGCGATGGCGGCGGATTGGTATGCGTCGCCGAACGGTTCCGGAACCAAGGACTGCACCAGCGCGGCCAACGCCTGCGCGGGCATCCAGACGGCGATCGACGCGGCGAGCGCGTACGACACCGTGCACGTGGCGGAAGGCAACTACAGCTTCACCAGCAACCGCATCGTCATCGCGAAAGAAGGCTTGACGCTGATCGGCGACCACAACCCGTTCGCGCTGCCGTATTCGGAAGATCCGGTGACCGGTGTATCGGTGGCATACGGCACGGCGGGCAACAAGGCGGGCAATGCCAGCACGCTCCAGGCGGCGAGCGTCGCTGCGGCCAGCGGAGGAGCTTCGGGAATGATCTGGGTGCGCAACGTGAAGAACGTGCGCATCGAGAACCTGTATGTCGAAGTCGACAGTGGAGGAAGCTTCAGCTTTGGCTGCTTCTGTACGATATCGCGTGCCAAAGAGGGCATCGTCGCCAGCGGCTCCGTCAATGGCCTGCAGCTCGTCAACAACTACATCAAGATCACCGGCGGCACGAGCGCCATCGCGATCGGGGTCAATGTTGCCGGCACGACGGACAGTTCGGTACCCAGCGCTGAGACCCGCGTCCCCGGTCAGTACGTCACCATCCAAGGCAATGTCGTTGAGCCTTCGAGCAGCACCGTGTCCAAGCGCGCAATTGCGCTGCAAAACACGGTCGGCTTGATCAAGGGCAATCAGGTTGCTGCGACCACGCAGGACATGTGGATTCAGAGTCCGACAGCCAGCGGTTCCAATCCCTTGGAGCAGCGCACGCTGAAGTTTGAGGACAACTGGTTCTTCGGCCGGCTTCAGCTCTATCTCGCCAGCGCGTCCAACCTTTCCGAACCTCTCGCGATCCGCAACAACCATTTCATCTTCCCGAGCAGTTTCAGCCCGTCCAGCTTGCCGAGCGGAGTCAGTAGTGCGCTCGGCAACGGCAGCGAAGCACACTCGCTGCGCATGATGAGTTCGCAAAGCGTCGCCACGATCGTCGAAGGCAACGAATTCAAAGGTTTCCGCGCGGCCTATCGCGCGCTATGGGTGATGAATCGTGCGAATGTGACGATCCAGGACAACGACTTCACGCCGGAGTCGGGTCAGGGTGATTTCACAGCGGTACTCGTCGGCAATCGTGAAGTGTGGAATGGATCGCCGGTGCCGAGCGCTTACGGCGTCACTTTCCTGCGCAATACTTTCAACGCCAACGGCGCCACGGCCGGCAACAAGGCCAAGGCGATTCTGTTCGTCAACGACAACGATCCGACCGGCGCCGCGCCCGGCGGCACGCTGCAGATCGGCGACGGCACGCTCGCCAACGCGAACGAGTTCGACGCCGGCATCCGCTGGTATGTCGCACTCGACGACCGCACCTGCTCCGGCAACAACCACAATGGTTCGTCGGGCGCCTGCAACGGTACGTCTGCATACGCGATTGGCGAGGGCATCGCCTACAGCGGTGGCAGCGACGCCTCGAGCCAAAAACGCCCCTTCAAATGGGACGTGAGCGCCGCCGGCAATTCGTTCGGCGGCACGTTCATGCCCGACATGGACCAAGCGCAGTACGACGCCGTCTGGGCGAAGACCTTCGACAACCACGACAAGGTGCAGACTGCGGCCACCGTCGGCAACGTCGTCTACGACTGGACGCCGCCGCCGCCGCCGCCGAGCGTCGCGCTGACGGTCGATGCGGATGCCGGCAACAGCCACAAGACCGGCGATGCGCAGGCCTTTGCGCTGTCGGCCGAGAACAGCGGCGGCGCGGGTGTCGTGCGCGGCCGCATCGTCGTGTCGCGCGTGGACGGCGGCACGATCGCGCAGCAGGCTTCCGGCGACGGCAGCGATGCGGCGCAGGATTCGCTGCAGGTCACGACCGACTTCGGCCCGGCCACGCTGACGCGTGCCGCCGACGGCAAGACCGTTTCGCTTGAGTGGCCGTCGTTCGACGTGCCGCTGGCCGGCGGCGACACGCTGCCGCCGCAGGACATCGGCGTGCTGTTCCGCGTGCCGGGCCACTACCACGTGTTCGCCGAGATCTTCGACGTCGAAACGCCGACCACGGTGTACGGCAGCACGCAGTTCGACTACGCCGTGACGCAGGACCTGGCCGTCACGCTCGACGGCGCCAACCCGGCCGAGTACAACGGCGCCGTGCAGGCGCTGTCGTTCAGCGTCTCGCCGGCGTCCAACCCCGGCGTGGCGGACCTGTCCGGCAAGGTGGCGCTGGCCTACAACGGTGGCGCGGCTCCGGCGGACGCCGGTTCCTACGCCGTGACCGCGACGTCGGCCGACACCGACTACGCCCCGCAGCTGGCGCAGACCACGTACACGATTTCGCAGGCGCCGGCCACGCTCACGTGGGGGCCGCTGCAACTCGGCTACACCGGCAGCGTGCAATCGGTGACGGCGGACATCGTGCCGGCCAACACGAGCCTGGCGACCGTCGCCTGCGCCGTTTCGCCGTCCAGCTTCGGCCCCGCCGTCGGCAGCTACAGCCTGGTCGCGACCTGCCCGGCGCTGGCGAATTTCGCCGTTGCCGGCAGCACGTCCGCGATCGCCACGATCGGCGGCACCACCGCCGTGCGCCGCACGCACGCGGGCAGCACGGACGAAGCATTCTTCGCCAGCGTCGCCGAAGCGCTGAACGATTCGGGCACGGTCGCCGGCGACACGCTGGAGATGGCGCCCGGCATCTATGCCGGCGGCATCGTCCTGACCAAGGGCGTCAAGCTCGTCGGCAGCAGCGGCTACGTGCCGAATCACGCTCCGCAGATCACGGTGGCCGGGCCGGCGAACCCGCCGTCGGTGGTCATCGACGGCGGCGGCACGACGGCCTTCGGCGTGGTGGTCGCCAACGGCGTGACCGGCGCGACAATCAGCGGCCTGGAGATCCGCAACTTCACCCAGAACTGCGTGGCGGCCAATCAGGCCAACCACGGATTGCTGGTGTAGGAAAACCACGTCCACGATTGCGGCTTGCGCGGCATCTACGTGAACGGCGTGGGCGCGGCCGGCGTGCATGACGTGACGATCCGCAACAACCACGTCGGCAACACCTACGACCGCGCGATTTCGATCTGGAACGGCCCCAAGCGCGACATCGCCGTTCTCGACAACCTGGTGACGAACGCCGGCACCACCGCGATCTCGTTCGACGACGGGACCGCCGCCGGCATCACCGTCACGGGCAACGAGATCATCGACAGCGGCGACACCGGCATTGCCGCGCTGCAACTCACCGACGGTTCGCTGGCGACGACGCCCAACCGCAACTACATCGCGAACAACACGATCACCAACCCCGGTCGCTTCGGCATCACGCTGATGATTCCGAACGGCACCGGCGCGGAGACCGGCGACGGCGCCATCGTCGTCGAGAACAACGACATCACCGGCGGCGCGGGCCTTGGCGGCTACGCATCCGACCGTGCCGGCATTTCCGTGGTGCGCCGCTACTGGAGTGCCAACCAGGGACACGTCGACGTCACCGCGGGCGTGATCATCCGCGGCAACGCCGTCAAGAACTTCAATCTCGTCAATCCCGGCCACGAGGCCTACGGCATCGTCGTCGAAGGCACCGGTTCGTCGGTGTACGCGAACACCCTCGACAACAACCAGTTCGGCCTGCAGATCCAGCAGGGCAACCCGAGCGGCACGCTGCCGCCGGGCAATTCGGCGGTCGATGCTTCGGACGTGAGCGACTGGTTCGACCGCGGCAACGCGCCGCTGACCTGCGTCAGCGTCGGCGAGGGCGTGGACGCGAACACGTTCACCGGCAACGGCACCGAACAGCGCCAGGTGCCGCTCGGCGCCGCGATGATCGGCGCCCAGGTCACCAACGAAACCACCGGCGCGCACTACTGCTCCATCAATGCGGCGGTCGCCGCGGCGATGGCGGGCGACGTGATCTCGGTCGCCGCCGGCGTGCATGCCGAGGACGTGGTCATCGACAAGGCCGTCATCCTGATCGGCGCACAGGCGGGCGAAAACGCCGGCGTGGGCGGCTCGCGCGACGGCAACGGCGCCGGCGAGACCATCCTCGTGCCGGCGACGGCCGAGGCCAACCTCGGCCCGAGCTCGTACGGCAAGCCGGTGGTCAGGGTCAATGCCGACGGCGTGACCCTGGACGGCCTCGTCATCGATACCGACAACCCGGACATCGACAGCGGCATCGACCTCAACGGCGCCGGCCCCGATGTCTCCGGCGGCATCTTCGCCAACGGCAGCGGCATCACGCTGACCAACCTCGTCGTGCGCAACGCGATCTATGCCGGCATCGACGGCGGCTACGACAGCCATCCGGCGCAGGACGGCAACGTCATCAGCGACAGCCGCTTCATCAACTGCGACGGCGACAGCTACGGTATCGGCATCGCGCTCGAGCAGAATTTCTACGCACAGGTGAGCGGCAACCGCATGGATGCGGTGCGCACCGGCATCCAGCTCGACAACAACTACCAGGTCGCACCCACGGCCGGATACACGCCCGGGTTGTCCGGCAACGCGATCCAGGCCAAGCGCACGGGCATCTGGGCGAACCTGTTCTACCAAAACGCCTCGACCTATCGCATCGAAAACAACACGATCACCGCGGCCAGCGGAAGCTCGGGCCAGTGGAACGGCATCTGGGTCGAGTCGATGCAGAGCGCGCAGACGATCCAACTCGTCTCGAACAAGGTCAACGGCGCCGATGCCGATGCCGGCCGCACGCGCGTGGGCTACCTGCTCAACAACATCGTCAGCAGCGCCGCATCTTCGACCGCGATCGACGGCGGCGACGTCATCAACGTCGACATCGGCGTGCTCGCCACCGACGCGACGCGCTACACCGGCCCGGTCGACGACTTCATCGTCCAGGGCGTGAGCTTCGTCGGCATCAGCCGCGGCGCGCTGTATGTCGAGGACACGACGCAGACGCCCGGATCGGCCAAGCTGACCATCGGCAGCGGCAACGACTTCATCAACGTTGCGCACCGGCTCGTGCTCTCCGGCGCTGCGCCGGTCGCCAGCGGCGACGTGAATGAAGTCTTCGTCCGCTCGGCGCGCGATTTCGTGTTCGGCGGCGCCGTGAGCGGCGCCGGCGGCCCGGCCTGCGCCGGCAACGGCTCGGCGCCGTTCTGCGCGGTCGCCAACGCCTCGATCAACGCCGGCATCGCCGCGGTGTCGAGCGGCGGCACGGTCAATGTCGAAGACGGCTCGTTCGCCGAGAACGTGGTCGCCGACAAGCCGGTCATGCTCGCCGGCCCGAACGCGGGCACGCGTGGCGACGCCGTGCGCGTTGCCGAAGCGGTCATCGCGCCGGCCAGTGGCCAGGCGCTGCGCATCCACGCCAACGACGTCACCGTTTACGGCTTCACGTTCAGCGGCCTCGGCGGCGACGCGACGGCGGTCGCGGTCGCCTCGGGCGGCAACTACGGCGGCAACGGCAACAACGCGAATGTCGGCTACAACCGTTTCGTCGACCTGCACGGCACCGCGATCTACACCAACGGTCCGGACCTGCTGTCCGACTGGCAGGTGCATGACAACCTCATCGACGGTTTGACCAGCGAGCAGCTGTTCTCCGGCATCAACCTGTGGAAGGCCGCGAATGCGTCGATCTTCGACAACGTGATCCGCAACACGCCGTGGGCGGGCATCCAGCTTTCCGTCGGCAACGACATCGCCGTGACCGGCAATGTCGTCGAGAACGTCGCTGCCGACGGCATCAACGTCGGCCCCGCTCTGAACCGCGTCGCGGTGTCCGGAAACACGGTCAACGGCAGCTTCAATGAAGGTGCCTTCGTGTTCTACGGCAGCAGCGACAATGTCGCCGTTTCGTGCAACACGGTCGACGCGAACGGTGGCAATGCGTTCGCCGGCATGGACGGCGGCCTCGGCGCGCTCGGTTCGCTCGCCGTGTTCCACAACGTGGTCGGCGGCGGCAGCGTCGCCAATGCCAACAGCGCGGACCTCGTCATTGGTTCCAATTTCTACACGGGCGCGATGCCGGCCGGATCCGTGAACGTGAAGATTGCCGATGCGCTGGCGGCTTCGCCGATCGGCAACGCGAGCTGCGGCGACAATACTCCGACGCAGATCGTCGCCCTCGCCGGCGGCGGCCAGAGCGCCGCGGTCGGCGCGCAGTTCACCGATCCGCTGCAGGCGCGCGTCGTCGATGCGCTTGGCGGCGCGGTCAGCGGACAGGCGGTTGCGTTCGCCGCGCCGGGCAACGGCGCCAGCGCCACGCTGAATCCGGCGTCGGGCAGCAGCGACTACAACGGCGTCGTCGCCGCGACGGCCACGGCGAACGGCACCGCCGGTTCATACAACGTGACCGCGAGCAGCGGCGCGCTGACAGCGGCGGCGTTCGCGTTGACCAACGCGCAGGGCACGGCGACCGTCACGCTCGGCGACCTGAGCCAGGTCTACACGGGTGCGCCGCGCGACGTTTCGGTCGTGACCAACCCGGCCAGCCTCGCCACCTCGATCACGTACACGCCGGCGGGCCATGCCGTCGTCGGCAGCTACGCCGTCCACGCCGTCATCACCGATCCGAACTACGCCGGTTCGGCTGATGCCACCTTGACCATCACCAAGGCGACCGGCACGGTGGCCTGGGACAGCACCAGCTTCGTCTACGACGGCTCGTCGCCGGTCGTCACCGCGCACATCACTCAGGAACCGGGCAGCAGTTGCACGGTGACCGGCACGGTCGGTCCGGGCGTTGGCAGCTACACGGTCAACGCGACCTGCAGCGGCACCAACTACGACGCCAGCGGCAGCACGGTCGTGACCATCACCGCGCAGCCGATCACGATCGCGTTCTCGCACCTCGTGCAGCCCTACGACGGCTCGCCGAAGTCGGTGCTGGCGACGACCACGCCGGCCGGCGTGCCGCTGACGATCACCTACGACGGCAGCGCGACGGCGCCGACCGCGGTCGGCAGCTACGCGGTGCATGCCGCGGCGAGCGACGCGAACTACGGCGGCTCGGCCGACGCCACGCTGCAGATCGTCGACGGCAACGGCGACATCGCGCTCGTGCTCAACGGCCCGGTCGATCCGATCCACGTCGGCGACACCGCGCAGTACGCGGCGACGATGCTCGCCAATCCGGCGCTGCACGCGGGCGAACGCTACGGCTATCGCGTCGAACTGACCAAGTCCGGCGGCGCGCCGCTGGCGCTCGCGGACCTCGCCTCGATGGAAGTGTTCTTCCAGGGCCAGTGGGTCGACGCGACGCAGGCGTTCGGCACGATACCGTTCACGCTCGATCCGCTCACGCAAACGCTGACCTACGAATTCCCCGACGGCGTGCCCGGCTACGAAAGCGGTTTCCCGATCGAGGACGCGAGCTGGACCTGGAACTTCCGCTTCGGCTTCGCCTCGCCCGGTACCTACACGACGACGGCGACGCTGGTGCAGGGCGTCGGCGGCGCGGCGGTGACGCCGTCGGTGGTCGCCTCGATCGCGACCGTGGTGCAGGACGCGCTGCCGCCGACCGACATCCACCTCGTGCTCGGCGGTCCGGCCGAGAACATCGAGGTCGGTGCGCCGGCCGAGTACACCGGCACGATGCTCGCCGATCCGTCGCTGCACACGGGCGAGGACTTCTTCGTCAAGGTGATCATCGGCAAGAGCGGCGGACACCCGCTGATTCCGTCCGACCTCGCGTCGCTGGATGTCTACTACGGCGGCTCGTGGCAGGCGTTGCCGGCTGGTTCGTTCACGCAAGTGGGCCCCGACCTCGTCTACCTGTTCCCGCAGCCGGCTGGCGCGTTCCCGATCCAGGATCCGCAGTGGACGTGGAATTTCCGCATCACGTATGCCGATGAAGGCACCTACACGGCGACGGCGCAGGTGATCCCCGGCTACCAGGGCAGCCTTGCCAACCCCGACGTGCTCGCCAGCGCGGCGATCTCGACCAATGTCGTGCCCGCCATCGTGGTGCCGCCGACCGCGCACCTCGTGCTGCTCGGCCCGGTCGACGACGTGCAGGCGCACATGCCGGCCGAGTACACGGGCACGCTGGTCGCCGACCACACGCAGTTCACGGGCAGCTACTGGATGCGCGTGCGCCTGTCGAAGACGGGCGGCACGATGACGCCGGCCGACCTCGAGAAGATGGAGCTGTACCTGGGCGGCTGGCTCGATGCCACCGACATGGTGCGTCCGGCGATGCAGCAGGACGGCAACGACGTCCTCTACTACTTCCCCGAAGGCGCGGGCGGTGCGTTCCCGATCTCCGACGACGTCTGGAGCTGGCACTTCCGCTTCACCTACGCCGCTGCGGGCGAATACCACGCCGTCGCCGACCTCGTCGACGCGGCCGACCTGCCGCGGGACAGCGCGGCCTCGCTCGCGCATGCGGAAGTGACGACCAACGTCGTGCCGCAGGCCGCCAACATCCAGATCGCGCTGCAAGGCCCGGTCAGCGGCACGGTCGGCCAGGCGCTGGAATACACCGGTTCGCTGGACGCAAATCCGCTGCCGGATGCGTCGAACCTGTATTTCGTCCACGTGCGCCTGAGCAAGAACGGCGGCGCGGATGCGATGACCACGGCCGACCTCGCCAGGACCGAGATCAGCCTCGACGGCGGCACCAGCTGGACCGACTTCACCGGCCAGCTGCCGTTCGCCGCGGACGGCAACGCGCTCGTCTACGACTTCCCGAATCCGGCGCTGCCGAACGGCTTCCCGATCGACGGCCCGTGGACGTGGCACTTCCGCTTCACCTACGCCGACGCGGCGGCGTATTCGGCCGAGGCGACCGTGATCACGGCCGACGGCAACGCCACGCCGTCGTCGAACACGGCCGCGATCCAGACCGCGATCGCGCCGCTCACGCCGGACATCCGCCTGCAGCTGCAGGGCCCGGTCGTCGGCACGGTCGGCGTCCCGGCGCAGTACGTCGGCACGCTGACCGCCGATCCGCTGCCCGATGCCTCGCAGAAGTTCTTCGTGCAGGTGCGCCTGCACAAGAGCACGGGCGCGATGGCCGTGTCGGACCTGTCGATGATGGAGATCTACAACGGCGGCTGGCAGGACGCGACCGCGCTGCTGCAGTCGCAGTTCACCGACGACAACGGCGACCTCGTCTACCTGTTCCCGAAGCCGATGCTCGATGACGGCTTCCCGATCGACGAAGCCTCGTGGAGCTGGCAGTTCCGCTTCACCTATGCCGACGCAGCCGTCTATACGGCCACGGCGCAGGTGCTGCACGCCGACGACATGAGCGCGGCGTCCGATGCGATGACGATCCATACCGACATCGGCCCGGCGCCGGCGCAGATCGCGCTGCAGCTCAACGGCCCGGTCGCCGGCGTGCAGGTCAACGAGCCGGCGGCGTACATCGGCCGCCTGCGCAACCTCGGCGCGGACACGCCCGAGAACGGCTACGTCAAGGTGCGCGTGGAAGGGTACGGCGACGCGCTGTCGGCCAACGACCTCACCGCGGAAATCTGGTTCGGCGGCGAATGGGTGACCGGCACGCTCGCCGAAGTCGACGACGGCCTGGAAATCGACTTCCCGGATGCGAGCGGCTTCCCGATCGAAGCCGGCTTCGACTGGACGCACCAGTTCCGCATCACCTACCACAAGACCGGCGTGTTCCACGCCACGGCCACGGTGCTCGGCGCGGTGACGACGACGACCTACGCGACGTCGGAAATGTTCACCGAAGTCGTGCCGCACGCCGTGCAGACGGCGGGCATCGTGTTCGATACCGCGTCGCTGCACGCGGTCTACGACGGCAACACGCACGCCGCCTCCGCGACGACGCTGCCGGCGGGCCTCGCGCTGGTCTACACCTACAACGGCGTGTCGGCGTTGCCGATGGCGGCGGGCTCGTACGTCGTCGTCGCCGCCATCGACGATCCGCTGTACGCGGGTTCGGCCTCGGCGATCCTGACCATCGACAAGGCGCCGGGCTCGGTCTCGTTCGCGCCGCTGTCCGGTCCGTACGGCAGCGCGCACGCGGTGACCGCGACGCTCGACCAGGATGCGGCGGCGAGCTGCACCGTGACTGGCGTGCCGGCGGCCGACGCGGCGCCCGGCAACTACACGGTCGCGGCCACCTGCGCCAGCAGCAACTACGCCGCGAGCGGCACGGCGACCTACGTCGTCACGTCCTCGACGGCGGCGATCA
>Ga0182744_1003088_pt1 | contig 13200 bp, 9 predicted proteins | sample eDN3rd30CKraftMG_FD_128525 | JGI IMG/M metagenome (GOLD analysis project Ga0182744, IMG submission 128525) | Enriched Miracle-Growth compost microbial communities from Emeryville, California, USA - eDNA 3rd pass 30_C Kraft MG (version 2) (version 2) ...
GCGCGGCGCCGGCCGAACCCGGCTACATGCCGCCGGTGCTGCAGGACGGCCGCCGTCTCTGGATGCTCATGGTGCAGCTCTACGCGGTGCGCTCGCAAGGCAATTGGGGACACGGCGACTTCGGCGACCTGCGGAAGCTGGTTCATGTCGCGCGCCAGAGCGGCGCGGCCGCGGTCGGACTCAATCCGCTGCACGCCCTCCCGCCGGGCCAGGCGAGCCCTTATTCCCCCAGCAGCCGACTATTCCTCAACCTGCTTTATATCGATGTAGATGCCGTTCCGGAATTTCCCGGCATCGAAGCCTGCGGCCTGAGCGCGGAAGTTTCACGCTTGCGCCGGGCGGAGATGGTCGATTATCCCGCCGTCCGAGCCGTGAAGCTGGCGGCGCTAAGGGCTGCCTACCGGGCGTTTCGCGAGAACGGACATGCGGAGCGGCGCGCTGCCTTCGAGCGTTATCAGGCGAGCGAGGGAGAACCGCTGGCGCGCTTCGCCGCGTTCGAGGCGTTGCGCGAGCGCTCGGGTACGCCTTGGCGCCGCTGGCCGGCGAACATTCCGCAACCGCCCGCGGAAGATGCGGGCTTTCATGCTTTCGTGCAGTGGTGCGCGCACGAGCAGCTTCAGGACTGCGCTGACGCGGCAAAGGCGGCCGGTCTTCCGATCGGGCTTTATCTCGATATCGCCGTCGGCGTGGACCCGGATGGAGCCGACACCTGGATCGACCGTGCGAGCTTCGCCTCGGAACTTTCCATCGGCGCGCCGCCGGATATCTACAATCCGGCCGGACAGGACTGGGGCCTCGTCTCGTTCCATCCGCAGGTACTGATCGAGACCGACTTTTCGGCATTCCGCCGGATGCTGCGGGCAACCATGCGGTACGCAGGCGCCATCCGGATCGATCATGCGCTGGGCCTGAACCGGCTTTTTCTCATTCCACGGGCGGCGAAAGCCACCCAGGGCGCCTATGTCCAGTTTCCATTCGAGGAAATGCTGGCCGTGGTCGCACAGGAAAGCAGAAAACAGCAGTGCCTCGTGATCGGGGAAGACCTCGGTACCGTGCCCGAAGGCGTGAGCCAGCGGCTCAACGCATGGGGTATCTGGGGCTACCGGGTGGCCCTGTTCGAGCGGGAGGGCGACCGCTTCCGCCACCCGGAACGGTTCCCGGAGCATGCGCTGGTCACCTTCAACACCCACGATCTGCCGACGTTCTCCGGCTGGTCGAGCGGCCACGACCTGCGGATGAAAGCCGGCATCGGCGTGGACGCGGGCGAGACCGATGCCGAACGCAGCCGGGCGCGCGAAGCGATGACAGCGACGCTGGCCGGCTACGACATCGGACCGGAACTTTCCTTCGATACGGTCGTAAAATACCTCGCGCGCAGCCGCAGCCAGTTGCTGGCGGTGCAGATCGACGACATTCTCGAACTTGCCGATCAGCCCAACATCCCCGGCACGATCGACACACATCCCAACTGGCGGCGGCGCCTGCCGGTGGACCTTGAGGATTTTTCTCGCCACGCTGGTCTGGCCCGAGTCGCGGACGTCCTGACGGCCGAAGGTCGCAACGCCTTCCGTTAAGCCGATCCCCGGGGACCAGCGAAGCTGCCGACACATTTTTCAAGGAGCGGGCTTTGGCGCAGCGTCTCGATATCGTTCCGAAACATCCGCCCCTCGCCGGCGACGATCCGCGCATGGCGGACGCTATCCTCGAAAAGCTGCATTACGTGCTCGGCCGCGAGCGCGCCGACGCCGACATGAACGACTGGTTCCTCGTCACCGCGTTTGCGCTGCGCGACCGCGTCATCGACCGCTGGCTGGAGAGCAACCGCTCCGCGAGCGGAAAGAAGCGCGTCTATTATCTGTCGATCGAATATCTGATCGGCCGGCTGCTGATGGATACGATCTGCAACATGGATGCCGGACGTTCGGTCCGGTCCGCGCTCGCCTCGCTCGACATCGACCTCGATGCGCTGCGCGTGCTCGAACCGGACGCCGCGCTCGGAAACGGCGGCCTCGGCCGCCTCGCCGCCTGCTTCATGGACAGCCTCGCGACGCTCGGCATCCCCGCGTTCGGATACGGCATCCGCTACGAGCACGGATTGTTCCGCCAGCAGATCCGCGACGGCTGGCAGCACGAACTGCCGGAGGACTGGCTTTCGTTCGGCAATCCGTGGGAGATCGAGCACCGCAAGCTAGTCTATCCCGTCCGCTTCGGCGGAGCGGTGGAATATGTCGGCGGCGACAGCGAAACGCCGCGCGCGATCTGGTATCCGACCGAGACGGTCGAGGCGGTCGCCTTCGATACTCCCATCGCCGGCTGGCGCGGCAGGCACGTCAACACGCTGCGGCTGTGGTCGGCACGGGCGACCGAGCCGATCCATTTCCATACCTTCAATCAGGGCGATTATGTCGGCGCGCTCGCGGCGCGCGCGCAGGCCGAAGCGATTTCCCGCGTGCTCTATCCGAGCGCCGATACCGCCGCCGGGCAAGAGCTGCGGCTGCGCCAGGAATATTTCTTCACCTCGGCATCGTTGCAGGATCTCATCCAGCGCCATCTCGCGGAGCACAATGACATCGCCTCGCTTCCCGACTACGCGGCGATCCAGATGAACGACACGCATCCGACGATTGCGGTCGCGGAGCTGATGCGCATCCTGGTCGACGAGTACGGCGTGAACTGGCACCACGCCTGGGATATCACCACCCGGACGCTGAATTACACCAACCACACATTGTTGCCGGAAGCGCTGGAGACCTGGCCGGTCGATCTGATCAACCGCCTGCTGCCGCGCCATATGCAGATCGTCTTCTACATCAACTGGCTGCACCTGAAGCACGCCACCGCGGGCGGCGAGCTTCCCGTCGAGCGGCTCGCGGACCTTTCGATCATCCAGGAAGACGGCATGCGCCGCGTGCGGATGGGGCATCTCGCCTTCATCGGCTCGAGCCGGATCAACGGCGTTTCCGCGCTTCACACCGACCTGATGCGGCAAAGCATCTTCCGCGAGCTGGACTCGATCTACCCGGACCGCATCGTCAATGAAACCAACGGCATCACCTTCCGCCGCTGGCTGTTCCAGGCCAATTCGCGCCTTACGCGCCTGCTGACCGACACGATCGGCGAGCGCGTGCTGGACAATCCAGACGAACTGCACCGGCTGGAGCGGTTCGCGGGCGATGGCGGTTTCCTCGCGCGGCTGCAGGATGTCCGCAAGGCCAACAAGCGTACGCTGGCCTCCCTCATCCACGAACGTACCGGCGTGCGGGCCGACCCGCACGCGCTGTTCGACGTCCATATCAAGCGGATTCACGAGTACAAGCGCCAGCTTCTCAACATCCTTGAAGCCGTCGCGCTCTATCGCAGCATCCGCGCCGAGCCGCAGAAGGAGTGGATTCCGCGCGTGAAGATTTTCGCCGGAAAGGCGGCGGCGACCTATGCCCATGCGAAGCTCATCATCAAGCTCATCAACGACGTGGCGCGCACGGTCAACCACGACCCGGTCGTGGGCGACCGCCTCAAGATCGTCTTCCTGCCGAACTACGGCGTGAGCCTCGCCGAAACGATCATACCCGCCGCCGACCTTTCGGAGCAGATCTCGACGGCGGGACTCGAAGCTTCCGGCACCGGCAACATGAAGCTCGCGCTCAACGGCGCGCTGACGATCGGCACGCTCGACGGCGCCAATATCGAGATCCGCGACCACGTCGGGCAGGACAACATCTTCATCTTCGGCATGACCGCGGACGAAGTGCTCGCCCGCAAGCGCGCGCGCTTCACCGGCCGCGAGGCGGCGGAAGCCTCGCCGCTGCTCATGGAAGTGCTCGAAAGCATCGCGGGCGGAGCATTCTCCCCGGAGGACCCGGCGCGCTTCCTGCCTGTCGTCGAGCGGGTGCTGGGATACGACGAATTCATGACCGCCGCCGACTTCGACGCCTATTGGGCGGCGCAGCGGCGCATCGACGAGGTGTGGCGCGACGAAGCCGCGTGGTGGCAGATGAGCCTGCTCAATACCGCGCGAATGAGCTGGTTCTCCTCCGACCGCACCATCCGCGAATACGCCGAGGACATCTGGAACGTACCGGCGCAACCGGCATTGAAGTGAGCTGCGGCATGGAAGCGCTGTTTATCGGCCAGTCCTATATCGACGTCACTTTCCTCACCGAACACATCCCGACCGGAGACGAGAAGTCGGTCGCGGAACAATACGCCGTCTCCTTCGGCGGCAATGCGGTGACGGCGGCGTTCTGCTGCGCGAAGCTTTCGATCAAGCCCGACCTCATCGCGACCGGCGCCGACGACTGGCTCGGCCGCATGTTCCTCGACATGTGCGCGAAATACGGCGTCCGCCTGCACATTCGCAAGGTCGAGAAATCCTCGCTCTCCTTCATCATGCCGAATGGCGCCAAACGCGCCATCGTGCGCTGCCGCGACGACCACTATCTGCATCCCTTCCCCCTGCTCGACCTGAGCGGCTGCCGCGCGCTGCATATCGACGGCCATCAGGCCGATGCCGCCATGCATTATGCGAGGCAGTGCCGCGCGAGCGGCATCCTGACCTCGCTCGACGGCGGCGCGGTCCGCGGCAACACGCATGAGCTGCTGACGTTCATCGACGTCGCCGTCGTTTCCGAGCGCTTCTGCGAGCAGATGCAACTGACGCCCGCCGACACGCTGGATTATCTCGAGGGGCGCGGCTGCCGTATCGTCGCGGTGACACTCGGCGAGCACGGTTTCCTCTGGCGCGAACGCGGCAAGCCGACGCGCGCGGAACAGCCGTTGCGGGTCCCGCCCACCCGGATCGTCGATACCAGTGGCGCCGGCGACGTGTTCCACGGCGCCTACATCTATTCCTACCTCACCGGCCCGGACAAATCCTGGGCCGGGCACCTTCACTTCGCGCGGGCGGCAGCGGCGCACAAGATCCAGCATCTCGGCAACGAAGCCGGTCTGCCCTCGCTCGCGGACATCGCCGCGGTCGAGCGGGAATTCGGCAACATCCCGTCACCGGTATCAGCCTGAGGAACGGAACCCTTGCCGCTTCCGGACGTTCTGTCCGCCAGCAAGGCGACGACGGAGACGTTATTTGTCCGACAGTTTCGAGTGCCAACAGTGCGAGAGCCCTTCGGTTGTCTTCCCGCAGGAAGCCCATGACGATGCGCACCTGATCTGCCGCCGGTGCGGTGCGCCCATGGGCACGATTTCCCAATTGCGCGATCTGCTCGCCGGAGCCGTTCTGCAACCCGGGAGACAGTTGCTGACCGGTTGCTGAACCGAGGAAATGTCTTTGAAAGTGCCCGGCGCGCCGGCCGAACGCGCTACCGCGCCTCCCGCAGGTAGGCGTCGGCGGCATCGATGCCGGAAAAATAGGCGCCATGCGCGGTCGAGAAGGAATGGAGCGAGCACGCTTCGCCCGCGAAGAACAACCGTCCCTCCACCGGCTCCGCCAGCCGGCGCCGATCCCCGGCACGATGCGGCAGCGCGCACGAATACGAACCCCGCGCATAGGGATCCTGCCGCCACAAATGCATCGGCAGCGGCGCAATGCGCGACGCGAAATCGCTGCCGAGCACGCCGACGAGTTCGTCGCGGGCGAACTCGAAGAAAGCCCCCTCTCCGCTCGTTTCCAGATCCTGCGCGCAGGCACCGCCGAAATAGCATTCGATCAAGGGGCGAGCGAACGGCCGCATGTGATAGATCGCGGTGGCGGCGCGATCGATATGGCCGAAAATCCGGCTGTCCTTCTCGAATTCCTCCGGACGCAAGAGCGACAGGAACAGCTTGTCGGCGAGCCCGAGCGGCAACCCGCCGGCGGCTTCGGTCTTCTCCGGCAGCAGAGGATCGAATAATTCCGGGCGCGCCGCGATCACGTCGGTCGGCAGCGATACGATGACCGCATCGCATTCGATCGATCCGCGCGAGGTCTGCAGCTTGAGCGGCGTCACTCCCCATTCGATCTTTTCAGCGCGGCAGTCGAGCACGGCATTGAGTCCCGCGCCATGCGCAGTCACGACGGCGCCATAGCCGTCGGGCGCGCGCCAGTTCACATCGTCATCCTCGTAATTGAGGAGGTCGCGGGCGGAGACCCGCGCGAGTTCCGTGCCGCTCACGTAAGTGCTCACGGCATTGAGCAGCGGATTCCAGCGGTCGGCAGGCGCCAGAAAGTCGGCCGCAGGACGATCCCGTTCCGTGAGGTCGGCACGCTCCATGCGCGCGCGGAACGCCTCGCCGGCGGCAAGAAAAGCCTTCTGATCGGCAATCGGAAATCCCGCCTCGTAGGACTGGCGCTGCCAGGGCGGCGGACTGCGGTCGATGGCGCGGCCCTGCGCCTGCGCGATTTGCGGCCACGGATTGCGATCGGCCGAGTGAAACCAGCCGCAGCCGAGATCGAGCGGATAGCCCCCGGCCTGAAATGTCACGGCGCGGCCGCCGAGCCGCGCCCGGGCCTCGACGAGCAGGTAATCCACGCGGGCGTCATGAAGCCGGCGGGCGGCGGCAATGCCGGCCGCACCGCCGCCGACGACTACAATTCGGGCTTTGCGGTAGGACAATCGCGTGGTCTCAATCGGATACCAGACAGATGTATAACGTGACGGCGCGGCCTGCCATACCTTCGAAATCCATCCTCCCACGCAAGGGCGACCGGCCGTAAGGAAGATGCACCGGCGGAGCCGCCGGCAGGCATGGCGCTTCTCTTTTATCCCGGACAGATGGGGAAATTCATGCGCCAGTCCGCGAAAATTGAAACGGCCTTTCGGGAGGCATCTATTGGCTGAGGTGCCGGCCCGCCATAGATTGGAAGAACAAGGATGGAGGCGAGCGTGGTTGCGATACAGGAACCATCGTCTGCCGTTGCGACGGACACGAACGCTGCGGTGCGCGCGGAATTGATCTACGTGGCTCCTCCGACCGAACCGCTGCGCACCTACACCTACGATCCGCCGCCGGGAGTCACGCAGGCAAACGCCGTTCCGGAATCGCATGTCGTGACCATCGCCAACGCCAGAGCGTCAGGAAGACGCTTCTCGCTCGACGAGAACGGGTTCGAGCTGCGCGAACAGCGCAGCGCCGTGAAGGATTTCTACGATTCCGGCGAGGTCCGGTCCGTCTACTATCCGGAAGCGCAGGATTATCTGAAGCGGATCACCGGCGCGGACCGCGTTCTCATCTTCGATCACACCGTGCGCCGGCGCGTGCAGGGCGCAAAGGACGTTCGCGACGGGACGCCGCGCCAGCCCGCGACCCGGATCCATGTCGACCAGACCGTCAGATCGGGGCCGCAGCGCGTCCGCGACCTTCTCCCGCAAGAGGCCGACGACCTGCTGCGCGGCCGGGTCCAGATCATCAACCTGTGGCGGCCGATCCGCGGCCCGCTCCGCGACACGCCGCTGGCGATGTGCGACACGCAATCCGTCGACGAGCGCGACCTGGTGCCTTCGGCGCTCATTTATCCCGACCGGACCGGCGAGATCTATGCCGTCACCTTCAATCCGGCGCACCGATGGTTCTACTATCCCGAGATGCGCGCGGACGAGGTCCTGCTGTTGAAGTGCTACGATTCGAAGGAGGACGGACGGGCCCGCTTCGCGCCCACACGGCTTTCATCGATCCGACGACGCCGCCCGGCACGCCGGGGCGGGAAAGCATCGAACTGCGAGCGCTCGTCTTTCGCGCAGCATGACCGGCATTGAGAGGCAACCGGGCGCCGGGGCGAAGGCTGCTGAATCCTCCAACTGCGCCAGTTCGCGCGCCGCCATCTTTGTGGGCGGGCATGATCTTCCGGAAACCCGCATCACTTCCGCGGCCCAGTCCTAGCCTTCGATGCGCGGAACCCTGCCGAAGGATCCCCAGGCTTGGCCGCGTCGATCATCCGCTCAGTTGGCCGGCTTGTCGGTGATGACGGCCATCTTCTCGAGCGTCTGCGTAATCTCCAGCACGTAGGGTTCGCCGACGCGCAGGTTGATGATCGTCCCCGGCTTCAGTTCGATCAGGCCCTCGCTGCACTGGATCGAGCCCGCTCCGGCATAGACGACGAACGTTTCCGACCACGGCATGCCTTTCGGCCGCTCGTAGCGGCCGGGCAATCCACGCCATCGCGCCAGCCGGTACGGCTGCTGCTCGCGCCCGCTGGAAAATCCGGCGCTGAACGCACGCGCGTCGGTGCCGGCAGGCTTCCAGGAATCTTCCGACGGCGTCAGGTTCCATTTCTCGGACACGTGTCTCTCCCTTTCCTTAATGCGCGCGCGATGCGAGATCGGTGACCGTCGCGGGCGCAAAAGCCGCGAGACGGCGATCTATCGCGGAAGGCGTACGGCCGGCATTCTCGGCCAGTTCCTTGCGCAGAACTGCGGCGCGGACGAAGTGGCCGCCGATGTAGCGGATCGGCTCCGGCGGGAAACGTCCCTGTCGCGCGCGCCACAGACAGGCGGCCGTCTCGGTCCATTCGTCCTTGCGCCCAAGGATGCGCGCGGAGATCGCGCGGCCGGCGATTGCCGTCGCGGAAACGCCGTGGCCGGCATAGCCGATCGCATAGTGAATGCGATCGTCGGCCAATCGGCCGAACCACGGCAGGCCGATGGTCGAGCGGTCGATCGGGCCGCCCCAGCCACGGGTGATCGGGATGTCGCGCAGCTCCGGATAGAGATAGCGGAAATCGGCCTCGATCTCCTTCGACTGCTTCTCCGAGTAGTCGAACTCGGGACCGATGTGAGCATCGTAGGCGATCGTGCCTCCTCCGCGGCCGAGATAGACCCGGCCGTCCGGCGTCCGGCCGCCATAGTTCAGCATCATGCGTGAATTGCGGCTGCCGGGGCGGCTTTCGAGACCGCGCTCCCTGAGTATGTCGGGGATCGGATCGGTTGCGATGATGTCGCTCGAAACGACCATCACGCTCGAGCGGAATTCGGGCAGGTGCGCCATCCACGCATTGGCCGCGAGCACCACCTGCTGCGCAAGGATGCGGCCGCCTTCGGTCTCCACCCGTACGCCGGACGGTTCGCTGGCGATGCGAGTCACGGGGGAATTCTCGAAAATGTCGACGCCCAAGGCCAGCGCGACCCTGCGCAGGCCCCTCGCCAGGAAAGCCGGCTGCACCCGCATCGCGCCTTCCTCGACGACGCCCGCATAATAGGGGCCGGCGCCGAACTGTGCCCGCAACTCCTCCTTGGTGAGCGTTTTATAGGGAGGGTCGAGGCCGATCTTCTCCGCCGCGCGCAGCATCGCGTCCCAGGCGCCGACCTGGGCCGGCGCCGTCGCCGTCCATGTCGAGGAGCCGCGGCGCAGTTCGCAATCGATGCCATGGCGCGACACGAAATCCGCCATGTCGTCGAGGATCGAGACGCTTTTGTCGAGCAGGAGCGTGGCGCCGTCCTTGCCGAGCGCTTTCAGCAGCGTCGGCAGCTTCGACCACCAGTGACCGGTGCCGCCGCTGTTGCGGCCGCTGGCTCCCGCGCCGCAAAGGTCGGCTTCGAGGATAGCGACGCGGATTCCCGCGTCGAATTCGCGCAGGCGGATCGCGGTCCACAGGCCCGTGAAGCCGCCGCCGACGATGCAGACATCGTACGCCGCTTCTCCCGCGAAAGTCCGCGGCGTTCCGCCGGCCTCGCGTGCCAGCGCATTGTCCATCCACAGCGACCGCACGCGCGGCGGGCCGCGCCAGCGGCGAAAGCTGAATTCCATGCTGCGGGAGGTGGTGGTCATAGCCGGTCAGTCTTCGGATTGCAGGGCGGCGCGGCCAGCGCGGATCGCGGGCATCGTCGAAGCGACGAGCAGCAACGCCGCGGCGATAAGGCAGACCAGCCCGACCGGGCGGGTGAGCAGGAAGCTCCAATCGCCGTCGCTGGCGATCAGGCTGCGGCGGATGTTCACCTCGAGCAATGGGCCAAGCACGAAGCCGAGGATCATGGGCGCGAGATCGTAGCCGGTGCGCCGCAGCAGATAGCCCGCGACGCCGAAGATCAGCATCAAGCCGAGATGGAAGATGGAGCCGACCGTGCCGTACACGCCGATCACGCAGAAGATCAGGATCAACGGGAACAGCACGCCGTAGGGGATGCGGAGAATCTGAATCCACAGTCCGATCAGCGGCAGGTTGAGCACCAGCAGCATGACGTTGCCGATATACATGCTGGCGACGACACCCCAGAACACGTCCGGGTTCCGGATCATCATCAGCGGACCCGGCGAGATGCCCTGGATCATCAGCGCGCCCAGCAGGATTCCGAGCACCGCGTTCGGGGGAATGCCGAGCGTGAGAAGCGGGATGAAGGCCGCCGTGGCGGCCGAATTGTTGGCGGACTCGGGACCCGCAAGTCCTTCGAGCGCGCCCTTGCCGAATTTCTCCGGCTCGCGCGAAATCCGCTTTTCGACGGCGTAGGACGCGAAGCTCGCCAGCACGGCGCCGCCGCCCGGCAGGAGGCCGAGAATGAAGCCGAGCACGGAGCCGCGGGCGATCGGCCCCCGGCTTCGCCGCCAGTCGTCGCGGCTCGGCATGATGCGTCCGATCTTGTCCGCGACGAGCGAGCGCACCACCGTGTTCTCGAGATTCTGCAGCACTTCGGAAATGCCGAACAGGCCGACCACCAGGGTTATGACATCGACGCCTTCGAGCAACTGCGGAAAGCCGAAGGTGAAGCGCTGGTCGCCGCTCATGGTGTCGACGCCGACGAGGCCGAGCACGATGCCGAACGAGGTGGTGAGCACCGCGTTCGAAATCGAACCCGAGGAAATCACCATGACCATCACGAGGCCAAGCACCATCAGCCCGACGTAGTCCGTCGGGCCGAGCAGCACCGCCGCCCGGGCGATCGGCGCGGCGATGACGCTCAGCGCCACGACGGCAAGCGTGCCGGCGACGAACGAGCCGATGGCCGCGAGCGCGAGCGCCGGCCCGGCGCGGCCCTGGCGCGCCATCTGGTGGCCTTCGATACAGGTCATGACCGAGGCGGCCTCGCCGGGAACATTGATGAGGATCGAGGTGGTCGAGCCGCCGTACATCGAACCGTAGTAGATTCCGGCGAGCAGGATGATGCCGCTTGCCGGCGGCGCGCCGACCGTGATCGGCAGCAGGAGCGCCATCGCCGTCGCCGGCCCGATACCGGGAAGCACGCCGATCAGCGTGCCGAGGAACACGCCGGCGAAGCAGAACAGCAGGTTGGCCGGCAGCGCGGCAACTTCCAGACCGGCGATCAGTCCGTCGGCGATCCCCATCTTCTCACCCGAAGATGCCGGTCGGAAGCTGCGTTCCGAGCAGCATCTTGAACAGACCGTAGTTTGCCGAGGTCAGCACCGCTCCGAGCACGACCGCCCAATGCCAGCGGATTCCGGCGAGCACGCCGAAAAGCACGGTAAGCAGCACGAAGGTCGTGAGGACAAATCCGACGACCTCGAACAGCAGGATATAAACGGTGAGCAGGACGACAACCGTCGCGACGCGCAGAACGCCGCCTCGCGTCCATGGCTCGATAGCGGACGGCTGACGCGCAGCCAGCAAGGCGAACAATTGCCAGGCGCCGATCGCGGCGATCAGGATGCCGAGCCAGAAGCTCATGAGGCCCGGGCCGGGCTCGTCGAGCCTGCCGATGCCGAGCGTCCACGCCAGCCAGACAACGGCCAGGCCCGCAGCCGTCCATGCCGCCTTGATGAAGACCTCGACGGTCAAGACGCCCTCTTCAGCCTGCATCCGCCGGCGGCACGAAAGCCGGGCTGAACCGGCCGCGCCGCTCGAATATGCCCGCAACGTAAGGATAGACGAAGTGGGTCGGGAACAGGAGCGAGCGCTCGTGCGCGCAGCGCTCCAGCACCTTGCGGCGCGTCGCGGCGGCCTGCGGCTGGTCCTCGCAATACTTCGTATTCCAGCCGGGCTCGTAAATCTGCACCGGGTGGTGGATCACGTCGCCGCAGAAGACGCCGCGGTCGTCCCCGGAGCCCACCGCCAGGAGCACATGCCCGATCGTATGGCCGGCGGCCGGCTCGACGGTGAGCGTATCGTCGATCTGATGGACGCCGTCGAGCAGCACCGCCTGCTTCGATTCCATTACCGGGAGAACGCTGTCGTTGTAGAGGATCGCGCGCCCTTCGTTGGTGCCGGGCGGAGGCAGCCAGCGGTCATGCTCGGCGCGGGAGAACAGATATTTGGCGTTCGGGAAGGTCGGCACCCATTTGCCGTTGCGAAGCTGGGTGTTCCAGCCGCAATGGTCGGAATGCAGGTGCGTGCAAAGCACGATATCGACTTCTTCCGGCGCTACGCCGGCCGCGGCGAGCCGCTCGAGATAAGGAACGTTGAGCTGGTGGAAGCGCGCGTTCCAAGGACGATCCTTGTGGTTGCCCGAGCACGTATCGAGCAGGATCGTGTGATGCGGCGTCCGGATGAGCCACGAGTGGATGCTGCTCACCAGCCGGTTGGCGTCCGGATCGTAATGCAGCGGCGCGAGCCAGCCGAGGTGCGCCTTGAACACCTCCGGCTCGAAGTTCGTGAAGAACTCCTCCGGTCCGCAACTCGAGAGGCCGACGCCCTCCTCGATCCGCGTGACGCGGATATCGCCTATGTTCCAGCTCGTCACGAAGGCAGCCTCCTCTGCTCACCGGACGGCGGCAAAATGGCCGCCGCCATTGGCGCGGATCGACGGATCACTTGGCCGGCGTCTTCTCGGCGAACTTCTCGATCGCCTCCTGCTGGCGGTTGATCTCCTCCTGGACCCACTTGTTGTAGGCAGCGGTATCGAGATCGAACATTTCCATGTCGAACTTCTCCAGCACCGCGAGGTGGCGAGGATCGTGCACGGCCTTGCCGAAGGCATCGGAAAGGATCTTGACCACCTCCGGATCCATGCCGGCGGGGCCGGCCAGACCGAACGGACTGCTGTCCACCAGATCGATGCCGAGCTCGCGCAGGGTCGGCACGGTCGGCCAGCGCTTGGTGCGCTTCTCGCCCCATGTCACCAGCAGGCGGAAATCGCCGGAATCGACAAGCGGCGCCCAGGTGCTGCCATCCGCGGACGCCATCACGTGCCCGCCGAGAACCGCCGCGTTGTTCTCCTGGTTGCCGCGCGAGGGGATATGCTTGATCTTGATCCCGGCCATGCTCGCGATCCGCTCCATGTTCACATGCAGCGGCGAGTTGGTGCCGAACGTCGTGTACGTCAGCTTGCCGGGGTTGGCCTTGGCGTAAGCGACGAAATCCGCCCAGCTCTTGATCGGCGAATCCGA
>Ga0182744_1003089_pt1 | contig 13192 bp, 7 predicted proteins | sample eDN3rd30CKraftMG_FD_128525 | JGI IMG/M metagenome (GOLD analysis project Ga0182744, IMG submission 128525) | Enriched Miracle-Growth compost microbial communities from Emeryville, California, USA - eDNA 3rd pass 30_C Kraft MG (version 2) (version 2) ...
ACCGCCCAGCCACCCGTACGGTAACGCTCCCGTGTGTTGGGTTTCCGATTCGGTGATCGTGTTGCCGTACTCGTCATACACACCCAGCTCACTCCACATAGTCACAGGCCCACTAGGTGTGGCGCCCTCGTCGAGTGGGGGAGTATACGAATAACTTGTTGCAACGACTGATCCTTGCGGGTCGAGAATCCCGGTGGATAAGAACTTCGTATCCACGTTCATAGTGACGGCAAGGTCACCAGCGATCGCTGAGAGGTATCGGCTCTTCTCCGTTACTCCTGCAGTGGTGGTAGTTGCCCAAGCAGGGTTGTCTGACGTGTCTTCGTAATACCTGATCGTGGTACTCGTACCGGCGCCACTGGTAGTTGTTGACGTTGACCGGCGATCCATGACGTCCAGAGTGTAGGTGGTTGTCACACCGTTCTGGGTCACAGAGCGCGCAAGGTCAGAGTCATAGTAGGCGACACTCAGGTTCCCGCCCGCACTACCTTGCGCAGTGTCGATGGCTGGTAGTGAGGTTTGCCGGCCTAACGCGTCATACACGTACGTGCCGCTCGCATTCGCGCCCTTGAGGATCCGGTCAGCTTTGTCATACGTCCATACTTTGGATGTATTGACCACGCTGGCCCCATCATCACACGTGGATGTGGAGGTGTTCAGCGATGTCCGCCTACCCACCACGTCAAACCCGTAGGCCCGCGTCGTGCACTGCTCATCAATGCGATCATGCACCGAGGTCATACGTGCTGCGAGGTCAAACTGGTATTCGCTGATCCGTGACCCACCCGATGGAGTAGGACCGGTCATCGCGGATATTCGGCCCAACGCGTCATGGCTTATCGTCCACCCGTAGCCGGCCTCACCGTATTCCCCGCTGACCGTATACAACATCGAGGTTTCTTGACCCACACGGTCATACGTCGAGGACTGAACCACGCCCGTGGGTAAGGCTTGGGAAACAATGTTGCCGCTGATGTCATAGGTTGCGGTGAAGTCACCGACCCCAGACACGTTCTTCTTAGTGACCGCTCCCGAGTAGGGCTCATACGTGTATGTTGTGACCACACCCGTACTGGACGTGTCCTTTGACACGCGCCCAGCACTGTCATACGTGGTGGTAGAGACCTTGCCACCCTCATCGGTGTAACTGATGGCGCGACCCCACGAGTCATAACCCGTTTTCACGCAAGCTTTGAGTGACCCATCACTGTTGAGGGTGTGAGTTTCGGTGTGTAATCCGGTGAGCGTGTCATACACGTTCTTCACCGTGGGCTGAGAAGTCGACCCCGCCAAACCAGTCACGCTCGTGTATGTTGAGTCAACTCGCCCCGCGCCATCAAAAACTGTTGTATTTTGACGCGTTACCGCCCCCAACACCTCTGTGGTGATTTCAGGAGCCAGGAAGCGTGAATACTTTGTGGTCGAGTGCACCCGAACGGTTGGTGTTGCTTCTCCCGTGCGTGTTTGGCAGGTCAGCCCCACCCACTGGGGCTTGTTGGCGCATGCGGTAGGAAGACCCGCAGGTGCGCCGGCGTCGTAGTAGTACGTCACTGTCGTGCCCGCGTCCGACCCCGTCGAATCAGCGCCGATCTCCTTGATCACGCGTCCTTGCTCGTCATACACCGTCTTGGTGGTGATGTCGGTTGCGCCGTTTTCTGTGGTTGATGTGGTGGCAGAACCCACCATCCACCCCGAGGTTTTTCCGGTGACCGACGCACCATCAATGGGGTTATACCCTAAGCGTTGTTCACTCAGGAGTGGTTCCCCAGCTGGTAGCGCAACGCTGGGGTCACTGGAGGCCGATCCCGGCTCGGCGAGGGTGAGGGTTGAAGTGGTTGATAAGCGGAACGGTAACCCGGTGTCCGGGTTATATCCACTATTAGGTGCCCCTTGGTCGTAGGTGATGTGCGTGTGTTGGCGCCCCATACTGACTGTGCCATCACTGTCCACAATCTCGCGCACAGGCTCCCACGTATCAGTGACCATCGTGCCTGCAGGTGTGACCACGGTACCTGCCGTGATCGTAGTCCCGCCCACGCTCACCGTTGCAGGCGCGGTGATATCCGCGTTATAGCGCGTGATTGTTGCGTACTCGTTCGGGTCAACGTCTTGCCCGTTGGCTATATCCGCGAGGATTAAAGAGATCGCGGTGGCATCAAGAGTGCGAATAGTGTTACCCGACTCGTCGTAGTCGGTGGCGGTATACAGCCACGATCCACCCTGCGCGCCCGTGTATGCGAGGGTGTTGATCACCCGGCCATCACCATCGGTATACCAGAGGTCAGCCTTCTTCAGAGTATCGGCGGTGATCGCCGAGACTGCTTGGGTTGCACTGTCTTGTGAGAAGACCGCAAAAACGTTCGTGGGGGCTAAACGCTGACCCCACGCGGCAACCTTCGCGCTGGTCATCGCGGGTAGGTTAGGGTTCGTCACCCCCAGGTCATACCCAAACGCGTTGGTGTAGGTTGTACCGCGCATCACCGAAAGCACACCATCGGTGAAGGGCGCGGTAGCGGACCCCGCCTTGTAGGCCAGCGTGTATCCGGCAAGGCCGGACGGGGTTATTTTGGTTAGCCGAGTCACATTTGCGATGCTGCCTGCTTGATATTCATACTGTGTTGACAACCCGGTGCGCGAATCAATGGCCTGGGACAAGTTTCCCGAGGTGTCGTAGGCGTACTCGGCAACACGTATGGTCTGCATGGTGCTTGTTGCAGGATCAAAAGCACGGTAATCCACCGACGTGACACGCGGTGCTCCAGCAAGAGTCGTGTACCCCAAGATCAAGATCCGGCACCCGGGCTGCTCACTACCGGCAGTACACGAAATACTCGTGGGGTGGGGCGCTTCAATCCGAATGAGGTCTCCACCCGCGTTATAAGTGAATCGTGTTGCTGACGGGTCACCGGCAACCATGACGGAAGAGGCTTCCCAGTTCCCTGACCCCTTATGCAGCCATGTCGTTACTGTTCCATCATCCTCGGTGAGCACCAAGACCTTGTTAGTCCCTGACATCTTCAGTTCGAGTTTCATCCCCAACTGGGCAGTGTCATCGTCAACGGCAGCGTACACGCCGAGTTTTTGAGCGGTCTTCGATTTGCCTTGGCTAAAGATCACCGCGTTTTCTTCGTCATCAACCAACGCGATGGTGCCATCAAACGCGGTGTCATCGACCACCTCATACCCGGCCGCGCCCGCATCACTTCCATCAAACGACGGCTTCCAACCTTTACCGAACGGTCCATTGTGCTGGTTGTTGAAAGTGGAATACGACCGTGAAATAGACAGATCACCAAGGTAACCGGGCACGGACACGTCGGTTGCTGAAGTATTAAACTCACCGGTCAACAGTGCCACCTGCCCGGGACCTGCATCTGCCGTGGGGAAATTGTCACCAAAAGCGTGAGGGACATACGTGATGGTGGCGTGCGAGGTGGCATCGGTGACCCACGTGCATTTGTTGGATCCGCCCGAGTAGACGAAACACATCTGCACTTCAAAAACGGTGTGCTTGCGCGTGCGGTCAACACCAGCGTGGTCTTTGAGCCAGGTCAACGCCTCAGACGTATTAAACAGGGCCTGAGCTGTCACAGCAGATTCGCTGGATGTGGCTGTCGTTTTTGACAAAGTCTGCCAGTTATTTGAGGAGCCCGTTGCAGGGTTGTAATCCGCGGCGTCTGTGTCTCCTCGAAGACGCCACATGAGCAGATACTCGGTCAAGCCTTGCCCGGGAGCTGTGGCCTTGACCTGGTAAGTCGAGGTTGTTTTTACCCCCGCACTCGTTGGAGTTTGAATCATGGCATTGCCATTGCCAAATATGAACGCCTTTGTGCCTGACTTGTTCCCGGCCTTGTCCAGCGCCGACACGATCAGTTGATGACCTCCCGCAGGGTTCAGTGCGAGGGATCCCGTGGCCTTACCCGACGCCACCGTTGCGCTCACGGACTTAACTGCAGCGCCATCAAGGGAGTATTCAAAACTTAGTACATCACTGGCGGTGGAAGTGAACGTGAACGTATTAGACGCAGGCTTGACATCGAGCCACGTCCCGGAGGAGGCATAAGCCGACGCGCTGATCGTTGGAACGGGTGGGGGTGTGGCATCCACCGTGAATTTCAGTGCCGCAGTCGCGGCCTTGGAGCGAAGCGTGCCGTCATTGGCCCACGCCTGGACCGTATAGGTATTACCGTCAGTCAACGTTGGCTTATACGTGGAGACACCTCCCGATGCCACCGGCGTACCTGCAGCCTTAGTGAACGTGGGAGTGCCCGTCACATCGAACTCGGCCTTGACCGTGCCCCCATCGCCATCGGTGACCTTAGCACTGAGTGTGGGTGTTTTGGTTTTCACCCACGTGGTTCCCGCACTGTCTTTGAAAGACTGACCAGACGCAACGGAGAAATTCGTGGGCGTCCCCGGGTAAGTGTTATAGGTCACAATGAACTTTGGGCGGTAGTCCGGCGTTGTTGCATAGTTCGCTGAACGATACCGCTTCCACGTGTAACTGTTCGTCTCATCAGCGCCAATGAGGCGCACCCCAAAGTTCTTTGTGGGATTGTCCGCCCAATACTGCGCAATAGCGGTCACGGGGTAATACACGTACGCTTCCGCGCAACTCGAGGAATAACCCCGAGACACGTTATTGGTTGCTTCACCCGTGGCCGTCGCAGTGGGTTGCGCACTCCAACGCACATCGGACGAAACCCACGTGGATGTCAGACGCTGCACCTTGACCGGTGAGGACGTGCACGAATACGAATAGTAGTTGCGCATCCGCAACTCGGCCTTAGTGATCTTCTTACCGTTAAGCGTGGTTGACGCAAATTGGAGGAAGGAACGAGCCTTGACCCCGCCACCATTAAACGTACCCACACGCAACTCAACATCGCCTGCTTTAGAACCCGTCACATCACTTTCCGCCCACGTGTCAGAAACGTTCGTGGTCCATGTCGGATCAATCGTGACCGGATACACCCGGCGTGGATCACGCAGCCACGCCCCGTCAGCGCGTAACACCACAACAGGCTGGCCATCTTCCATGAGGATCTGCGTCTCAACGCCTCGCTCGGCGCTATGCAGCCCAGAACGCGGATCAACCGCCTCGTCCCACATTGTTGGGGCAGGAGCGAAGAAGACCGTCTGACCGTGAGTGTTCAGTACGCGAAGGTCACCGGTTTCCTCCTCCTTGACCACGGTCAAGCCCGGGCTTAAAGAGAGAGGGAACCGCACAACGACATCCCCATCCGGGACGGTATCAATGATGGTGCGATGCGCGAATCCTGCCTGCAAGGGTTCCACCTCGAGGCGCGCAGGTACGGACGAACTCGCACCAGGCGACCCTGTGGTGGATGATCGGGCACTGAACACACCCGTGCTAGACACCCCTGAACCTGACCCCTGAAGCGAGAACGCACCACGAGTCGAAGGCGTTAACGTCCCTGCCGCCCCGCTTGGGGTCGATACGGCTGGCACGTCATCGTCCACCGGCACGGTGAGCCCACCGGAATAGACGGCGTGGTTATCCGCAATGGCAGGAGCGGTCAAGTCACCCTCCCACCCCACCTCAAGCACATCCTTACTGCCACTATCGGTTGTGGTCAGGTGTGCCAACGCTACTGAGGAATCAGTAGGCCCATCACCCACGCGCTCGTTCCCATCCGCAACACGCAACTGTGTACCGTCACCTATGACGGGCGTTTCAGCGTCGGTCAGTACACCACTGTCATCAATCGGTTCGAGAACACCATCACGCTCCACAAACTGCGCCATGGTTGTTGACTCCGACGTCCACGTCCCATCGGGGTTCGCAAACACCTGCTCATTCTGGGTGCGTAACGACAGGTCCTCAACGCGCTTGCCACTGGAAATAGCGGTTAACCGCGCGGAAAACCCATCCTGCGCCGTCAACTCCTGATCCCCACCCGATGGACTCACATCGCTAGGACTATCCACGTCCGCCGGCACGGTGGTGCCCTCATCAGGAGCCGCCTCCACAGGAGTAGTAATGAAGAGTGTGGCTGCTAACGCAGCACTAACGGATGTTGCAAGACCTAACGACCACTTACGGCCACGACCAGACGTCCACGAACCCATAACCACTCCCCAGAAAGAACCCGCATGAGAGAAAACCCGAGAAAACGTGTGAGAACTGAGAGAAACATGAGAATTGCAAGATGATCAAACCACTCACGGACCTGCTAGAACACAAAAACCTAGAACGACACGCCGAACAATTTTTATAGAAATACGAGGAAATTTTGCGTGCGGGCGTACCCGCCTCGCACTCAGCTCGAACAGGCCACAAGCCCGCGCCTGATCTGCACTTGAAAAAGCGGTACACGCGCTCTGTGAACTGGGTGCTCATCATCGGTGTGAGTTGAGCGCCAGCGCGGGTTTCCGCGTGAACGGTCCGGGGAGTTCTTGAGACAATGGACGTCATGCACTGCCACCACTTTGACGCTAACCGCTGCCAATCCTGCGCGTTGCTGCGCACCGAATACGAGCAGCAACTGGCGGACAAGGAAGCGCACGCGCGTTCCCTCTTGCGCGAATACCGCGACATTGACTGGTTGCCCGCGGTGGCCAGCGCGGAAGCGGGATTTCGGAACAAAGCCAAGATGGTGGTCACTGGAACGATGCACGAGCCCGTCCTCGGGATACTCGAGACCCGGCCCGGCAACGCCACGCAGACAACCGGCATCGACCTGCACGATTGCCCGCTCTACAACCAGCCCATGCAGGATCTACTCACCCACTTGGCCGCCTTCATCACCACGGCCCAGGTGGAACCGTATAACCTAGCCACTCGCCGCGGTGAACTGAAGTACGTGCTGGTCACGCAGTCCCCAGATGACGAATACCTCGTGCGGTTTGTCTTACGCTCGCAGGAATCGGTCACCCGGCTTCGCAAGCACCTGCCTGCGTTCCTCGCCGCCCACCCGCAGGTGGTCGTATTCTCCGTGAATCTCCAACCCGAGCACAAGGCAATCTTGGAGGGGGAACGCGAGATCATCCTCACCGAACGGGAAACCCTGACCATGCGCGTGGGCGGAATACCCCTGAACCTGCGCCCGCAAAGCTTCTTCCAAACCAACACCCCCATCGCTGCCGCACTTTACGCGCAGGCTCGAGAATGGGCGCAGCGCAGCGCCCCCACGCATGCGTGGGATCTGTTTTGCGGGGTGGGAGGGTTTGCGCTGCACCTCGCCCCACTCGTGGAGAAGATGACCGGCATTGAGATCAGCGCCGATGCCATCGCCTCCGCCCGACAGACCGCCCGCGACCTCGGCATCACCAACCTCGAATTCGATGCGCTCGATGCAACCGCCTTCTCTCGCACGCACGCTGGAAGTAAAGACGTGGACGGGCCGCAGTTGATCGTCGTTAATCCGCCGCGGCGCGGCATAGGGCAGGAACTAGCCCGGTTCCTAAATGCCAGCCCCGCACACACCGTGATTTATTCCAGCTGCAATGCGGAAACGCTCGTGCGCGACCTCGCGCACATGCCCGGGCTGCGGCCCGTGGCGGCGCGAGTGCTGGACATGTTCCCGCACACTTCCCACTACGAGGTGATCGTGCTGCTGGAGCGTACCGAGTGAACGCGGCCGCACCGTGGCTGGTGCTGATCGGGCCGGCGGGCGCCGGAAAATCCACGCTCGGGCGCGAGATTGCTGCCCGCGTGGGCCGCGAGTTCGTAGACATAGACGAGGCCGGCGTCCCCTACTACGAGGAAATGGGTTGGCCGGTGGCGCGGATTTATCGTGACTCGGAACGCAACGGGTGGGTACCCACCGAACGCGCCTGGGAAGCAGCGCGCGCACATGCCGTGGAACAGGTCCTCGCCCACGCGCCCGGGCACGTGGTGGCGCTCGGAGCGGCGCACACCAACTACACCGACCCAACCCTTTTTTCACGCGTGGAACGTGCGGTAACCGCGGCCGAGCACGTGTTGTGGATCGAACCGCACCCCGACCCCGAACAGTCCCTTGCCGAGTTGCGCGCACGCAATATCGCGCACCGAGAATTCGACTACAAACCCGGCGGACACGACATCCTCGCCGAATGGCTGGGGGACGAGCGCGCCCGCGCACTCGCCACGCACCTGCACTTCACCAGTGGGCATTCGCAGGAGCAGAGCGTTGAACTTGTGCTCGGCGAACTTTCGCATGCCCAGAGTGCGCCCTAAAAATCCTCCATGAATTGTGTCCAACGGGCTGGTGAACTCGCGTGTTTTCTATCTCGTTTTCGCGCGGGTCTTGCGCGCGTGGCCAAACCCCGACCGACCAGCGATTTTCCGCGAGTTTCCGCCATTTTTGCGCCGCGATTTTGCCTGCAATTTACAGCGAATTTGGCATGGAGCGGCGCGTGGTGGACTGCTCCCCCTGCCCGGCCGTCCACACGGTCGATCTACCCACTTTCGCGCGGTGCCATCCGTGTGGTTTTATATCGCTGTGCAACATGAAATTGTCCTCGAGGGATATGGCTTCCGGTTGGAGCCGTTGTCCCAAGCGCACGTTGGTGCGTTGGCGGAAATTGTTGACCCCGAAATGTGGGCCGGCATGAGTACGCCTACCCCTGTTGGGGAGGTTGGCATGGCCAACTACATCGAGGATGCGTTGGCGCTCAGTGATGTGTTGCCGTTTGCTGTGATCGATACGGTGAACGGCGAGGTTGTTGGTTCCACGGCCCTGTGCGGGGTGAATGTGGAGCAGGAGCGTGTGGAGATTGGTCGCACGTTTTATGCACGGTCCCTGTGGGGTCGGGTGGTTAATCCCGCATGCAAGTTTTTGCTTATGGAATATGCGTTTGAGCAGATGGGAATGTTCCGTATTTCCATGCGCGCGGATTCGCGTAATGCGCGTTCAATTTCCGCGATTACTCGTTTGGGTGCCACCTTTGAGGGCACGCTGCGCGGGTTTCGTATTGCACCGGATGGTTCGCGCTGTGATTCCGTCTCGTTTTCCATCTTGTTTCCCGAGTGGGTGCAGGTGCGCGAGGGCCTTTTGAACCGCCTTGATCCACTGCGTCATGTCTCCGACATCTCGTGGCCCAACCCCGGCAAGTTGTTTGGCCAGCGCGCCGGTGATTTGGTGGCGGATGGTGCACCCGAGGAATAATGGCACGCCAGTAATTCCTTGTTTGCGTTCCCATTGATTTTCGACGAGAGGGCCGGCACCAGCCGGCCCTCTCGTCGCGTTGTGGGTGCGCTTATTGCAACCGCACGAATGCGCGCAGTGGCTGGGGCGCAACATCGTGGACCTCGGTGAGCCCGCGCGCTTCGTAGAAGAGGCGTTGTGTGGGGTCCGCGTCGGTCAGGAGTACGAGTTGGCGGATGTGCTTGGACCGTTTGAGGATCTCGTCCATGAGCGATGTGCCCACTCCTGTGCGGTGCGCTTCTGGCAATACCAGGATGTCCTGCAGGTAGGCGATGGTGGTGTTATCGCTGATCACACGCGCTAGGCCCACGAGTGTTCCGTCGTCGTTGCGAGCGGTGAGCACATAGGTGGATCTTTCGAGCGCCTCCATGAGGAGGTCCGGGTCTTGGGTGTAAGCCACCCAGCCCACGGATGCGTACAGGTCCAGAGTTTCGTTGGGAGCTGGAATCTCCTGCTTAATCACGATGCTCATGCCTTCAGTCTCGCCGGTTTTAGGCTTTTCGACCACCGGGCCAGTGGGAATAACAGTGAATGCGCGATCCCATGCCTGTGAGGCATCCCTCGCGCCAACAGGAATAGCAGCTGCGTGCCAACCGTTTCAGCCAGAGTGAACGCGCGCGGAATGGGGCAGGGCCAACTTAGCCCACTCGTCGAAAATCTAGGGCACGGCAAAGCCGTGCCGCCGACCCAAAAGCAGAGTGAACCGGTAGACGTGCCGATCATCGTGATCGGTGCGGGGCAAGCCGGACTGAGCGCCGCACACACGCTCGCACGCAAGGGGCTGAACCCGTTCACGGACTTCATCGTGCTGGACGCCAACGAGGGGCCGGGCGGCGCGTGGCGGCACCGCTGGCCATCGCTGACCCTCGGCAAAGCGCACGGGATTCACGACCTACCCGGGCTGGAACTCGGCACCCCAGACCCGCGCGAGCCGGCCTCGCAGGTAGTCGCACGCTACTACGGGCAGTACGAACACCAATTTGGCCTGCCGATCATGCGGCCCTACTCTGTCACCACCGTGCGTTCCACGCGTGAAAACGACACGTCCGCGCCGCTCGCGGTACACGCCAAAAACACGACCACAGGGGAAAACCGCACGTGGACAGCGCGCGCAATCATCAACGCCACGGGCACCTGGGACCAGCCATTTTGGCCCTACTACCCGGGCATCGAGACCTTCACCGGCAGGCAACTACACACCAAGGACTACTGCTCGCCGGACGAATTTGTGGGCAAACGCGTGCTCGTGGTGGGCGGCGGCGCAAGCGCAGTTCAATTCCTGCTCCCGCTGCATGAGGCCGGGATCGATACCCTCTGGTCCACCCGGCGCGCACCCGTCTTTGGCGAGCGTCCATTTGACCGCGCTTGGGGAGTCGACGTGGAACGAGCCGTCCGCAAGCGCACCGAAGCGGGCCTGCAAACGCTGTCAGTGGTCGGCGCAACGGGACTCGCGCTCACGCCCGAGTACCAGCGCGGGATTGATCAGGGCGTGCTCATTTCTCGCGGGCCGCTTGCCCGGATACTCCCAACCGGAGTGGAATTTACGGGTGTGCCCGCAGGCCACGCACGAGAGACGATGCCCGCATGGCCAGGCGGCTTTGAACATGTTGATGTCATCCTGTGGGCAACCGGCTTCAAACCCGCGCTGCGCCACCTCGCCCCGCTCGGGCTGCGCTCGCCACTGGGCGGAATCGCCACCGATGGCGCACGCGTCTTTGCCGACCCCCGCGTCTACCTCGCCGGCTACGGAGCAGGCGCCTCCACAATCGGTGCCACCCGCACCGGTCGCGTTGCTGGGGCGAGCGCCGCCAGGTTTGTGCGGGGTGGGTAGCGCAGGCCCGGTAGGGTGGATGGGTGAGTGACCTACGCGCTTAAGGCTGCGGGATAACTAAATTCTCAGACCCTAGCGAGGATGAACAGGCTGCGCGCTGCAGTGATAACTTCATGCCAGCCCAGACTCGTTGCCCAGTCATAGCGCGACCTGTATGCCTGCCAAAGAGTAGCCATGTGGTCATCAGACTCGATGGCTTGGAGGACTTCTCTCCACTGGCCTAGTTGTGTGGTTGACTTTCTTTGCAGGAAGGTCGCGGTGATGGCACTTTCCAATGTTGATTGAGATATTTGGCTGCGTGAAAGTTCCGATAGTGCATGCAAGTCATAGAAATCTCGCATTCGGGTATTAAATGTTGACCTGGTGACTACGGTTTGAAGCTTCTCAGCAATCACAGTCTCAGTTGGGTAGACCAGTATGGCTATAGGGTCGGCGAACATCACTTCTAACTTGGTGAGGGTAGCGGCCGGCGTTATTGCATCACCTGTAGATATATCAATTTTGACTGGCGTGCTGGTCCCATCGAACTGAGCTAGTAGAGCAACCCGCAGGCCAGGGTAGTCAGCTTCATCCATGATCTCGTCGATGGAACTTAGGTTGAATGTGATGCCGTCATTGACGTCTACGGCCAAGATTTCCTCAATGAATGCATTTATTGCATCAGGATTAAGCGGAGTGTTCTGCATGGTGGTGTCGATGTCCATCGTGGTTCGCAGGTTGACTCCAATTAGATATGAAATCAGCATTCCACCTTTGAGGACGAAACTTTCTCGGTAGCAAGAGTGAGACACCCGATCGAGGAATCGTTCCATCATGTAAATCCGCAGCAACACCCGGGGGTCAACTCCACGGCTGACCGCAAGATTTTTGATCTTTGCTTTAAGTTGAGCGGAACTTGTTATCTTCACAGTAGGACCTCCAAGTAGGAGCGCATCAGTTTTATGACACCGAGTTGGTTTGCGTAGTCGGCTAGAACGCTGAGTTGTTTATCAGGACGGCGGACATAACTTTTCAGTGCACTTGTGAGTGTCTGATTGTCGATATGTGATCGGCTTCGGACTAGATCGCAAATGGTGCGCTCTAAGTCATATGAGGGAACTTGGTTGCCTTCAGGCGTTACGAGAGAAGTGATACCGAGGGGCAGTAGCTCAGGCTTGATGAAGTAGGTTTGTATCCCGTTGCGTCGCAACGAAGAGGCGTTGTAGCCGGACGGCAGCGTAACCGTTAACTTGTCAGGCTCACGTTCTGCAAGGTTGTGGAGCAAGAGCGCCGATTCGTGAGAGAACACTGCCCTTTCAGAGCGCAGCGACAGTACGTACATGTCATCCACCCAGGCATCTGGAGAGGCGTAAACTCCGCGCGCAATGCGCTCCAGGCCTTGTGTACGAACAAACTTCATGATGCTAGGTCGGGTCAGTCCAATAGACTCAGCCCTTGCGGTGCGTAGTAATCCGCCGTCTTCCGCTAGAAGGTCGCGAAGCTGTTTAGTCATCCTCATAAACTCGCCTCCTTACAAACATGCTTACATCATATTTGATATAAGCATGAAAGTTAAGTGTGTTAGTTGGGTGGCTGTTGGGCAGAAGCAATTAGGGAGTACCGGATTTGTGCGGGGTGGGTAGCGCAGGCCCGGTAGGGTGGACAGGTGAGTGACCTACGCGGCGTGAGTGAATCGTCGGAAATCAGTTCCAGTTACTTGGGCGAGGACGCGCGGCAATTTGCCGCACACGCCCACCAACTTCTCGACGAATGGGTTGCGCCCGACGCCCCACAAGAGTCCCTGCGCGGCGAGTATGTGCGGTTCCTCGCCGAAGGCGAAGGCGTAGCAGTGCGCCGCGAAGGCGGGCCACAACACGTCACGGCCTCAGCGTTTGTGTTCAACCACGACCTCACCCACCTGCTGCTGTGCTTCCACAAAAAGGGCCAATTCTGGGTCCAAGTGGGCGGGCACATCGAACCGGGCGACGCCCACCTCGCGGCAACGGCGCAACGCGAAGCGGAAGAAGAATCGGGAATCTACGGGCTGGAAGCGCTCACCAAATTCCCCTGCGACCTCAACCGACACGACCTCACCTCAGCTTTCGGCCGCTGCACCACACACTGGGACGTGGGATTCATGTTCCGCGCGCCAGCCGGAGCCCAACCCGTGGTCTCCGACGAATCCGAAGACGTCCAATGGTTTGACCCAAGCCACCTCCCCGAAAAC
>Ga0182744_1003093_pt1 | contig 13181 bp, 14 predicted proteins | sample eDN3rd30CKraftMG_FD_128525 | JGI IMG/M metagenome (GOLD analysis project Ga0182744, IMG submission 128525) | Enriched Miracle-Growth compost microbial communities from Emeryville, California, USA - eDNA 3rd pass 30_C Kraft MG (version 2) (version 2) ...
CAAACGGGAAAAGCCGTTGATGTATTTCGGGGCTTCTTTCTGCAGAGTGAGCAGAGCCGTCGAAAAATTGGGGAGGATCAAAAAAACAATCAGTCCAATCAAGATGCCCGCGATCATAAAGGTCCACAAGGTGGACCAGAAACGATCGAATCCACGCCGCTCGAGATTGTTGACGATGGGACTGAGCAAATAGGAAATCACGAAGGCCACCAAGGTGGACACCAGAAGGTTTTCCACGACGATGACGGACAAAAGCAAAAAAGTCAGAAGAGCGATGAAGCCGAAAAAACGCAGACGGTTCAGGCGCCGGACCTGAAGGCTTCGGGAAAAGGAAATCAAAGCGGACCTCGGGTCATGTTTTTGGAATTTTCCTCTTTCAATTCGGTCAGGCGCAGGCTGGTTTCTTTCAGACGTCGCCCCAGGACTTCCGCCAGGCGCAAAACAATTTTACTTCCCGTTTGGGGTTGGCGCTCCAGAATCTCGGTCAAATCCGGTTTGAAAAAACCGATCAGCGCCGTTTCGGTCGCGGCGATCGCCGTGGCCGTGCGCCGCCCCTGATTTTCCACCAAGGAAAGCTCGCCGAAAAAATCCCCTTCGAAAAGTTGCGCCACCAATTGGGCGCCCTCTTCCTCGAAGCCGGGCTTACGGGCAAAAACGTCCACTTTCCCGTGAAGGATCACGTACATCCCGATGCCGAGTTCTCCCTGGGAAAAAACGGTTTCTCCGGGTGTGTAGTTGCGCACGTGAATGGTTTGCAAAACCAGATTGAGTTCCCGCTTATTAAGATTTCCGAAAATATGGGTCTGCTTTAAAGTTTCAAGAACGGATTTCTCTTTGGAGTCTTTGCGAAAAAGGTTGTTCCAGAAAAAAGAAGTCATTAGGGAGCTCCCCGGTAAATGAGGACGGATTTTGCGGCCACCCATCCGCTGGTGCCCGCGTCGTTGGTGACCTGCACCCATGAGACTTGTTGGCGTAAAACCTTCAGTTCCGTCCCGGAGGTCAAAGCTCCCACCTCGAAGCCGTCCTGGGTCGGAGCGCTGTAAAGAGGGGTTTGATTTTCAATCACGGAAGCGAACACCTGACTTTGGAGAGCGATCCTTCCCGCCAGAAAGAAAACGACCACCAAACTGAGACCCAGACAAATCCAGGAGGTCAGGGAAAAAGGCGGCGGGGTTTCTTCCGCTTCCCGGGCCCACTTGCGCGCCCTCAGCGAGCGGATGAAAAAATGCCCGCAAGCGGTCAGGGTGAGAAAGAGAAGGGCCAACAAAAGGGAGGGACTGGCGGCGGCTAAAACGGGCCGGGCCCAGCTATAAAAGGGTCCGGAAATTCCCGGGGGAGAGGGATTTTCCTCGAGGAGATTTTGCAGAGTTGAAAGACCGGCCAAATGGGGATCCAGGGCTTTGGCCTTGCGCAAATAAGCCCAGGAGCGTCCCCAATCTTTCTGTTTCGCGTAAATGCTCGCTAAGTTCAGATGAGACCGAGCGTCATTGGGATGATCCGTCAAAAATTGCTCGAACTTTGCGGCGGCGTCTTTCCATTGGCCTTGGGAATAAGCGGCAGTGCCTTCAAAGAAAAGTTTGTCGTCCTGAGCCAGACACAGGTTGTTGAAGAAAAGCAGACCTAGGACAAGAGGGAGGAGAATTTTATCTTTCACTGCGTTTGAGATTTTAATACGTCAAAGGAAGGGATGTCCACCTTGTCTCTCTGAACTTGGATCAGTAAGATGCCCAAAAAGGGGTTATTATGGCTGAAACAATCGGGTCTCAAATGTTCGCGTCTTCCCAGTTCACAAACATGATCGAAGAAATGGCCGGAACCGTCCGCTCGGCGGGTCAGAAGTTGGAGGGGATACGTCCTCCCGCGAAAGAGCATGCCGAAAGTTATAAAAAAATGCTGGGGGATGTGGCCCAGTATCGGGGCCGCCCGCTTTTTTACAACTACATCGGTTCGGGCCTTGGAAACGGTCCTTATGTGGAGTTGGAAGACGGCAGCGTGAAGTTGGATCTGATCAACGGCATCGGCGTTCACATCCTGGGACACAGCCACCCGGCGGTGGTTCGTGGAGCGCTCAAAGGGGCCGCGGCGGACATCGTGATGCAGGGAAATTTGCAGCCGAACCGTGAGTATCTCGAGATGGAGGCGAAACTCTCCGACCTGGCCTCGCGCCGCTCTCCCTTGACTCATGTTTGGTTCGCCACTTGCGGAACGATCGCGAACGAGAACGCTTTGAAAATGTGCCGGCAGAAAAGAAACGGAGCCCCTTTGGTGGTGGCGTTTTCCAATGCCTTCGCGGGCCGCTCCACCATGATGAGCGAACTGACCGACAACCCCGCTTATAAAGTGGGACAGCCGCGCTACAACGAAATTTTGCGCCTGCCGTTCATCAACCACAAAGCGGATGCAAAAAGCAAAGAAGGCGCCCTCAATGTTTTGAAGGAATACGTCGCCAAGCATGAAAACAACATCGGCTGTTTCACCTTCGAGCCCATGCAAGGGGAAGGCGGCTACCGTTATCCGTCCCGGGATTTTCTGGTGCCCTTGTTGGAATTCTGTAAGGAACATGGAATTCCCGTTTGGGCGGACGAGGTGCAGACTTTCTGCCGCACCGGAAATTTCTTTGCTTTTGAAACCTTCGACATCGGTAAGTACATTGACGTCTGCACCATTGCGAAGACCGCGCAAGCGGGCGCGACTTTGTTCACTCCGGAGATGAAACCGGACGCGGGTCTTTTGGGCGGAACTTTTTCCGGCTCCAGCGCGGCCCTGTCGGCGGGACTGGCCGGTCTGAATGAATTGGACAACGGATCTTACATGGGAGCCGAAGGAAAGATTTCAAAGATCAGCAAGGCCTTCATCGCCATGTTGCGGGATTTGGAACATGGAAGCTGTAAGGGAATGATCGACGACGCCGATGGACTGGGATTGATGGTGGCCTTCACTCCCTTTGACGGCTCCAAGGAAAAGCAACTGGCGGTGGCCAAGAAATTTTTCGAAAACGGTTTGATGGCTTTCGGTTGCGGACACGATCCCTACCGCATCCGGTTTTTGATTCCGGCCGTCCTGGAGGAAAAACACATTCAGGTCGCCCGGAGCGTGATTGAGAAATCACTCCAGGAGCTTGCTTGAATTTTGTCGAGAAGTGCAGGGAACTCATAGGACTGGACAGCACCACCGGCCAAGGTTCCTTGGCCGTGATGGAGTGGCTTAAGTCTTACGGGGAAAGCCTGGGTTTCCGCGCGGAGATTTTCGAGGAAAACCAAGAGGGCCTGAGACAGGCGAATCTGCTTTTGCGCCCCCGGGCGGAAACGGCACCGGACACCAAAGAAATTCTTTTTCAAACCCATATGGACACGGTGGAGCCGGGGAATTACGGAGCCTGGTCAAAAACCCAAGCCAATCCTTTTCAGGTCAACGTTTACGGCGACGAGATGTATGGACTGGGTGTTGCCGACGTGAAGTTGGATTTTCTGTGCAAGATGGAAGCGGCGCGGGAGTTCGTCGACCGACCCTTTCGGCGCCCGTTCGTTTTGGCCGCGACTTATGGGGCGCAGACGGGAATGAGCGGCGCGATCCGCTTGCTCCGAAAAAAATTGATCCGTCCCGAGTGGGCCTTTGTGGGAGAGCCCACGGACCTGCGGGTGGCGGCGGCGGGAATGGGTTTGGCGACGGTGGATCTGTTCGTTCCCTTCGGGGATGAAGAAATGTCTTATCGGGAATCCCATGACGTGATGGAGTCCAGCTCCACGCAGTCGAAAGTTTTTTTAGGCAAGGCCGCCCACTCCTCCAATCCGCAGAGCGGAGAGAGCGCGCTGTTTAAGGCGCTGGAATATCTGAGCCAATTGCCTTCGGGCTTGGTGATCATGGATTTGGACGGCGGCATCAATGACAATTCCGTGCCCTCCCAGGCTTTTTTGGAGGTGGACTTCGTCGGAAGCATCAAGGCGCCCACCGCCGAAAAACTGGTGCGTATTTATGAATGTTTGAAGGAGCTGGAAGTAAAAATGAAGTCCCATCGCGATGAGCGCTTCACTCCCGATCACGCCACTTTGAATTTGGGAACCGTGCGCACCAGTTCTTCCGGGATTCATATTTCGGGAAGCTGCCGCGTGCCTCCCAGCGTGACCGATTTGATCTACCGCGAGTGGATGAGTCATCTTGAAGCTTTGTGCATGCAGCTCGGTGTCCGTTTTTCGATCAGGGAATATCGACGCGGATTTGATGCGACGGCCTCCGCTTTCGCCGCGCAAGTGTGTGGGATGAACGAAGCGCTCGGTCTGTCGGCACGGATGAGCACGATTTCGACGACCACGGAAGCCAGCGTGTTCGCAAAAATGGGGATCGCCTGCGTGGCCTACGGTGCGGGCCGCAGCCTGGGCAATTCCCATCAACCCAATGAGCGGGTGAAAGTTTCCGATCTTTTGAAAAGCATCGCATTTTACAAGGAAGGCATAAAAAGGTTTTGTCTATGAGTTTTGTGGTAAGAAACGTCCGCCGTGAGGATTTGTCCCAGTTGTACGATCTGGCCCGCCAGTTCACTTTGCTCAACCTGCCGGCGGAAAAACGTTTGATCGAGGCGAAAATCGAAAAAAGTGAAGGTTCTTTCGCCGGGGAAGTGGACCGTTCGGAGGCCGAGTACTTGTTCGTCCTCGAGGATCTTGAAACCGGATTTATCGCCGGCAGTTCCATGATTTTGGCGAAGAGCGGAACCCCGAAATCGGCGAACTTCAGTTTTGAAGTGCAAAAGCGCGAGCGTTTTTCCAAAGAACTCGGAATCGGTTTTATCCATCAGATTCTGCGCCTGAAGTCGAACACGGACGGTCCGACGGAAGTGGGCGGACTGATCGTGGACCGCGGGTATCGCCGCCGTCCGGAAAAAGTGGGACGCTTGATGAGTTTTTCCCGTTTCCTCTACATGAGTCTTTATCCCGAGCGTTTTGAAAAAGAGTTGCACGCCGAGATGGCGCCGCCTCTGACCGAAGAGGGCCGCAGCGAATTTTGGGAGTCCTTGGGACGTCGGTTTACCGGGATGCCTTATCATGAGGCCGACATGCTCAGCAGCACGAACAACGATTTTATCCGCAGTCTGTTTCCGGAAGAGGACATTTACCTATGCCTTTTGGACTCGCGCGCGCGTTTGGTGTTGGGACAGGTGGGGGAGGAAACCCAGGCCGCCATGCACTTGCTGAAAAAAATGGGCTTTAAATACAAAAACGAAGTGGATCCTTTTGACGGCGGCCCCCATTTGGGATGTCCGTTCAATGACTGTCTGTTGATTAAAAACATGAGAAAATTCACCTGGGCCGAAGCGGAAGCCCAAGAGTACGGACACACGGGTCTTGTCGGCTATGAGAAAGACAACGAATTTTCTTGCCTCTGGACGTCTTATGCTTTGAAAGACGGCAAAATTTTTCTGCCGAAGAAAGCCTGTGAGGCTTTGAGTCTAGAAAAGCAAGCCACTTTGGCCATAACAGGATATGATGTGAATCCCTAAGGAGGAGATATGGAAACGAGTCCCGTTAAATTCAAGGGCGACTACATTGGGTCCGAGTTTTTTAAATCCGACTCGGGGGAAGAATCCTGGCAGGTGCACTCGCCGGCGGATTTAAAAGATCTTGTTTTTGAACCGGAAGCTTTTTTCAATCATGTGGACAAGGCCGTGGAGGCCGCTCGTCAAGCCTATAAAACGTGGAGCGCGACCAGCCTCGGCGAAAGAAAAGAAACTTTGCTGCGTCTGCAGAAAGTGTTCAAAGACCGCGCCGACGAAATGGCCCAAGTGATCAGTCGTGAAACCGGAAAGCCCTTATGGGAAGCGAAAACGGAAGCAGCCGCTTTGTCGGCGAAGATCGACGTGACTCTCGGCCACTCTTTGAAGCACATCGAAGGGGAGACCATCAAAGACGCTCTTCCCGGCGTGGACGGGGTGATCCGTTACAAACCGCGCGGTGTTTTCGCCGTCCTTGGGCCCTTTAACTTTCCGGCGCACTTGCCGAACGGCCACATCATTCCCGCGCTCTTGACGGGAAATACCGTCATCTTCAAGCCTTCGGAAAAAACGGCGGCAGTAGGACAGCTGTACGCGGAAATGGTGCATGAAGCGGGATTTCCGAAGGGAGTTTTCAATCTTCTTCAAGGCCGGGTCGAAACCGGCAAGCGTCTGACGACCCATGAAGGCATCGACGGCATTTTGTTCACCGGCTCCTACGAGGTGGGACTTAAGATCAAGCAGGACACGATCACTCATTTCTGGAAAATGCTGGCCTTGGAGATGGGCGGCAAAAACGCCACCGTCGTGTGGGAAGATGCGGAGCTGGAAAAAGCGGTTTACGAATCCTTGATCGGATCTTTTTTGACTTCCGGTCAGCGCTGTTCTTGCACCAGCCGTTTGATTCTGCACAAAAACATTTACGATCAATTCATGGAGCGCTTTTATAAAAACGCGAAGAAATTGAAGATCGGGCATTGGTCCGAAGACGTTTTCATGGGTCCGCTCATCAGTGGGGATTCCGTGGAAAAGTATTTGCGGTTTCAAGAAATCGCCAAGCGCGAGGGGGCCGAGTCCTTGATGCGCGGAAAGGCTTTGGACCTCTCCCATCAAGGTCACTACGTCACTCCCAGCATCAATTTGGTGAAGGAGTACGATCCCAAGTCCGTTTATCAAAAGAGCGAGATCTTCGGACCCAACGTTTCCGTGTTCAAGGTGGACGATTTCGAACAGGCTTTGGAAATCAACAACAGCACCGGTTTCGGATTGGTGACGGCGCTCTTTACGAAAGACAAAAAACTTTACGAAAAAGCGCTTTTGGAGGCCCGCGTGGGCTTGGTCAATTGGAACCGAACCACCAACGGCGCCAGCTCGAAACTTCCTTTCGGCGGCATGGGCAAATCCGGAAACGACCGTCCGTCCGGGGATTTGGCCATTCAATATTGCACAGTGCCGGTGGCGAGTCTCGAAGATCACACCCAGGGCTTGCCGGCCAAACTGATGCCGGGACTGAGTTTCGAATAGATGATGAAAGTTTTTGTCGGACTTCTTTTGGTGATTCTCGTCGGGGCCCTGATTTTTTGGGAGTCTCTTTTGGTATTGGCGGTGGCGCCGCCCGTGCCGGTGACGGCGCAAAATCAGGAACCCTTGGTGATGGACGTGGCCAAGGGGGCGACGCTTCACGGAGTTTCGGAGCGCTTGGCTTCCGAAGGCTTGATCCGCTCCGCGCCTTTGTTTCGGCTTTATGCCAAGTTGAAAGGTGAAAGCCATGGATTGAAGGTCGGTGAGTATGACATCCCCCGGGGCGCCGGTCCCAAGCAGATTCTTGAGATTTTGACTTCAGGAAAGAGCCGCCTTTACAGCATCACTTTTCCGGAGGGCTCCAACATTTTCGAAATGGCCTCCGCTTTGGAACAGACGAAAGTGTACAATGGGGTGGAGTTTCTGCGCTTGGTGAGGGATCCCGGCTTCGTCGAGTCCCTGATCGGTCAGCCGGAAAGCAGTTTGGAAGGCTATCTGTTTCCCGAAACTTATAACTATACCAAGTACACGACGCTGAAAGAACTGGTCGTCGCGATGGTGCGGAATTTTACGCAAGCCTATCAAAGGGCCTCTGAGGGCTACAAGGGGGCGCTGACCAGGGAACAGATCGTGACGATGGCCAGCGTGATCGAAAAAGAAACCGGAGCGCCCCAGGAAAGACCTCTGATCGCTTCCGTTTTTTACAACCGTCTTCATAAAGGCATGAAGATTCAAAGCGACCCGACCATTATCTACGGCTACTGGATCGAAACGGGAACACCCTTAAAAAATATCCGCAAAAACGACATCACCAAAAAGAGTCCTTACAACACCTATGTCGTCCGGGCTTTACCGCAAGGTCCGATCGCCAATCCCGGTTATGAATCTTTGCGGGCGGCGATGTTTCCGGCCCAGTCCGACTATTTGTATTTTGTCAGCCGTAACGACGGCACTCACGTCTTCACCTCCACCTACCAGGACCACATGAAGGCGGTGCGGGATTTTCAGTTAAACCATCGCGCGCGGGAGGGAAAGTCCTGGCGGGACCTGAACAAGCAACCCCTTCCCAAAGGTTCTTGATTTTTTGGTATATACCAGTATATACTTAGGACGATGCTTCTCCAAAAAGTGGCGGCGGCCTTTCATAAGGAAAAAATCCAGTATGTGCTTGTCGGGGGTTATGCCGTGGCTCTTCAGGGAGCCGTTCGCGGAACCATGGACGTGGATCTCTGTCTGGCTTTTACGGAAAAGACTTTTATACGGGCGGAAGAAGTTTTAAAGGGCCTTGGTTTCTTGCCCCGGCTCCCGGTGAGGGGCGTCGAAGTCTTTCAGTTCAGAAAGGACTACATCGAAAAAAGAAATCTGATTGCTTGGTCTTTTTATCATCCGAAGAATCCTGCCGACGTGGTCGACATCATCATTACGGAGGATGCGCGTAAGATGAAGGCGGATCGTTTGTTCATTCAGGGAACGCCGGTTCTTGTTGCTTCAAAGAAAGATTTGATCCGCATGAAGAAGGCCAGCGGGAGACCGCAAGACCTCTTGGATGTGGAGGGCCTTAAGAAGGTGAAAGATGGCAAAAAATAAAACGAAAAAGGCGCTTCAAATCCATTCCGAAGAAAGCCTTGCGATGGGGCGCTCTTTATCCGCGACGGAGATTTCCCGTTTTGTGGAGGACTTCCGAAGCCTTCATTCCTTGGTGGGCGCGAAAACAAAGCTGATCAGCTTGAAAGTGCCGGAGCCTCTCTTGAGAGCCTTCCGTCTGAAGGCGGAGGCTCAAGGACTCAGATATCAAACGCAGATCAAAAAATTGATGGAGGAGTGGCTTAAGGAGTAGCCACTTTTTGATAGCGGATCAGAACGTAGCTGTTCAAGGGGCTGCTTTCGTCCTTCATGTGCAGCTCGTAGCTGACGTTTCCTTTGGAATCCTGGGTTTGATAAAATAAAGAATCGTAATTTTGATCTTCCGTCACCTTCGAGGGCGGAGTGGGTTTTTCCTGAGCGTCGGACACTTTGATTTCCAAACGGTCGGTGAATTGAAAGCTCAGTGTTTTGGTTTCGGTGGTGATTTTGCCCGCGGGCCCGATGGAAAACTGACTGGGGAATTCCATCTTCAATTGTTGGTCCATTTGCAGGCGGCCCCGCGCGCACTGGCGATTGACCTGGAATTTCCCGCCATTGTCTTTCGTTTCCGTCACGTAAAAGCGCAGGTTGGACCCGGGATCTTCAACGTAGTACTCCATGGCGGTGTATTCGTAGGAGCCGGTGTCGAGAGCGGGATCGCTGCCTCCGGAGCCCGGCCAACTTTTTCTGACGACTTTGTCTCCAGGGGTCAATTCACCGGCGATGGGTTTGTAATCCATCGGACAGAGTTTCAAACCGGTGTTTCCGAGACGGGAAGAGCCGCCGCCACAGCCGATCAGAGTTGCGCCAAAAGCTACCGTCGCCAATAAGGAAAAAGATGTTCTTTTCATGCCTTTGGTTATAGCAAGAGCTTGGCCAGAAGGTCACTCTCCATCCGAGAGATGAGGGGAAATTTCCTGAAATTCGTTCAGGGCCGGCTGATATTTGTACACGTTGAGGCGCGGACGGTGTTGGTCGTCAAAGGAGGGGACCAAGAGCTCGTCAATGCCGTCGTGATCCATATCGGAGGCAACTAGGTGAGACATTCTGCCTTCGAAATTGAACTGCCCGTCTTGGGGATTGCCGGTGCGAATGGTGGCAAAAAGGCTTAAGTCCTCGGGACCGTGTTCTTCGAAGATCTCCACGAAGACGCCGTTTTCGTCCACGGACTTCACGGCTTTCATCATCGCCTTATTCGCAACGAAACGTCCATGGGCGGTGGCGATCACTTGCCGCTGGTGAGGGTTGGCCCAGCGTTGCAGCGCCGTCCGCCAATCCGGTTTCAGCGCAACGGCTCCCAATCCCAGGGCCATGATCAGAAGGACAAAGAGGGTGATGGTCAAAAGAGCTTTTCTCACGCTTTGATTGTCTCCGAAGAAGGGAAGTTTGGAAAGTGCTCCGTGCGGACGATGAAACTGAAAAGACGGCCCGCGCCAGGACCGGTCTTGCGGTAAGAGGGATGATCCGCGCTGGTGTAAGTATTGATGTCCAAGACGGCGCTCTCGAACTCCGGCAGAAATTCCTGGATTTGATGAAAAACGATCTTCTCCAAATCCACGAATCTCTTTTTCCTTTCAGAATGGGGCAAAAGCGCGGAGAGGTCTTTTTTCGGGTCCGCATTCAGCAAGCGGGCGGCCACGTCGGCGCCTACCTCGAAGCTTTCTTTGGTGATGTGAGGACCGAGCAGCACGGTGACCTGATCTTTTGAGGACAAAGTCTTTAAAGCTTCTCGCAGAATGTTTTGTTCCACGCCCCGCCACCCGGCGTGAAGGGCGAACAGATGCGTGGGCGTATGAATCATCACCGGAATGCAGTCGGCGGTTTGAATCACGGGAGCTTCATTCGGGCGCGTGGTCCAATGGCCGTCGGCTTCCTGAAGGGAGGCATTGACGGGAAGAACTTTATTTCCGTGCACCTGTTTGAGGAAATAAAAATTCAAGGAAGGGAAAAACCGCGGAAGGTCTTCCTTAGATAAATGTTCAGAGCCGAAGAAAGCGAAGCCATCGGGCAGGCGGTAAAGATGCCCCAGCAAATTTCCCTCGGAAAAAACACGTTCAAACATTTTCGAATCCAATCTTTTGCACCAAGGGAAGCAGGTTCTCGGGCCAGTCTTCATGAAATTTCAAAAATTCCCCCGTGACGGGGTGGTTGAAGCCAAGCTCGAAAGCGTGAAGACCGATGCCTTGAAGCGCGTTGATCTCGAGGGCGAGTTCCTGACTGAGGGCCTTCAAACGTTTCGGCGTGCCGTAAATGGGATCGCCGACGATGGGACATTCCTTTTCGCTGAGATGCACGCGGATTTGATGGGTGCGCCCCGTTTCCAAACGGCATTCGAGCAGACTCAGACCGCGGGCGGAAGCGAGAACGCGAAAATGGGTCACCGCGCGCTTGCCTTGAGCCGCGGAATGAAATTTTTTACGATGAACCGGATGCCGCGCCAAAAAAGATTCAATGCGTCCCGAAGAGACGGCGGGCTTCCCGTAAACCAGGGCATGGTAAAGACGGTGGACCGTTTTCGCCTTAAACTGCGCGGCCAGATTTTCAAGGGCTTGATGGGTTTTGGCCACGACAAGAATTCCGGAAGTGTCTTTGTCCAGACGGTGAACGATGCCGGGACGTTGTTCATGAAAGCCCACGCTGAGATCGGGAAACTTTCCCAAAAGAACGTTCACCAGAGTGTCTTGCGCGTGCCCCGCCGCCGGATGCACCACCAGTCCGGCGGGCTTTGAGACCACCACCACCGCCGAGTCCTCATGATAAATTTTCAGCGGCCGCTCGAAACTTTGCAAAGAAGACGGCGCGGCTTCGGGAATTTGAAGAAAAACCAGATCGCCTTCTTTCACCTTGGAAGAGGCCTTGGTCGGTTTGCCGTTCAGAGCGACCAGTCCCATGTCGATCAGCTCCGCCGCTTTCGAGCGGGAGAGCGCTTCGGGAAGGGCTCGCGTCAGTTCCTGAAGACAGCGGTCCAGGCGCAGCGAGTGAAGGGATCCGCTGACGATGAATTCCTTTTGCAATTTGAATCGGGCGCTCACGGGGAAGAAGTCTTTTGGGATTTGAAATACTTCATGTAGGCATCCACCAGTTTGTTCTCGTCGACGAGAAGCATCCGGCAGTATTGCACGACGATGCCGCGGGTGAAAACCTGAACGGGAAGACGTGCGAGATCATTTTCCTCCAGCGCCACCAAAACGGATTTGCTGATCTTCATGGCGTCGCTGAGATCGGGAAGAGAAACTTTGCGGTACTCGCGGATCTTTTGCAGGAAAGAGCCGTCACACTCCTCGACCGAGTCGATGTCTCTTTCGAAAGCGGCATCGACGTCATAGGTGCCGAAACGCGTGCGTGCTTTTCCCTTCGGTATGGCCTCCGGATTTTTATGCACTTTGATCACGCCGGACCAGCCTTCTTCGGGACGGCCGACTTTTCTTTCCTCGATCAGGGCTTCGTTTCTTGAAACCGCCGGAGGCGGCATATAGGGCGTGGCCGTCGGAGGAGGAGGTGGCGGCGGGGCTTCCTCTTTGATCAGCCCCAACTTCAGATCGTAAGCGCGTTTGCGGCTGCGGTTGCTGAGAGTGGAATAGGCTTCGTCGATCAGTTTGATCAGCTCGCGCGCTTCTTCTTCGGTGAACATGGAATAAATCGCGGGACTTTGTGGAGAGTAAGTTTCGCGGGCGCGCTGATAAGCTTCATAAATTTCGTTGGGTCCGGCATTGGGACCCACTTCCAGAAGGTCGTAAAAAGAAGTCTCTTCGTCTCGGTACATGCTCATCCTAAACTATGATACCATGGTCGTGTGATTTGTGGGATCCGCCAGCTTGCGGGCCAGTCCCATGATTTGAGCGTACAGGTGGCTGTAAGGATTCGCCACCAAAAGGTGCTTTTTCTGACGTAAAGACTGCCATACTGCATTATCATAAGACAGAGCGCCCAAATAGGAACAGTTCAGGCCGAAGTGACGCTTACACACGCTGCTGATGCCTCTTCCAAGAGTGCGATCCTGAGCGGTGCGGATTTGATTCAACACAATCTCGAAATTCAACTGATTGGTGATTTCCTTCAAGTCGTCGGTCATTTCGGGAAAGCGTTCTTCAAGAGCGCGCAGCAGTTGCGCGGGCGATTTGACTTCGGCTTTTTCCTTCATCAGATCGTCGAGCACGCGGGTCAGCTCCAGACGTTTTCCATAGCGGCGCAGTTTGCGGTAAAAGGCGGCTTTCATGAAACGGTAAGCGTTTTCGATGCTGGAGGGTTCCGGCGTGAAAAGAACGATGTGGTGACGAGCCATCAAAAAGAAATCCAAAGTGGAGGTGTGAGTGCCCGCGCCCAGGTCCAGGATGATGAAATCCGTCGGGTGGTTATAAAGGCTCGAAAGCAAACGGGATTTCTGCGCGTCGGTGATGTCTCCGGAATAAAGCGAGTCGCTGGCGCCGGAGATCAGACTGAGATTACTTTTTTGAGTGTGGAAGATGACGTCGCTCAAGGAAACCGATTCGTCCATCAGAAATTCGTTGATGCCTCTGGGCGGCAGACCTTCCCCGAGCCAGGTGTGAAGATTCGC
>Ga0182744_1003096_pt1 | contig 13172 bp, 14 predicted proteins | sample eDN3rd30CKraftMG_FD_128525 | JGI IMG/M metagenome (GOLD analysis project Ga0182744, IMG submission 128525) | Enriched Miracle-Growth compost microbial communities from Emeryville, California, USA - eDNA 3rd pass 30_C Kraft MG (version 2) (version 2) ...
CGAAAGCGTGCGCGCGCCCTGGCGGATCGCCTGCGTGGATTTGATGGCCCGGTTCAAAGGAATCAGAACGTCCCGGGCGATGGAGAGGATCAAAAAGCTGAGCAGCAAAAGAATCAGGGATGTGGCCGCAAGATAAATGCGGATCAAATGATTGGTGTCGATCAAATCGGCATGGGCGGTGTCCATGATGAGGTCGCGGATTTGGCCGATCTGTTTGGTGAGGCGTCCGATCCGATCGTCGGTGTTTTCCAGATCGCTAAAAAGTTGTTTCGCCAGATTGGTTTGGTGGGATTCGACCAGGGAAAATGATTTCCGCATCAGCTGCACGTAGCTGATGTAGTTCTTTTGGGTGAGTTCCGCCACGTCGATCAATTGGGCATAGGCTTTCTGCACCAGATCCTGATGGTAATGGGCCATTTCATTTTTGGAGAGACGGATCAATTGATCGTATTGCTGTTGGATCTGGTTGTAGAGTCGCTCGAACCTTTGTTTGCGCACTTGGATCAGACGCAAATCGAGGTGTTTTCCCTGGGCGTTTTCCTCAAACACGCGGTTGAGGAGGGCCTCTTCCTCCCGATCATAGGCTTCGATGCGTCCGATGATCAGCGAGAGGGTCACGCTGTCTCCGATGTAGGCGTTTAATTTTTCCCGGGTCTGATTGAAGGAGTAAAGACTGAACCCGGAGATCCCCAAAAGACCGAGCATTAAAAGGGTCAAAAGGAGGTATAGTCGGAATTTAAAGGACCGGGTCCAACTCATGGGGGCATCACACGCTCTTTTTTTAAACTTGTCAAATAGGCTTTCCTGTGAAAATTTCGCGGAATGATGAAAGTCTATGAATATCCCGCCTGCAGCACGTGTAAGAAAGCGCTGAAATTTCTGGAGACGCGCAAGATCAAGTTTGAAAAAATCCCGATTGTGGAAAAACCGCCCAAGCTTTCCGAGTTGAAAAAAATGCTGGAATATCTGCGCGAAGACGGAGGTGATCTGAAAAATCTTTTCAACACTTCCGGCGTTCAGTACCGGGAATTGGGAATCGCGCAAAAATTGAAGGAAGGCATGAGCGAAAAAGACGCCCTTGCCTTGCTGGCGAAAAACGGCAAGCTCATCAAGCGTCCTTTTATTTTGACGGATCGTTGGGGCGTCGTCGGCTTTAAGGAAGAACGGCTGAAGACGCTGTTGTCTTGAGTATATCCGTCTCTTTACATTAAAAAAATCGCCTTGAAGGAGCTTCTTTTTCGTGATTCATCTTCCTTGGACAAGAGGAGGGACTCATGAATAAAAAATTCTTTCTATTTCTTTGCTCCGTTGCTTTGACGGGTTGGATTTCTTCCGCCCACGCAAATGAGACGCAGGCTTTTGAAAAAATTCTGACGACCTCCAGCGACTGCTTCAATGACTACGACTGCGGTGGCGGGGCCTGTCGGGAAGGTAAGTGCAGCACTTCTCCCGGAGGCCAATGTTATTTCGACAGCGATTGTCCCGGTGGCGCTTGTCGCAGCGGTAAGTGCAGTAACGTGGCCGGAGGGCAGTGCTATTTTGATAGCGACTGCAACGGCGGCGCCTGTCGCAGTGGTGTGTGCAGCAATGTTCCCGGAGGCCAATGTTATTTCGACAGTGATTGTCCCGGCGGTGCTTGTCGCAGCGGCAAGTGCAGCAACGTGGCTGGTGGACACTGCTATTTTGATAGCGACTGCGACGGCGGTTCCTGCCGCGGTGGTATCTGCTCAAATAACTGAAGCCTTTAAGTCAGGGCGATCAAAAAGCCTTCGGCGTTTCCGGCCCAGAGTTCGTCCGAGCGCTGGGCGAAATACAGTTGATAAATCTCGCGGGCGGAAACGTATTTCGCGGTCTTAAAGCCTGCCTCTTTTGCCAGGGACAACAAATCTTCCGGCGTGAACAGACTGACGAAGGGGGTGCCGGATTCTTTGGCCTTCATCATCACGAACTCCATGATTTTTCTTTCCTGAGGTTCCAGAAGCGGCAGATCCAGCATGAAGGTCATGGCAAGGGTGGAGCCGGGGGCCAATTGCGCCAGTTGGTGCAGCGTCGCCTGATTGGTCTCGCGGGTCAGGTACATGGAAACCCCGGTGGAGACGAAAACCGCAGGTCTGCTTTTGTCGAATCCGCTGCTCTTTAATTTGTCCCACCAAGATTCGCCGGATTCAAAATCAACGGGCACGAAGTGAAGAGTTTTTGGAAAGGAAAATCCCAGCTCTTTCAGGCGTTTGATTTTCCACTGTTGCGGACCGGGTTGGTCGACTTCGAAGACGTGAAGGGAAGTCATCTTTTCGGGACGGCGCTGGGCGAAGCTGTCCAGACCGGCGCCGAGGATCACGTATTGGGTCACGCCTTTTTTAAGCTCTTCTTCCAGAAGGTCTTCGATGAAACGCGCGCGTCCCACGATGGAGGCCCGCATGGATTTTGAAAACTGAGGATCCATGTCGGGGCGCTTGAGCCAGTCTTTTTCCTCCACCAGTTTCGGTCCGAGATCGTCGGTGAAGACATGGGGTTTCGGATCAATCAGGGTGTGCAAGGCCCGCCAAAGGGCGACGCGCACGGCGGTATGTTCGGGACTGATGGAAGAAGGGGCTGGCATTTTAGGTGCCTCCGAGTTTTTGGAGCGGGAAACGGGACTCAAACCCGCGACCTCTGCCTTGGCAAGGCAGCGCTCTATCAACTGAGCTATTCCCGCACTCAGGAAAGAACCACAAAACTACCTGCGTGAGTCCTTGTGGTCAACTATTTGGTTTCAGTGGCCTCTTTTGCCTGCGCTTTGCGCAGCTCTCCCGGGTCCAAAAGATGGGAGAGGGCCAAGCCCCCAGAGGGCATTTTAACCAGCACAATCAGACGGTCTTCGTAAACCGTGGGCAAGCTGATCGGATCCCCCGACAAGGCGATCCGTTGGATCAATTGCCCGCGCTCGGGGTTGTAAATGCAAAAGTGTTGTTCCCGGCACGGCGACCAAATGGTCCAGCCCTTGTAAACCCAGCGCATTCCGAATTCTTGGATGTAAGCGCCCTTTAATCTTGCGGTCCAGATCTCTCTTAAAGAGCCTTTGATCGACAGATCGAATTTCCACGCCATTTGTTTTTTCTTGATGTCCACCACGCGCAAAGTGGCATTTTTTCCCAGGTAGGCGATGCGGTCCATTTCCGGAAGATAGGTCAACGGACCTCCGGGAGGAATGTCCAAGTCAATGTCGAAAGCCACGTCGCCTTTTTTCTTAAGATTCAAAGCATAAAGATGATTGCTTTCGGTGACGGCGAAGATCTGTCCGTCCGCGATCACCAGTTCTCCCGAAAGATTTTCCGGCAAGGTGGTGGACCACACCGGCTTCCAATCGTCGGTCACTTTCGGAACCGCCACCAGATCCGCTCCGCTGTAAAGGATTCTCAGATCCGAATGGGGCACTTTCACTTGATGAAAGGCTTCGTTGAAATCGAAGCCCTCGGAAGTTCCCTGATAAACGCCGGTGCGCCGGTCGATTTTAAGAAGCGTGGAGGAGAGTTTTTTGCTTTTCTTTTTGGAGTCTTTTTCCGGGAAGGCTTTGACCGGAAGAATCAGCGTGTCGTTTTCCAACCAGGCTTCGCCGAAAAGAGGACGGTCCGTGTTGAGTTCCCAATGGGGACGCCCGTTTGAAATGTCGATGGTGGTGACGGTTCCGTTTTTGCGGATCAGATAAAGCAGCGCTTGGTCCAAAAGAACTTGCTCGAGCTCCGAGCTGTCGTCCATTCCGTAGGTCCATTGAAGAGTGCCGAGGGAGTCGAAAAAGTAGATCTTCCCGTCTTCATCCGTCAGGTAAACATTTTGATCGGATTGAATCAGAACGTGGACTTTGCCGTGAAATTCCGCCTTCAGCGGGTAGGTCTTGAATTCGGTGTAGGTTTTATTGCGCGTCACTTCCGGGGAGGTCATGTTCAGGTGCCCCTCTCCCAGATAGGGCCAACTTTCCTGAGGGCCCAGGGATTTTTTCTCCAGTTCGAATTGGGAGGAGGGCGGGGGCCAGGGCAAAAGCGCTTCCGATTTTTTCTGCATCTGTTCGGATTTCAGCGTGCCTTGGGAATAAAGAAGGGGGTTTTCCCTGAGGAGCAGATAGATGCATCCCGCAGCATAAAAAATCAATGCGGCCACCCAATACCATTTTAAAGTCCGTGCTTCGTATTCCACTTCACTCTTCCTACGTCCGAAAATTGATATTGTTGGTTGCACAGGTCGGCGCTTTGAAAATGCACGTGTGAGGTGCCTTCAAACAGTTTCTCGGATTCGAAAATGGCCGCCAAAGTTTTGAAACCGGGTTTGTCCTTAAGAACCTGACACTCGGCTTTCAAATCGAGAAAGCGCAAGTAAGGATGACATCTCATGGAGTTGTCGCGCCCTTCGGCGTCGGGGAAGGAGGACTCTTTCCAGCCGTTTTCATAAACTTGCCAAATTTTACCGTGGCATTCTTCGACCAGAGAGATCGGGTAGGGAGTCAAAAGACCCGCGAGACTTTGAAAGGAGGTGTTGTGGCGAAACCATAAAAAGTGGGAACTCAACTGGCAAAAAGCGAAAATGACCAGAATGCAGAACGTCCAAAAGCGCGAGGGCTCGGGGTGGATGAAGGACTGATAAATGTACTCACGCTCAAGCTTGCGGTCTTCCAGATCCGCGAGAGCGATGAAGATCAAGATCCCCATGAAGAGCAAAGACAAATGGGTCATGCCCATCCAGATCATGGTGGCATGGTAGGCGATCAGGATCAGCCAGCCGCTCCAAAAGTAGCGTCCGTCTTTGATCAAAAGAGTCGCCGGCGCGATCAGTTCGATCAGGGCCATAAGGGCCGCCAACCATTCGCCCAATTTTTCCGGGCCGTGAAGGCGCTCTAAGATCCAGTAACCGGAAAGCCAGTCGGCGTTGAGTTTTTGAAAAGCGAAGGCCAGATAGGCGGCAAATAAAATAAAGCGGAAGGAAAAAACTTTGCTGGGAACGAGCAGGTAAATGAAGGTGAAGAAAAAAGTCAGAAAGCCCGCGTTGGAGCTGAGACGGAAATCATAGGTGTAAAGAAAAAAACCGAAAATGCTGGCCGTCCACAAAAGGAAAGCGGCGACGCCGGCGGCGCGGGTGAACAAAAAAGTCAGGATGGCCAAAACCACGGCCACCACAAAAATCCAAAAGGCGGCGTCGATGATTCCCGGTGAAAGCAGCTTGGCCCAACTGCAAGTGGACAAAACCGGCCAGCACACCGCGGTGCTTTGGCGGGCGAAGCGCAAGGGGGAGTTGGTTCCGATCAGCCATTGATAGGCGATGACCGCCTGGGACAGACCCAGGATGGCTCCCAAAAAGCGCAGTGAAAACGACTTGTTGATTTCCCAAAGGTTGGCTTGAAAAAGACTCATAAGCTTTGATCCTCGATTTTCCCCGGCCCAGAGTCCAGGCCGGAAGCGGCGCAAAATTCGGGCCCCAAACCCCTAAGACTCTTTCATTTTAAAGTAGCCGTAGGTGTACTCGACGCCCGAGATCAAACTGAGCACCACGCTGAACCACAGCAGAAAATAGCCCAGATCCGCCAGAGGAAGCCCCAGCACCGGCTCGTAGATCATCAGACAGGGAATTGCCACCATTTGAGTGGCAGTTTTCCATTTGCCGAAAGGTTTGGCAGCGATGATGACCTGATTGGCCGCCGCCACCGAGCGGATGCCGCCGATAAAAATATCCCGGCCCACCAAAAGAAAAACCATGTAAGGATCCACCCGTCCCATTGCCAAGAGGATCAAAATCGCCCCCAGGACCAGAATTTTATCGGCGATGGGGTCCATGAATTTCCCCATGTTGGATTCACTGCCTAATTTTCTGGCTAAATACCCGTCAAACCAGTCGGTCAGGGAACCCAAGGTGAACAAGATGGCCGCGACCCAGCCGGCCCAGGTGAAATTGGTCATCAACAGCCCCATGATGAAAGGGGCGATCACCATCCGGGAATAGGTGAGAAGCATGGGAAGTTTGGCCATAGGTTTAAAATGAACTAAGATGGAAAGAAAACAAGGCTTTTATCAGGGAGTCTCTATTTTTTCGGCGCTGATCCTTTCTTTGGTGTTTTTCTTTTGCCCTTCCTCTGCGGAAGAGAGCCTGCCTTATTGGAAGAAGTCCACGGCTTATCAAAAGGTGGTGGATGAGCGCCAAGTGCTGGTGTCGGTGACGGACCACGAGGCCCCCAAAGGCCGGTTGATGAAGCTCAACGGCGGCGGTCAGATCCGCGCTCCGAAAGATTTCACCGTCAAACATTTGCAGGATTTCAAAACCGCTTTCAGCGAGTGCGGCTTCATCAAGAAGCTGACGGTGGATGAGAAACATCATTTTCTTTTTATCCGCGCCGAGGTCTACGGCTTTTCCAACTCCATGAAGATCAAATGGGAGATCACGAAGGACACCGAGGCCTTGACCGTGTTTTCCTTTAAAGTTTTATCGGGGATCATGAGGGGATTCACTTGGAGCCTTAACGTCGAGCCCGCGGAAAAACAGCGCGCCGACGTGGGAATTCAGGGGGAATTTCCCTACACTAAATTTCCCATGCCGTCTTTTTTCCTGAAGTTCGGATTGGAAGTGATTTTTCAGCGGGTGGCGATCGACATCAGAACCAGTGTGGAAAAAAGTCTGAAAGAGGAGGGGCTTTCGTCATGAGTGAGGGCGGACGGGATCAACGCAGATTTTCGCGGGTGCATTTTCGGCGCGATTTCGGGGCCAGCGACCGCATCACCAAGGCCCACATTCATTGGCGGAATCTGGAATTTTCGGACGTGTTCGATCTGGGATTGGGAGGCCTCGCGGCCTCGAAGCCCTCGATGATGGAGTTTCAAAAGGACGAAACCGTGGATTTCAATCTGGAGCTTGGGGATGCGCCGGTGATCGCGGTGCGCGCCAAAGTGGCCTGGGTCAGGGATTTTTCCGTCGGATTCAGTTTCACGCGGATGGAGCCTGAGGGCCATAGGGCTTTGCACCGGTTTTTGTCGAGCAAGCTCGTCGGCTCCAATTTAAAGAGGATGCAAACGGAACTTCTGCCGGCGGGGACGGGCTTTGATCAGTGGTATTCGGGACCGAAAGAGACCTTTCTTTTTTTAAAGATGTCCTCTAAAAATGAATTCCCAAAGCCGGTGGAAAAGGCCGAAATCCAGGTGGACGGAGAGACCTTTTTGTTTGAGGACGAACGCGTCCTTCAAGGGGAAGGTTTGGTGGAGACGGTGATTCAAATTTTGACCCATGCTCCGGAAGACGAAGTGGATCTGCATACGTTGCTGGCGCAGATTTTAAAAGTTTCAAAGTGAGGGCGAGTGTGAACGCGGGTGATAAAGCTGCTTATGCCTTGAAAAAGCGGGTTCAGTTTCACGACACCGACCTGATGGGCGTGGTTCATCATGCCAATTATCTGAAGTATTTTGAAGAGGCCCGCGTGGACTGGTTGCGCTGGGCGGGGCTTGAGGCCACGCATTTTCCCCACTGTGACCGGCTTTTGGCGGTGGTTTCCTCCGGCGTGGAGCATCTTTCCCCCTGTCGTTTCGGGGAGGAACTCGAAATAAATCTTCAGGTGCGTCTTCAGAGATTGAAAATTGAATTTCAGTATGTGATTTATAACCGCAGCACCGGAAAACCGGCGGCCAAAGGCTTTACCCTCCATGTGTTGGTGGACGGCGCCTTTAAACCGAAGCCGCCCGAGCGGCGTTTCAAAGAATTTGTGGAGAATCAAAAATGGACCGAAACCTTGCCTTAGAATTTGTTCGGATCACTGAAGCCGCCGCCATTGCCAGCGCCCGCTTGATGGGACGCGGGGATGAAAAGGCCGCCGACCAAGCCGCCGTGGATGCCATGAGAAAAGCCTTCGACACGGTCAACGTGGAAGGCGTGGTGGTGATCGGCGAAGGCGAGCGCGACGAAGCGCCGATGCTTTACATCGGTGAGCCGGTGGGGAAAAAAGGTCCCGAAGCTCCGGCCATCGACATTGCTCTTGATCCTTTGGAAGGAACCACCATTTGCGCGCGCGGCGGAGTGGGCGCGATTTCGGTCATCGCCGTGGCGGAGCGCGGAAATTTTCTGCATGCGCCGGACACTTATATGGAAAAGATCGCCTGCGGCCCTCGCGCCAAGGGTCAGGTCTCTTTGGATTTTTCTCCGACGGAAAACATACGCCGGGTGGCCAAGGCTTTGGAAAAAAAGGTGGAAGAAGTCACGGTGGTGATTTTGGACCGGCCTCGCCATGAAAAACTCATCCGCGAAGTGCGGGAAAGCGGGGCGCGCATCCGTTTGATCGGGGATGGGGACGTGTCCGCGGGGATCGCCACCTGCTCTGAGGAAGAATCGGGCATTGATTTGCTTTTGGGAGTGGGCGGAGCGCCGGAAGGTGTGATCACGGCCGCGGCTTTAAAATGTTTGGGCGGGGATTTTCAAGGGCGTCTTCAGTTTCGCAGTGACGAGGAAAAAGAGCGGGCCCAGGGCATGGGACTGAAGGATCTGAACCGAATTTTTCAAATGGAAGAATTGGCGAAGGGGTCCGTGATGTTTTGCGCCACCGGGGTGACGGACGGCCCTTTGCTTAAAGGCGTGCGGCTTTTGGCCGGAGGACGGGCGCAGACCGAATCTTTGGTGATGCGCTCGCAAACGGGCACGGTTCGGCGCGTGATTGCGGAACATAATTTTTCAATAAAGAAGATGTGATTTTTTGTGATTGAGTTTCAATGCTTCAAGTGCGGCCACGTTTTGAAATTTCCCGAGCGCGTGGGCTTAAGAGAAGAATGTGAAAAATGCGGGGAAGACGTTCACGTCTGCCGCAACTGTCGGTTTTACGATCCCAAAGTTTACAATGAATGCCGTGAGCCCCAGGCGGAAGTGGTTCAGGACAAAGAGCGCGCCAACCGCTGCGAATACTTCGAAGGAGGCGGCTCTTTCAAGCAGGACACTCAAAAAGACGCCCTGATGAGCGCCGCCGAGGCCCTGTTTAAGAAGAAGTAGGCCTTGCTTTCGAGGCGATCTTTATCAAGACTTTAAGTCATGAAACATTCAATATGGTTTTTGTGCGTGCTCTTTGGTTTTTCCGGGTCGGCGTGGGCGAATGTGGTCGGTGCCGACACGCAAAACTTCAACCCCATCACCAACGGCTTGGATTTCGTGACCGTGCACTCGTCAGAAACCTTAAAGCCCGGCGTGATCAACTTCGGTTTGTTTTTGAACTACGCGGTCAACTCTCTTCCCAACTATGAGGACAAGACCACTCAAACGCGCACCAATTTCAGCGACGCGCTTTTGTCTTCGGACTTGAATTTCGGCGTGGGATTGATGCGCAACTGGGACGTGGGCCTGAGCGTTCCCATGTTGCTGTCACAAAGCGTGGACAGCGATGTGACGGCTTTTCACGGGCAGTTCGCGCAGACGGGACTGACGGAAATTCGCGCCAACACCAAATACCGCTTTCTTGGGGATGACGCCCAAGGGATGGCGGTGATCGCCTCCATGAATTTGAATCAAATTGAGGACAATCCTTTTCAGGGAAGCAATGCCGGACCGACTTTTAACTTGGAAGTGGCGGCGGACACGACCTTGGCCAATCACTGGGCGGTGGGAGTGAACGCCGGTTATCGGTTTCGTCAGCCGGGGGACAAGCTGGCTTTGGTGCCGATTGAACCTTTAAGGGATCAAGTGATCGCTTCGGTGGCGGGAAGTTATCTGATTCCCGACATGGATTTGAAATTCATCACCGAATTGTTCGGAAGTTATCCCACGGAGGACACCGCTTTGTCTTCGGATCGGGATTTATCGACCTTGGAATGGCTTTTGGGCGCCAAGTGGGATGCAAGGCGGGACGTGGCTTTGCACGCCGGGTTCGGCACGCAGATCCTGCACGGAACGGCTTCGCCGGACTGGCGGATCTATACGGGAATAAATTGGGTGATCGGTCCTTTGTTTGCCAAAAGTAATTCGGTGATTTACCGCGTGGAGGATGAGCCCGCGGGCATGGAAGCTTCTTCGGAAGAATTTTACGAGGAAAATCCTTACGCCTATGAGGGCGCGCCTTTGAAGAGCGAAACTTTCCGCGCCCGGGACGTGTTGTTCGAATTCAATTCGGACGTGGTGCACCCCTCGGCGAAGAAAAGCTTGCAGCAGTTCGTGGATTATTTGTTGGGACCCGCCGGGTTTAAAAGTTTAGTTATTGAGGGGCACACGGATTCCGTGGGAAGTGATGCTTACAACCAAAACTTAAGCGAGCGCCGTGCCCGCGCCGTGGCCCGCATCTTGGTGCAAATGGGACTTCCCGTGCGCAAGGTGAAAGCCGTCGGCTACGGCGAGAGCCGCCCCATTGCCGACAACGGCAACTATCAGGGCCGCGCCATGAACCGCCGGGTGGAGTTTCAGGTCTCCCGCTAAGGTACCCGGTTCAAATTTGAGTTGCGGCGCAACACCGGTGGGAAATAATTAAGGTGTCCCCTCAAGCTGGATTATTTAAGGAAACGTCATTCAATCCAAAGAACCGACCGTCATTAGAATTCGGAAACCAGATTTCTGGATTGGCGGTGTCCCAGGCCATTGTCGATACGAGCACGGTCGGTACTGTGCAAATTGATCTAAACGACATACTCTAGCTTTGGGGGATAACCCAGGAGGTTTTAATGATCCGGTTGAATCAGCGGGGGGCTTCGATTCTTGAAGTGGTGATCATGTCCGGTGTGATGGTGGCCATGATGACGGGCTTTATGTCTTTGATCGGTCATGAAACCAAGGCGGTCGGTTATTTGGAAGACAAGTTGTCCCGCGTGGCCTTGGAAACCGAGCTCAGAATGAAGTTTTCAAACCCCGATCAATGTTTGAGTTTTCTCAACGGAAGCGTCATTCCTCAGAAAAATAAAATCGCCCATAATTTGAAATTGAGTGGGGTGAGTGATCTTTTTCGGCAGTATCAAAATAAAAATTATTACGACAAATTGGAAATCAAGGATATCTCTTTTGAAAATAGTAATTTCACCGCGCCGAACTCTTCGGGCCTTGTTGACTTGGTGATCTACCCCGCGCGGACGCGCCAAGGCGGAGGGCCGGAAACCTTGCAGCCCATCAGGATTCAAACAACGATGACCGTTGGAGCGGGTTATAAAATTGAGTCTTGCAGCGCAAAAGAAGCGGGCGCGGAGGAGGAGCGGGGCTGTGTGGTTACGAGCAAGAATCTTTCGCCCACTCCGTCAGGGCTTTTTGTCTCCTCATACTGTAATGCAGGGGCTGGCTCCGCAAATGGAGCTCAAATGATCTACGATCGTTTCGCTTCAAAGATAACCGCCGGTCAAAAAATTGAAGAAGGGACTGTCTATCATTGTGCCCGGAGTGCCCGCAACGCCGGGAGGGATTTGAACACAGAGACGGTGACGTATCTTTGTATTAACAAAAAGATAGTTGTCATCGGCATGGATTCTCACTCCGAATCTGGTGGAGACAATTCCCACGGTAACTGAGGCCACTGTATGCTTTACGACATCCTTGGCCTAAGTCCTACTCTCCTTCTAATCTTTTGAGACGCCGCTCATAGTCTTCTTGAATTTTGTTCTTCGACGAGGGCGTTGGTTCGGTGAGCCATGGCAATCACCGCTTCTAATTTGGAGTCGATTTTCAGGAAGCGCACGTTCATTTCCTGCCGGAGAGAATGCACGTCCGTGCGGACCGACTCAATTTCCTGCTTCAATTCCGATCGGACCGCTGTGATTTCATCTTTTAATTCCAGCCGGGTTGAGGTGATTTCTCTTTTAAGCTCACTTTTCGTTTCGGAAAGCATCTTTTGAGTGACGAGGACGTCCTCGGATCTTAAGGGAACTTTTCTTGCGATCTTCTTTTTTGTTTGTTTTTTAGGGGCTGCTTTCATTTTCCTCCAATGAAGAATTGAGTACCTTACCATAAGGGTTTAGGGGTTCAATCCTTGGTTTTTGGGAGTCTTATATGTAAGTGTGCCAACTCCCTCAGCGCGGTCTCCTGGAGGAAGCAGGCGCACCCTCGTCCGCGAGGCGGACAAAGGTACCAGCTTGTTTTTTGGAATGCGACGCATTCCAAAAAACAAGCTGGTACCTGGCCGTTCGGTTTCGGCAGAAGTTGTTCGTTTGGGGGTGCGAAGTATTCACTTCAGTCACTGGGTGTTCTTTTTTCTCTCTCCGATAAGAAAGCATGAAGAAAATGTTAGGGCGGGTGAGAAGGTCTGGAATCCTTATGCTGCTTTGGAGCGGTATGGCTTTCGCTCATTCCGGGATCACCTATCACGGACGTCTGCTCAGGCCGAACAACACGCCGGTGACGTCTTCAAACGTGCAGTTTAAGATTCAAATCAGAACGCCCGGGACCCAAGATTGTCTTCTTTATGAGGAGATTCAAACGGCCGATCTTTCGGCCACTTCGGGAGTCTTTGCCATCTCCATTGGAGACGGAACGGGAACACGGACGGACGCCCATGGAGCGGACTGGAGTCTTTTCGAGGCCCTTTCCAACCGCCAAAATTTTAATTTTTCGTCCGGAGAATGCACGGGCGCGACGACCTACGCCCCGAATCCTGATGACAATAGAACTCTTCGTCTCTTTTTTGACGATGGCTCCGGCAGTGGATGGCAATCACTTCCGACTCAAGTGGTGAATTACACGCCGATGTCGATTGAAACTTACGCGGTCGGCGGATTTCCGGCGTCTTCTTTGCTGCGGGTGGAGGATGCTGGGGCGTTGGTGAACACGGCGCCTTTGTCGAATGCGCAATACGTGGAGTTGTTGGCTTTGTTGGGTGGGTCTTCGGCGCAGTATGAACACGCGGGACAACTTGGTGGTTCTGCTTTGCCGTCACTGGGTGCGGGGCAGACGATGGTGTCTGATGGTTCGGGTGGGTGGAGTGCGGCGCTACCTTTGACGTCTGAGAGTGATCCCTTGGTTTCGGCATTTGCCAAGACAGCGCTTCCTAATTGTGCGGCTGGAGAAGTTTTGAAAGCTGATGGTACAACTTTAAGTTGTGTGCCGGATGCTGGGGGATGGAGCGCTGTGGATGCTACTGATTCTGTAAAAGGTGTGGTGATGGTTCCTGTCAGTGGGGGACTTGAAGTCTCCTCTGGCTCGCTTGGTCTTCCCACTCAAGCAGGGGTGACTCCCGGATCTGCGACCAAGGTCACAGTGGATGCTCATGGGATTGTTACTGCGAC
>Ga0182744_1003099_pt1 | contig 13158 bp, 14 predicted proteins | sample eDN3rd30CKraftMG_FD_128525 | JGI IMG/M metagenome (GOLD analysis project Ga0182744, IMG submission 128525) | Enriched Miracle-Growth compost microbial communities from Emeryville, California, USA - eDNA 3rd pass 30_C Kraft MG (version 2) (version 2) ...
GATCGCTCCCTGCAAAAGCGAAAGATCGTCACGCAGCGGGACCTGCACCACATCCATGAAAACTGCCCTTCCTGATCTCCTCCACGATCATTAAGCATTAATGATCTGGATGTAAATGCCCGATCCTATTGCAACGCAGCATTCATATTGCGGCGCATATATTCGGTTTCAAGCTGATCAGTCAGATCGGCCTAATCGTGTCAGATGATTTCAAGTTGATCACCTCCATTCAAAGGAAGCGAAGACAAAGCAAGAAATGCGAAATGAGGATGAAGTGTTGACTTTCTCACAAGGAGCGCTCGAATTCTCAATCACGCAGGAACATTTGCTCGGCCACGACCTCATGCGCTCCGCGATAGCTCAACCCCGAAATGGTCGCCAGAAGCTGAGTGGAAAGAGCGAAATTCTACTGAGTGCAAGATGGTGATATGAACAACCTAAAGGCGGCGCCGTGCGTTTTGCGATTGTCGCACGGAGAACGCTCCTCATAGAATTAGCGCTACACGCCAATCAGATTATGCCTACTTGGCAGAATTGCCTACCGGCGCAGCGCAACAAACATTGTTGCTGGCGAGGAGCTGTTATCGCTTTAACAAGTAATTTTATCGAAGAAATCCAGACCGGATCAAAGTGACGGCGAAGATCGTCGACGGCAATCTATCTCTTTAGCCGAGAACATGGCGCACCAAGGTGTGAGTGCGAACTAATCTGCCAGATAGGCACAAAAGTCGCATTGAATTAATGCCGGCCCTTCAATTGTCAAAGGTTGGGCATGGCGCGCGGGTCGTGAGTTTGGATTGGGAAACATCCGTAACCACTCCTGGTCAAGTGGACCTCGATTGTTTCGATCCCGAATGAATACCGTTATCTTCAGAATATCGTCAGTACTTGCTCCCGCCGATTCTATAATCGCTTTCATATTTGCGAACATATTGGCGCATTGCGTTTCCAAAGTCTTCGGCATGTCATGAGTGATTGGGTCAATACCGGATATCGAGCCAGACATAATCATATTGCCGATCCGACAGGCGTTTGGGACTGGCAGATTATGCGCTATTGATCGAACAATAATGCTTTGACGCGGCATTCGATGCTCCTCCCGATCTGCCCCACAAACTGATCGACCGGGGAACGAGACGCTAATTCTAATTATTCTGACCGCTTATCACTGCAATGAATGAAGCCCGCGCTTATTGGAGCTGCTTTCTCACGGCAGGTTTCCCTACCTCCGCAGCATCGCAGACGCTCGCGACAATCGAACGGAACCAGAGATGAGCCGGATGGCCGTGAACACGCTCATGCCAAACCAGCTTGTAAAGAATCTTTTCTGTCTCGAACGGCAGTTCACAGATCGACAGCGCCTTGGCAGCTTGGGTCGAACGTAAAAACTGACTAGGGACACAGGTTAATAGATCACTATGTTCAACGATACGAAGCGCATCGACGAAATGATTGACGACCATCACCACGTTACGCGAACGCTGCTGCAAGCTGAGCCATCCATCCACTACGCCAAGCTCCTGGCCGGATGGCGTCACCAATAGATGGGCCGCGTTGACGAACTCGTCGAGCGTCATTCTCCGCGCCAGCGGATGCCTTTTTCGCATCACACAAACATAACGGTCGGTCAACAGCCCCTGTACATGCAGGCTGTGCGGTAACGCGGGAAACATGCCAACTGCGCAATCGAGCGTTCCACGCTCAACTCCTTCTGTTGAGCTTGCATTCGTATGCACTGAAAAGGTAACACGCGCCTGCGGTGCAAGTTTTCGTACCCTTAGGGCAATCTGCGTCACCGCCTCGGCGGCGATGCTGTCGGTGATAGCGACTCGAAATATCGCAGAACTTGATCGAGCGTCAAATTCCTGCGGTGCGACCACTGCCCTGAGTGCGGACAAAGAACGGTGCAATTCCGGCCACATGGCCAGCATCCGTGCAGTCGGACGAACCCCGTCGGCGACCTTGATAAACAAATCATCCTTGGTCATCCGGCGCGCCCGCAGCAAAGCATTGCTCACAGCAGGCTGGCTCATCCCAAGCGTGACGGCTGCGCGCGTGACGTTTCGTTCAAGCATGATGGCCTCCAGAACGGAGGCCAGATTTAGATCGATGCGCAACGGTTTGCCCCAGAAGGCGATTGCAGCGGCCAAGGCGCCGCGAGTGTTCTTGGCGCCGATCCTAAACCATCTTCGACCGGAATGGCAGCATAGAGCAGGCAATCCGATCTAGGCAACCAAGGGTGTCAATGCGCCATCCATCGTAAGCGAAGCGCCAGTGATGTAGCTCGCCCGGGCACTAGCGAGGAATACGGCTGCATCCGCTATTTCTTCCGGCTTGGCATAGCGTCCTAGCGGGATTCGCCGCTCATTGATTTCGAGCAGTTCATCCGGCGATTTCCCGGTGAAACGCGCTTCTGCATTGAGCGACATCTGCACCCGCCCGGTCATGGTCGCGCCGGGATTGATGACATTGACGCGCACCCCCTCCCGACCCCACGCCGCGGCTAGACCGGCCGACGCGAGCATCAACGCAGCGTTGGCGGCTCCGCCAGGCAGATGGATTGGAGATGCGATCTTGCCGCCTGTTCCGATGATGTTCACGACGGCACCGCGCTTTCGTGCCACCATCCGCGGCAATACGTAATCCATGGCATTCATGTAAGTAAAAAATTTCGCATCCATCGCTACACGCCACTTCTCGGGTGTGAGCTCCGATGGGGTGACGCGTGTCGCGCCGCCTGCTGAATTGACGAGGACATCGATAGGGCCAATCTCGTCCTCGATCCGCTTCACCAGTTGTTCGGTCGCCGGGCCATCAGACAAGTTGGTCGCATAGACGGCAACAGCGACACCATTTTTCATCAAATGAGCCATGGCAGCATCGAGATTGTCTTGGCTGCGCGATACGATCACAGGGTTTGCGCCTTCACGATGAAACGCACCTGCGCAGGCAAGGCCAATACCTTTGCTTCCACCAGTAATAAGGACGATCTTTCCGCCAAGTTCCAGGTTCATCGTGACTATGACACCCGCTTCTTCAGGATTTTAGGACATCGGGGTTGCGCACATGAATGGGCGCACCCTGAGCATAAGCTACGATCTGATCGAACGCATTGCCGTAAGCAAATTCGAAATTATCACGCTCGACATAGCCGAGATGCGGCGTACATAACACATTGGGAAGCTGTACGAGCGGATCGTCGGCGCCGTTCAGCGGTTCCTGCTCGTAGACATCGACTGCCGCCATTCCCGGCCGACCATTCTTTAGTGCCGCGACCAGTGCACCTGGTTGAATAAGTTCTGCACGGCTGGTATTGACCAGCAGGGCTGTCGGTCTCATTGCGGCAAGATCTTCCGCTTTGATTATTCCCGCAGTTTTGGAGTTGAGTCGCAGGTGCAGTGAAATGACATCGCACCGCGCAAAAAAATCCTTCTGGCTTGTCGCGACGGAGAGTCGGTCTGCTTTAGCGCGGTTAAGCGAGCCCTCTCGTCCCCAGATCAGCAACTCCATGCCAAAGGCTAGACCGATTTTGGCGACCATCGCACCAAGCCTGCCGTAGCCATAAATACCGAGCGTACGGCCACGCAACCCCAATCCGATGGTGGATTGCCAGCGGCCTGCTCGCATCGCCGCATTTTCGAAGGCGATATATCGCGTTGCGGCAATGATAAGACCCCAAGTCAGCTCTACTGTGGGATATGAGGGTCGCGGCATCGACGCGGAGCATACCATGATTCCGCGAGCGGTGCAGGCGTCGAGGTCGACATGCGGGATATGACCATTCTGGCTGATCAGCTTCAGATTGGGCAAACGATCGAGCAGCGCCGCGTCAAACTTAGTTCGCTCACGGATTGGTACGATCACATCGACATTGGCCAGCCGTTGGGCAAGACCATCGATGTCCTTGATTGTATCATTCCATATCCGCACATCGTGCCCCTGCAATTTCGGAAAGCAGTCGAGTGTGCGGACGACATCCTGATAGTCGTCAATGATGGCAATGCGCAGCGGCGTCATAGCCCAATCCGATTCATGCGTTACCCGGGAGGTCCGCCACTGCGGTCCCGGAATCGATTGCCTCGCATTTGGCTGACTCAAGTCGAGCCTTGCGCATGGCTTTTTCTAGCACCTCTGGTGCACGTGCGAGCGGAATAAAGCAGACGCCGGTCTCATCGGCCACGACAATGTCGCCCGACGACACACGAATCCCTGCAATCTGAATGTCGCCATTGATTTCTACGGTTTGTATCCGCCATTTTCCAGTCACCGGCGTGATCTCTGTCGACCAGATCGGATAGTCGACACGGCGTGAATGACCGACATCCCGGATACCGCCCCAGATAATCGCTCCGGCCTCGCCCTGGCGCTTACCAGTTTGTGCAGAAATGCCGCCCATATTGGATGTTCCTGCCACACCATCGATAACGACGATGTCGCCAGGCAGAGCGAGGTTATGTGCTTCGAATTCGGCCATGCGGTTCACATGAGCCTTTGCAGTTTCATAAACATGTTCACGCTGAACAATATTGCGCACGGTTAGAGCAGGGCCGACGATAGCCATGTGCGGTAGTGTCGGCTTGAGCACCGACGCGCCGACGACGCCGGCGATACCTAATTCATCCATAATGTCGGAAATCACGCTGGTGGCGTCGCCGATGCTTCTGAAACCATCGATCAATCCCTGGGGCGGCCTCGGAACACGCATCAGCCGAATTCGCTCTGGACTGATCTTACCCGTCAGTTTCGGTAGTATTTCTTCGGCGGAAGGTTCCGTCATCGCCTGTGATCTCCAAAGTGTGACGCATTACCCTGTAGGGGCGCATCCAAACGACGCAAATTCACGCGGCCAGGCTCTGCCGTCCAATCGGAATTCGCATCTAACATTATCATCGATGTGAATAACCCAAGATCATTCATTCAAATGATGACGGACCTGCGAAAATCGGATTGGACAGCAATCGTCCGCCTACGTGACCCTTCCCGAAGAAAATGAGGAGCCAAACGCTCCCGATACCAGATCGTAGGGAGAGACAGATGCGCCGTCGCGATTTCATCACTACAGGTGCCGCGTTACTGGCAGCACGTTTCGCCAGCCCAACGGCAGCTTTCGCGCAAGACGCTTATCCATCGGGGCAAATTCGTCTCGTCGTCCCCTACCCGCCGGGAGGTGTCGTCGACGTGGTCGGCCGCGGTTGGGGGGACAGGATCAAACAATCCCTCGGCGGGATTTATGTAGACAATATCGCTGGTGGCGGTGGCACAATCGGCGCCGCCATGATTGCTCGCACGAAAGCCGATGGTCATAATTTGCTGTTCGGTGAAACGAGTTGCTTGATCATCTCGCCGGCGCTGATGAAAAACCCGCCCTATGATCCGACCAAGGACTTCACGCCGGTTTCTATGATAGCGACAACCAGCACGTCGATCGTCGTTCATCCCAGCGTTCCGGCGAAAACCCTTAAGGAGTTCCTTACATACGCTAGGGAAAACCAAGCCAAGCTATCCTATGGCTCCGCAGGCGTCGGCACCGTGACGCATCTTGCCGGTGAATTGTTCAAGCAATGACGGGGCTCAGCGGAATTCTACACGTACCGTATCGGGGCGCTGGCCCAGCAATCGTCGACAACATGGCCGGCACCGTGCCGATGACCACTCCGAACATCAATGGCCAGATTCTCGATCTACATCGCACCGGTAAGCTGCGTATCCTTGCAGTTTTTGCGCCACAGCGGCTGAAGGTCGCTCCGGACATCCCGGCCGCGAATGAGACCGTTCCCGACATGGTCATGCAGCTCGTAGCAGGCGTGTGTGGCCCAGCAGACCTCCCGGCGCCCGTCGTCGATAAGCTTGCAACAGCGACCGGCAAGATCATGCAGGACCTGAGCTTTCTCACAATGCTAGAAAAGTCGGGTATGGAGGCTAGACCGGATCCCTCATCTACCGCCGCGCGGGTGTTTCTGACTGAGGAACGCGCGCGCTTATTACCAATCATGAAATCGGCAGGGCTTAAACCGCAATAAGAAGCAGGTAGCAAGGACAGAGGGCCCCGCTCATCGCGCGGGAGCCCTCTTTTTCAGAGTTGATGAGAGGATATCGTCGTGTCTGACAACACCGCCCCATTTCCAACCGCCTCTAACGGCTTCCAATGGCCAAACAAGACACGGATTGCGGTGGTGGTCACCTGCCTGATGGAGAACTGGTCCGGCGATAAAGGACCACCGTTTTCGGTGCAGACCACGTCGCTAAAACCGGGAACCCATGATCGTGCAGCGATGACCTGGGGAACTTACGGCAGCCGCATGGGCGTCTGGCGTCTCCTCAAGATTCTCGAAGAGAATAACGTACCGTCAACTTTCGTCGCCAACGCCCATTCGATGGAATTGGCGCCAAAAGCCGTCGAGGTGATGCTTCAGACTGGTCACGAAATCGCCGCTCACTCCTACACTCAAGACGCGCTGATGGCCTATATGACGCCCGATGAGGGAGCGAGCGACGATTCAGAAATGCGTCGACGTCTTCAAGAAATTAACTGGCGCACCGCCCAAAGGCTGGCTAAGCCCTGTACTAGCACCAACGGCGCATACCGAAGAACTCATCGCGGAGGCGGGTTTCCTATGGTACGGCGATTACAATGCCATCGATTTGCCGTTTTGTGTCGAGACCAAACACGGCTCCCTCGTTGCATTACCACATACCGATTTTGCAGATCACCGTGTGCTGCGCGCTAACCCACGGGACTGGTACGAGGTCTACAAAGACACGTTCGACTATCTTTACGCGAACGAGCCTACATCATTTTTGAATATCACTCTGCACTGTCACTTCGGTGGCCGCCCTCTGATGGCGGCGCAGTTTGATCGTATCTTGAAATATATCCGCGGTTTCCCCGGCGCATGGCTTGTACGCCACGACGACCTAGCCCAATGGGTAAAGACAAATCAGCTCCGCGAATGGACGAATGGCGAACGGTTCTTTTCGAATAGATGACGGTTTGTCCGTTACCTCTCAGGCTGCGGCTTCTCTCTTAGGTTTTCCGACCGAATATCAGCCAACCTTTTTCAGGTGCTCGATAACCGCGTCGATGAAGAACCGTGTTCTTTGAGCCAAATAACGACCTGGACGAATGACCCAAATAGCGGAGTTACCGCCTGGATTATTAATGCAACGAAATTCTGACATGACATGAACCAGCGCTCCGCTTTTCAAGTCGGAGTGGGCAATTCGGCGCGTCAGGCGGGCGATGCCAATTCGCTGAAGGGCCATCTCGTGAAGAAGAATTGAAGTGGTTGTGTGTCGCATAAGGAACAACACGAGAGTGGGTTCGAGAGCCACGTCGCTCAAATATCCATGTCAGATCGTGACACGATATATGAGAAAGAATACGGGTGTTTCACTAAATCGTCTGGCATCGCAGGTGACCGGTGCTTCTCGATATATGCTGGTGAAGCGCTTGCGCGACAATTTATGGACGAAGGCAAGAACCTCGACCTGATGCGCTACGTTGACCAGACTGGGGATGAGATCATCGCCCGGCATCGCCTTGGTCACGACCACTGGAGATCACGAAAGGGCCAGAGATCTGAGCCGCAGATGCAACTGGCCGACAGCTCGATGTGGCATCAGTCGGTCTGAGGATTTTCGGCTCGGCGACGTCTTCGTAGCGAATATCGCCGGGAGCGTGCAGGACGGTTGCGAGCATGGTTTGCGCCTTTCGATAAGTTCAAGAGAGGATTTCAACGCGCAGCGGATGCTCACTGCGCATCAGCGACGACTTCGCCCCTTCGTCCAGGCGGGCGAGTCGGATCAGGCCGCGCGACCAGTGATAGGGACCGTGGAACATGGCCAGATCGCCCCAAGGCGCGTAGTAGCAAAGGTCGCCAACCGCTTCGTTGCCGAACGGACCGCTGCCTTCCTCAGTCAGCTTGCGCGGCAGATAGGCTATCTTCTCGTTGGTGGAATAGTCGCTGATCGTCAGACGAAGCGGCAGCATCGAGACCAGATCGCGCGCAGAGGGATTGTCCTCAAGCGTTGCCGTGAAATTCTGATCCGCGAAAGTAAATCTGAGGCGCATCGCAGCTCCTTTCTGATCCGGAGCATATTCGCCTGAGCGCAGACCAAAGAAGGAAACGCGAGGCCGGCTGCGATCGCCAGTAAGGTACGATGCGAAAGCGCTGTGTGTCCGCATGTCATTCGATCTCCCTCCTATTGCAAGGGAGGTGGGTGACTCTCGGATCGCCGCCATCTCCCTCGACCTGTCTTCCGTCACGCGGCCAGATGCTGATTGAAGAAAGCCGTCAGCTTATCGAAGGAAATGAGATCCACGCGGTCGTACAGGTCGGCGTGATTGGCGCCGGGGATAATCATAAGCTCCTTCGGCCCCGCCGCGGCCGCGTAGGCGGTTTCGCTGAAGTACCGCGAGTGGGCCTTTTCGCCATGGATCAGCAGGATCGGGCGCGGCGAGATTTCCTTGACGTAAGTCAGGATCGGCATGTTCATGAACGATAGCGGTCTGGTCCAGCCGTTGCCAGAGTTGACCGCGCGCTTATGGTATCCGCGCGGCGTCATGTAATAGTCGTAATAGTCCACCAGGAACTGCGCTTCGCCGCCGTGCAGCACGTTATAAGGCGGCTGATAAACCGGGGCTCCCCTTTTCACATCTGTCCCACGCTGCCGGCTCAGTTGCTCCAATGTCTTCGCGCGCTGTTCGAGTGTCACGCTGTCGTTGTAGCCCTTCGACATCACGCGGGGCATGTCGTACATGGTGCTGGCGACGACGGCCTTGACGCGCTTGTCCACCGCGACGGCATTCAAGGCCATGCCGCCCCAGCCGCAAATGCCGATGATGCCGATCCGCTCCCGGTCGACGGGCGGGTACAGGCCGAGATAGTCGACAACCGCGTTGAAATCCTCGATGTTGATGTCAGGCGAGGCGACGTTGCGAGGCTCGCCACCGCTTTCGCCGGTGAAGGACGGATCGAAAGCCAAGGTCACGAAGCCGCGCTCCGCCATCGTTTGCACATAGAGGCCCGACGGCTGTTCCTTCACCGCGCCAAACGGGCCGCCGGCGGCAACGGAATTAGTCGGTGAGGGATAGTCGCCAAATTCAATTATGCGGCGTTCGTAAAGAGCCCGAAGCAGTCCTAGACCGATCACCTCCTGGCCCCACTGCAGGGGCGCGTTGTCGAGGATTTTGCGGTCGACGATCAAAGCCGCAACATCTTCATTGACCACGACTTCGCTATGATAGCGGAGTAGCGCGGCCATCATTTGCTTTACGGCCTTCGTTGGGCAGGCCAGCAAGAAGCGTACGATTGGGTTGAACGCGGGCAATAGCATTGTTTCGTCGCGCCACTTCAGATGTATGATCTGGCCGGGTCATGCGCGGTCCATCGAGGACAGTAAGGCAGGTCTTACTCCGCGACAGGGCGCATGACAGCCGAGCGGCCAGAAATGGATCGTCGGCGATGACGACAGTCGGCTGAATTGGAGGGCATGTCGGCATACTATGCTTCGTCGAACGTAGCCAGCGCGGCACGAGGTGGGCGTGGTCTTGCCGTTGTTCCCTCGGCTGGAGCCCTGGAATGTTTATGCCTGATGCGATGAGCCCGATCTTGGATCCTGTTCGCTATCACTTACCAGCGTTGACGCGTGGGCCACTATGTCTTCTGTCGCAAGGTAGGATTCGAGAAGAACTCCCATTGCGGCATATCGCATTTCAGCATTGGGATCGTTCAGAAAACTACGGATGCGAGTCAGTTGCGCACCCGAGAAAGGGACATGCGCGCGAAGCACGGCGGTAAGAAACTTTGGCTTCACACTGCCGCGCTCAAGCCTATCCAGAAAGTCTGCACGTACGTCATCCGTTACGGCCAGACGGCCAATGAGCCATTTTTCAGCAAGGTCACGAACGTCGGAGCGACCATCTGTAATAAGTCCGAATAGCTTACTATCTGAAAGCGGCTATATCCTTTGCATCGCCTCGAGCAAGATTGGTCTTGGGCCGTGAGGGATTACCCCCGCCCTTTGGATAAGGTTCCTCATGCTCAAGCCAGAATTCATAAGCAGAAGTCAGAACGGGTATGAGATCGCCACCTGCTGTATCCGACAATCGCAACGCAGCTTTCGCAGCCTCAACAGCCACGAACACTTGATCAGCCATAAAACAATGACGAAGGAGATCGTATGCCTCGTTGCCGGCAGTAAGGTCGTCTTCTAGCGCCGACATCAGGTATTCGCATCCGCTATACAACGGTTCACGCAAGCGCCTGCCGAGAATTTCGACGCGGTTCTGGACTTCCAAACTTTCTGCAATTGCCGCTGCCGCCCACAGCGTAATTCCCCTGCCGTCCTTTAGAACTCTCTCGACAATGCCCTGGCGCCGCATTGTCAGCTTTCCGGATCAACAAGCCCACCGCGACCTGAATGGTCCACTCGCACCGGTGGTAGAGCGCAGCTTCCAGTTTCCCAAGGTCAAAGATAGCCGCACCTGCCTTCGTGTAGTCGATTTCCCAAACATCGACAGTCGGTAGATCGCCGAAGGCGGTTATCCTGCCAGTACCTCTCTCGACCAACCGCCAAATTCCGCCACTTATGCTATGCGCTTTTTCGCCCGTTGGTTGTTCCCGCTGTTCGCGCGGACGTAGTTTCGGCGGTTATCGGCGGCAAAAGAGGGCAATCGGCGGTATTTGGCGCGCCGCCTCAGGTGATGATGCGAACTATGTCTACTCCATAGCCCTCTAAGGCCCTCCTCTATCTCATGATAGCGTCCAGGGGTTTGGGGGATTTGGTCGGGTGCGGGCCTAGAAGGCGACAAAGACACTTTCCATTCCGGTAGCCACAGACCGCAGCCGATCCGTATATGAAAATACTATGAGGCGCGCGCACCGCCACTCTCGAAAATATATGCCGTTCCGCCGAGTTTTAAGAACCTGACCACCATGTCATGGAGCGCAGCTTTCAGCGCGCTCCGTGAGCCGATGGAGAACGGCGCAATGCTCGACATTCTGATGCTGGCGATCGGCCTCGGCTTCTTCGCCCTTCTCGTCCTCTACGGCCTCGCCGGCGAACGGCTCTGAGGAGACGGCGATGATCTTCGACTATGCGATGGGCGGCGGCGTGGCTGTGCTCATCCTGTTCTATCTCGTCTACGCATTGCTGCGTCCTGAAAGGTTCTGAACCATGACCGTGAACGGCTGGATTCAGATCGCGATCTTCTGCGCGATCGTCGTTGCGGTGGTGAAGCCGCTCGGGTGGTACATGACGCGCGTCATGGCGGGCGAACGCACGTTGCTCTCGCCCATCCTGCGTCCGGTCGAACGCCTGCTCTATGCTCGCGCAGGTATCGACGAGCGGCAAGAGCAGCATTGGCTGAGCTACACGATCGCGATGCTGGCCTTCAACGCGGCCGGCTTCGTGCTGCTGTTCGCGTTGCAGCGCCTGCAAGGCTTTCTGCCGTTCAACCCGATGCAGATGGCGGCGGTCTCGCCGGATTCGTCCTTCAACACCGCAATCAGTTTCGTCACCAACACCAACTGGCAGGGCTATGCCGGCGAAAGCACGATGAGCTATCTCGTGCAGATGGCCGGGCTGACGGTGCAGAACTTCGTCTCGGCCGCCACCGGCATCGCAATCGCCATGGCGCTGATCCGCGGCTTTTCGCGTGCCACCGCGCAGACCGTCGGCAACTTCTGGGCTGACCTGACGCGCGCGACACTCTATGTCCTGCTGCCGCTGTCGATTCTGTGCGCGCTGTTCTATGTCAGCCAGGGCGTCACGCAGACGTTAGGGGCCTCCATCGACGCCACGACGCTGGAAGGCGCGAAGCAGACCATCTCCGTCGGGCCGACCGCTTCGCAGCTTGCGATCAAGATGCTCGGCGCCAATGGCGGCGGCTTCTTCAACGCCAATTCGGCGCATCCCTTCGAGAACCCGACCGCGCTCACCAACCTGATCGAGATGGTGTCGATCTTCGCCATCGGCGCGGCGCTCACCAACGTGTTCGGCCGCATGGTCGGCGATGAGCGCCAGGGCTGGGCGATCTTCGCCGCCATGGGCGTGCTGTTCCTTGCCGGTGTCGCCGTGACCTACTGGGCGGAAGCGGGCGGCAATCCGGCTTTCGCCGCGCTCGGCATCGACGGCGGCAACATGGAAGGCAAGGAGGTGCGCTTCGGCATCGCCGCCTCCGCGCTGTTTGCGGTGGTAACCACGGCGGCCTCCTGCGGCGCGGTCAACGCGATGCTGGACAGCTTCATGCCGCTCGGCGGCCTGATCCCGCTGGTCAACATGCAGCTCGGCGAGGTCATCATCGGCGGCGTCGGCGCGGGTCTCTACGGCGTCCTGCTGTTCGTCATTCTCGCGATCTTCATCGCCGGGCTGATGGTCGGACGCACGCCCGAATATCTCGGCAAGAAGATCGAGGCGAAGGAAGTGAAGATGGCGATGCTCGCCGTGCTGTCGCTGCCGCTCGCTATCCTCGGCTTCACCGCCGCGGCCGCCGTGCTGCCGCAAGGACTCGCCGGGCTCGCCAATGCCGGCCCGCACGGCTATTCCGAGATCCTCTATGCCTACACCTCCGCCGCCGCCAACAACGGCAGCGCGTTCGCCGGGCTTTCGGCCAATACGCCCTGGTACAACCTCACCATCGGCTTCGCCATGCTGATGGGCCGCTTCCTCGTCATCGTGCCGGTGCTGGCGATCGCCGGCTCGCTCGCCGCCAAGAAGACCGTACCGGCCTCGGCGGGCACGTTCCCCACGCATAACGGCCTGTTCGTCGGCCTGCTTGTCGGCGTCATCCTGATCGTCGGCGGACTGACCTATTTCCCCGCGCTCGCCGTCGGTCCGATCGTCGAGCATCTCGCGATGCTGGCCGGGCAGAGTTTTTGAGGAATGCATCATGGCCAAATCTTCCAGGACAAAGTCTTCGGAAATCAGCGTGTTCGATCCCGCCATCGTGTGGCTGGCGCTCGGTTCGTCCTTCGCCAAGCTCGATCCGCGCGTGCAGATCCGCAACCCGGTGATGTTCGTGGTCGAGATCGTCGCGATCCTGACGGCCCTGATCTTCGCCCGCGATATTCTGTTCGGCGGAAGCAAGCTCGGATTCTCGTTTCAGGTCATCCTCTGGCTGTGGTTCACGCTGCTGTTCGCCAATTTCGCGGAAGC
>Ga0182744_1003102_pt1 | contig 13143 bp, 10 predicted proteins | sample eDN3rd30CKraftMG_FD_128525 | JGI IMG/M metagenome (GOLD analysis project Ga0182744, IMG submission 128525) | Enriched Miracle-Growth compost microbial communities from Emeryville, California, USA - eDNA 3rd pass 30_C Kraft MG (version 2) (version 2) ...
GAAGCGGCCGCTGCTGTGGCCTTCCTCGACCGGGATGCCGACGCCGACGATGTCGAGCTTGGTTTGCGCCCACAGCGCGGCCATCGTGTAGTCCGCGGACATGCGCGTGTTGCGCATCGCCGCGGTGAGCACCGACATGAGCACGCCGATCGCGATCGCGAAGACGAGGAACGCCGCGACCATCTCGATGAGGCTGAAGCCGCGCATCGAGGCGCGACTGGCGATTGGCGAACGCGGGCGATTCATGGGCGAATGGACAGCGGGAGCGCGGGCGAGTTCGCCGGCGGCGCTACTCGCCACGCTCGTTGAGTTCGATGTCGCCGGTCAGCCAGGCGACGTTGATGCGCCATTCGCGTTGGCCCTGCAGCACAGAAATATGGCCGCCCGTCGAGCTGCCGTCGGCGAAGAAGCGGATGCCGCCGCTGTTCGCGCCGGTCTGCTCGATCTCCGCCGTGGTCAGGCGCAGCACCATGCCCTTGGGCAACTGCTTGGCCGCCTTGCCCGGCGCCGTGTAGGAGTTGCTGTCGAGGTCGAGCACGAGCGCCTGCGACTTGCCCTTCACGATCGCCTGCCCGCGCGTGTAGCGCAGCGCGGCGACGAGATCGCGGCTCGCGCCGCGGATCTTCGCCGCCTGCAGGCTTTTCGAGAACGACACGGAAATGATCGTCATCGCGATCGCGATGAGCAGGATCACCGCCATCAATTCGATGAGGGTGAAGCCGTTCGCGCGCGTGCGCGCAAACGGCCGTGATTGGTGATTGGTGATTGGTGATTCGAAAAAGCCTCGACGCGGCAGAGCCGCACGCTCTGCCGAATCACGAATCACGAATGACCCATCACCGCTTCTCATTGCCAGTTGCCGTAATCCGCATTCACGCCGTCGCCGCCGGACTGGCCGTCCTTGCCGAGGAAGGTGATGTCGAAATCGCCGTGCTCGCCGGGCACCTTGTACTGGAAGGCGTGGCCGAACGGGTCCTTGAGGTCGGATTCCTTCGCATAGGGACCTTGCCAGTTCGACGAATTGCCCGGCTTGGTGATGAGGTCTTCCAGGCGCGACGGCGGACTGCCGTTGTCGAGCGCATAGGCGTCGATGTCGCCGGCGAGGCGGCCGACCGCGGCCTTGCCCGCGCCCCACTTGCCCTTGTCGACGTTCTTGCCGACCTGCTGCACGACGATGCCGGCGACGATGCCGATCAGCACGATCACGGCGAGCATTTCGATCAGGCTGAAGCCTGCCGCGCGCGCGCGGTGGCGGTAAAGCGATGTCTTGTTCATGTGCGTTCCCATCTCCACGAAATTGCGAAACCACTCTTCGTCATGCCCGCGAGGCGCTCTTCAACAGCCGAAGGGCTGGTCAAGCGGGCATCCATTTCAATCTTCGCACCGATCGAAAATGGATTCCCGCTTTCGCGGGAATGACGCCTTTTCACTCAACCTACTTCACCGCACCGGCGATGTTCATGATCGGCATGACGATCGCCAGCATGATCATCGCCACGATCACCGTCATCACGATCGTCGTCGCCGGCACCAGCGCGGCGAGCAGGCGATCGAGCGTGTTCTTGACCTCGATGTCGAAGGTGTCGGCGACCTTGAGCAGCATCGTGTCGAGCTCGCCCGATTCCTCGCCGACGCTGATCATCTGGATCGCCAGCTTCGGGAAGCGCTTGGACTGCGCCAGCGCATGGCCGAGGCCGCCGCCGGTCTTGACCTCTTCGGCCGCCGTCTCGACCGATTCGGCGAGCGCGGTGTTGGTCATCACGTTGCGCGCGACGGTCAGGCCCGACAGCAGCGGCACGCCGTTCTTGAGCAGCGTGCCGAGCGTGCGCGCGATGCGTGCCGTCTCGACCTTGCGCACGATGTCGCCGATGAGCTTCATCTTGAGCAGGCGTTCGTCGATCTTCAGTCGCGCCGGCGGATCGGCCATCTGCCGGCGCAGCCAGCCGGCGCCGAACACGATCGCGGCGAGGATCAGCCACCAGAAATTTTGCAGCGTCGAGCCGACCGCGAGCACGACCTTGGTGATCAGCGGCATCTCGACGTCCATGTCGGCGAACATCGGCGCGAACTGCGGCACGACGTAGATGAGCAGCACCATCAGCGAGACGAGCACCATGCCGACCAGGAACGCGGGATAGATCATCGCGTTGATGACGCTGCTCTTGAGCGCGGCGCTGCGCTCGAGGTAGTCGGCCAGGCGCGCCAGCGTGTCGTCGAGCGAACCGCCCGCTTCGCCGGCGCGCACCATGTTGACGTACAGGCGCGAGAACGTGCCCTGCTCCGCTTCGAGCGCGTCGGACAGCGGCGTGCCGCCGCGCACTTCGTCGCGGATGCGCTCGAGCATGCGCTTGGCCTTGTCGCTCTCGGGCAGGTCGAGCAGGATCTGCAGCGCGCGATCGAGCGGCTGGCCCGCGCCGAGCAGCGTCGCCAGCTGCTGCGTGAACTGCACGATCTGCGCCTGGCGCAACGTCGCGCGCTTGAACAGCGCCGCGAACAGGCTCGCCGAATCGCCGCCGTCGGCCTCGCGCACTTCGAGCGGAATGTTGCCGCCGTCCTGCAGTTTGCCGATGACGTCGTCGCGGCTGGCGAGGTCGAACTGGCCTTCGAGGACTTCGCCCGACGGCGTGACCGCCTTGTAGTAGAACAACGTCATCGCGTCAGCCTTCCGAAGAGGTCACGCGCAGGACTTCCTCGATCGTCGTGTGGCCCTGCAGCGACTTGACGAGGCCATCCTCGAACATCGTGCGCATGCCTTCCTTGCGCGCCTGTTCCTCGATCTCGCCCATGCCGGCGTGCTGCATGATGAGGCGGCGCAGCGTGTCGGACATGACGAGGAATTCCATGATCGTGGTGCGGCCGAAATAGCCTGTGGGATTGGCCGCGCTGGAGCCGGGCTTGTAGAGCTGGATCGGGCGTTCGTCGGTGAACGTGTCGAGCTTGTATTCCCTGATGACTTCCGGCATCGCTTCGTAAGGCGTGGCGACGGATTTGTCGAGCCGGCGCACGAGGCGCTGGGCGAGGATGCCGTTGACGGTCGAGGTGAGCAGGTAGTCTTCCACGCCCATGTCGAGCATGCGCGTGATGCCGCCCGCGGCGTTGTTGGTGTGCAGCGTCGAAAGCACCAAGTGGCCGGTCAGCGCGGACTGGATCGCGATCTTCGCGGTTTCCAGATCGCGCATTTCGCCGATCATGATGATGTCCGGGTCCTGGCGGACGATCGAGCGCAGCGCATGGCTGAAGTCGAGGCCGATCTGCGGCTTGGCCTGGATCTGGTTGATGCCCTCGATCTGGTATTCGACCGGGTCTTCGACCGTGATGATCTTGACGTCGGCGGTGTTGAGCTGGCTCAGCGCCGTGTACAGCGTGGTCGTCTTGCCCGAACCGGTCGGACCGGTGACGAGCATGATGCCGTGCGGCAGTTCCAGCACGTTGAGGAATTTCTGCAGGAACTGGTCGGTGAAGCCGAGCGTCTTGAAGTCGAACACGACCGCTTCGCGGTCGAGGATACGCATGACCACCGATTCGCCGTGCGCGGTCGGCACGGTCGATACGCGCAGGTCGAGCTCCTTGCCCTGCACGCGGATCATGATGCGGCCGTCCTGCGGCAGGCGGCGCTCGGCGATGTTGAGCTTGGCCATGATCTTGATGCGCGAGATCACCGCCGCGGTCGACGCCGCCGGCGGCGATTCGACTTCGTGCAGCACGCCGTCGATGCGGTAGCGTACCTTGAGGCGGTTCTCGAACGGCTCGACGTGGATGTCCGAGGCGCGCTGTTCGACCGCGCGCTGGATGATCAGGTTGACGAGGCGGATGACCGGCGCTTCCGAAGCGAGGTCGCGCAGATGTTCGATGTCGTCCTCGCTGCGCGTGGCGTCTTCGGAAAGACTCTCCACGATCGAGCCCATCGCCGAACGGCCCGAGCCGTAATAGCGCTCGATGAGGTCGTCGATCTCGCTGCGCAGGCCGATGTTGAGCTTGACCGCGCGCCCGGTGGCGAGCCTGAGCGCCTGCGTCGGGAATTCGTCGGCCGGGTCGGCGACGAGCAGGGTCACGTCGTCGTCGCTCTCGCCGATCGGGCAGACGTGGTGATGCTTGAGGAAGCGAATCGAGGTCTGCACGTTCTGCGGCGGCGCCTCGGGAAATTCCTTGGCCGAGAGCAGCGGCAGCGAGAGCAGTTCCGACACCGCCTCGGCCATTTCGCGCTCGGAAACGAGGCCGAGCCGCGTCAGCAGCGAAACGAGGCTGCCCGATGCCGGATCTTCCTCATGCAGGCGGCGACCGCGCGCGAGGTCGTTTTCCTTGAGCCGCCCGCGGGCGACGAGGAAACGACAGATGCGCTCGTCGAGGCTGGCCTCTTCAGGGGTCGGCACGAAGGCGGGATCGTCGATTGCAGCTGCAGCCATGGAAAGTCCGGGCACGGAAAACGGTGTGGATCGTCCATTGTTCCACAAAGGACGACGCCGACGGCGCCTGAACGATCAGACGCGCTCGGTGGGAGACGGATCGCCGCTATGACCTTCGGCAGGGGCGGCGGGTTCCCCGGCACGGCCCACGAGCCGTTCGATGAAGGGGCGATTGAACGCGACCCAGAGCACGACCGGCAGCACCGCCGGCAGGATCAGCACGCTGAACTGGTAGACGACGGCGAGCACGTTCGGGCTCAGATGCGCCTGCGCGGCCGCTACCGCGCCTTCCGGTCCGGAATCGAACGCGACTGCCTTGAGCGCCTCGGCGACGGTGCCGAACGCCTGTGCCGCCCAGATCGCTGCGAGCGCAACGGCGAACTGCAACGCGCGCCGCCATGCCGACAACGGCGTCGCCATCGCCAGTCCCGCGAACAACGGCAGCGACCACGCGTAGATCATCGGATTCAGCGTCGGCTCGAGCACGCCGACGCCGCCCGCATGTCCGTCACTGGCCGCAACCGACACCTGCACATGCGTGCTCACGGTGACGAGATACGACGCGCGGCTGACGACGCGGCCCGCGCCGTCGAGCAATTCGCCGCCGAGCGTCACGCCGTCGAACAAGCCGCCCCACAACCCGAGCAGCACCGCTTTCGCCAGATGCATCGCCGGCAACACCCACAGTGGCGCCCACGCCATCCAGACCACGAATGCGAGCGGCAGCCAGAGCAGCGCTTTGAGCGCGAAAGCGCGGGGAGAAGGAGCCGTGATGGGCGATGGGTGATTGGTGATTGGCGAAAGACCGGCCATGACCCGCCTCGTTTTGAACTTGGAACTTTCGAAGGTTTGCGAAGCCGCCTTGTCGAATCACGAATCACGAATCACGAATCACGAATCACGAATCACGAATCACGAATCACGAATCACGAATCACGAATCACCCCACCCACACCCGCGCATTGCGGAACAGGCGCATCCACGGCGAATCCTCGCCCCACTCGCGCGGCCGCCACGACATCTGCACGCTGCGGAACACGCGCTCGGGATGCGGCATGAGGATCGTCGCGCGGCCGTCGTCGCTGGTGAAACCGGTCGCGCCGCCGGCCGAGCCGTTCGAGTTGTACGGAAAGCGTTCGGTCGCGCAGCCGTCGTTGTCGACGAAGCGCAGCGCGAGCCGCGCGCGTTCGGCATCGTCTTTCGACGCGAATTCCGCGCGGCCCTCGCCGTGCGCGACGACGACCGGAATGTGCGAACCGGCCATGCCGGCGAACAGGATCGACGGCGATTGCACGACTTCGACCGAGACGAAGCGCGCCTCGTACTGCTCGCTCGCATTGCGCGCGAAACGCGGCCAATGCGCCGCGCCGGGAATGATCGACTTGAGCTGCGACAGCATCTGGCAGCCGTTGCAGACGCCGAGCGAGAACGTGCGCTCGTCGGCGAAGAACGCCGCGAACATCTCGCGCAGACGTTCGTTGTAGAGCACCGACGCCGCCCAGCCGCGGCCTGCGCCAAGCACGTCGCCGTAGCTGAAGCCGCCGCAGGCGGCGAGGCCGCGGAAGTCGGCAAGATTGCGCCGGCCCGCGGCGAGATCGCTCATGTGCACGTCGACCGCGTCGAAGCCGGCGCGCGTGAACGCGGCGGCCATTTCGACCTGGCCGTTGACGCCCTGCTCGCGCAGGATCGCGATGCGCGGCCGCGCACCGCGCGCGATGAACGGCGCGGCGATGTCGTCGACGGGATCGAACGCGAGCAGCGGCGTCAGGCCGCGGTCGGATTCGTCGCAGCGCACGGCGGCTTCCGCGTCGGCCGTCGCCGGGTTGTCGCGGCGGCTCTGCATCGCGTGGCTCGTTTCCGACCACGCGTGCATGAGCTCGGCCCAGCCGCGCTTGAACAGCGTTTCGCCGTCCTGCGTGATGCGCAGGTGAAGTTTCCGTGCCGGCGTGGCGACGCGATGCACGAGCGCATCGACGCCGTGTTTCGCGAAGATCCCGCGCAGCGCCTCGCGATCGCCCGCACGCACCTGCACGAACACGCCGAGTTCTTCGTTGAACAGCGCGGCGAGCACGTTGCCGCCCCAGCCGTCGAGTTCGATGTCGAGGCCGCAATGTCCCGCGAAAGCCATTTCGATCAGGGCCGCGAACGCGCCGCCATCGCTGCGGTCGTGGTACGCGAGCAGCAGGCCGCCGTCGCGTGCTTCGCCGAGCGCGGCGAGTGCCGACTTGAAGCGTGCGGCGTCGTCGATATCCGGCGTATCGCCGCCGCTGCGGCCGAATGCCTGCAGCAGCGAGCTGCCGCCGAGCCGGTCGTGACCGGCACCGAGGTCGAGCAGCCAGACTTCGCTGTCGCCCTGGTCGAGCACGAGTTGGGGCGTGAGCGCACGGCGCACGTCGCCCGTGCGCGCGAACGCGGTGACGATCAGCGACACCGGCGAGACGGTCTGTTGCTGCATCGTTTCGCCGTCGACCACGCTCGAATAGCGCGTCTGCATCGACAGCGAATCCTTGCCGACCGGAATCGACACGCCGAGCGCGGGACATAGTTCCATGCCGACCGCGTGCACGGCGTCGTGGAGCGCAGCGTCTTCGTCGCCGAAGCCGGCGGCGGCCATCCAGTTCGCGGACAGGCGCACTTCGTCGAGTTTCACGTCGGCCGCGAACAGGTTGGTCAGCGCTTCGCCGACGGCCATGCGCGCGCTCGCGGCGGCGTCGATGAGCGCGAGCGGCGTGCGCTCGCCCATCGCCATCGCCTCGCCGGCGCAGCCGTCGAAGTCGGCGAGCGTCACCGCGCAATCGGCGACCGGCACCTGCCACGGGCCGACCATCGGATCGCGCGCGCACAGGCCGCCGACGCTGCGGTCGCCGATGGTGACGAGGAAGGACTTGCTGCCGACCGCGGGCAGGCGCAGCACGCGTTCGATCGCCTCGTCGAGCACGATGCCGGCGAGGCCGGGCACGAGGTCGATGCGTCCGTCCGCGCGCCGCGTGTCGCGCTGCATGCGCGGCGGCTTGCCGAAGAGGACGTCGAGCGGCAGGTCGATAACGCAAAGCGGTGATTGGTGATGGGTGATGGGTGATTCGGAGGAGCCAAGCAGGGAATCGGCGAGGATGAGGCGGCGTTCGGCGGTGGCATGGCCGACGACCGCGAACGGACAGCGCTCGCGCGCGCAGATCGCCTCGAATTCGGCCAGATCCTGCGGGCGCACGCCGAGCACGTAGCGTTCCTGCGATTCGTTGCACCAGATCTGCATCGGCGACAGTTGCGCGTCGTCGCTCGGGATCTTGCGCAGTTCGATGCGGCCGCCGACGCCGGAATCGTTGAGGATCTCCGGGATCGCGTTGGACAGGCCGCCGGCGCCGACGTCGTGGATCGAAACGATCGGGTTGCGTTCGCCGCGCGCCCAGCAGGCGTCGATGACTTCCTGGCAGCGCCGCTCCATTTCCGGGTTGTCGCGCTGCACCGAGGCGAAGTCGAGCTGCTCGCTGCTCGCGCCCGCGGCGACCGACGAGGCCGCGCCGCCGCCGAGGCCGATGAGCATGGCCGGGCCGCCGAGCACGATCACGCAGTCGCCATCGGCGAGCGTGCGCTTGTCGACGTCGCCAGCACGCAGGTTGGCGAGGCCGCCGGCGATCATGATCGGCTTGTCGTAGCCGTGGCGCAGGCCGGGCGTCGTCGTTTCCCGCTCGAACGCGCGGAAATAGCCGCCCAGGCATGGACGGCCGAATTCGTTGTTGAACGCGGCGGCGCCGAGCGGCGCGTCGCGCATGATCTCGAACGCGGTCGCGAAGCGCGGCGGCAGCGGGCGCTCGCGCTCCCACGGCCGCGGCAGGCCGGGAATGCGCAGGTCCGACACGGTGTAGCCGACGAGCCCCGCCTTCGGCTTGCCGCCGCGGCCGGTCGCGCCTTCGTCGCGGATTTCGCCGCCGGAACCCGTGGACGCGCCGGGATACGGCGAGATCGCGGTCGGATGATTGTGCGTCTCGACCTTGATCGCGTACGGCACCGCTTCCTCGTGCGCGCGGAACGTGCCGTCGACGGGGTCGGCGAAGAAGCGCCGCGCCGTGTTGCCTTCGATCACGGCCGCGTTGTCGTGGTACGCCGACAGCGTGTGCGCGGGCGAGACCTGGTGCGTGTTGCGGATCATCGCGAACAGCGACTGCGGCTGCGCGACGCCGTCGATGGTGAACTGCGCGTTGAAGATCTTGTGGCGGCAGTGCTCGGAGTTGGCCTGCGCGAACATCATGAGTTCGGCGTCGGACGGATCGCGGCCGAGTTCGGCGTAGCTGTCGGCGAGATAGGCGATTTCGTCGTCGGCGAGCGCAAGGCCGAGTCGCGCATTCGCGGCCGCCAGCGCCGCGCGCGCATCGCCCGCGAGCGCGACGCGCTCGAGCGGTTGCGGCGCGCCGGCCGCGAACAGGTGCGTCGCGTCGGCGAGCGAATCGATGACGGCCTGCGTCATCGGATCGTGCAGCACGCGCGCGACGCGCTGCCACGACGTCGCGTCCACTGGCAGGCCGTCGACGTCGAAAGCGATGCCGCGCTCGACGCGGCGCACCGGCAGGCCGCAGTCGACGAGGATGTCGGTCGCCTTGCTCGACCACGGCGAACGCGTGCCCAGGCGCGGCACGATCCACAGTGACGCAGGCTGCGGCGCGGCGTCGCGCGCCTCGAGGATTTCGCACAGCCGCGCGCGGTCGACACCGGCATCCGCGTCGACGAAGTAGACGAAATGCGCGCCGCGCACGGCGACGCCGGGTACGGCGCGCGCAAGGTCGGCGTTGAGGCGGTCGATGCGGAACGAAGACAGCGCAGGCAGGCCGTCGAGGACGATCATGGCGCGGGAGGCTCGGACAGGGAGCCCGCTATTGTAGTCGATGCCCGCCCGGGTACGCCTCGCGCCCGTGGCGGCGAACGGCGGAAACGCGACGGGCCGTCACTGGACGGCCCGTCGGGGTATGGCGTGTGCGATGCGGCGTTCAGCGCTCGGCGAGCGTCGGCGCGCCGAGCGACTTGAGCCTGGCGAGCATCTGGTCGGGGTCGAGGTAGCCGCCGAGCTTGCTGCCGTCGGCGGCGTAGATCGCGGGCGTGCCGTCGACGCCGACCTGCGCGCCGAGCGCGAATTCATCGGCAACGGGGTTGTCGCACTTGAGCACGGGCGGCGTCTGGCCGGCCTTCGCTGCCGTGAACGCGGCCTTGCGGTCCTTTGCGCACCACACCGACACGGCCTTGTTGAAGGACTCCGAGCCGAGGCCCGCGCGCGGGAAGAACAGGTAGTCCACTTCGATGCCCTTGGCGTTGTACGCCGCGATCTGCGAATGCAGCTTGCGGCAATAACCGCAGTCGAGGTCGGTGAACACGGTGATCTTGTACTGCGGCTTGCCGGCCGGCGCGAAGACGATGCGCTTGGCCTGCGGCACGGCATCGAGCTTCTTCTTCACGTCGACGGCGAGGCGCGCGCCGGTGAGGTCGCGCCGGCTGGTCGTGTCGAACAACTTGCCCTGCATGATGTACTTGCCGTCGTCGCTGACGTAGACGAGCTGGCCGCCGATGACGACCTGCTGGAAGCCCGGCATCGGCGCGGTCTCGACCGTGTCAACGCTGGCCTGCGGGACGAGCTCGGCGAGCGCCTTGCGCGCGGCGGCTTGCGCGGGCGTGTCGGCGGCTTGCGCGGCGCCTGTGGCGCAGAGGGCGGTTGCGATAGACGCGACAAGCGCGGCATGGAGGCGGAAATTCATGAGGTTGTCTCCAGGGATTCGTGGCTTTTGCGATCGTCCTTGATCGCTGCTTCGACCGGTTCTACGTGAACCTGCCGATCGTGGATTTCCGTCGAATTCAGAAGCGGCCATCCATGGCCGCACTTTTCATTGACATCACATCACTTCGCGGCGGCTGCGGCGCTTTGGCGATCCAGCTCGGCGGCGAGCAGGTCGGGCGACATCGCGACCTGGTTCGGGATCTGCGCGCCGTCGGGGCCGATGATCGTCGGCGTCGCGGCGATGCCGATCGATTGGGCGAGACCGGCGGTTTCGGCGACCGGGTTCGGGCAGGTTGCGGTGCCGGGATCCTTGCCCGCCATCGCCGCGGTGAACGCCTCCGCGCGATCCTTCGAGCACCACACGGCCTGCGCCTTCTTGTCGGCGCCCGGATGGATGGAAAGCGGGAAGAACAGGTAGTCGACCGCAATGCCCTTGGCGTTGTACGCGGCGATCTGCTCGTGGAAGCGGCGGCAGAACGGGCAATCGACGTCGGTGAAGACGGTAATGGTGTGTTTGGCCTGCACCGGCGCCTTGGGCGCGAATGCGATGCGCTTGTCGGGGCCGACCTTGTCCAGCGCGACCTTGCGTACCTTGGCACGCGATTCCTGCGTGAGGTCGCGCTTGTTGGCAACGTCGAACGCGCTGCCATCGAGCATGTAGCGGCCGTCCTTGCTCACGTAGATGAATTCGCTGCCGACGATCGCCTCGTAGAAGCCGGGGATCGGCGATTCCTGCGCCGCTTCGATCTTGGCGTTGGGCGCGAAAGCGCGCACCGCCTGCTGGACCACTTCGTCGGGCGTCGCCGCGACAGCCGTGCCGCCGAGCAGGAGTCCGACCGCAACGAAAAGAAAGCGCATGTTGACCTCGTATCGAGCCTGGAAAAAAACGGGGACCGGCGACCCGGCGGAAATCTTGCAGGAGCCAAGCCGATACAGACCGCGACGCCGCGGCAGGGTTCCGCGGCGCAACTGGGAATTGTCCCATGTTGCCGGGACCGGCGAAAGCGCGCCCGTTCAGCCTCGCGGATGATGCCGCGCATGCAGGCGCTTCAGGCCTTCCTTGGCGACCAGCGTGTAAATCTGCGTCGTCGACAGCGAACTGTGGCCGAGCATGAGCTGCAACGCGCGCAGGTCGGCGCCGTGGTTGAGCAGGTGCGTGGCGAAGGAGTGGCGCAGCACGTGCGGCGAGATGCGGCTCGCGGCAATGCCGGCCTGGACGGCGTAGCGGCGCACCAGCGTCCAGAACATCTGCCGCGTGATCGGCGCGCGCCGCGCGCTGACGAACAACGCATCGCTGCGCCCGCCCTTGAGCAGCGCCGGCCGCGCCCGTTCCACGTAGCGCGCGAGCCAGCGCGCGGCCTCGTCGCCGAGCGGCACGAGGCGCTCCTTGCCGCCCTTGCCGACGATGCGCAGCACGCCCTGGCGCAGGTTGACCTGCGCCGAGGCGATGCCGACCAGCTCGCTCACGCGCAGGCCGCTGGCATACATGAGCTCGATCATGGCGCGATCGCGCAGGCCGAGCGGCGTGTCCGGCGGCGCGCGCAACAGCGCCTCGACCTCGCTTTCCGACAGCGCCTTGGGCAGGCTGCGCGGCAGTTTCGGCGCATCGACGAGCAGGGTCGGATCGGCGTCGATGCGGCCGTCGCGCACCAGCAGCCGGTAGAAATGCCGCAGCGTCGACAACAATCTCGCCGTCGAGCGCGGCTTGTAGCCGGCGCCGTTGCGCTCGGAAAGATATTTCTGCAACTCGGCGCGGCCGGCCGTGTCGAGCGCACTGCCCTGCGCGCCGAGCCAGCGCGCGAAGGCCTGCAGGTCCGAGCGATAGCTCGACAGCGTGTTGTCGCCAAGCCCGAGTTCCGCCCAGGCGCGTTCGATGAAGCGCGCGATGAGCGCGGCGTCCGCTTCGGCGATGGCGCGCGCCGCCGGTCGGCCGCGGCGCGCGCGTGCAGGTGTCGTGGCTTCGGGCATCGGCGGGATCGGTCGGCACGCGGCAGCGCGCTTGCAACTCCGAGACTAAACCGCGAGGCTGGATCGCGTCATCCTTCGCTACCTTCGCATGGATCCGAAATCCGCCTCGCTCTGGGCGCGTTTGGCCGCGCTCGTCTACGACCTGTTTCCGCTGATCGGGCTGTGGATGCTCGTCGCCGCGCTGTTCCTGCTTGCCGCGCATGGCGGCGTCGACGCGGCGCATCCACCGTTCGCGTACCGGTTCGCGCTGCGCGGCGCGCTGCTCGCGGTGACGGCGCTCTACTTCGTCGTGTCGTGGTCGCGCGCCGGCCAGACGATCGGCATGCGCGCGTGGCGCATCCGCGTCGTCGGTGCGGACGGCGCGAAGTTGCCGTGGCCGCGCGCGCTGCTGCGCTTCTGCGTCGCGCTGCTGTCATTGGCCGCGTGCGGACTCGGTTTCCTGTGGTGCCTGATCGACCGCGAGCGTCGCGCGTGGCACGACCTCGCCGCGCGCAGCCGCGTGGTGCGCATGCCCGTTCAGTGACGGGGCTCGACGAAGAAATCCGGCAAAAACACTTGTCTCGCAGGGGCGCAGGGAAAGAGCTTTTTCTCTGCGGTCCCTGCGGCTCCGCGAGACATTGCTTTCCTGGATGCGGAGACGGGCGCGGCGCCGCCCCGACGCAACGATCAGGCCGCGAGCGCTTCCATGACCAAGCCTTCGATCGCGTCGAGGTCGGGAATGATCGCGCGGTCGTCGCGGACCAGTACTTCGGCGCGCACGCCGGGCGCGTGCGGCTGCTCGTCGGAGGTCGGGATGAGCAGTTCCTGCGTGATCGTGGTCAGGCGCGGGAAGCCCTGCACGAGCAGCGCGATGAACGGCATGCCGGCATTGCCGCCGAGTGCCTTGAGCACGGCGACGCGCGCGTTCATGCGGCTTTCGTCGGCGAGGCGGCCGGTGAGGATCGGCAGCGACACCAGCGGCAGGCGCCAGCCGCGCCAGGAGAGACGGCCGAGCAGCCACGCCGGCGCGCCGGC
>Ga0182744_1003104_pt1 | contig 13138 bp, 14 predicted proteins | sample eDN3rd30CKraftMG_FD_128525 | JGI IMG/M metagenome (GOLD analysis project Ga0182744, IMG submission 128525) | Enriched Miracle-Growth compost microbial communities from Emeryville, California, USA - eDNA 3rd pass 30_C Kraft MG (version 2) (version 2) ...
GACAGGCCCAAGCTGAAAGCGGAAGCCTTGAACCTGGGGAAGACCGCGCATGTCTGATGCCGATGTCGTTGTCGTTTCAGTGGCAAGAACGCCGTTTGGCCGCTACGAAGGGGCGTTGCGGGAACTGGACGGCCCCGCCCTCGGCGCGCTGGCCATCGATGCCAGCGTGGCACGTTCGGGAATCGCCTCGAGCGCCGTCGACGCTCTGTACGGCGGCGTCGGCATGATCGCATCCGCAATGCTGACTCCGGTGCGCCAGGCGGTGCTGAGTTCATCGCTGCCCGAAACCACGCCGTCGGCGACCATAGACCGTGCCTGCTGTTCAGGCATGACGGCGATCGGCATGGGGTTCAGGGATATCCGGCTGGGCGAGGCGTCGGTGGTGGTCTGCGGCGGGTTCGAGTCCCTCAGCCGCACTCCGCTGCTATGGCCGCGGCAGCGCGCTCGGCGCCTGGGAGACGTTTGCGTCGAGGACCCGCTGTTGATTCGCGGGCGGGTGGTGGAGCAGCCGATCGCCGTTTATACCGGCGACGAGTCGATCCGCCGGGGCGTGGACCGCGCGGCGCAGGATGCATGGGCGCTGGAAAGCCAGCGACGCTATGCGCGTGCGCAGGCCGATGGATACTTCGAATTCGAGCGGTTCGCGGTCGAGGCGCCGGGCCCCAAAGGGGCGGCCAGATGGGTGACGGAGGACGAATCGCCGCGCCCGGACGCCTCGCTCGAAGACCTGGCGAAGCTCAAGCCGGTTTATGGCGGCAAGACGGTAACGGCGGGCAATGCTCCCGGCCTTAACGACGGCGCGGCCTTTCTGGTTCTTTGCAGGCGCGACTTCGCCCGCGCCAACGGACTGGAAGCGCTGGCGCGCATCGTCGATTATGCACAGGTAAGCGGAGCGCCCACCTCCGGCACATCGACGCCGGCCACCGCAATCGCCCGCCTGGCCGACCGCGCCGGCATGGACGCCTGCGCATGGGATGCCATCGAAATCAACGAAGCCTATGCCGCCACGCCGCTCGTCAGCACGCTCACATTGGCCAACGGCAACGCAGCAATGGCCGAGCAGCTGCGCTCGCGCACCAACATGCACGGCGGCGCAGTCGCGCTCGGCCATCCATTGGGCGCCAGCGGCGCCCGGATCGTGATGACCCTCATCAATGGGCTGCGCCGCCGCGGAGGAGGCCGCGGCGTAGCCGCAATCTGCGGCGGCTTCGGTCAGGGCGACGCCATATCAGTCACGGTGGAATGAATCCATGCTGGATGTCAAATTCGATATACGACAGGTGGCGCGCACGCTCAGCCTGGTCGAGAACAGGCGTCCGGAGTCGCACGCCATTCTGCGTGCAGCCTACAAAACGGGAAGGCATGTACCGGTTATAGGCATCACCGGCCCGCCGGGCGCCGGCAAATCCACGCTGCTCGACCGGCTGGCGCTGTATTGGGCGGAACAGGGCGAACAGGTGGCCGTGATCGCCATCGACCCTTCCAGCCCCTATACCGGAGGCGCTGTGCTCGGCGATCGTTTCCGCATGGACAGGGCATCCGCGCATCCCCGCGTGTTCGTGCGCAGCCTGTCATCGCGCGGCCACGTCGGCGGGCTGAGCCGCGCGGTGCAGGATGTCGTCGTCGTGATGGCGGCGCAGGGCTTCGAACGCATCCTCGTCGAAACCGTCGGCAGCGGGCAAGCCGACGTCGAGGTGGCGACATTGGCGGATTGCGTCATTGTCGTGTCGGTTCCCGGCCTGGGGGATCAGATCCAGGCCGGCAAGGCCGGCATCCTGGAAATCGGCGACGTCTATACCGTCAACAAGTCCGACCTGCCTGGCGCCGGCACCTTTGCCGCTTTCCTCGAAGCGAACCTCGACCTGATCTATCCGGGCCGGCCCGGCGTCAACCAGGGCGGACAGCCGGCGAAGCAGGGACGGGCGTATGCGAACGCGGTTCTGCACCGCCGCCATGGCGACGCCGGCACGGACGAATCATTCTGGCGGCCCCCGGTGGTCAGCGTTTGCGCGCTCAAGGACTACAGCGCCGAGGCGTTGTGCCGCGTGGTGGATGACTTCCTCGGCTGGCAGCGCGCCACCGGCCGCGACGACAGCCGCCGCGCCGAACGCTTCCAGGATCACATTCGCCGGCTGGCATCCGGACGCCTGCTCGCACAGCCGCTGCCCGCCGGCACAGGCCGCTCGCTGCCGCAATTGGCGGACGCGGTCACGCAAGGTGAAATGACGCCATGGGAAGCCGCCGAAATTTTCCTCGACGCCCTGTCCGAGGCTTGGCTGCAGCGCGACAGCAAGGCTGCGGATACTGTGGAGCTAGCTGCGAAGGATTGAGGCAGGGCTTTGATGTCGCTGGAGTTTTGCTAGCCAGGCGGATTGAAACAGGGGAGCGGCCCTTACGGGCCGTGCCTTCCTCTCGTTGCCACGCTGCATGCGCGTCTGCGCCGGGCGCCCGGGTTTTCTCGGCGTTGGCGATCCGTCATGGTTGAATCGTCGCCAAGCTGTTCATGCAGCGCCCTCAGCTTGATGAGCAGCAGATGCACGACGTGACCTGGATCGGGTCGAGTTTTTCACGGACCCGGTCCCGAACGGAAGCCGCGGAACCGGCGACAAGCGTCGAGCAGTTACTAGAATTTAACCATGTTAAATTTAATTCATGGGTATCATGTCGGATTGCTTTCTTGATCCGCAATCGGCAGGGATTCCGCCAATACATGGCAATTGTCACACTGCACAAGATGCGGGCACCATGCCAGAAGAGTCTATGGTGTTTCCATCCCGGCTCTATGGTGAATCAGAAGGAACTCACCGCGTCGAGTTGCAGTGTCCTGAAAGCCGATATTAGGGAGATACAAATGGCCGAAAACAGTTGGGATCGAGTGCCTATCGATTCGCAAAGCATCGATGCACCGCTCTCTCGCGCGGCAGTATTTCTCACACTGACGGTCGCCGACGGTCGCGAGGCCCTACAGACGGTTGCCGGCGTCCTGGACGGGCTTGACGATCTGATCAAGACTGTCGGCTTTCGCGATCTCAATGGCCGGCTTTCCTGTATCACCGCCCTGGGGTCGGCACTCTGGGACCGCTTCCAGACAGGGAAGCGCCCGAAGGAACTGCGCCCCTTCAGACCAATCGAGGGCACCAAGCACACCGCGCCAGCCACGCCCGGTGACCTTTTCTTCCATATCCGGGCTGAACGCGAGGATCTCTGTTTTGAATTCGAGCGCCTGCTGCTGGACCAACTTGGCAGCAGCGTGACACTGGCTGACGAGGTTGCGGGCTTTCGCTACTTCGACTCCCGCGATTTGCTTGGCTTCGTCGATGGCACGGCCAACCCGACTGGCCACGACATCGGTGCGTCAACACTGGTCGGTAGTGAGGATCAGGAGTTCGCGGGCGGCAGCTACGTGGTGGTGCAGAAGTATTTGCACCAACTGCAGCCATGGGCTCGGCTCGCCAAGGACGAGCAGGAGCAGATTATCGGCCGGGAGATCGTCAGCAACGTCGAACTGCCTGACGCGACGAGCGGTCAGAAGTCGCATAAGACCCTGTCCACAATCGTGGACGACGACGGTACCGAGCACGACATCCTACGCGACAACATGCCCTTTGGCCGTCCCGGTCATGGCGAGTATGGGACCTACTTCATCGGCTACTCTAGACATCTGTGGGTGACGCAGAAGATGCTGGAGCGCATGTTTATCGGTGATCCACCGGGCATGCACGACCGCTTGCTCGATTTTTCGACTGCGCAGACCGGCGCCGTATTCTTCGCTCCCGCACCCCGCACTCTGAGCGCACTGGTGCAGGCGGTACAGATGTAACGAGCGGGCACAAAGCAGCCTCGGGCTTTTCTCCTTACACGTCGTCCAGAGCCACCGCGCTGTCCACCAACCTGCGAACGCGCTGCCGAACATCCTCGGGGACGGGCCGTGGAGCAACGGCCTCCGGTGGATCCGCATGGCGCTGGCAGTCACCCATGATGACCCGGATGATTGCGGGCACGTTGGTCGGCGTTCGACGTGGATGAGCAGGGTATGCCTACACATGGGGTCGAGGATGCCTGCGGCTTGCTGGGGCTGCCACCGCACGAAAAATATGCAACGACGACCGAGCGTGTGTTGAATGCCACACGAGTATATGTACCTGCCGCAGCGATGCGGGCGCAACTGGAGCAATTCGGCTGGCATTTGCTGACCAACTACGTAGTGCGCAATGCCGATTGTCATGCCAAGAACATCGCGCTGTATTACACCGGCTTGAAAGACGTGGCCTATACACCGGTCTATGACGTCGTTACTACACAAGCGTATCCACGTTATGCAGCCAATCCGCCGGGGCTGTCCGTGGATGGGCGACAAACCTGGGCGGTGGGGAAAACCTTAGAGCGGTTCTTCAAGGCCAGATTGGGTATTGCGCCGAAGCAGTATGCGGAGATGGTCGAGCGCTTGTGCTAATCGGCGCTTGAAGTCGGGTGTGAAGTGATCGAGACAGCTCGGAATGAGCCGCGCTGGCGTAGCGTTGCCAAGCAGATGGTGCATGCCTGGAATGATGGGATTGGCTCGTTGAAGGGGCCGAAGAGGTTGGTCTCCTTCAGAGGGCTGGATGAGGCGATTGCTCAGGCTGGGTTTTCGGAACCTGATACGCCGGAAAATGGCCGAGAGGTGATTGGGCTGTCGGAGCTGTTGGGGAGAAAAAGTAAGAAGTAGGTCTGTTATCGGCCAATTAGCTGCCGTTCGCTTGTTCCAGTGTTTGAAGAACAGATCCGAGTTCACGAAATGCGGCCAGCGCTTTATCGACCACAGCAGAGGGAATACTGCTCTTTCTTCCATGACTGAGACCGTTGCGCATATCATCATTACGAATGGTCGCGAGCAATTTTTGGAGATGACGTACCTTTGGGGGCGTCGCGATGCCCATCTCTTGTCGAAACTTCAGACGGTGAAATGGTGAGGGTGGATTGGCGGAGCGTGGAAGGCTGCCAGCGTTTGGCGACGCTTTCAATACTTCGCATATGGAACAAATTGACTCATCCAATAAAAAGCGCTCAAGTTCATCGGACACGTTAACTTTTTCACAGAGAGAAAACAGGAAAGTGTCAATCATCGCTTCTGTAGCAGAGTTCAACGGATAGCAGGCCCTGACCATGTTTTCGGCACTCCGCTGGATCATTGATTGGGCATACAGACATTCATAAATCGCCGTTGCTTCGACCGATAGTCTTGCGGACAAGCGTTGGCATTGCTCTGCATTGAGCTCCTGCCGCGATAGAACGTCCACTAAAGAAAAACCACCGAACGTCAGGCCCATTGATTGATGAAAGACGTTGCCAGCGCCGTCGTACTGCGTCGTTATGACGTTGCCAATATCGCGCTGCGTTGCCATGACAAGGCGGAGGGACTCGTCCACCAATTTTGCTTCTAGAACAACGCGATTTACAACTGAAAGAGCAAGGCTGCTGTTCCATGGTTCTTGATGGTCATTCTTGATGTCGGGGCCGATCCAATAGTTATCGGTGCAGGTGAAACCTCTTATGGTGACCTCCACTCGCGAAAAGTGTCGGTCATCCACCCGTGAAGACACATCCTCTGTAGAAAAAAACTTCCGTGGCGATCATTTTTTCACTGCTCGGATGCCACACTTCATATCTGCCGTCAGGGATGGGCAGAGCAACGGAAGCTTGAAACTGACTGTAAAGTAAGCGTGTTTCTCTGCCACGATGGGGTCCGCCAGTCGCAAGAGCTTCGCATTGTAGTCGTCGAGCAGCATGGAGTTCGGCGCTTGAGCCGAGAATTTCAAGACCAGTGCTTTGGCCTCTTGTATTTCGTCGATGGAACACAAAACCGATACCTGTGCCATTGTCACGGCGGAAATCCGCGATGGTCTTGAAGTCTGGCGCCAGACGGCCGACGAGCCACATCAGTTCGACGTTGTGTTGGCACTCTCGCTTGAGTCGACGACTGGACTGGACCCGATTTAAGTAGCCGTAGATGTAGATCTTCAGCAGCACGGCCGGGTGATACGACGGGCGGCCGGTAGCTGCTGGCGCACCGCCTTCTCAAAGCCCAGCGATGCCAGGTTGAGCTCGTCGACATATGCGTCAATTATGCGCACCGGATTGTCGTCGGCGATAAAGTCATTCAGGCATTCTGGGATCAACGCTACCTGCTGCCGGTCCTGACCTTCGATGAATCGGGATATGTCGACTCCCGGAATCGAGATACCAAACTTTATCTACACAGCCGCATCGGCGTCAAGGGTTTTCACACAGCTTCGTCCGATTGGAGCCAAGGGCGGATGGCACTCGTGCACACTACTTGCATGGGGTATTTCCATCAGATTCCGCACGGCCTAGTATTCCGACTATGAATTCCTCGTCGGGGTCCAGCCATGCAAGTCTCGAAAAAAGGGCAAACCGTCATCCCCCAGCGCCTGCGCTAAGCCGCAGATATTCTGCCTGGCTGCCAAATGTCTTTCTCGTTGGAGGGCGAAAAGATCATCATCCACAAAGTTGGCACTGCAACGGATGATCGACGTAAATTGCTATGTGCCGCTGCCGATAGGGTACGTAAAGTCTGAACGAGCGCTTCAAACTCTGTGCAGGGAACAATGGCTCCGTCGCACGAAAGAGATGAAGCTATGGCACTCATTCGCGATTTGAAGCAGCTTTGCCGCCTGGGGGATTCCTACTGTTACGTTAAACAGACTTCAGCGGTAGAAACAGCCGGCGATGACCGCCCGAGTCCAGCAGCGAGAAGCCAAACTGCTCGTAGAAGCTACGTGCCTGCTCGTCAATGGCATCGACGATCATGGCATAAATGGCAATCTCGTCGCTGACTGCGAGTGTGCGCTGAATGGCGTTGACCAACAGCATTCTGCCCACACCATGGCCACGTGCGTGCTGATCGACAGCAAGCCTACCCAGCAAGGCTGCCGGGATTGGATGCCGAGGCAGTTTGCGGGCGATCCTGTCGGGCAACTGGTCGAGTTCAATCGAAAGCGTGGACAATGTGTAATAGCCCACGATGGTGTGCGGATTCGCTGGCGTCGTCGCAACAAACACGCGACTGATGCGGCGCTTCACATCCTGGCTGGCCTGCTTATAGAGATAATTATCCAGCGCAGGCACACCGCAGTGAAAGCCGGATCTCTTGTGGCTGCCGTCCAGCGCCGAGATGAGCAGGGACGAATAGTCAGTCATCTGCTGGTCACGCGTTGCTCATGTTCCTTGAGGGCGGCGGCCAGCCTCTTGTTGAGTCGGACAGGCTTGACCAGGGCATTGAAGAACGCCTCGGAATCCTGGCGGTTCAGGCGCATGACTTCGTGCGCGTCAATGGTCTTTTCAGCATGCGCCAGGGCACTGGCCAGGATAAAACTGCTGACCGTTTTTCCTTCGAAACGCGCGGCACGCTCCAGTACCTGCTTAGCGCGGTGCTCCAACCTCAAATTAATGCGCTCCTGTTTGGTATCGGTCGCTGCATTCATGGCAAATACCTCCACATCCGTAAATAGATAGACCATAATTGTACGTCAAAATGGTGCCTTATTAAACTATAGTTTTAACGCTGAGAACTGCGCTGGGTAATGGCGACTAGGCGCAGATATGGGCGATGGCCTGATAGACCTTGAACAGCGATGTGTCGCCCATGACGGCAACCCCAGGCTTGTTGGGTGCCGTCTTACTTCATCAAATTGCCATCACCCCATAAGATACTTGGAAGTCTCCCTTCTCTGACAGGATGGCACCTCATGGATGACGATCAGCTTGCCGAGTTTATGCAGTTCTCAAGAAAGTACCGACATAAGTTTAGGCGGATTGCCAAAGCAACCCGAAACGAGTGTGAACACGACGACGTACAAAACGAAGCCTGGATATTAGCCGAACGTTGGGAGCAGGCTGGGACACCGATAGACTTCGACAACCAAAAAGACATAGATAAACTCTTCTCGTTTCTTTACAACAAGCTGGTAAACCATGTAGAGAAGAAGATACGCAACGCTGTTCGGCTAGATCATTACTCGTACGGTGATAACTCCGAAAGTGAAGTTCACCCGTTGATGAATAAGTTAGGGACTTCAGAAACCTCCCAGCCGCTGCAAATATTACTGGCATTGGAGTCTGCCGCCGATCAACCCCGGGAACCCGAGTCACATGAATCAAGAGCCGGTGCATACCTATATCTTCTGCAACATCACCACAATAAAATGCAGTCTGTCGCGGATCAACTGCTGATCTCACTTTCTTATTGCTATTACCGCTTCAACGAAGCGCTGGAAATGGCGCGCAGCCAGTGTGATCTGCCCGACACTACAGGCAAATTGAGCCCCGCCTTTTCTCCAGGCCCCTGGCGATCCTTTCGTCTACCCCGAAGAGGGCAGCCGCCTTGCTTGACCCCGTCCGGCGCCCAAATGGAACTCTCACTACCGCCGCTCATTGATTCGCGATAGCAGAACGCGACTCACTTAATACTGCGACATGCTTTACTTGAGCTCATGGCTCGCTGAGCTATGGCTGCGAAAGAAATGAAAAGAAGAAAGTTCGTTTCAGCCGTAAGCAGCCACTCACCAAGCGGCAAGAACGAAACCACCAAACGCAAAAAGGCCCAAACCGAAGTTTGGGCCTTTTTAAAATCCTGGAGCGGGAAACGAGTCTCGAACTCGCGACCTCAACCTTGGCAAGGTTGCGCTCTACCAACTGAGCTATTCCCGCGTATTTTCCGGGGGTCGCATTGACTGCGTCACCCGAAGAAGGCTCGCATTTTATATTACTTTTATGGGCCATGCAAATCGGGTTGCAGCGCCCGCGCGCGGTATGCTTACGGCTTCATCGAATTCGGCGATCATTCGCGTTACACGTATACGAGCGGGGCGGTTTTGCTGCATTTTTTAGAACAGGATCTGACCTCATGCAACACCTTGGGCTTGCGCTCCAGTGCGCGGGCGGTGCTGCGCTATCGGCGTCAGGGCCAGTTGCCGGCCTTGTCCGAGCAATTGGCGGCGGGGCGGGAACGCGTGTTCGTATTGGGCGGGGGCAGCAATGTCGTCCTGGCGCCCAGTCTGGATTGCCTGGTCGTCAAGGTGGAATCGCGCGGGGTGCGCCTGCTTTCGCGCTCGGATGGCGAACTGGTGGTGGAGGCTGAAGCGGGGGAGGTCTGGCACGATTTCGTGCGGCGCTGCGTGGATGAAGGGTGGAATGGGCTGGAAAACCTGGCGCTGATTCCGGGCACGGTGGGGGCGGCGCCGGTGCAGAATATCGGCGCCTATGGCGTGGAGCTGGATCAGCGGCTGCACAGCCTGTCAGCCTGGGATCTCCATGCGGGACGCATGGTGGACATGGATGCCAAGGCTTGCGGCTTTTCTTATCGCAATAGTGTTTTCAAAGAGGCGGAAGCGGGGCGCTGGCTAATCGTGAAAGTGCGATTCCGTTTGTCGGAGGCCGGCGCCTGGCGCCCGGTGCTGAATTATCCGGACTTACAGCGTCATGCGCAATTACAGGAAGCGGGGAGGGCGGTTACAGCACGGCGGATATTCGATGCGGTGTGTGAGATCCGCCGCAGCAAGCTGCCTGACCCCGCGGTGCTGGGCAATGCCGGCAGCTTCTTCAAGAACCCCATTGTTTCGGCCGATGTCTACGCATCGCTGAAAAGCGCCCACCCGCAACTGGTGGCTTATCCGCAAGAAGACGGCCGCTATAAGGTCGCCGCCGGTTGGCTGATCGACCAGGCCGGATGGAAAGGGCGGCGTCTGGGGGCGGCGGGGGTGCACGACCGCCAGGCGCTGGTGCTGGTGAATCATGGCGGCGCCAACGCCGAAGACATCATGCGCCTGGCTGACGCCATCCGCGTGGATATTGCCGAGCGTTTCGGCGTGGATTTGGAGCAGGAGCCGGTACAGGTTTCTTGATTGCGGGCCCAGGCGCAAATCCCCGCCTTTGAAGCGGGCGCAACGCAACCGCCGGCCGTGTCGCTGCGCGCTCGACCGGTGATGGCTCGGGCACAGCGAAATCAGGTGGCCAGCACGTCCTGCATGTCGAACAGGCCGAATTCCTTGCGCGCCAGGTAGCGCGCCGCGCGCAGGCTGCCTTGGGCGTAGGTGGCCCGGCTGGTGGAGCGGTGGGTGATTTCTATGCGTTCGCCGGTGCCGCAAAAATAGACGGTGTGGTCGCCGACGATGTCGCCGCCGCGCACGACGGAAAAGCCGATCTTTCCGGTTTCGCGCGCACCGGTTTCGCCATGGCGGGCCCAGTCGGCGATGTCGTTCAGCTTTTTGCCCCAGGCAGCCGCTACGGCTTCGCCCATCGCCAGCGCCGTGCCCGAGGGGGCGTCCACCTTGTTGCGGTGGTGCGCCTCGAAGACTTCCACGTCGTAGCCGCTATTGAGCAGCCTTGCCGCCATGTCGAGCAGTCGCAGGGTGGCGTTGACGCCCACGCTCATGTTGGGCGCGAATACGATGGCGATGTGCTGGCTCGCGGCCTGGATGGCTTGCTTGCCCTGTTCGTTGAAGCCGGTGGTGCCTATGACGCATTTGGTGCCGTGGCGGACGCAGGCCTGCAAATGGGCCAGGGTGCCTTCGGGGCGGGTGAAATCGATCAGGCAATCGGCGCGGGCCAGGGCGTCCAGCCCGTCTTCGATGAGCACGCCCGTGGGCTTGCCGAGGAAGGCTCCGGCGTCTTGCCCGATGACGGCCGAGCCGGGGCGGTCGAGCGCCACGGCCAGCTCCAGATCGGGACTTTGCAGCACTGCTTCGATCAGCATGCGGCCCATGCGGCCGTCCGCGCCGGCTATTGCGATACGCATTCTCGTTCCCCTTCAGCGCAGTGGTTCGGCCGTGCTGCGGCCGGGCACGGGCGCCCCGGGGGCCGCGCGCCGCGCGGGCTGCACATTGATTATCGGACGCCTTTGCGTGGCGGGCTCGGCTTCGGATTCGCGCTGCCGGCTGCCGGCTTCGCTACTGGCTTCGGCAGCGGGTTCGGCGCCGGCCGGTTGCGGAGCGCCGCCGACAGGCAGGACGGGGCTGGTTTGCGCAGCCGACTCGTCGATCTGTGCGCGCCCGCCCTGGATGGCCGGCCCCGTATCGGCTCCGCCGCCATCCGCAGTCTGCTTGGCCATGCCGGTGTCCGCCTTCTGGAAGGGCTGGCGGTCGGGCTGCTCGTCGCCCGCCCAGCGGACCAGGGAATCGCCTTCGAACCATACCGTGAATTTGCGCTCTTGTTCCGGCCCGTAGCCCGGCTTGTTATAGTAGGGGTAGTCCCAACGGTTGCTGCGGAAAATATCTTGCAGGGTGGGCGTGCCGAGAATGAAGCGTACTTGTTCGCGGGTCATGCCTTCTTGCAGCTGGGCGACCTGTTCGGATGTAATCCAGTTGCCTTGCTGGACGTCGGGCCGATACGGAAAGCCCCAATTGGTCGTACCGCAGGCTGAAAGCGCGAGAGCCGCGGCGGTTGCCGCGAGGCCGGTGCGTAGCGTAATGAATCTTTGTTTTACAGTCGTCAGCACGAAGCGCCCCTGTTATTCAGATCAAATAAAACCGTTATCATAAAGGCTTAAGAATAAACGCATAATAGCGTAGTCAGCGTTAGGCGCACGCGCAGCCATCCCGCGCGCCTGAACATTATCCAATTCCGCCAGAGTATTTTAGCTATGAATGATCAAAATGAACTTAAAACCATGGGCTTGAAGGCGACCTTTCCGCGCCTCAAGATCCTCGACATCTTTCGGCGGTCGGATATTCGCCACCAGAGCGCCGAAGATGTCTATCGCACGCTGATCGCTGAAGACGTGGACATAGGCTTGGCGACTGTATATCGCGTATTGACCCAGTTCGAGCAGGCCGGAATCCTGGTGCGCAGCCAGTTCGACGGCAGCAAGGCTGTCTTCGAGCTGAATGACGGCGATCACCACGATCACCTGATTTGCACCAATTGCGGCAAGGTGGTTGAATTTTCCGATCCGGAAATCGAAAAACGCCAGCACAAGGTCGCCAAGGACAAGGGCTTCGTGCTGGAAAGCCATACCATGCTGCTTTACGGCATCTGCCCGGACTGCCAGGCGAGCAACATCAAATAGCGCATGCATGCGCCCGCGCCCGCCATGGGCGCGCCGGGCGCATGCTCGAAATCACCGCCGCAGCAAGGCGCCCGCGGGCGCCTTTATCCCAGCTGGTTTCGACGGGCTTCAACTGGACAGCATTTCACGCGCATGCTTGCGCGTGGTGTCCGTGATCTTCAACCCGCCCAGCATACGGGCGACTTCATTCACACGGCCTTGTTCGTCCAGCGCCTGGATTTTCGACAAGGTGCTGGCATTGGCGGTGGATTTGCTGACTTCATAGTGATGCGCGCCGCGCGCCGCCACCTGCGGCAAGTGCGTTACGCACAAGACTTGATGGCGCTCGCCGAGTTCACGCAGCAGACGGCCGACCACCTCGGCCACGGCCCCGCCTACGCCCGTGTCCACTTCGTCGAAAATAAGGGTGGGCACGCGCGCGGCCTGGCTGGCAATGACCGACAAGGCCAGGGAGATGCGCGCCAATTCGCCGCCCGAGGCCACTTTGGCCAAAGGGCGCGGCGTGGTGCCGGCGTGGCCGGCCACCAGGAATTCCACGGTTTCCAGGCCATGCGCGCCGGCGGGGCAGGCCGCCAGGCTGACGTCGAAGCGCCCGCCTTGCATGGCCAGGGTCTGCATCGCCGCGGTGACGGCTTTGGCCAGGGCCTTGCCCGCTTTCTGCCGCGCCTTGCTTAGCTGGCGGGCCAGTTCGAGGTAAGTTTTTTCAGCCGCCTGCGCGCTTTCGGCAAGCGCCTGCGTGTCGGCCGCGGCCTGGCTGGCATCCAGGCTGGCGCGCAGGCTTTGGTGCAAATCGGCCAGGTTCTCGGGTTCGACCTTGAACTTGCGCGCGGCATCGAAGATGGCGGACAGCCTTTGTTCCGTCTGGCTCAGGCGTTCGGGCTCGAGTTCGAGTTTGCTTAGATAGCTGTTCAGATCCGAGACGGCTTCCGAGACCGAGATGCGCGCCGATTCTATGGCGTCGTAGATGCCTTGCAAATGGTGGTCGTGGCGCAGCAGCGCCTGTATCTGGTGCCCCGCCGCGTTCAGGGCCTGCCCCGCCGAGCTTTCTTCGCTGTCCAGCGCCGCCAGGGCCTGGCC
>Ga0182744_1003106_pt1 | contig 13130 bp, 7 predicted proteins | sample eDN3rd30CKraftMG_FD_128525 | JGI IMG/M metagenome (GOLD analysis project Ga0182744, IMG submission 128525) | Enriched Miracle-Growth compost microbial communities from Emeryville, California, USA - eDNA 3rd pass 30_C Kraft MG (version 2) (version 2) ...
GATGCGCCCAATGCTCCACTGCCGAGAGCGCCTTGGTCAGCATGGCCGACGGCGCGCGCCCACGCGACCAGCCATAGCTGAACGGCGCCTCAATCCTCCGGATCTCTCCCAGGAGCTGAACCGAAAACTCCGGATCGCTCTTCTCAGGCGCACATGTACGCTCGGTCAGAGCTCTGATGAACGCCGTGCCAGCAGCGGGCGCAGCCTGAAGAATCTCCGTGAACACGCCAATGCCACACCGGCCAAGCACGAAAGGACCATCGACACGCGACATCGCAAAGGAGCGGCGGCGCTTCGGCCTGATGCGATGCTCGTCTTCCCCGTCATCATCTTCGAACGCGCGCAGAAAGGCGGCCGCGAAATCGGCAGGCGCAGCGCCGGACAAACGCCCCGGGAATTCGAGGATCTGACTCATCGCCGCTTCAGGCCGTTTCGAGTTCTTCACAGCGTTCAGGTATCGTGCTGCGGCATTGGGAGACAACGGTGCCCAAAGTGCAAGTTGGAGCCGAGCCGTCTCAAGCGCATCGCCGCTTACCGCATATTTGATCTCTGGAAGGGGCGCGTCATACCGCGGCAGCGGACGGTCTCTGTGCTCAATATCTGCGATCAAAATATCGGCGTAGCGATCAAGCAAGATCGGTGTCACGGTCTTTTCGCCGAAAGCTGCAAGAACAAGCCAGTTCTGAAAGAGATCGACCGCAGCGGACAAGGCAGTTGCCCCCAAGCGGTCGAAACGCTGCAGACACCACAGGATCAGACGCATCCACTCCGGTCCAGTTGGAATGGTCATGCCCTCCGGCACGACGCCCCCCTCCGCCAGGACCTCCTTGAACAAGTGGGTCGCTGACTGCGTGTGCGACGCGACAAAGCGTCGGATCAACCGCGCCGCGCGGCCCCCTTCATCTTCAAGCAAGAGAGCGTCATATCGCTCGAGCAACACGTCCGCACGTTCGGATCGGACCACCGCTAACAATGCGAGTCCTGCCCATCCGGATGCGACTCCTTCGGCCTCCAGCCGCGCGAGTAGTCTCGGCCACGCCTCATCCGTGTCGCTTTCGGCGAGCATCCGGCATGCCAACTCAAACCCACGCGCCATCCAGAAGGGCGGTGGCGCATTCAGCGCCAGCCTGTCCATCGCGTCCGGATCATCGACAAGAACGCAGGCGACCGCCCAGTCTGTAAACAGATCATGCCGGAACCGGACTCGATCGGCATGTATCTCGACGAGCACCTCGTCCGCAATTAATTCTGCAACGGCCTGCGCGTCCTGTCTGGAGACATCGACAAGGCCGACATTGTCGATGAGACCGTTGGCGACAACGTAAAGCACGCGCTTGCGGGCATGAATCTCGCCTTTCGTGCGCTCGCCCATACCCGCGCCGGAAGCTAGCCAGTCTTGAGCCAGCGCCGCTTCGCTAATCGCTTCCGCCGTATCCAGTCGCGTTCCGACCAGTAGCCGCAACTTCAGCGGATTTCGGGCGAGCGTTTTCGCCGGATGGTCCGGTCTCAGCAGGGGTGCAAGCTGCGGGGCCATCTTCGCGAGCGTTTCGGCTTCATCGTCGTCGAGCCCTTCCACAATCAAGCGGCTGCGCGCAGACAATTGTGTGAAAATCTCTTCGCCAATCCAAAAGGCGCTTTCCTCCTCCCATCCGGGCTGTGCGGTGAACAGCACCGTGACGCCTGGACAATGCAGCGCCGCCCGCAAGAGGTCGAGCAAGGTCTTTCGTTGCGCGCCATCGCGAAACCGGTCCAGGCCGTCAATACAGAGATAACCGCCGCCGTCGCAGGCGAGATCGCTCAGAAATTCCTCGGCCGTCGCCTCAATACCAAACAGCACCCGCATCGCCGGCCAACCGCCAGCCGGCGTCCGATCTGGCGCCAGCACCACAATCCGCGACGTCGCCTCGCGCGCCTCGATCGCAGTTCTCATGAGGCCGGATTTACCGGCACCGCTGGGCCCAGAAATTTCAACCACGCCGCCCTGGATTTCCGCCGCATGAAGCAGCGCCTCCAAATCGCGCCTGGGCTTTTCCCGAGCGAGCCGGCAATTACTCACCGAGAGACCGATATCGTCAAGCGCGTGGCGGCTCAGCTCTTCGATATGACGGCGCGCGGCGGCGAGTCCTGGTGAGGAACCGACGCTCACGCCTAAGTCGTTCAGCTTGCGGACCAATTCGCTCCGGTTCAATTCGCCGCCAATCGCATCGGCGCGAAGAACAAGCCCGAACAACGCGTCATAGGGATCGCCGCCTTTCTCAGACGCCAGCTGTTGCGCCCGCATGCGGTCATGATGCTCGGCTATGGAGTTCGGGCGCGTATAATCGAAAGTCAGCACTGAAAATGACCGCAGCACGTCATGGAGAACCTCGTCCCCGGTCGCGCCCTTCGCCGCGAGGTGCGCTTTGAATGCAGTCACGAAGGCCCGCATTTCCTTGTTGCCGCGCCCGGGCGTCTCCAGGAGCTTCAGGAACGACGCAGCGTTGATTGTCTGCTGGGCCAGTTCCAGCGCTTCCTGCACGCCATTCTCGATCGCGCCTGTCGTCCGCTCTATGGCGACGGCAAAGCGTCGGTCCGGCTCTATCTTTCGCGCCTTGACGATCCCGTCCACGATTGATGCGAAATTGGCGTCGCCTTCCGTGAAGGCCATCGATCGTTTGACCTGGACCTCAAGACACCGATCCTCGCCCTGAGACGTCACGCCCCGCGCGATCACGTCGTCAAGCGGATGCCCCTGACCGCCCCTCTGGAACTCAAGTCGATCGACAACTACGCCCGGCAACCCGAACGGCTCGGTGCTCGCCAACAGGGCAAGGGCATAGTGTGTGCCGACCTTGGCTTCAAACTGTGGACCGGCTGGTCCCGTCGCTCTCGGGCTTGAATCGGCTATCGGTCGCGCTCCTGACATCCTCTTAAGCACTCAACGGTTCTGGCTCGTAGTGAGTTTTCATGCACCCCGAGAAACCAAGGCGAAAACGCAATGGCCAATCGTCGGCTTTAGTCCCCTTGATTCTACCTTCTTGATTGCATTTCTCAGTCAAAATCTTCCACTTTATCACTATTGCTTCAGTTCCTTTGCCCGGTCGACGTGTGGCATCAAAAAGCCAGTGAGCTCCTCAAGAACCAGCGCAAGGGGCCCTGGATTAACCGCAACATCCTCAACGAAAGCCCGCCACTGCCGCTGCTTCTGTTCATCCGCCGCGAATGTTGGCGTGAGCGCATCGGGCAGCTCGGTCGGTATCGCTGTCTCTCGCCGTGCGAAAGTCGCCGCGATAGCCTGCGCAAGCCTGTCGTCATCGAAGGTGAATGACCGGCTGAGAACCCAGATGTCGTAGAAGTCCTTCATCCGGCTGTTCGCCCGGCCCAGCGCCACCATCGCCTGGAATTTCTCGGCGATGACCGTCTCTCGCGCATAGGCACGCAGCCTCGGCGCGGGGAGGTCGAGCATGGCGGGGTAGTCGACGACTTCCGCCCCGGGCTCCAGCGCATCGCCAAAGCCGATGTCGATTGTCAAATTGATCCGCGCGCCGCCGACCGACGCGATGGCACGCAGCCGGAGACCGCCATAATCGAGTTCTTCGCGAATGCGGTCGACACGCAACGTATCCGGATCGAACACGACGCCATCTTCGACCTCCTGAGACAGGATATCCCGGAATGTCACCAGCATCGCGTCTTCGCTCGGATCACCGAACCCCAGCAGATCGAGATCGCGCGTCCCGCGGTGCGGATCGTCGAACCAGCTCATCATCAGCATGGCGCCTTTCAGGACGAAGCGGTCGGCATGGGGTGATTGACTGAGCCGGAACAGAAGGCGCTCCAGCGCGAAGCGCGTGAGCACCAGATCGAAGCTCTGTCGGTTCGCCTTGGAGAGGTTGAGCAGCCGGGCGCGCACCGAGACGCCGATATTCTTGATCTCCTTAGCCATTGGCGGTCAGCGCCTCCAGATAGGGGCGGATCACCGTGCCGACCCCGCCTGTATCCGCCGCCCTCGCGATCTCTGCCGGTGTGACTTTACGTTGGCGCAGGGCTTCCTGCAGGCCTTCGAGCGCGACGGGCAGACCGATCTTGCCGCGATGCCGGAAGCAGTCTGCAACGGTCTTCGCCACGCCGAACACCTTTACCGATACGCCTTCGATCACATGCGTCTCGACGCTTTCAGCAAGCAGATCGTCCGAGAAACGCAGCACACGGATCGGCATGTCGCTCGGTTTCGGCGTCCAGTCGTTCCGACCGATCGCCATCCACACCTTCTTGGGAAGCTGATCCGTAAGTCCGTGAAAGGCGAGCGCCGAGACGAGGCAAATCACGCCCTTGGGGAAACGCTTGGCCGCTTCGGCTAGGCTATGGTTTGCGTCGAGCTCTGCGTCGGGGAGCTGGTAGAGCCCGCGCGCCAGGCGGATCACCTCGCCATCCTTCTCCATGCGGCTGACGGTTGCGGCGGTCACGCCGGCGTCTCTGAGTTCCGCAAGGCGCAGAATCCCACGCGCCGCGAGAAGATCGCGGGCGATATCGCGCTGGGATCGGGCCTGGGGCATGGATATATATTCTCGCACTTTAGTATTCATAGTGTGAGGTTTTGTATCACACACAACGGTGAAGGGAAAGACAAAGCGTTGGTGAAGTCGACCGCAGAACCCTGATCCAGCCAGCAAAGGAAGAGGGGCATCTCCCTACGGACCGGGCTGTCGGAGGAGCGGAAGTCCCGCTTCGGCTGATTGGGAGTCAATGTTCCGCTAATTGGTACCAAGTCGACTGCTCGTTGGAAGTCTGTCTGGGAAAGCCTTCCCCTGCGTCCGAGCCCAGGTCCCGGTCGACCCCTTCTCCGGGGAGACCCCGCAACGCCCCCAGAGAGCAAGAGTTTGGCGGCTTTCGCCGTGACGGGTTTGGAGGTCGAGAGAGAGGCTCCCGGCCGGCCCGTCGCGGAGATTGATCCATGACGAACCTTGAAACCCTGGACGGCCGGCGCGACGCGAGCGGCGGCTACAAAGTAGATATTTCGCGCGGAGAGCGGATCGGCCGCGTATCCTCGGAATGGTTTTCCCGGCCCGATGACGAGCGCTATCTGTCCCTGTCGGAGCTTTATGCCTCCGTGAAATGCCGGGCCGAGCGCAGCCGCACGCGGACGGTTGAGAGCGCCGCGATCCGCGTCGAGGCACATCGCGACGATCCGGAAAACCTGGCGCTTGTCCTGCCCGATGCCGATGCGCCGGTCGCGCCGACCCATTGGAGCTTCGGCCAGCTTGCCAGCCTGGTCAGCGCGCCGGCAGCCTATCTGCGCCAGCTCCCGGCGCCGCTCGCCGGCATCAATCTGCAATACGGGCTCACCACGCACCGCGCCGAGCAGATCAAGACGTTGGAGACCGAGGACGGGCGCACAGAGCTGCGCGCCGTCACTGGGCCTGACTATGGCCGCATCTATGACCACGAACTTGTCGCCGCCGTGCAGAAGATCGCAGGCAATGGCATCGGTGATACGCGCTGGAAGGTGCCCGGCACGCTCGACTGGTCGAGCGGCGTCTACAACCCGATGATCGACATCACTAAGGACACGACCACGCTCTACGCCTCGGACCGCGACGTCTTCCTGTTCCTGGTCGACGATATGAACCCGATTGAGGCGGGCAAGCTGCCGGACGGATCGCCGGATCTCTATTTCCGGGGCTTCTATTGCTGGAACTCGGAAGTCGGCGCCAAGGCGCTCGGCATCGCCAGTTTCTATCTTCGCGCCGTCTGCCAGAACCGCAATCTCTGGGGCGTCGAGGACTTCCAGGAAATCAGCATCCGGCATTCCAAGTACGCCGCCAATCGCTTCGCGCACGAGGCGGCGCCGGCGCTGACCCGCTTCGCCGACTCCTCGCCGCGCCCCTTCATCGAAGGTATCCGTGCGGCGCGCGAGCGGATCGTCGCCCATAACGACGACGACCGCACCGACTTCCTCCGCAAGCGGGGCTTCTCCAAGGCGGAGACGGCCAGGATCGTCGAGACGGTCCTTGTCGAGGAAGGCCGCCCGCCAGAGTCCGTGTTCGACTTCGTGCAGGGCATCACCGCCGTCGCCCGGTCGAAGCCTCAGCAGGACGCCCGGCTCGATATGGAGGGCAAGGCGAAGAAACTCCTGGAGCGCGCGGCGTAGTCTGAAATCGGTGCTCTGCTTGTCCGGTCCGTCGCTTCCTCGAGAGGAAGAGGCGGGCCGGGTTTTTCGTGACGGGTTTAGAGGCTGAGAGAGAGGCTTTCGGCCAGCCCGTCATGGAGAACTGACATGACCAAGTCTCAGAAAATCACTCTCAGCGCCTCGCGCGACATCCCCTTCAACAAGCTGGTGCTCAGCCAGTCCAATGTCCGGCGCGTCAAGGCCGGCGTCTCGATCGAGGAGCTGGCCGAGGATATCGCCCGGCGCACACTTTTATCCTCGATCACGGTTCGGCCGGTGCTGGACGAGGACGGCGCGGAAACCGGCATGTTCGAGATCCCGGCCGGCGGACGCCGTTACCGGGCGCTCGAATTACTGGTCAAGCAGAAGCGCCTGAACCGCACCGCGCCCGTGCCCTGCATCGTGCGTACCGACGGCCTCGCCGAAGAGGACAGTCTCGCCGAGAATGTTCAGCGGGCGCCGCTCCATCCGCTCGACCAGTTCCGCGCCTTCCAGGCGATGCGGGAGAAAGGCACGAGCGAGGAAGAGATCGCGGCGGCCTTCTTCGTCTCGGCGAATGTCGTCAAGCAGCGGCTCAAGCTCGCCGCCGTCGCGCCGTCGCTCCTCGACGCCTATGCCGAGGAGGAAATGACGCTCGACCAGCTCATGGCCTTCACGATCAATCCCGATCATGAGCGCCAGGAACAGGTCTGGGAATCGATCAAGCGGACCTACGTAAAGCAGCCCTTCGAAATCCGCCGTATGCTGACCGAAGGCGCCGTGCGCGCTTCCGATCGCCGGGCGCAGTTCGTCGGGCTCGACGCCTATGAAGCCGCCGGCGGCGTCATCCTGCGCGATCTCTTCCAGTCCGATGATGGCGGTTGGTTGCAGGACGCCGGCCTGCTTGCGAAGCTCGTCGACGAAAAGCTCGAACGGGAGGCCGAAGCGATCCGCGCCGAAGGCTGGAAATGGATCGAGATCGGCGCCGACTTCCCTTACGGCCACACCTACGGTCTGCGCCGGATTATCGGCGAGCCCGAGCCGATGAGCGACGAGGAGACGGCCAGCTTAGAAGCGCTCAAGGCTGAATACGATCAACTCGAAGACGAGTACGCCAGCGCCGAGGAGTTCCCGGAAGAGATCGACATCCGGCTCGGCGAGATCGAAACGGCGATGGAGACCTTGCAGGAGCGGCCCGTCCGCTTCGAGCCGGACGAAGTCGCCATGGCCGGCGTCTTCGTCAGCATCGGCCATGACGGTCGCTTGCGCGTCGAGCGCGGCTATGTCCGTCCCGAGGACGAACCCCCAGTCGAGACCGATGGTCAGGATGGTGCCGATTTGACCGACGCTCCCGCTGATGAGCAGGTCGATGACGCCAAGATCGTGGCTTCCAGCGAGGCGACCGAAGAGGAAGAAGATGGCCTGAAGCCGCTATCCGATCGCCTCGTCATGGAACTGACAGCGCATCGCACGCTCGCCCTGCGCGACGCGCTCGCCAACGATCCGCAGACGGCGTTCTTCGCTGCCCTGCATGCGATGACGCTTCGGCTCTTCTATCACTATCCGCTGGATAGCTGCGTCGAGATCACCCCGCACAGCGCCGGTTTCGGCGCCCAGGCGCCGGGTCTTGGCGACACGGCCTATGCGCTCAATGTCGACGCTCGCACCGAAAGCTGGCTCGCTGCACTTCCCAAGGGGCCTGAAGATCTGTGGGATGCGCTGGTTGGTTTCGACAGCGACAGCCGCGAGGCGCTGTTCGCGCATTGCGTCGCCATGACCGTCAACGCCGTCCATGAACCCTACAACCGCCGGCCGCGGGCGCTCGTCCATGCGGACGTGCTGGCGGCGGCGCTCGGGCTCGACATGGCGGCGGCCGGCTGGACGCCGACGGGCGAGAGCTATCTCGCGCGCGTCACCAAGGCCCGCATTCTGGAGGCCGTGCGCGAAGCCAAGGGCGATGAAGCAGCCGACCGCATCGCGGGTCTCAAGAAGCCGGATATGGTCGCGGCGGCCGAAGAGCTCCTCAGCGGGAGCGGTTGGCTGCCCGAAGTGCTGCGCATGCCGGGCCTTCCCGAGGGCGAAGTGCAATCGGCGGCGGGCGGCGGCGAAACGGCCATGGGCGATTCCGCCGTGATCGCCGATGATGAACCTGTCACCGGCAACGCCTTCGCCACCGCGGCCGAGTGACCGGGAGCCATTCCCCCGTGGCTCCCGCAGCCGCCCTGGAGCCCGCCCATCGTGGCGGGCTCCTTTTTTGTTCATCACCATGGAGGGGTGCATGACTGATGCAGCATCCGATATTGCGCGACGGCTCGCGCGCGAGGCGGAGGCCGTTTGCCGCCATTATCTCTCCAACGGACGCAGACAGGGCCGCTACTGGATCGTCGGTGATGCCCGAAACACGCCCGGGCGCAGTCTCTATGTGCGGCTGACCGGACCAACTCATGGTCCGGGCGCCGCCGGTAAATGGGCCGACGCAGCCACGGGCGAGCATGGCGACCTCCTCGACCTCATAGCCGCCGTGCGGCAGCTTCGTACCTTCTGTGAGACGCTTGACGAGGCGCGGCGCTTTCTGAACCTGCCGCGCCCCGAACCGCCACGACGTGAGCGCCAATCCGCTCCCGCTGGTTCGCCGGAGGCGGCGCGTCGTCTCTTCGCCATGGGAAGACCGATCGGTGGAACGCTCGCCGAGCGCTATCTCCATCGACGCGGTCTTGCCGCACTTGGCGATGCGCCAGCGCTGCGGTTTCATCCGCATTGCTATTATTGGCGCGAAGGACAGCCGAAAGAGGCGTTGCCAGAGACCTGGCCAGCCTTGCTTGCGAAAGTCACGGACGGACACGGCAATCTCACCGGCATCCATCGGACCTGGCTAGACCCGGCAACGGCTCGCAAGGCGCCGCTCGACCCGCCGCGCAAGGCGATGGGAAATCTGCTCGGCCATGGCGTGCGGATCGGGGCCGCGACCGACATTCTTGCTGCCGGCGAAGGGCTGGAAAGCACGCTGTCACTGCGCATGGCGTTACCCGACCTGCCGGTCATCGCCGCGTTATCGGCCAACCATCTCGCCGCGCTGATCCTGCCGGCAGGGCTTCGGCGTCTCTATATCGCGGCCGACGCCGACGAAGCAGGCGCCATGGCGGCTGACAAACTGACGGAACGCGCAGATGCCGTCGGCATCGAGACGATCCGGCTTTCTCCCATTGGCGAGGACTTCAACGAAGACCTCTGCAAGCTCGGGCGGGATAAACTCCGGGCGCATCTCAGTCAGCAACTGGCCACGGCCGACTTATCCCGGCTGCTTTCCTGCGATCCCTGAGCAGTCGAGCAGGCTTGTCGCCGTTCTCGCGCATCGTCAGAGCATCCCCTTCTTCGAGAGCCACGCCTTCGGCCTTCCGAGAGGAGCGAGACGGAGCGGAGCCCCGGTCGGGCCGGCAACGGCTGCGGCGGCGCTCTTTTCCGCCGCCGGGCGAACGACGCCCGGCTTTGCAGCGCGAAACAAAAGAGCGCTGCCTCCGCCGTCCTCCGCCTTTGGCTCCGGCCGCCGGGATCGGCGGTGCAGTCCCGGCCGGCCTCCGCTTTTCCGTCGCTCGGGAAGGCCGCGAGAGGCGCGGCCCATGCCGAACAGGAGACGATCCCATGACAGCCGAGACCACCGAACCAATGGCCAGTTCCGCAACCGCCGTCGCGCTCGAAGAATTGCAGCTCTACGGCTACCGGCCTTTCGCCGACGAGCCCGATCCGAGGCCCTTGCCCGAAGCCGAAGCCCTCCTGGCTGCGATGGCCGACATCTTCGACGCACTCGCCGCAGCGCTGGGCGACACGCGTCTCGAACCGGATCTTGAAGACCTGCTCTGGTCCGTGACGAATCTGTTCCATCGCACAGCCGCCCGCGTCGACCGCGAACTCGACGACAACGAACAGGCCCAGAAACGCTCGCAGCGCGAGCAGGACGGATCGGAAGTGCGCTCTGTCGAGCTCGAAGCCCTGACGGCGCAGGGCGTCACGCTGATCGAGCGGCGCAATGCCTACGAACTCATGCGCGACATCGCCGCCGACCACTTCGAGACCCATATCGGCCAGCCCTGGCGTCCGCACTCGGGATCACGGATCAGTCGCCGCACGCTGACGGCCGCCATGATCGACAGCCGCGACTATCTGACAGCGAAGCGGCGCGCCGAGATCGAACCTCTCCTGCCAACTGGCCCACGCGTGGCTTTCTCCGGCGGGCTCGACGTCACCGACCATCACGCCATCTGGGCGGCGCTCGACCGGGTGAAGACCAAGCACGCCGACATGGTGCTCCTGCATGGCGGATCGCCCAAAGGCGCCGAAAAGATCGCCGCTTGCTGGGCCGACGCCCGAAAATGCCAGCAGATCGTCTTCAAGCCGGATTGGAAACGCCACGGGAAGGCCGCACCGTTCAAGCGCAACGACGCGCTCCTCGACGCGATGCCCATCGGGCTCATCCTCTTTCCGGGGTCCGGGATTACCGACAATCTGGCCGACAAGGCCAAAAAGCTCGGCGTGCCGCTTTACGACTTCCGGTCCCGGCAAAGTTCAACGCAGGCGACGTGATGCGGCATATGCATCACCCGATGCGCGCGCCGGAAGGTTCCGGCGCGCGGTACTTTGCGCTATATTTCGACAAGCGCCATGGCGGTTGGTGGAGGCGCTCCATCCACGAGGAGACCGCCTATGTTCCTGTCCGCAATTCTGAGCGTCATCGGCCTTGGTTTTCTATGCTGGCTTCTGTTCAGCCTGGCCGTCTATGCACTTCCATTCTTTGTCGCCGTCACGGTCGGCCACTATGCGTTTGAAAATGGCGCAGGTCCGATCGGCGCGATTGTCGTCGCCCTGTTTGCCGGCGCCGCAGCTCTTGTTCTCGGGCAACTGGCCTTCGCTTCAATCCGCTCACCGATCATTCGTCTTGCGCTCGGGGCACTTTACGCCTTGCCGGCGGGTCTCGCCGGCTTCCATGCGGTCAAGGGACTCTCAGAGGCCGGCGGTGCGGGTGAAACCTGGACGGTTGCCTTCGCCAGTGTCGGCGCCATCATAGTGGCCGCCACCGCTTGGGCGCGCATCGCGTCTCTTGCAGGGCCGAAAACACCTCAACAGGTTTGAAAGCAGCCGTTCAAAAAGATCGCAGCGAATTCAAACTTCGAACCCAGCGTGACAGATGCTCCGGAGCACGCCAATGCCCTCAGTCGCATCAACCTTTCGTACGTCATGACCTTCGACCCGTTGCCGACGTGATCGTGCGCTCCCAAATCCGTGTCCAGGCGACCCGTTCGGCGGGCCGCACCAGCCCGTCGCGCTCCATCAGCCGCAGAAAGGTGCAAGACCCCGCTATTGCTCATCCCGAGGGCATCATGCAGCTCCGGCTGCGTCAGGGGGCGTTCGAGGACCTCGGAAACTTGGCGCCGCCGCGCCTCGTCCCTGCCGGATCCGGGTATCAGGTCGCCTACTTATCAGTGCTGGCGAGATCGCGCACCTGCGCGACGGCCTCGTCGACCGTGTTGGCATAGTGGACCCACGGAGGCTTCAGGCCATGGGTAGCGAAGACACGCTGGATGTCCCGGCTTGCACCCGTAAGCCAGAGCGCGACACCTTGCTTCTGCGCCTTGTGGGCAAGGCCCTCGATCATGTTGGCGCCGGTCGAATCGAGGAAGGGCACGGATGAGAAGTCGACGATCAGCGCCTTGTGGGTTTCCTGGATGCGATCGAGCACAGAGCCGATGGAGGCGGTCGCGCCGAAGAACAGCGCACCGGTGATCCGGTAAATCACCACGTCGGGGTTCTGGGCCTGCTCTTCATGGTATTCGCCGCGCGGGTGGGCGGTGTCGGCCTCGTCGCGACCGACAAAGGCGCTGTCTGTCACAACATCTGTTGTCCGACTCATGCGATGAATGAAAAGAACCGATCCGAGTGCGAAGCCGACGACGATGGCCTCAGTCAGATCGCGAAAGATGGTCAGAAAGAAGGTGGCGCCCAACACCGTCGCCTCACCCCAGCCTGAGCGGACGAGGATCGCGATGGCCGATTTCTCGATCATGTTCCAGGCAACGACGGCCAGCACGCCGGCGAGCGCGGCCAGCGGGATGTATGAGGCGAGTGGCGCGGCGACCAGCATGAACAGGAGCAGGAACGTGGCGTGCAGCATGCCGGCCACCGGGCCATGCGCCCCGGCCCGAACATTGGTGGCAGTTCGCGCGATGGTGCCCGTCACGCAGAAGCCGCCGAAGAGGGACGATCCGATGTTGGCCGCGCCCTGGGCCACGAGTTCGCAGTTCGACCGGTGGCGGCGTCCGGTCATGCCATCGGCGACGACGGCCGACAGCAGCGACTCGATGGCGCCCAGCAAGGTGAAGGAGATTGCGGCAGGTAGGACTGCGAGGATGGTCTCCGTCGAAAGCGATGGCAGGCTCGGCACCGGAAGCGACGAGGGAATGCCGCCGAACTTCGTGCCAATAGTCTGCACCGGCAAAGTGAGCATTGCGGTCGCGGCGGCGGCAACGCCGACGGCGATCAACATCCCCGGCCAATGCGGGCGCCAACGTCGCAGAGCAAGGATCACGGCGACCGTTGCAACGGAAACACCAAGCGCGGCTGGCGTCACGCTCGCCCGTGCGTCCCAGAGAGCCGGGATCTTTGCCAGCAGTTCGCCCGGTTCATTCTCCAGCGTCAGGCCGAACAGCTCCCTGACTTGACTGGCGAAAATGATCACAGCGATCCCGGCGGTGAACCCGACCGTGACCGGATAGGGGATGAACTTGATGAAGGCGCCAAGCCTCAGGAAGCCGGCGGCCGCCATCATCAGCCCTGAGAGGAAGGTGGCAAGGATCAGCCCCTCCATCCCGTGTTGGGCCACAGTCGCGGCAACCAGCACGATGAAGGCTCCGGCCGGCCCGCCGATTTGGAACCGCGATCCACCCAGCAGCGAGACCAGGAAGCCACCGACGATGGCCGTGTAGAGCCCCTGTGCCGGGCTCGCGCCCGAGGC
>Ga0182744_1003109_pt1 | contig 13122 bp, 8 predicted proteins | sample eDN3rd30CKraftMG_FD_128525 | JGI IMG/M metagenome (GOLD analysis project Ga0182744, IMG submission 128525) | Enriched Miracle-Growth compost microbial communities from Emeryville, California, USA - eDNA 3rd pass 30_C Kraft MG (version 2) (version 2) ...
CCTGCGTGGCCGTGGCGTCGTCGAGCACGCGCTCGGCGTCGGTGACGGCGGTCTGGAGCGCCGCCCAGGATGCCGCCGTGTACCGGCTGTCGGTGTTGGACAGTGGTTCCACCTGGTCGTACAGGGCCCTCAGCACGACAGTGCTGGGGGCGGGCGTCGTGACCGGCCTCGGCTCCAGGCCGGAGATCGCCGCCTGCAGTGACGCCAGCGCCTGGTCCACGTCGGCCTGGGGCCGTTGGTCGCTCTCGGCGAGGACCGTCCTCGCGAGCGACAGGGCGCTCCGCAGGGCGCTCGCGCTGGCGTCGGTGAAGCTGTCCAGGCTGCCGACCAACCCCTGTGCGGCGTCGATCAGAGTCTCGAGCCGGGCAGTGCCGGCCGTGGCGAGCTGCAGGCCGACCAGTGCCGTGCCCAGGCTCGTGGTGGCGGCGTCGATCTGGGCCTGCGTGGCCGTGGCGTCGTCGAGCACGCGCTCGGCGTCGGTGACGGCGGTCTGGAGCGCCGCCCAGGATGCCGCCGTGTACCGGCTGTCGGTGTTGGACAGTGGTTCCACTTGGTCGTACACGGCCCGCAGCACGACAGTGCTGGGGGCCGGATCGGTGACCGGCTTCAGCACCAGGCCGGAGATCGCCGCCTGCAGCGACGCCAGCGCCTGGTCCACCTCTACCTGGGTGGCCTGGTCCTGCTCCGCGAGCACCGCCGTGGCGGAGGCCAGGGCCTCACGGAAGGTGCTCGCGCTCGCGTCGGTGAATCCGTCCAGCACACCGACCAGCCCCTGTGCGGCACCGACCAGCGTCTCGAGCCGGCTCGTCTCGGCGGTGACGCTGAAGGCGCCGCTGGCCGTCAGCGTCCGGGTGCCGACGACGAGGTCGTCGAGGTAGAAACGGGCGTCGGAAGCCCCGGTGCGGACGCCGATCGTCCCCTGGCTGTACGTGTCGGAGGTCCAGGTGTCGACGAGCCTTCCGTTGACGTATGTCATGAACCGGTCACCCTCGGCGGCGATCGCGATCCGGTTCGCGGTGCCCGCAGGCTGCACGTTCGAGATGGTGACGGGGTCGGTCTCGGCGATCCCGGCGCCACGCTTCAGCATGTTCGACGAGAACACCTGCCAGTAGTAGTTCTCACCCGGCGGGGTGTTGGTCCGCGCCCGCAGGAGCAGCGGCAGGCCTTCCCCCAGGGCGTTCGTGGACGTGCCGGCCACCGCCTCGGCGGTGAACGTCACGACATAGTCCGTCCAGTCCGTGCCGATCGGCAGCATCGAGTTCTTCGACTTGTCCACGAACAGCCGTCCGCCGACGACGGTCGGGTTCGCGGGGCCGCTGGTGAAGGGATTCACCCCGTCGTCGAAGTTGTCGGACCACAGCGGGGTGATCGTGAACGCGGAGAGGTCGAAGTCCGGGGTCAGGTCCTCGAAGTGCTGCTTGGTCTGGGCCGTCAGGTCGAACGTGCCAGGGCCGAGCACGCGGACGCTGCCGTCCTGACGCACCTGCGCCACAGCAGGGTCGGAGGACTCGAAGGTGGCGTCGGTGAACGCGACCTCGGAACCGGTCTCGGTGATGCCGACCAGCTCAGGCGTGTCGACGTCCCCGATCGCGGCGAGCGTCGCCCGCACCTCGAGGCGAACGATCCTCGGGGCGGGGACGACGTGGATCCGCGCGGTGGCAGATCCCGTGCGCTCTGCCGTCGTCACGGTCACCGTGATCGTGGAGTCGCCTTCCGCGATGCCGGTCACCACGCCGTTCTCGTCGACCGTCGCGATCATGTCGTCGCTGCTCTCGTAGGCGACCACGGCGTCGGCGGGGTCGACCGTCCCTCCGGTCTCGTCGGCCACCGCGAGGGTCGTCGCCAGCGTCTCGGCCACGATCACGGAGTCGTCGGGGGCCGTGAGCGTCACGTCGTAGAACCTGGCGCCCTCGGCGGACAGCGCGACGGTGTGGCGACCCGAACCGAGCTGCACCGAGAGGAAGTCACCCGAGCGGGTCGCGGCGACGACCCCGCCGTCGACCTCCAGGTTGACGAAGCCGCGGTTCGCGGCCGGCACGGACACCGTCGCGGACGAGTTCGTCGGGACGTCGACGGTTCCCGAGAACAGGGTCGCGGTGTTGTCGAAGGAGGCCTTCACCGCACCGCGGAGGGTCGGCACCGTGATCGCTGCCGTGCCGACGTCACCCGGTTGGAACTTGACGGAGAACTCCTCGTAGCCGGGCTTCGTCGGGCTGATCCCGAACATCCCGTCGACGATCGCGGCACCCGGCGACGCGCCCCACGGGTGGGACATCGTCATGTTGCTCTTCAACGACGGGTCCCAGGCCTCGGCAGAGATCGTGGCGCCGAGGGTGTCCAGCACGTGCGCGAACGTGCGCCGGTCGGTGGAGTCGGGGTTGAGGAGGAAGCGCAGCCCGACGTCGCCCCCGTCCGCCCGGAAGAGCCCGCGGAGCACGAAGTAGGCCGCATAGATCGAGCCCTTGAACCCGCCCTGGCCGTCGAGGAACGCGACCAGCCTGGCCGCCATCTCGGGGGAGTCGTAGATGCCGTAGGCGAGCGCGTAGGCCGTGCTGTGCTGGGCGAGGTGGGTGGAGACCGTGCCGTCGTCCTTCATGTGATCGGCGAAGGCGCCCTTGTCCGGGTCGTAGAGCCTGGCGATCAGGTTCTCCTTGATCGTGTCCGCCCGGTCCTGCCACATCGCCTCGTCCGCGGCGTTGCCGACGACGCCGGCGATCCGGGCCATCGCCTGAGCGGCACCCACGTAGATGGCGTTGTACGGGGCGCTGTACCCCGGGTCGGGGAAGACGTAGCCGTCCTGCTCGCCGGTCGGCCAGTCGACCAGGACGCGGTTGCCCGACGTCGTGGTGCCGACCGTGCGCACGAGGCCCACCTCCGGGACGAAGGTGCCGGAGGCCGAGGTGTCGGTCGAGGGGTCCAGCTTGGCCCTGATCTTCGAGTAGTAGGTGGTCAGCGTGCTGGCGTCCCCCGTGTGCAGGTAGTCGGTCCAGGCGGCCTCCACGGAGAAGAGCTTGTACTCGGCCGGCCAGGTCGGGTTGTCGATCAGGTACTCCGCCGAGTGCCTCCCCAGCGCGTAGTCGGCGCTCACGGCGTCGGAGGCGTCGAGGTTGACGAGCAGGTCGCCCTCGTACGGGAGGCGCTCGCGGGCCTGTGAGTCGACCCAGACGTCCTGGTTCGTGGCCTGGACCGAGTACTTGGTGTACTCGTACAGGCGATCGAGCAGGGGGTCGGAAGAGGTGAACGACGACGCCTCCTCGGCGAAGGCCGTGCGTATCGCCCAGCCGCGCACCATGTCGGTGGTGATCGGCACGGGGGAGTTCTCGATCTGCACGTACCGGAAGTTCTTCATCAGGTAGGTGCGCAGGGACTGTGGGCCCTCCTTCAGCGTCCAGGTCTCCTCGTACTTCGGGTACGAGCCGGAACCCACGCCGCCGAGGCGGACGGAGCCGTCGGCGTTCAGGGTCTCCGCGTACTTCACGGTGATCGCCTGCGACACCGGGGAGTCGATGGACAGCTCCAGGGAACCGACGATCTCCTTCTCGAGGGCGACCACGTAGGTGCCGTCGCCACGGTCGGTCACCGAGGCCGCGGGCATCTCGTGGCGCTCGGTGCCCTCCGCGGTGAAGGGCGTCAGGACGCGGGTGCCGTTGACGGCGCCGGCGACCCGCACCGGGCGCCAGGAGGCGTCCTCGGTGTAGCCGGTCTGGTCGAAGCCGAAGGGATAGCGTGCCGCGACCAGGTTCTCGGCGTGCTGGTCGTAGGCGGCGTTGTTCCTGCTCTGCAGGACGTCCCCGAAGACCGGGGTCCCGTCGTAGGCGTGCCACTGCGTGGCGTCTCTCGCGGAGTTCGTCACCACCTGCCTGGTGCCGTCGCTGCGCCACACGGTGAGCTGCAGGAGCACGCCGCGGGCGGCGTCCCGGTTGTAGGCGAGCGAGGCGATCACGTTCTCGCCGTCGCGCAGCAGGTCGGTGACGTCGTAGGAGCTGTAGTACTGCAGCGAGCCGGCCGGTGCTCCGGGGTGGTTCCGGGCAGGATAGGTGCCGAGCGCCTGGCCGTTGACGAAGAGGTCGGCCATGGACGACAGGCTCGACTGCGTGCTGGAACCGGTCGCCGTCACGACCGCCCGGTCGATCCCGCTCGTGCTCTCCAGGTCGAAGGCGTGCCGCAGGAACATGAAGCTCGGGAAGACCAGCGAGCTCGACTGCTCCGTCGTGACCGATACGCCGGAGAAGTCGGCCGACTGCCCCAGCGGGAGGGCCTGGCCGTCCTCGGCGTAGAGATACCTGCCGGTGGTGAGGCTCTGCACCACGAGGTTGTCCACCCGGGCGCTCTCCGAGCTGCCGGTGCGCAGGCCGATCGTGCCCGCCGTCGCGTTGGTGTCGGTGACCGTGCCCGCCAGCACGCCGTCGACGAACGTGCGGACGGTGCTGCCCTGCGCCTCGATGCGGAGGTGGAACCACTTGTTCGGGGTCAGCGTGCCGGCCGGGAGAGCCGGCGAGACCGGGTTCGGTGGCGTCTCGCCGGCATAGTCGCGCCCCGCGTGGTAGTTGAGCGTGTTGTTCGAGGGCTTGAGCTGCCACATGAAGTTGTTCGTGCCGTCGTCGCGGAACACGACGCCGAGCGCGGACGCCGTAGAGACGTCGGCGTCGATCGAGTAGTCCGTCCACTCGCCCGCGGCGGCGGGGGCCACGTGGCCGGGGTGCGCGGCGAAGCCTGGGCCGGCATCGTCGGCGAGCGTGAGGACCGCCCCGGCGCTCTGCCCGGCGGGCACATTGAGATAGCCCCCGTTGACGCTGACGCCACCGGTGTAGCCGGCGCTCCCGACCGCCGTGCTGAAGTCCTCGGCGTACAGCGTCCTGCCGGTGCTGATGCTGCGGACCACGATGTCGTCGACGCGGGCGCTCTCGGTGAGCCCGGTGCGGAACCCGATCGTTCCCGCGGAGGAGCTCGTCACCCTGCGAGTGTCGACCAGCGTGTGGTTGACGTACGTGGTGACGACATCGTTGATCGCGGTGATCGTGATCGGTACCCAGGTGCCGCTCGGGATCGTGGCCGGCGAGCAGCCCAGCTCCACGTAGGTGGTCCCGGTGTGGGCGCACACCTGGTTGGGCTTGGTGGCGATGCTCGACGAGCGGAACTGCCACATGTAGTCCGCGGCACCGGAGCGGCGGAAGATCACGCCGAGCGCGCTCGTCGTGTAGATGCGAGCGTCGACCGAGTAGTTCGTCCACTCGCTCGAGTGGGCGGGTGTGGCCGACGTGGGAGCCTCCGTCGCCACGAGACCGCCACCGGACCCGGCGGCGAGGCTCAGGAGCGAGCCGGGTGTGCTCTGCCCTGCCGGTACCGAGAAGTAACGGTTCGCGTCGGCGGGCGTCTCCTCCTTGGCGTACTCCAGCCACGTGCCGCGTGTGTCCGCCCACTCGACGGGTGTGTTGAAGGGTTCGGGGGCTGAGAGCGGGCTCTCGGCACCGGAACGGTCCTTGGTCTGGACCTGCCAGTAGTAGAGGGAGCTGCCCTGGAGCGTGCTCGCGATCCCCGGCACCTCGACCGAGCTCGACTGCGCGGACTCCTGCCATCCGGTGTCGAGGACGTAGTGTCCCGACGTCACGTCCGCCTTGGTCGAGGCGATCACGACGCGGTAGGCGGTCTGTACCTCGTCGGGGTCCTCGTCGTTGACGACCCAGGAGAGGGCGGGCTCGGTGGTGTCGACGACCACGGCGTCGCTCAGGAGCTCGGTGCGCAGCCCCGTGGGGGCCGTGGGCGCATGGTTGCTCGCGGTCGGGGCCGCTGCCGCGGCCGCGAGCGGCACGGCGAGGGTCACCGAGCCCGAGAGCAGCAGCGAAGCGCTCAGGAGAAGCGATGCCAGTCGCCTGTGGACCCTTCGGCGGGCAGCACCTTGTGTGCTGGCACGAGCTGCGTCGACCGTCATCCCTGATCTCCTTTGACCAAGTCGTCCCGACTTCTCGGGGCCGTGCGCCTATATTTGAACGTTTCAATAAGGCGCGATGAACCAATATATGCTGCTTGCACCCGGTGCTGTCAACCGTCGCCAGGTCGGCGCGGCCCGCCCCCGAGCGACCCGGGCGCGGCCCTGGACCGAGGCCCGGCAGCGCAGGTGGGGTCTCGCGGCCGTCAGTCGACCAGGTCGGACAGCTCGAGCCAGCGCTCCTCGAGGACGCCGACGTCGTCGTTCAGCGTGGCGAGGTCGGCGGTGAGCTCGGCGAGACCGGCGAAGTCCGACTGGTCGTGCTCCGCCATCTTCGCGTGCAGCGTCGCGATGCGGTCGGTGAGCTTGGTGAGCTTGCGCTCGACGGCGCCGAGCTCCTTGGTGGCCGCGCGGCGGTCCGCCGCGCTCGGGGTGCCGGGAGCGTCGTCGGACGCTGCGGCGGTGGGCGTAGCGCTGGTGGACGTCGGGGTGGACGACGTCCTACCGCCTCCCGACGTCGTGCCTGCGGGCCGTCCCGCGCCCGCAGCCGACAGCCGCAGGTACTCGTCGACGCCGCCCGGCATGTGCCGCAGGTGCCCGCCGAACAGCGCGTACTGCTGGTCGGTGACGCGCTCGAGCAGGTAGCGGTCGTGCGAGACGACGAGCAGCGTGCCCGGCCAGGAGTCGAGGAGGTCCTCCATGGCGGCGAGCATGTCGGTGTCGAGGTCGTTCGAGGGCTCGTCGAGGATCAGCACGTTGGGCTCGTCGAGCAGGATGAGCAGCAGCTGCAGGCGACGGCGCTGACCGCCCGAGAGGTCCTTGACCGGTGTGGCGAGCTGGGCGCTGGTGAAGCCGAGGCGCTCGAGCAGCTGGCCGGGCGTCATCTCCTTGCCGCCTGCGACGTAAGAGGTGCGGTAGCGGCCGATCGCGTCGCTGACGCGGTCGGTGGCGATGTCCTCGAGCTCGGCGAGCTGCTGGGTGAGGGTGGCGACCTTGACGGTCTTGCCGCGCTTGACGCGCCCGGACGTCGGCTTGAGGTCGCCCGTGACCAGCGACAGCAGGGTGGACTTGCCCGCTCCGTTGACGCCGAGGATGCCGGTGCGCTCCCCGGGGCCGATCAACCAGGTGACGTCGTGCAGGACCGGCTTGTCGCCGTAGCTGACCGAGACGTCGATCAGGTCGACGACGTCCTTGCCGAGCCGCGCGGTGGCCATCTGGGCGAGCTGGACGGAGTCCCGCACGGGCGGCTCGTCCTCGATGAGCTGGTTGGCGGCGTCGATGCGGAACTTCGGCTTCGAGCTGCGTGCGGGCGCGCCGCGGCGCAGCCACGCGAGCTCCTTGCGCATCAGGTTCTGGCGCTTGGCCTCGGTGGCGGCGGCCATCCGGTCGCGCTCGACCCGCTGCAGGATGTAGGCCGCGTAACCGCCCTCGAAGGGCTCGACGATGCGGTCGTGCACCTCCCAGGTGGCGTTGGCGACCTCGTCGAGGAACCAGCGGTCGTGGGTGACGACCAGCAGGCCGCCGGCGTTCGACGACCACCGCCGCTTGAGGTGCCCGGCGAGCCATGTGATGGCCTCGATGTCGAGGTGGTTGGTGGGCTCGTCGAGCATGATCAGGTCGTCGTCGCCCACGAGCAGCGCGGCGAGCGCGACGCGACGGCGCTGGCCACCGCTGAGCTCGCCGACGAGTCCGTCCCAGGGCAGGTCCTCGACGAGCCCGGCGATGACGTCACGGATCTTCGGGTCGCCCGCCCACTCGTGCTCGGGGACGTCGCCGACGATCGTCTGAGCGACGGTGAGCGACGGGTCGAGGGTGTCGGCCTGGTCGAGCACGCCGACGTGCACGCCGCCGCGGACGGTGACCCGGCCGCCGTGGGGCTCGAGGCGTCCGGCGAGCATCGCGAGCAGGGAGGACTTGCCGTCGCCGTTGCGCCCGACGATGCCGATGCGGTCGCCCTCGGAGATGCCGACGGTCACGGAGTCGAAGACGACCTTGGTGGGGAACTCGAGGCGGAGCGCCTCGCCCCCGAGCAGATGAGCCACAGGACCACCCTAGTGGGTGAGGGAGGCCCCGGAACGCGTGAGCGGGCGTGCGCGGAGCCGCACACGTCGAGGCGGGTGGTCAGCGCCTGCGGAGGAGCACCACCGAGTCGTCGAGCGTCGCGGCGCTGCCGTCCGGGGCGGTGGCCGCACGACGGCGCACCTCCGCCGTGACGACCTGCCACTGCGAGGTCGGCAGGCCGAGCGCGTCGAGCTCCTGGTCCGGGCTGAGGAAGAGGTGGTCGTGCCCCGCCGCGAGGTTCGACCACGGTGGCGGTGCCGCATGGGAGACGACCAGCAGGTGGCCACCGCGCTGCAGCAGCGCGGCCGCGCCGCGGAGCACCCCCGTGCGGTCGAGGCGGACGGGCGACTGGAAGAAGCAGGCGGAGACGAGGTCGTAGCCGCCGCCGGGCGGCAGACCTGTCGTGCTCGTGCCGTCGGCACCGACTGCGTCCGTGGCTGCGTCCGTGATCGCCGCGGTCTCGGCGTCGAGCCACTCCTCGAGGTCCGCGACGACCCAGCGGACGTCGGCCCGGCGGACGTCCGCCTTGTCCGCGGCCGCGCGTGCCCGGTCGATCGCGGTGGGCGAGATGTCGATCCCGGTCACCGACCACCCCTGCGAGGCGAGCCAGAGGGAGTCGCCGCCCTCGCCGCAGCCGAGGTCGAGCGCGCGACCGGGGGCGAGACGAGCGGTGGCGGCGACGAGCGAGTCGTTGGCGCGACCGGACCAGACCGGCGAGGCGCCCGCATAGCGCTGCTCCCAGAACTCGACCGTCTCTCGCCCGGTCTGCGCGGGGCGTGCCGGCGCCTCGGTTCCGGTGCCGGCGGGCGTGCCGACAGTATCGTGCGCGTGGTGAGGGTGCTGGCTCTCAGGCACGGGGCACCTCGACCCGCTCGGCGACGGCACGGTCGAAGTCCTCGGTGACGAGCGCCATGTTGACGGCGCCGCCCGTCGTGGCCCCGGCGCCCATCGCCATCGGGACCGTGGCCGCTGGCGCGACGACGTTGCCGACGGCCCAGACGCGCTCGTGGCTGGTGCGGCCCGTCGGGTCCACGGCCAGGAAGCTCCCCGCAGCGGTGTCGGTGCGCTCGAGCCGCAACGGCGCGAGGAAGGCGTCGTGCGGTCGCGGCGCGCCGGCGACGAAGAGCGCGTCGAGCCGCACCACCGCGCCGTCGTCCGTGCGCACACCGGTCAGCGAGGGGCCGTCGCCGACGACCTCGACCGGGTCGGCCGTGACGAGGTCGATGCCACGAGCACGCAGGCGCCGGGCGACGGCGTCGTCGAGCGGTCCCAGCCCGGCGGCCAGGAGGCTGACGTGCTCGCTCCACTGGCGCACGAGCTGGACCTGGTGGAGGGCGAGCGGCGAGGTCGCCAGGACGCCGAGCCGTCGACCCCGTACCTCCCAGCCGTGGCAGTACGGGCAGTGGAGCACGCTCGTGCCCCAGCGCTCGGCCAGCCCCGGGACGTCGGGCAGGACGTCGCTCAGGCCCGTGGCGACGACGAGGGTGCGAGCCGCGAGCACGAGGGGAGAGCCGGTGGCCTCGTCAGGAGTCGTCGTCACCTCGAGAGTCGCCGGTCTCTGCGCGTCCGGGGTGACCCGTGCGACCGAGCCGCGCACGACCCGCACGCCGTAGGCGGCGGCCTCGGCGCGGCCGGCGGCCAGCAGGTCGAGCGGGTCGGCGCCGTCGTGCCCGAGCACGCCGTGCATGTGGGCGGCGAACCGGTTGCGCGGCTCTCCCGCGTCGATCACGAGGACGCGGCGCCGTGCACGCCCGAGCATCTGGGCCGCGCTGAGACCGGCGGCGCCGCCGCCGACCACGATCGTGTCCCAGCGGGCCTGAGCATCGGCGGCGGAGACGGCGTCGGGAACCGGAGCGGTGGGCTGGTGGGCGGAGGGGGTCTCTTCCATGCGGCCAGCCTCCCGGGTAGCATCGCAAGTAGCAAGTCATCTTGCCGAATTGGCAAGTTGTCGGATTGCCGCTCGTCTGCACCGTGGCGCGCGACGGCGGGAGGACGGGAGGGGAGGACGAGAGATGACCGACGAGCTGTCCGAGGTGGGCCCGCGGCTGCGCAGCGCGCGGCACGCGCGGGGGTGGACCCTGGACGAGCTGGCGGAGCGCGCGGGGATGTCGTCGAGCACGCTGTCGCGGCTGGAGAGCGGCAAGCGCCAGGCGAGCCTCGAGCTTCTCGTGCCGCTCACGCGCCAGCTGGGCGTGCGGATCGACGACCTCCTGGCTCCCGTGGTCCCGGACCCGCGCGTGCGCCGGCCCGAGGTGCGCCGCGACGGGCTCGTCGTGGCGCCGCTGGCCCCCCAGGGTTCACCGATCCACACCTACCGCATCACCTTCGAGCCGCGGGCCGCGCTGCCGGAGCCCAGGGTGCACGACGGGTTCGAGTGGCTCTACGTGCTCTCGGGACGGCTGCGGCTGCGGCTGGGGGAGCACGACCTCACGCTCGGCCGCGGCGAGGCCGCGGAGTTCGACACCCGCACCCCGCACAGCCTGTCCGCGGCGGGTTCTCGTCCGGCCCAGATCATCAGCATCTTCAACGAGGCCGGCGTGCGGATCCACACGCACGCGCCGCTGGACGAGCCTGAGCCCAGGGCTGGGTGAGCCGCACGGCTCAGGAGAGCCGGCCCACGTGCGCGAGCGCCTGGCGCAGCAGCACGTCCTGCCCGCCGCGCATCTCGGCGAGCACCGCCGGGTCCAGCACCTCCTCGGGCGTGAACCAGGCGAGGTCGAGCGCGTCGTGCTGGGGCGCGCAGTCACCGCGCACGGGGACCACGTAGGCCAGCGACACGGCGTGCTGGCGCGGGTCGACGTAGGGCGTGACACCCGGCGTGGGAAAGTACTCGGCGACGGTGAACGGCTGGGGCGACGGCGGGACCTGGGGGAGCGCCACGGGTCCGAGGTCCTTCTCGATGTGGCGCAGCAGGGCGTCGCGGATGCGCTCGTGGTAGAGCACGCGGCCGGAGATCAGGGCGCGCGTCATGACACCTGTCCGCGTCACCCGCAGCAGCAGCCCCACCGCGACGACGTCGCCGGACTCGTCGACCCGCACCGGGACGGCGTCGACGTAGACGATCGGCAGGTGAGCGCGGACCGCGGCGATCTCCGCCTCGCTCAGCCAGCCGCTGACCGGCTCGGGTCGGCTCTCCGGTTCGAAGTCTGGGAAGTCCGCGGTGTCGGTCACGCTGCAGTTCTACCGCGGCAGGGCGGGACCGGGTCTGAGGCGCGCCGGGGTGACCGGCTACCGGGGCCTGCGTGTGACCGCGAAGTCCGTCGTCGTGCGTCCCTCGTCGACGGCCTTGCGCGCGAAACGCGTCTCGGGGCGCTCCTCGAAGCGTTCGACGACACCGCCGACGAGGTCCGGGGCCTGCGCGAGGACCTCGGTGATCTGCTCGGCGTAGTCGGCCCAGTCGGTGGCGATCCGCCACACGCCGCCGTCGCGCAGCACGCGTGACACCAGGCGGGTGAAGGACGGCGAGATCAGCCGTCGCTTGTGGTGGCGCGACTTGTGCCACGGGTCCGGGTAGAAGACCCACAGCTCGTCGACGCTGGCCTCGGGCAGGGCGTGGCCGAGCAGGTGCACGGCGTCGGCCTGGACGATGCGCACGTGCTCCGCGCCCTCCTGGGCGAGCCGCGAGACGGTCCGGGCGACGCCGGGCACGTAGACCTCGCAGGCCAGGTGGTTGCGCTCGGGGTGGGCGGCGGCGGCCGAGGTGATCATCTCGCCGCGACCCGAGCCGATCTCGACGACGAGAGGAGCCTCGCGTCCGAACAGCGCCCCTGGATCGATGCGGTAGCCCTGAGCGAGCGAGGTGCGCGGGGCGTCACGCTCGACGTCGACGACGTACGTGGCGGCGTGCGTGTCCCAGATCTGCTGCAGCCGAGGGTCGAGCCGGCCGCTGCGCTGCACGAACGACACGACGCGGGCGTCGTAGGGGGAGGCGGGGCGCGCAGGGGTCCGGGGCACGGGTGGATCCTACCGAGGCCGCCCGGCCGGTGGTGCTGCGGTCGCCGGAATGCGCTCTCGGCGCAACGACGGTGCTGGTTCACCTGCGACGGCTATCGTGTGAGGACCGTCACGTCATCAACAAGGAGGGCCGCTGTGGCCAACGAGAACGCGCCCGAGAACGTCGAGTTCAACATCGAGCTCCCCGACGACCTCGAGGCCGGTGTGCCCGCGGAGTTCGCCTCGCTGTGGCACACCCCGACGTCGTTCGTGATCGACTTCGTGGTCACCAAGAACCCGCCGTCGGTGAAGGAGAAGTCCAACGGCGAGCGCGTCCAGCAGGTCAGCGCCAAGGTCGTCTCGCGCATCCGGATCCCCCCGGAGCAGGTGTTCGAGCTCGCGAAGGCCCTCACGCAGCAGCTGTCGGCGTGGGAGTCGGAGAACGGCAAGGAGAGCAACGACTGAGCTGACGGTGCGACGCGGTCGCGCACCGCGCAGCCGTGAACGTCAGAAGGCCGCCCCGCGCTCGAGCGCGGGGCGGCCTTCGCCGTCCTGGCAGACGCCACTGGGAGATCAGCAGATCAGCGCTCGCAGGCGATGCCGTCCTTGTCCCGGTCGAGCCTGCTGTTGCGCTGGTAGAGCGACGCCGACACCGTGGGGCGGTACTTCGACGCCGCGGCGACCTTCTTGCCGTGCGACACCTTGGTGTTGCGGGACTTCGCGGACTTCGCGACACCACCGGGGTATGAGGCGTTGAGCGCCGTGCAGTTCTTGTACGACTTCGCGGCCGCGGAGGCCGTGGTCGGGGCCGCGACCCCCAGGCCGAGCCCGAGGAGGGTGACGAGGAGGGTGGCGGTCAGCGTGCTTCTCATGATCGGGAGCGTACCGGTGCGCGAGGCGGGACTCGAACCCGCACGTCCGAGGACACCAGGACCTAAACCTGGCGCGGCTGCCAATTACGCCACTCGCGCGTGACCACCGAGTCTAGTGGTCACGCGCGGGAGCGGGGCGCCGTCTGAAGGGTCAGCCGTCGATCCCGAGCTCCCGGCGCAGCCGCGCCACGTGCCCGGTCGCCTTGACGTTGTAGAGCGCCCGCTCGACGACGCCGTCCGCGTCGATGACGAAGGTCGAGCGGATCACGCCCTGGACGATGCGGCCGTAGTTCTTCTTCTCGCCGAAGGTGCCGTAGGCCTCGAGCGCGA
>Ga0182744_1003115_pt1 | contig 13113 bp, 9 predicted proteins | sample eDN3rd30CKraftMG_FD_128525 | JGI IMG/M metagenome (GOLD analysis project Ga0182744, IMG submission 128525) | Enriched Miracle-Growth compost microbial communities from Emeryville, California, USA - eDNA 3rd pass 30_C Kraft MG (version 2) (version 2) ...
TGGTGGATGCCGCCGAAGGTCCCTTGCCGCAGACCCGTTTCGTTTTGCAAAAAGCTTTGGAAAAAGGGCAAAAAGTCATTCTGTGCATCAATAAAGTCGACCGCCCGGAAGTTTCCGACGGCCTGCGCACCGCCGAAGTGGTCAATCAGACGTTCGATCTTTTTATCGACCTGGGCGCCACGGAAGAGCAGGCGGATTTTCCCATCGTGTACGCTTGCGCCCGCAACGGTTGGTGCACACGGCAGCCGGAAGAAATCCCCGCCCTGATCGCCGGGGAAAAGAAGGGCAGCCTGGAACCTTTGTTTGAACTGATCGTCGAAACCATCACTCCTCCCCAAATTGAAACGGGAAAACCCTTTCAAATGCTCGTTTCTAATTTGGGCTGGTCCGACTTTGTCGGGCGTCTCGCCATCGGCCGGGTCTTGAGCGGCACCGTCGAAACCGGTCAAAAACTGGTGCGCCAAGGCATCACCGAAAACGGCGGCGCCAAAAACCAAAACTTCACCGCCACTCAGCTGTTTCATTACGAAGGGATGAAACAAGTGGAAGTCCCGGCCATCGAAGCCGGTGACGTGGCCGTGATCGCCGGCAGCGAAGACTTTGAAATCGGTGACACCGTCACTTCCGAGGAAGGCCGTCCCGCCCTGCACCGCCTGGAAGTGAACAAACCCACTCTCGCCATGATTTTTTCCGTCAATACGTCTCCTTTTTCCGGAAAGGACGGTGAAGCCATTCAATCCCGCAAACTCCGGGAACGGCTGCTCCGGGAAGTGCGGATGAACGTGGCGATCCGTTTCGAAGAAACCGAACAGCCCGATCAATTCCGCGTGCTGGGACGGGGGGAACTTCAGTTCGCCATCCTGATCGAACAAATGCGTCGGGAAGGTTTGGAGTTCATGGTCGGCCGCCCCATCGTTCTGACCAAAGTTGAAAACGGAATGAAAATGGAGCCCATCGAACGCGCCACCCTGGATCTTCCGGAAGAATTTTCCGGCGACGTCACCCGTATGTTCCAGGAAAGAAAGGGCTTGCTCGTGTCCTATGAAACGAGCGGCACCCATTCCGGCCCCAGCGGGGTTCAAAACCGCGTGCGCCTGGAATTCGACATCCCCACCAGGGGACTTTTGGGGATGAGAACCAAATATCTGACCTCCACCAAAGGGGAAGGACTTTTCAGTTCACAAATGACCGGCTACGTGGAGTGGAAGGGAGAACTTCTTCACCGCGCGAACGGCGCCATGGTGGCGGACCGCACGGGCAAGGTCACGGAATACGCCCTATTGAACCTGGATGACCGCGGTGTGCTTTTTCTGCAACCGGGCATCGACGTTTATGAAGGAATGATCATCGGCGAGTTCAATAAAGAAAACGATTTGAACGTCAATCCGACCCGGGAGAAAAAGTTAACCAACGTCCGTGCCGCCGGTTCGGATCATTACGTCGCATTAAAAGGCATCCGGCAAATGAGCCTGGAAAAATGCATCGAATGGCTGGAAGAAGACGAATGGATTGAGGTCACCCCCAAATCCATCCGTTTAAGGAAAAAGATTCTTGCTTCCAATCAACGCAGCATTATCCGCCGCTCTTAAAGTGATGGAATCAAATTAAAAACAAGATTTTAAGGGGCTTTAAGACTCGCCAAGACATCGGTCAGAAGCGGGGTCTCATTCAGCGACATCCCCCTGGAAATCCCTTGTTTAAAGGGTTTTTCGTGCTATATTCCCTAGCAGATACAGGTTTACAGGTACGCCACGAGAGACTTCTTTGTGGAACTTGGGGCCAAGAACACAAAGGAGAATCAGGTAATGAACAAAAAACTCTATGTAGGAAATCTTCCCTACACTTTCGACGACCAAAGTCTTCAGTCGGAGTTTGCACAATTCGGACAAGTTGAGTCCGCACGTGTAATCACCGATCGTGAAACCGGTCGTTCCAAAGGTTTCGGTTTCGTGGAAATGAGCACGGAAGACGAAGCGAACCAGGCGATCAGCAAATTGAATGGTCAGCCCCTGGGCGGAAGAAACATCACTGTTTCCATCGCGAAACCCCAAGCTCCCCGCGAAGGCGGAAGAGGCGGCTTTGGTGGACGCGGCGGCGGCGGACGTGGTCGCGGCGGTTACTAATCGCTGATCTTTAAAAGAGATTTTTTAAAGGCCGTCGTAAGACGGCCTTTTTATTTGCCCTTCCTTCGTCGTGTCCCATTGACGAAAGTCCAACCCAAGACCTTTTTCCTTAAGCTTCTCCTTTAAATTCTCGAAAAGAGAAACGATGGCTCAAACATTTTTATCTCTCTGCGCGGGATTGATTCTCTTTTCAAACACCCTTTTCGCCTTTCCGGTGAAGGTGAAGAAAAGCATCGTCATCCGCTCCGTGGTCCAAGGCATGGCCGTCAACCACGGGCCTTATATATTGAGAGCGGGCTCCGTCATTGATATTCCCGACGAGTACCTGGTCCGCAACAGCATCGGCGACGTGGACATCGTGGCGACCCTTTTGAATTGGCGCATGAAGGATCCCAGCAACGGCATCTTCTCCATGATCGGGGACGATCAGAAACCGCAAGGGCAAGAGGCTTTCTTTAAGTTAAAAGTTCTTCAGGCGGCGCCGGGCTCCCAACTTCCCAAAGACTTTGTCGGCTTCGTGGCCTTGGATTTTCTGATGCGTACACATGCGCTTCAGGTTTTGAATTCTCCGGTTGCCCTGGGAAAAGAGGCTTCTTCCGACATTCCCGTTCCCACGCCCCGTCCGGATCCGGAAGAAGGTTCCCAGGAAAAGGCGACGCCCACCTCCCCAACGGACTCACAGATGTTTGATCTGGGAGGAAGCGGCGGCGGCGGTGCCGGAGCCATTCCCAACAACATTCCGATCCCCACCTCTCGTCCGCCCACCAAAGACGAAGTTTTGCAAATGAACGACGCCGATCCCGGTGACCTGAAAGTCTATGAAGCACCCCTCCCGAAGGGAACGACCGGTTCAACATCCGTCACTCCTTCCACGGAGCGGGAATTGATGAATCCGCCGCTTCCAAAAATGAGCGACGTGATCGCTTCCATGAAAGAAGCCACCGCGGCTCTTCCCAATGCCGGAACGGCGGATGCCGTGTGTCCGGACGGCACTTGCGACGTGGCCTTGGCCGGAAACGAAGAAGAAGAACAGCGCGTGTGCAAGCAGCTTTCAAAGGGAAATTTTCCGGACAGTCTCAGCGCTCTCACTCAAAACCGCGACGACTTAAAAAGCCTGGATGCCGTCATCGACTGGATGAGTCTGGTGAAGAAAAATCCCAAAACCTGCAAAGGCTATTGTTCCACCCAGGGCGGATTTTTGAGCGCGCTTTTCTCCGTTACGCGCGCGTCTTTAAACAATTACTGCCATCAAATCCAGGATTGTTCCAAGGACTGCGCCAGCTCGAAAATCGTCGACACCGTCCGCTGCAGCAGCGCGGAAAAAAAGAACATGAACAGCTGTCAGAAAATCTGCTCCCCCTACGCCAAACTGGGAAAAACCGCGCGCATCGCCAACCTGACCAGCCAATTCAACCGCGCCTTGAGCGATCTGAAAAAATATCAACCGGGTCTCGCCAAGGACATGGACAAACACGGCCTGCTTAAAAGCACCACCAACCGCATGATCTGCAAAAACCTGGAAAGGGAAAACCGCGAGTTGGAGCCCATCATCCGCCCCTGCTCCAAGCCCGGCAGTCGGGCGAACTCCACGGCCCTGGGAATCGGACAGGTCGTCGAAGACACCTTTTACGACACGCTCGGAATGACCGGCGCCATCACCCGCTCTTCCACCCGTAAACAAAAGTGTTATAACCTTGCCTTGAAGGACTTGAACGCGAAGAATTGTCCGGGGTGGAGCTCCGCGAACTTCCGCTCGGAGCTATACAAAGACTACATGAATTACACGCCGAAAGAATTGGATGAAATGAGAACTCTGGACGTGAAACTGCAGGCCCGCATCTCCCTGGGCACTTTCGTCAATAAGTACCGTTATTCCTCGTCAAAGGATTTAAAAAGCATTTTCGATCTGTATTTCGGATTGTCCGACAAAAAGGCGCGCCAACGCATCGAGCGTTGCGTGAAGGGGGCTTCATGAAAACACTCAGCATGATTCTGACACTTTCCTTGTTCAGCTTTATGGGAAACGCCAAAGAAGCGAAGGCGCAAACCGCCACTTTGATGGAAAGTCCCGCCGGAGATTGGTACGAAGCCCAGATCGGCGACGCCAAATGGATTTTCGAATACAAAGACACCACCCAATACGATGCGAAAACAACTCTTCCCCTTCATGGGCTGAACGGACAAGCGGTGATCCGACGCCAGGGCGGAGGCTCCTCGACGTCGTCACGCGCTTATTCTTTCAAAGGTTATCCTTTTGAAAAGGGCGTGTTCCTTTTACAGATGCAGGGCCTTAAAGAACCCCTCTTCGTCCTCTTGGTCAGTCAGGGCGCGGATCTGACGAAAAAGGCGGTGTTGATGGCGCTTTCCTGCCCTCATCCCCTGGCGGAGACCACTTTCGCTTTCGAGCGCCCGAGTGAAATGGAATTTCAGGTGAATGCGAACGGCTTTGTCGTGAGCGCTCCGGGAAAAAATCGGCAAACCTCCAAAAAGACATGGACAGCTCCGGAGGACTCGAGCAAGCTTTGCCATCAGAAATGGCAATAGTTGATTTTGATCACTCTCTTGAAATCCTGAAATCCGAAGACGTTTTAGGCCTTCCGACAGAAACCGTCTATGGCTTGGCCGCGCGGATCGATTCCGAAAAAGCTTTAAGAAAAATTTTTTCCACGAAGAAACGCCCCTTCTTTGATCCTTTAATCGTGCATTTGGCCGAGGACTTTTCTCCGCGGGATCTCACCTCCGAATGGTCCCCCCTTTATGAAGCCTTGGCGGAAAAATTCTGGCCGGGCCCATTGACCTTAATCGCTCCGAAAAATCAGCGGATTTCCGATCTGATCACGGCGGGTCTTCCCGACGTGGGCTTGCGCAAACCTTCCCATCCCTTGGCGCAAAAAGTTCTTAAGGCTTTGGGAATTCCGCTGGCGGCCCCTTCCGCGAATATGTTCGGAAAAACCAGCCCCACCGCCGCCGCTCATGTGGAAGAGGAGTTTCAAGGCAAGGTGGCCGTGCTCGACGGCGGCGGCGCCGAGATCGGCGTGGAATCCACGGTGGTGCGCTATGAACCCGCGGAAAAAACGCTTTTTATTTTGCGTCCCGGTTTTATTTCAAAAAGAAAACTCATGGAGGTCGCGAAAGATTTTTCTGTAAAGGTGACGGAAGGCGCTTCCGCGGCTTCGCCCGGGCAGTTGAAAGCGCACTATCAACCCAAAGCCCCCGTGGTTTTGGAATTCACCGAAGACACGGAGCTTTCTTCTTCCCGCAAAACTTTTCTGGAAGAGCGCCTGGAGAAAAAAAATCTCCGTTGGCAAACCTTGAAGCTTCCGGAAAAGCCCGAGTGGGCGGCGCGCGTTCTTTACGGTCAATTGCGGGAACTTTCCCGGGAAGAAAACTCCGCCATCTGGATTCCCTCTTCCAAGGTCCATCAAAAGGAAGAATGGGTGATGATCCTGGACCGCTTGACCCGGGCCGCCAGCCTGGTTGTGTAAATTTCTTAACAAAAATCTGTTTATATTTCGGTGAAGTTGCGGTGGGAGACCCATAAATTGGGAACTGTTCAACCACTAACAACGGAGTTGGGAAATATGAAAGACATCAATGAGTTCCTGAAAGATTTCGGTCAACAGCTGAAAAAACGCCGTAAGGCCATGGGTCTGTCTCAGGTCAATGCCGCTCATCAAATGAAGATCGATTACCGCCATTATCAAAATATCGAGGGCGGAAAAATCAATCTCCGCTTGGACACGTTTTTAAAGTTGATCGAGTTCTATCAAATGGGGAACAAAGAACGCCCCTTCGATGTTGAGGTCTGTGTAAACATGCTTTCCGGCCTCAACACGACGGAAGAAGCTCCCGAGTTCACCAAGGACCTGGGAGTGGAGGGAGAAGCACCCACGCCCGAAGGATGGAACGCGCTTTACCACGACTTCGTCGAAAGCGGACAAGCCGGCTTTCTTTCCATCAACGGACACACCGGACTGATCGAACAAGTGAACGACAAACTGGTCTTTACCTTGGGATTCAGAACCCCCGGCAATCTGATCAACAGAAATTTCAGCCACTTCTTCGCCCGTGAGAGCGCCGAGCAGCTGCAAAATTTTCTGGGGAATCACTCCACGTCCTCATTTTCAAAACCCTTCGTGGTCACTTTGAAGGCGCAACCGCCGGCTCATCCCATTCCCATGATGGCTTTGATGCGCATCAAAAGAGATCTTTCCAATGGGGAAGAACATCTGCACTTGATCGCCTTGGACCGCCGTGTGCTGGATGGAGAATCCAAACGCGTGCGCAGTCTGCTGGTGGGACATCAACAAACCCTGGGCGCGAGTCCGCAACTTCACGCCATTTAATTTTCTTTAAAATCGAAAAACTTCTGGGCGAATTTTTTGTTCGCCCGGAAAAATCCGGTAAAGTTCGAAAAAGTGTCGAACTCTTTGAGTTTCAATATGATCCTAACCCCTTAAAATAATTCCGATTTTTGACGCCTCGGGCTAATCTGGACCCAACACCAGGAGGTGGCCCGTGACTTTTTCCTCTCAAAGATATTTAGCGACCCTCGCAGGAGGTCTCGCCCTCTCGTTTCTCTCAGGATGTTTGAACCAGGGGGATTCGCTGAAAGCCGGTGAGTCCTACGCCAAGTTCGACATGAACCGGTTCGCCGTGAACAAAATCGTCTGCGATCCCTTCGATGACGGAGGAGGAGTGGGAACGGAAGATCTCAGTCAAGGTCTTCACGCCAAGCTGTGGTATTTGGACAGCTCCCAACCCCGCTATAATAAAGTCTCCGATCTTATTTCCAAAGGACACGGTTCGGGCCAGGATTTGTTCTTTTCGGAAGTGAACGTGCCCACCCGCCTGTTCACCGCCGGCTTTCCCAAAGAAACGGGTGGAGTCATTCAAACCGATGAAGGCCAGGATCTGATCGAATATTTCGCCATGGAATTCGACGGAGGTCTGCGCCTGGGTCCCGATGATGAAGAGGGAACTTATGAGTTGGCCTTGCTTTCCGATGACGGTGCCATCATGTCCGTCGCCGAAGGCGACGACGGCAGCTACCGCGTGGTCGTGGACAATGACGGCGATCACCCGACCCGCATGGGCTGCGGAGAGACGCTGACTTTCACCAACGACACTCAATATAAAGTGAACTTCAAATACTATCAGGGTCCACGCTACCACATCGCGATGATCCCGATGTGGCGCAAAGTGACCTCTGCCACCAAGGCCGAACCCAACTGCGGACTGACCGGCAACGAGACCTACTTTGATTACAACAACAACTCCAAACCCAAGAAGGCCTACAACGACATGTTGGCCCGGGGTTGGCGGCCTCTCACCAAAGACAACTTCATCATTCCGCGCAACATCGGTTACAACCCTTGCGTGGATGCCCAAGCGCCGGTGATCAGCGGCTTGCAAGTGACTCCGCAACCGGGGGGAGCGGTCAAGATTTCATGGACGACCGACATTCCGGCCACCGATCAAGTGCGCTACTTTCAAACTTCCGCTCCGCAAACAGAAACGCTCACCCAGACCGACAACGTGTTGAGAACCGAGCATGAAATAACCATCTACGGACTGAGCAGCGACACCAACTACACCGTACAGGCGATTTCCATCTCCGATGATTACGGAAAAGGCTTCAGTGACGAAGTCCGCTTCAACGCGATGTGATCAGTTTTTCCGGGCGATGTCTCTCACCGACCCTTGGTCGGTGGGAAACACCACCAGTTCTTGAATGTTGACGTGAGCGGGACGGTCCAGACACCAAGCGATCGTCTCCGCGATGTCCTCGGCCTGAAGAGGCGTCATTCCCTGATAGACTTTGCGCGCCTCTTCTTCATCCCCAAGACGCACCTTTGAAAATTCCGTTTCCACCATCCCGGGCTCGACGTTGGTCACGCGCACGCCCGTTCCCAATAAATCCATGCGGAAAGCTTCACTCAGCGCGCGCACGCCGAACTTGGTGGCGTTGTAAACCGATCCTCCCGGATAACTCCACCTTCCGGCCACGGAGCCGACGTTCACCAAGTGGCCGCGGTGCTCAAGAAGACTGGGGATAAAAACTTTCGTCAGATGTAAAAGCGCTTTCAGATTGGTGTCGATCATTTGAAACCAATCCTCCAAGCGCGCGCTTTGCACAGGTTCTTTTCCCAGGGCAAGTCCCGCGTTGTTGACCAGCACGGAGACTCCGCGCACCAGGTCTCCGTTGGCGCCCCGCCATTTTTCGACGGCCTCCGGTTGAGTGACGTCAAAACAGGCCGTGCGGGCGTTTTCTCCCAACTGATTCTTCAACTCCTCCAAGCGCTCCTTGCGCCGGCCGTTCAAGATCACCCCGCATCCCTGTTGATGCAACTTGAGAGCGGTGGCCTTTCCGATTCCGGAACTCGCTCCAGAAATAAACACCCACTTTTTCACCTGATGCCCCCTTCTTTGTGCAGACGTCCCGTCAAAGATTTGATAACAAATCCTTATGGAAAATGCATCTTGGGAAGTGGAGAAGATTTTTTTCAAGGGGGACGATTATTACGCCCACCTTCTGGAAGGAATCCGCACCGCCCGCTCCTCCATTTACCTGGAAGTTTACATCTTCGCCAAAAGCACCATCGGCGATCGTTTCGCGCAGGCTCTCAACGAAGCTCGGGATCGGGGCGTCAACATCAAGTTGCTTTTGGACGGATTCGGATCGCCTTCTTTCGTGGACGCTTATGAAGAGCAACTGCGCGGCCATCGGATCGAAGTGCATTTCTACCGGGCCGTGCCCTGGGACATGCACACCCACAGCCGGGAAAGTCTGAATCCTTTGCGCCGGATGCTCAATCGGTTTTACCGCCTGAACCACGGCACCCACCGCAAATACTGTTTGATCGACAAAAAGCGCCTTTGGATCGGCAGCATGAACATCTGCGACGAACACTCCGAAGAAGTGATGGGCGCCCTCGCCTGGAGAGACATGGGCGTGTACGTGGAAGGACCCGAAGTCAATATCGCCAAAAAGGCCTTTCTTAAAAGTTTCGAGTCCGGACGCGAACTGAAAAAAGCGGATCTGGGCGAAAACAATCTGATCGTCCTCAACCAGACCCGCGCCTTGAAGAAGCGCCACCGCTCCGCTCAGTTACGAAGACTGCGCACCAGCACGCACAGGATCTGGATCGAGACCCCCTATTTCGTCCCCATCACAAGAATGCTTTTGATGCTGCTGAAAAAACAACGGGACGGCCTGGACGTGCGCGTGATCGTTCCCAAGCGCAACGACGTCTGGATCACGAAATGGATTTCCTACACCTATCTTTTCCAGCTGGCCCGAAAGGGCGTGAAAGTTTACGAGTACGAACCCCGGTTCCTGCACAGCAAGGTCTTCGTGATCGACAATTGGATCTGCGTGGGCTCGACCAACCTCAATCACCGCAGTTTTCTTCACGATCTGGAAATGGACGTCGTTCTGACCCATCCCCGGATCAAAGACCTGGTGGTGCGCCGACTGGAAGAGGACATGAGTCTTTCCGATCCTCTCAATCAAGACATCTGGGCGGCCTTCCCCTGGTGGAAAAGATTTTTGAGTCGCCTTCTTTCCATTTTCTCTTACTGGTCGTGACCTTGGACTGGTGCGCCACAGAGACTTAAAGACATCCTTTTCATCTATGCTATTCTGAAAGTGACGGTTTTTTGATTTCAGGGAGGAAATATGAAAACCTATGGGTCGATTTTAGGGACCGCCCTCGGCGTCGTCGTGTTCGCCTTTTTCACGCTGTCCTGTTCTGATGTGAGTTTTCAAACGAAAAAGACGGCGGAAGCCTCATGTGTCGGGAACGGCTGCGCCACTCCTTACACTTATGCCTGGTTCGAAGCCGGCTTCGGCAACTGTTCCGTTCCCTGCGGTGGAGGAATGCAAACTCAATCCGTCACCTGCCGACGCAGCGACGGTGTCACCGTGAGTGAATCCAACTGCTCCGGAACAAAACCCAGTTCGTCCCAGCAATGTAACATTCAACAATGTACGTCCACTTACTCCTGGAACGTCGGCGGTTGGGGAATTTGTTCCCAGTCTTGCGGCGGAGGCACGCAAACCCGCTCCGTGATTTGTCAGGACAGCTCCGGATCCAACGTCGCCGACGGTTATTGCACGGCCAGCAAGCCCGCCCTCTCCCGGACCTGTAACACTCAAAGCTGCCCGGATTCTTACGGCTGGCAATGGGTGCCGAACCAATGTTCCAAAAACTGCGGCGGCGGTTTTGAAAAATACATTTGCGTCGACGGAAACAACCATCAGGTCGCCGACAGCCTTTGCACGAGCTCCAAGCCTCAAATGGCCTGTAACACCCAAGCCTGTCCCATTCAACACACTTACTCTTGGTACACCGGCGGATGGGGCGTGTGCTCGAAATCCTGCGGCGGCGGAACCCGCACCCGCGAAGTTCTTTGCAAAGACGAAGACGGCCAAAGCATGGCGGACGTCTATTGCGCCGGACAATCCCAACCCGCGGGCCAAGAAGCTTGCAACACTCAAACCTGCCCCGACACCGGTCGCAGCGTGACCACAACCATGACCTTGCCGCAACCGGCGGTGGACGTGATCATGATCGTGGATGACTCTTCTTCCATGCTTCCGGACAACACCAAGCTGGCCGCGAAGATGGCCGGGTTCTTGACGGATTTGGACAATGCCAACGTGGATTACCGTGTGTGCGTGACCTCCACCGACGTACGGCCCTTGAAGCCCGCCGGCGCCGCGCCCGGCCCTTACGGCTGGCACGGAATGCCTTTGACTTGGGGTCATTACAGCGGAAGCACCTGGGTTTCTTCCGGCTCCATCCTGATCACCAAGGCCACTCCGAACAAAGCGCAGCTGTTCAACGACACGATCAAGTTCATCGGAGCCGGCTACAGCTCCGACGAGCAAGGGATCGGCGCCTTAAGCTTGATGCTGGACGGTTATTTCTCTTCCGGATGTTTCCGTCAGAAATCCACTTTGGCCACCATCCTGATCTCGGATGAAGACGAGCGCAGCGTGGGCGGACAACAATCTTGGAGTCCGGCTCAATACGAACCGCTGACTTCCATCAACTACCCGGACAACTTGATCTCCAAAGTCGCAAGTAAGTTCAACTCTTCCAGCTACACGAAGCCCTTCATTTGGAACTCCATCATCGTCAAGCCCGGAGACACCGCTTGCGAAGCGACCCAAGATGCGCAAGGAACGCCTTGCTTCTTCGGGACTTTGTATAACGAACTCTCCAACAAAACCAGCGGTCACGTCGGCAGCATTTGCGACGGCGATTACTCGCAAAGTTTGAAGTACGTTAAAGACCGCGTGGTTCAAACCATGCCGTATGTCCAATTGGAATGTGTTCCGACGAACACTCCGACGGTGACACTCAGCCCGAACCGAAGCACCAGCATCTCGACGGAAAGCAATCGGGTGCATTTCAGTCCCGCTCTGCCTGAAGGAACGACGGTAACCGTTCAATACCGCTGCGCCAATTAAGAGGAGAAAGTTTCGAAAATGAAAAAATTCGTTTTTCTTTTGATGACGGCCCTTTTCATGGGGCCTTCCCTTTCCCACGCTTCCGAACGCCCCTGCGTCTGCGGCACCTACGTCGGAACTCTCGTCAACGGCAAGTGCCAGTATTCCGCCGCGACGGGAAGCTCCTGCGGATCCGGCCAGTTCGCTTGTAACCCGTCCATCTACTCGCCGAACGGAACTCCTAAAGACGCGCTTTGCGTTCCCGACGCCGGAAACTGCACCGCCAAGGCCAACTCCTGCCTGCAAAAATTCAAAAAAGAGTTCCGCCTGAACGACGCCTCTTTCCCCAAAACTCTGAAAAAAGACGAATTGGACAAATACAACAACTGGGCCTTTCACGTGTACCAGGAAGTCCATCGCATCAAAACGGCGACGATTTCTTCCAACAAGCAATTCCCCAGCGTGGAATCCTATTGCAAAACCGCTCCCAACGACGGCGACTGTAAAGTTCTGGATCAAGTGAATGCGTCCGTTCAAACGCACGCCCTCGCCTCTTCCGCGGCGGCCAACTACAAAGAACCTTTCTCCCAATACAATTCCGTCGACAGCTACAAAGAGTGGACGAAAAACCAAGGCAATCTTCAAACCAACTTTCCCGACAACAAAAACCAAGACGCCGCTCCCGCCGGCCCCGGCAGCGACTGCTGGGAGAGAGCGCGCTATCTGGATCCCTTGTCCTGCGTGGCCTGCGGGCTTGAAAGCTTCACCGGAAAAAAAGGCGTGGATCGTTACGTGGCGCTCTTGGGCGTGATGGCTCAAGCTTATCAAGGCAAAGAGTCGCTTAAAAATTCCGAATCCATCTGGAACCTGCAACGTAAAGTCATCGAGATGATCGCGGACAACGGCTACTGCACCAACGCTCAATACGGCGGGGACGTTTCCTCCCGCGATCAAAAGGCCATTCAATCGGCCTTGGGAACGCCGGATCGTCACTTCTCCCTGTTCGGATCCGGCCTGGGCAACCGTCAGAAGGAAGCTTACAAAGCCTTGGGAATCCAAAGCGACAATCGCAGCTATTCCCTGGTGAAAGAAATTTTCGACGACAATCATCACGGCGAAGGCCCGGGCCTTCAGCAAAAAGTGTTCGACGCTTCCGCGGAAAAAATGTTGAAGAACGCACCGAACGCGGCCATCAACCGCTGCTTCAAAGCCATGAAATCCAACCGCGTGGGTCAACCCGCATGGAACATTTGCCCGCGCAAGTGCACTCAAAAACCTCATCAGCTCATGAGATGCGGCATGGTTTACAATGCCGAAGGGCAAGCCGCCAATTTCAGTCTTTATGACCGCTTGGCGCAAGCCTGCGCCATTCCGCCGAAAAAACGCAACATCGCCATCGGTTGCGAAACCTGGTCGCAAGTGCGCAGCGGCGGTGGCAATAACGGCAACGGCCCCGGTCCTTCTCCCGGCAAAGGCGGAGAAGCCGACGGTGGACGGGGCGGTTCCGATCCCGGCGGTAAAGGCGGAGAA
>Ga0182744_1003119_pt1 | contig 13111 bp, 13 predicted proteins | sample eDN3rd30CKraftMG_FD_128525 | JGI IMG/M metagenome (GOLD analysis project Ga0182744, IMG submission 128525) | Enriched Miracle-Growth compost microbial communities from Emeryville, California, USA - eDNA 3rd pass 30_C Kraft MG (version 2) (version 2) ...
CCAGACACTCCAGCGGAGGCGGTGTGGTCGAACGAGCCGTCAGTCATGTGTGTTCCTTTGGTGGGAAGCAAGTGTTGAGTCAAACGTATAACTATTATGTCAGAATTTTACTAACTCTTGACCGTGATTCCATGCACTTTCACCGCGCTTACACAAGTTCCGCTAAGGGCTGACCGCGTCTCAGCCAAGTACACTGTTGAGCAGGAACTTCTTGGGAGGGCGTGTGTCAGAAAAAGCTCAAAACTGGACTTACAGCGAACTAGCTGTCCCAGAATCAGATGTCATTGCCTCCGCGCGTGAACGTGCCGGGCACCTTGGCTGCCCGTCAATTACCCCGGGCACTGGCGCTCTGCTGCGCCTTTTAGCTGCCTCGAGCGGCGCACGTGCCGTAGTTGAAATCGGCACTGGCACGGGTGTTTCCTCAATGTGGCTCCTCGAGGGTATGGCACCTGAGGGTGTGCTGACCACGATCGATTCCGAGGTTGAGTTCCACAAAGCCGCTAAAGCCACTTTTGCTGAAGCAGGCATCAAATCCACCCGCACGCGCACCATTACCGGCCATGCACTCGAGGTCCTGCCTCGTCTAACCGATGGAGCCTACGACCTCGTATTTGCCGGCGCAGATGCTATCGACTACTCGGTCTTTGTGGCTCAAGCACAACGCCTGCTGCGCCCCGGCGGGCTTCTCGTGCTTGATAACGCGCTGTGGTACGGAAAGGTAGCCGATCCCGCTAACCGCGAGGAAGTTCCCACGCTGCTACGCGAGGTCGAACACGAACTCACCGCTAGCGAGGCGTGGCTCGTGTCTCTCCTACCCACCGGCAATGGAGTTTTGCTCGCGGCCAAGAAGTAGCAGCTACGCCAAGAATTAGCACCTACAAGTGCCTACTTACAGGCTTTGCGCCTAAAGGTTCTCAATTACAAGTTCTCGATAACCTCGAGGATTACCCGTGCGCCAAAGCCCGTTGGTCCCTTGTTCGCTTCTCGATGTGCCTTGGTGCGGTGCGAGGGCCCCGCAATATCTAGGTGAGCCCATGGCAGTGAACCAGTAAATCGCTCGAGGAACAGCGCCGCCACAACCGCTCCGGCACCCTGCGGGTGCTGCGGCACATTACGCAGGTCCGCAATATCCGATTCGAGCGCGTCAGCATAATCATGCACCAGCGGCATCTGCCACAGTGCCTCACCGGTTTCAGCCGCCGCCGCCAAGAAGCGTTTAGTCACATCAGAATCGTTAGAGAACAATGCCCCGTGCGAGTGCCCGAGCGACATCGCTTGCGCGCCGGTCAACGTTGCCACGTCAATAAGCAGATCTGCGCCAAGTTCTTGGGCCGCATAGGCGAGCGCATCGGCCATCACTAGGCGCCCCTCCGCGTCTGTATTGGCAATCTCCACACTCGTGCCACCAAACATTGTGATGACGTCAGATGGACGTGCAGAAGCCGCGCCAAAATGGTTTTCTGCAAGTGGCAAAAGCGCGGTCACCTTGTGCGGCACTGCGGACTGTGCGGCACCAACAACCGCGGCAAAGGCATCGGCAGCACCGGTCATGTCCGTTTTCATAGTGATCATGGTTTCGCGAGGCCGCTTAATCGAGATGCCACCCGTATCAAACGTGATGCCCTTACCCACCACCACTACATGTTTGTGATCCGCAGAAAGGTTCGCAGGTGTGTACGTTACCTGCACGAGTGCCGGTGCGCTCTGCGAGCCGGCACCCACGGCGATGATTCCGCCGAATCCTCGTTCTACAAGTTGTTTACCCTCGAGGATGTTCACTTCGAGTCCGTTGTCTCGCGCAACCAGAGCAAACTGGGCGGCGAGCCATGCCGGCGTCTTCACGTTAGCGGGAACAGTTGCTAGATCACGAGTCAGCCACGTCAGCCAGGCATGCCTGCGCGCAACATCAACAGCTTCTTGGCTGTTAGGTCCAAGGACCACGAGTTCCTTTGCCGGCTGTGGCGCCGGCTTGGCCGACTGGCTCCAGCCCTGATAGGCACCGAGCAAATATCCCTCAACAAAGTGGCGGGTTCCACGATCATCAGATCGTGCTGCCACCGTAGTGACCACTCGGCCCAAACCAGCGCTCACCTTGGCCAGAGCCGCACCTGCGGTGCGCAGTTCCTCGTCAGAGCCCGTTCCCACGCCCATCAAGATGATGCGCAGGGGCAACCCCTGCCACGGCAAAACGGCTCCAGAGCCACGGTGCGTGACCGGGAGGTCAATAACATGAGTGCTACCTGGTGCAGCTTTAAAGTGCGCCCGCTCGGCTAATTCCGCAAGGTCAATGCGGTATCTGGCTGATGCATGAACCGTTCCAGCGCGTGGCTGTAGTTCATCATCCCCAACTACGGGGGCGCCTACTCCCACCGCAATCGCATCCACTTCATCCGCAGTCAAAAAATCACAGGACTCGATAGTGCCTGGGATCACGGTAACTGCAGGTAGTTCCCGGCCAATGGGCGCCGGGGACTGAGGGAATTTAGCTCGAGGTGTCAAAATCTAGTCCGTTACTGCTTCGAGAGCCCGTCCGAGCTCATTAGCCTCTTCTTGGTTAAGTTCCACAACAAGACGGCCACCGCCTTCAAGGGGTACACGCATAATGATGCCACGACCCTCCCGTGAGACTTCCATTGGGCCGTCGCCCGTTCGCGGCTTCATCGCAGCCATTGGGTTACTCCAATCGGTGAGCTCGCAACCACTAGCCCACAAGTAAAGAGGCGGTAAACTACCTATCTATTTTACCTAATACCCGGCAATTCTCTAGGGTCTTCTCGCACTTGGGCGAGTTTCAGTCCACCGCACGCGTTACCCGCTTTGGCGCAAGCTCGCCGCGCATCGCTGCCACCATATCCAACACGCGCCTCGTAGCGCGTACATCATGCGCCCGAAAAACCTGAGCCCCTTCCCACGCCGCCACAGCAGTAGCGGCCAGAGTGCCTTCAAGCCGATCTTCAGGGGCAAGATCCAACGTCTCGCCCACAAAATCCTTGCGAGACAGCGCCATCAAAACCGGGAACCCCAACTCAACCAACTTGCTCGTATGGCGCATTAACTGCAACGAATGCCACGTATTCTTGCCAAAATCGTGAGTTGGATCCACAAGCACGCTGCGGGGGTCTACCCCCGCGGCAACCGCCCTGTCAGCCGCACCCTGAAGAGTCGCAAGGACGTCGTCGAGAATCCCAGGCAACGCCGCACGATCACCGCGCAGCGCCAACTGGCCATCAGACAACGACGAACCACCATCGTGGTCATGGGCGCCAATGTACGTAACCCGAAACGGATCCGTACGCGGCACCATATTCCCCGTATGAGAACAGACCACACCAATCCCAAACTCGCCGGCCACATGAACCAACTCGGGATCATGACCCGCCCACGTGTCATTGATCAAGTCAGCACCAGCTGCCGCCACCTCACGGGCCACGCCAGAACGCCACGTATCCACAGAAATCAAGAGTTCCGGGAAACGCTCGCGCACGAGCCGCACAAACGGCACCACACGGCGAATCTCCTCATCCTGCGTAATCACCGGGCCCACACCAGCGCGCACACCGCCAATGTCAACTATCTGAGCACCATCCGCGAGCGCAGTCTCAGCCGCCCGTAACGCCGCCGAATCATCCAGGCTGCGGGCGGCAGCATAGAACGAATCGTCGGTGCGATTGATAATCGCCATGATCGCGGCTGCATGACCCGACGCATCATCAGCAGATGAACCGTTGGCGCCCAACTGCGCGCCAACTGGAGCGCCCCGCAGCCACAATCGCGGGGCATCCTGTGCGGGGATCACCCTTCTACGGGTTCTGAGATGAACGCACGAATCGAATCGGCACGATCCGCCACAATCTGCACGGCTTCCTCCGCTGTATCAACAACGTGGAGCAGGTCAAGATCAGACGGGTTGATCATGCCGCGGTCCGCAACCGCGCCACGCAGCCATGCCAACAGGCCGCCCCAATACTCACGGCCCACCAACACAATGGGGAATTCGGTGATCTTATGGGTCTGCACAAGCGTGAGGGCCTCAAACAGCTCGTCGAATGTGCCAAATCCACCAGGCAACACCACAAAACCAGACGCATATTTCACAAACATCGTCTTGCGGGCAAAGAAGTAGCGGAAGTTCACACCCAAGTCCACATAAGGGTTCATGCCCTGCTCAAACGGGAGCTCAATGCCGAGCCCCACAGACACGCCACCCGCCTCGTGCGCTCCCTTATTACCGGCTTCCATAACGCCCGGACCGCCGCCGGTGATAACCGCATATCCGCGCTCCACAATCAGGCGTGCGGCGTCCACGGCAATCTGGTAATCGGGGTGATCAGGCTTGGTGCGTGCGGAACCAAAGATCGAGATAGCCGGCCCCAACTCGGCCAGCGCGCCAAAGCCCTCCACAAACTCACTCTGGATGCGCATAACCCGCCATGGATCGTCGTGCACCCACGACGAGTTCTGCGAGGTGTCAAGGAGGCGCTTATCCGAGGTCTCACGCGGAATCTGCGAGCCACGCAGCAGAATTGGACCCTTTTGGTAGCTACCCCGAGGAGCTTGATTAGCAGTTGTCATAGCATCCACCCTAGTTGCGCTAAGCCCACATGCGCGCACAAACACCGTGCGTTGGTGCTATTTCAACCAAGATTTCAGCGCCTCGTAACACACCGTAATCTGCTCAGTTGGGCAGTGTTCGTCATCCTTGTGCGCATAAATTGCATCGCCAGGACCAAAGTTAACAGCCGAGATACCGAGCTCAGAGAATCTGGCCACATCAGTCCAACCGTATTTAGGTGCGGGGCTACCTCCAGTAAGAGCCAGCACCGTCTGCGAAAACTCTTGCGCAAGCGGGGCGTCCAATCCCGGGCGGGCACCTGCGGCAATGTCATCAACAGTAACTTCAAACCCGGAGAAGAGTTCACGCACGTGAGCTTCTGCTTCCTTGGGGGTGCGTGAAGGTGCGAACCGGAAATTGACGGTAACCTCGCAGCGGTCTGGAATCACGTTGCCGGCAATGCCACCGCTGATCGAGACTGCGTTCATGCCCTCACGGTACGCCAAGCCCTCCACGGTGATCGTCTGGGGTTCATAGTGTGCGAGTCGGTTAAGGATCTCGTGCGCCTCGTGGATCGCGTTAATTCCCATCCAGGAGCGTGCAGAGTGTGCTGCTACACCGGTGGTAGTCACAATGACTCGCAGCGTGCCGTTACATCCACCCTCGATGCCTGCGCTCGAGGGCTCACCAAGGATGGCAAAATCGCCGTGCAATAGGTCTGGACGGGTGCGGGCAACCACGCCTAGCCCATTGAGTGAGGAGGCAACCTCTTCATTTTCGTAGAAGCACCAGGTGACATCTTGGCGGGGCTCAGCTAGTTCAACTGCGAGCGCCAGTTGCACTGCAACACCGGCTTTCATGTCCACGGTGCCGCGGCCCCACAGCGTATCTTGACCGTCCACGATGGTGCGGCGCACGGGTAGGTTGGCGGCCACCGGCACTGTGTCGATGTGGCCAGCCACAATTACTCGACGCTCACGCCCTAGGTTGGTACGCGCAATGATGTTGTTGCCTATGCGTGTGACTTCGAGGTGCGCGCAGGTTCGCAGGACCTGCTCGATTGAGTTGGCGATGGCCAGTTCATTGCCAGAAACCGACTCGATGTTGCACAGAGCCTCGGTCAGTGCGATGGGGCCTTCGGCGATGGGCAGGTCAATCGCGGGGAGTGCTGCCACCGCATGCGCGGGTGGGTTCTCGTATGGTTCCGCGTGATCGGTGTGTTCGGAGGTGAAGGCAGGCATGTCCCCAATATACTCGCCGTCAGCCGCTTGGCACCGCGGATTGCCGCAGATTCTTGCGGATTCCTGCGGATTGCCGCGGATTGCTGTTGGCCATTGGGGAACAGCTAGGTCCGCTGAACATTTCTGTAAGGAACCCACGAACGTGTTGCGCGGCTGCTGATGCGGATCCTTGTGCTGGCAATCTCACACGCTACATCGTGGACATAGCGCTGATGGAATAAACCTGCGCGAATACGCTTGGAAGATGACTTCCTCTTCTCTACGTTCTGCTTGGGGCTTTGGTTTGGCCACGGTCACTGAGCAGGGAACGACTCTGGACGTGTGGTACCCCGAACCTCGTTTGGGTTCGGCGCCTGAAGGCGCCCAGGTGCCAGCGCATTTGATGGACCTTACGGGTGCTGACCCTGCTCGCGAGGTGGTCACGCGTGTGGTGTTGACGCAGATTGATCTTGATGCTGCGCCCAACGATTCTGCCGATGCATACCTGCGGCTTCACCTGCTGTCCCACCGGCTTGTGCCGCCGCATGGGCAGAACCTAGATGGAATCTTTGGCGTGTTGGAGAACGTAGTGTGGACCAATTTTGGCCCCTGCGCTCCAGAGGGCTTCGAATTGGTGCGCGCCGCCCTACGTCCGCGCGGTGCGGTCACCGTTTACGGGGTAGACAAGTTCCCGCGCATGGTTGACTATGTTGTGCCTTCTGGCGTGCGTATTGCAGATGCGGATCGGGTCCGCTTAGGGGCGTATTTGTCCCCTGGCACCACCGTGATGCACGAGGGGTTTTGCAACTTCAATGCGGGCACGCTGGGTGTTTCTATGGTTGAGGGTCGTATTTCCGCTGGTGTCGTGGTGGGTGACGGCTCCGATATTGGTGGCGGCGCGTCCATTATGGGCACGCTTTCTGGTGGTGGCCGCGAGGTCATCTCGATTGGTCAGCGCTCGTTGCTAGGCGCTAATTCTGGTGTGGGTATTTCGCTGGGTGATGACTGTGTAGTTGAGGCCGGTTTGTATGTCACGGGCGGCACCAAGGTTGTTCTTGTTGGTGAGATTAACGACGATGCCACACCTCGGGTGGTCAAAGCCCGGGAGTTGTCTGGTCAGGATAATTTGCTGTTCCGACGCAATTCGCAAACTGGTGCGGTTGAGGCAGTCTCGCGTACTGGTTCGGGGATTGTGTTGAATTCCGCGTTGCACGCCAACTGAGTCACGCACGGGTTGGGTAACGTTCCGGCTGAGTTACGTTCCAATTGACCAACTGAGCTATACCCCACCTGCGCTATACCCCGGCTGACCAGCACAGATATACGAAAAATGTTGCACATCCATCATTTTTGATGGATGTGCAACATTTTTTCCTTGAAAGGTGGCGGAGGTGAGGCACCAGGCTTACGCAGAGCACCAGGCTTACGCAGAGCACCAGGCTTACGCAGAGGATGTCAGTGTTCTCCGGAGCGCGAAAGCCCGCGGTTAGCGCTCCTCGAGTGGAACAAAGTTGCGCTCAGCAACTCCCGTGTACACCTGGCGAGGACGACCAATCTTTGACTTGGGGTCCTTCATCATTTCGCGCCACTGTGCAATCCAACCCGGCATACGGCCGAGCGCAAAGAGTGGCGTGAACATCTCGGGCTCAAAGCCCATCGCCTTGTAGATCAGGCCCGTGTAGAAGTCAACGTTGGGGTAGAGCTTGCGCGAGATGAAGTACTCATCGTTCAACGCAATTTCCTCAAGTTCCATGGCAATGTCGAGAAGTTGGTCCCTCTTGCCAAGTGTGGAGAGTACATCGTCCGCAGACTTCTTGACGATGGCTGCGCGCGGATCGTAGTTCTTGTACACGCGGTGGCCAAAGCCCATGAGGCGGACGCCGTCTTCTTTGCTCTTGACCTTCTCCATGAACTTCTTGGGGTCTCCCCCATCTTCCTGAATGGTGGCCAGCATCTTGAGCACAGACTCGTTCGCACCACCGTGCAATGGGCCAGAAAGAGCATTGATGCCTGCGGCCACAGACGCATACAGGTTGGCGTGGCTTGAACCAACTACCCGCACAGTTGAGGTGGAACAGTTTTGCTCGTGATCAGCATGCAAGATGAGCAGTGTATCGAGTGCGTCAATAACCTTAGGGTCCACCTCGTACGAGTGGTAGGGCTCCGAGAAGGTCATGCGCAGGAAGTCTTCAACATATCCGCGCGAGTAGTCCGGGTAGAGCAATGGCTCACCCTTACGGCGGCGGTGTAGGTAAGACGTGATGGTCCGCGCCTTGGCCATGAGCAACACGGTAGCAAGTTCTACGGTGTCGTCTTCAAAGGGGTTGAGTGACTCAGGGTAGAAGGTGGGCAGTGCGTTAATTGCCGATGCCATAACCGCCATGGGGTGTGCCTTCACCGGGAAAGTTCCCATGAAAGTACGGAAACCCTCTGGCACAAGGGTGTGCCGGTTTACCCGTGCCTCAAACGCTTCACGCTCCGCAGCAGTAGGTAGTTCCCCGTTGATCAGCAAGTATGCAACTTCGAGGAAGCTCGAGTGCGCTGCAAGTTGATCAATAGGGTAACCGCGATAGCGCAAAATCCCAGCGTCACCGTCAATATAGGTGATCTGCGATTCACACGAGGCCGTATTGGTGAAGCCTGGGTCAAGCGTGACCATTCCTGTTGTTGCCAGCAGGCTGGATACACCAAAGCCATCATTACCAATGGTGGCCGAGGTAACCGGCAGTTCCTGCGAGACCTCGTTGACCGTAAGAGTCACCTTGTTGTGTGGGTTCTCAGACATGTCTTCCTTCCTTGCGCCGTCACGCCGTCGTTGAGCGCAAACGCGAATCACTCACCAGTTGTGCGTCTAAAGTTACAGGCGGCCATCATCGGGTTGGCCGTCGCAGTGCACAACAGGTGTCAAGTAACGGTATCCGAGACTGAAGGTTTGGGGAAATGGCGCCCAACTGTTGACCAATAAAATACCGTGACCCGCATCACACGCAGCGGCGGTTGTGAGTCCCGCTTACGCGCATGCCCTTGTATTAACTGCGCAATCGTTGCGCGGCAGCCTCAATACGCTCATCAGTTGCTGTCAATGCAATCCGCACATGAGATGTTCCTGCATCCCCGTAAAACGCACCAGGTGCTGCAAGGATTCCGCGTTCAGCAAGGTAACCCACCGTAGCCCAGCACTTCCCCGGCATAACCGATTGCGCCTGCGATACCAGCTCCTGAGTAGCCTCGGTCAAGCACCACGAAGCATCTGAGGTAGCCCACAGATACAAGCCTGCCTGCGAGTCAGAAATAGTTAGACCCGCGCCCTCAACTGCCGCCAACAGCACATTGCGACGTCGACGATACACCTCACGTTGCACGCTTACATGCTCGTCATCGCGCAGCGCCACCGCCATGGCGTGCTGCACGGGACCCGGGACAATCATGCCCAAGTGCTTGCGCAACGCCAAAAGAGCGCTCACTACAGAGCCATCACCGGCCACAAAAGCCGCACGATACCCGGCAAGATTTGACTGCTTGGACAACGAATACGTCACAAGCAAACCATCAGTGTTGCCATCTGTGACTCGTGGATCAAGCAGGGACGGAACGCCACCATCCGCATACTCGTCGTTCCAACCCAACTCCGCGTAGCACTCGTCGGAAATAACTAGCGCACCAACCTCCCGAGCCGCGCTTACAATTTCACGCAATTGCGCAACCGAGAGCACCCTTCCGGTTGGATTGCCCGGCGAATTAATCCACACGAGCTTGACGCGGTCATTGCCACGCCACTGCTCCACATCATCTGCAGCAAACGGTGTTGCCCCAGCAACCCGAGCGCCCACGTCATAGGTGGGATATGCAATCCGCGGATGGACAACTACGTCCCCCTCCCCCAACGACAGCATTGCTGGGAGCAGCGCAACGAGTTCCTTTGAACCAATTGTGGGCAGCACGTTACGGGGATCGAGCCCAGGCACACCCCTACGGCGCGCAAACCACTGGGCTACAGCCTCACGCAGGTCAGGCGTACCGTAAGTCAGCGGATAGCCGTGCGAATCGGCGGCAGCTGTTAACGCGTCGCGCAACACCTGCGGAGTCGGATCAACGGGCGTGCCCACCGAAAGATCAACAATCCCGCCCTCATGTGAACGCGCCAAATCACCAAAAGGCTCAAGCACATCCCACGGGAACGCGAGATCGGAAATATCAACAAAACCCATGAATCAGGCCTGAGGTGGAAGAGCCTCGACGATCTCGTGGTCCTTGTCGATCTTGCCCAGCTTGGCAGCGCCACCCGGGGAACCTAGATCATCAAAGAACTCAACATTTGCGCGGTAGTACTCCGACCACTCCTCTGGAACATCGTCCTCGTAGTAGATGGCCTCAACCGGGCAGACCGGCTCGCAGGCACCACAGTCCACGCATTCGTCTGGGTGGATATACAGCGATCGATTGCCCTCATAGATGCAGTCAACAGGGCATTCCTCGATGCACGCCTTGTCTTTCACGTCGACGCACGGCTTTGCGATCACGTAGGTCACTTGCTCATCCTTTCCCAAGAAACGCCAGCACGGCTGGCCAATCCATTATCGCGCATCGACATACCAACCGTGAAAATCGATCCCACAGGATGACGAAGTGTTAAATGGTCTTGTGTCCAACACTAGTCCCAATCCACCCGCCGAGTCCGGGAGCGCCCCCTGGTCCCACTGGCAGCCCGGCCAGCGTGTCATGCTGCGCCTCACGCTAGACGAGGGTGACGCGCACAAATACACCGATGTCCTGGGGTACATCACTGAGCTCAGCGAGACATCAATCACACTTGATACGCGCACCGGGGTGCGTAACTTTGACCTCTCGCGCCTAGCGATTGGGAAACTTATTCCTCCGCCACCGCCGCGGCGTCAACCTCGAACTGCGCGCTAGGTTCCTCAGCATCTGCCGTTCTCGAGGTAGGCCCCGTCATGTCAGACCCAGCCCACCGCACGGCGCGTATCAGTCGTCCCGCGCGGCCAGCGCTCAACAACTTTTCCCGCCACACGGCATCGTCAGCCCGCACCCGCTCGGTGTCGCCCTGGGGCGAACCAGGAGTATCCACCTGACCAGCCAGACACAACGCCTCAACCGAGGCGTAATCACCGTCTGCAAGAGCGGACCGCAAGCCAGACAACTGGCCGAGGGCATCGTCGAGAAGTTTGACCATGGCCGCCGAATTATCCGCGATCATTGCCGCATTACGCGCAGGATTTCCCCGCGCAACCCGCGTGCCATCACGGAAGCTACCAGCCGCCAAAATACGGGCAATCCCGCCCGCCGGACTGCCCGCAACCAAAGCCGTCAGCGAGTGCGCATACACGTGTGGCAGGTGACTGATTAGCGCTGCAGCCGCGTCATGCATGCCATCTTCCAGCGCGATCACGCGCCCGGCCAGCGGGCCAGTGATCAGGGCCGTCACTTCCGCAGCCCGTACGGGCGAGGTGCCTTCCTCCAAGGTCAAGGCCCATGTGGCACCGGAAATGATATCCGACGACGCCGCAGCAAATCCCGAACGTTCCGTCCCAGCCATAGGATGGGCGCCCACATACAGTTCATTGAGACCCGCACTGTGAACCGCCTCGCGTACCCGAGTTTTCACTGAACCGACATCTGTCAGCGTGGTCAGCGGACTGATGTGCAGTGCAATCTCAGCCATAACCTCTGGCATAAACCGAAGCGGAACAGCCACCAGCAGAATCTGCGGTGTGCTCGCCACCAACTCAGCGAGGGTATTCGAGACCTTGATGCCGTGGCGGGTGGCCTCTGCCCTAGCCGACTCATCGGGGTCCCACGCCCACGTGTTTAGACCGTGCTCGCTTGCCGCGAGCGCAATAGAGCCACCAATTAGGCCAAGGCCAAGCACCGCGAGTTGCGGCCTAGCTTCCTCATTTCGGTTCCGGTTAATGGCCTTAGGGGTTACCACAGCAGCGCCCTTCGAAGATCCTCAGTGCTTGAGGTCAGGTGCGCGCTCAGTGGTGCAATGCGCGATTCATCGATGGAGTCATCGATCTCCCCGCGAGCCGGAAAAACACCAAGCGTTTTGACTGCGTCTCCTGCTTCCAGCAACCCGCGAATAACCGCGTGGAGGTTGTCATCCCACGGGGCAGCGTCCAGGGTAACGATGAATGTGTACTTTCCCTCAAGCGCTTTAAGTGGTCGGGTGATCAGAGAGGACATATTGACGCCGCGTTGGCCGAGCGCCCCGGAGATACGAGCCAACACGCCCGGGCCGGTGGCCCGAGGAGTGACCGCGAGCATGGAACGCATAGCTCGAGAGCCCGCGCGCGCGCCGTGTGCACGCAACTCTTCCAGATGACTTGCGGCTTCATCGCGTCCTGCGATCAGCAGGAATCGAGTGCGCGCACCAACAAAGTCTGAGACCGATTGCTCCACTGTGTTTAGCCCGTACAGTGTTCCGCACACCCTGGGTCCAAGTGCAATTTGGTGTGGCTCAATATCTCGGCAGGCTGCGGCGTTTGAGGTTGCGGAAACCACCTCGAGCCCACGGCGTGCGATAAAACCCTTGCACTGCGCCAAGCCAACCGGGTGAGCCACAATCTGTGTTTTTGGTTCACTGGATTCTGGTAGTTCAAAGGCGTCAAAGGAGACGTCAACAAAGGCTTCCTCGACTGCCACTACGTTTGTGGCTGCCACGAGCGCGTCAAGTGAGGGCACCACGTAGCCCTCAACCGTACTCTCGATGGCCACAATCCCGTATCGCGCGCTGCCGCTTTCCACCTGCTCGTATACGTCCGTGACCTGTGGTAGAGGATCAAGTAATGCGTCCTTGGGAGCCATATCAAGTGCCGCTTGGTGCGTGAATGTGCCCTCTGGTCCTAGGTAGGCAACACGAGTTGGGCCAGTGAATTGGCGCGTGTCCTCGGCCTGCATGGTGGCGCTCACGAGGCAGCCTGTTCCAGTGCAACGCTCGACATCTGTGACCACACCGGGACCAGTGCATCTGGGCCGGGCACAAAGTGTGAGCCGTCAAGGACCGCGAGCACCCGGTATGCAACCTTGTGCGCAGAGAGTTCAGCAAGCAGCCCCCGCAGGTGGTGCGAATCAGGCACGCCAAAGGAAGAAAGGAACACGTGCGGGCCAGACTGTGAGCGCTGCGAACGCAAGTGTTGGAGATCCACGCCATGCTCGGCAAACACCTGCAACGTGGTGAGTAGGGAGCCCTTGTAGTCTTCCGCCGGACCAAAAGCGAGCCACACTTGTGATTCGCTAGCAAAGTCCTCGAGCGTTTGTACGGTCTCAAGCAGTCCGTACCACAGCGATGGCAGTTCGCTGAGCCGGTATGAATCTGGCAGCG